>Ga0068714_10001009_pt1 | contig 44854 bp, 43 predicted proteins | sample MTBNYHSulfiMetaG_FD_62988 | JGI IMG/M metagenome (GOLD analysis project Ga0068714, IMG submission 62988) | Enrichment culture microbial communities from rom New York Harbor, USA that are MTBE-degrading - MTBE-NYH (New York Harbor Sulfidogenic)... | ecosystem: Environmental > Aquatic > Marine >... | reverse complement strand
CGCCGTGCGGAGGCTAGGGGAGTTGCCGGAGTGCTCGGTGCCCGGCGACCTGAGTGCCTCAATGCGGGACGTGCGCGTCTCGGCCCGTGATGAGGAGGAGCGAAGTCAAGAACTGGCAGGCAGGCTGGAGGACCTTGCCCGGGAGAGGGGGTCACTGTCGGCGCGCCCGGAGCTGGTCGCCCTTGCCGCGGACGTCAGGGAGGTCTTCGCAGGGGTACCGCTCCGGAGGGCCCGTCTTGCCCGGAGGCGCGAGCTGGGGTCAGAACTGTACGGCCTTGGGGCGGAGCTCGACCGGCACCTGGCCCGTCTCGGCGAGGGGTGGAGTCCCGGCGGAGGGCCGGGCCGCTTCGAGCTGCCGGTCACGACGGCGGACGAACTGCTGGGCTGGGAACGGGCCGTGGACACCCGCCGCCGGCAGGCGGACCTGGCCAGGGCCAGGGTCGAGGATGCGGCCCGTAGGGTCCGAATTCTCGCCGGGAGCATTGAGCAGATGCGCGGCGAACTGGGTTCCGCTCTCGAAGGCCCCACGCCGGAGGAGGTCGCCGCCCGGCGAGACAGACTGGACGCCCTGCAGAGGGCCCTTCCGGTGCTGTCTCGCCTCAGGCAGGGCGGGATGGCCGGCGCCGCGGCTGGGTTGCTCCTGGCAGTGGCCGGGGTCGCGGTATTTGTGACCACCGGCTACGGCGGCTGGGCCTGGCCCCTCCTGGCGGCGGGACTGGCGCTGGGCGGCCTCGCGTTGCTCTGGACCGGCAGCCAGGTGCGGAGGCGGATGGAAGCTCTAGAGCCCCTGGTTTCCGCGGCGCGGATCGGGCCGCGGCTGTGCCAGGAGGCCGTGGACAAAGCCCGGGTCGCGTTGCGCGAGAGCGAGGGCCTGGCCCGGGAGCGGGCCGAGGCCGCCGCGGCGTTGCGCGGCTCTCAAGGGGAACTGGACGGCGCGCGGGTCGAGCTAGCCGAGCTGGAGGCGGCCTGCGGGCGGGCCGCTGCAGAGGGCGCGGAAGTCGAGAGCCAGTGGGAGGAGTGGAAACGCGAGCTCGGCATGCCGCAGGCGCTCTCGCCTGACGGTGTCAGGGATTTCATGTCGATCCTGGCTCAGGCGGGTCAGGTCGAGGATGCGATTCGCCGGACCAAAGACCAGTACGCCCGCGTGGAGGACGAAATCAAGGAGTGGGAGGCGGACGCCGGACGGATCCTTGCGGCGGCGGCCGTTCCTGGCGAGGCCGGAAGTGCCGACGAGCTCTTTGCGCGGGTCACGGCGCTCGCCGCTGAGGTTGAGAACGCCGTGGAGACGGCGCGCCTGGTCCGTGATCTGGACGGCAGGCTGCGGGACCTCCAGGCTGAGGCCTCGCGCTCCCAAGAGAAGCTCTCCGACGTGGCTGCGCGGCGCCGGGCGATTCTGGAGCAGGCGGGAGCTGCGGACGACGCGGATTTCGACCGTTTGGTCGCCACCTCTGAGCAGCGCAAGGCCCGGCAGGGGGAAGTTGACGAAGGCTGGGCCCTGATAGAGGCCCGGCTGGGCACGGGGGAATACGCCGGCCGCGTGCTGGAGGCGCTTGCGGCGGGCGACCCCGACGCCTGGGAGACGGGCCTACTGGAGGTCAGGCAGCGGCTGGAGGAGGCGGGGAAGGAGAGGGACCGCTCGGTCGAAGAGCGGCGGGACGCCCGGCGCGACCGGCAGGACCTGGAGGTCTCCGCGGACGTTCCGGCCCTGGCGGCCAGGGAGCAAGCCGTCCTTGACGAGATAGGCAGGTCGGTCTCCGACTGGTACACGGTCCGCCTGGCCCAGGCCGTCGTGGACCAGTCGCTGGGTGTATACGTGCGCGAGCGCCAGCCTGAAGTGCTGCGGGTCGCGTCGCAGGTTTTCCGCAGGATAACGGACGGCCGGTATACCGACATCCTCCAGGAGGCGGACGGCGACGGTCTCACCGTCGTTGACGCCGCCGGTGGACGCAAGGGCCCCGCCGAGCTAAGCAGGGGGACCGCCGAACAGCTGTACCTGGCCATGAGGCTCGGTCTGGCGGAATCGCTGGCGACACGGGCAGTTCCGCTCCCGCTGGTCATGGACGACGTGCTGGCCAACTTTGACCCGGACCGGGCGCGCCGTCTCGCGGAGGCACTGGTCGCCTATCTCGGTGAGGACGACAGGCAGATATTGCTGTTTACCTGTCACCCGGAGACCAGGGATTTGGTCACGTCGGTCCACCGGAGCGCGGCGGTCATCGAAGTCGGACGCGCCCTACCCGAGGCGCAGACCGAGGTAGCGGTCTCCTCCGCCCCGGATGGCGGGGGCCGGCCACGGCGAGAGGGGCGGCGTTAGCCCGGCTCCGGCCCTTGCTCCAGGCTCTGCACCAATCGCGTCAGCAGGGCATTGACCGGGGTAGGAACGCCCAGCGCCTTGCCGGCGTCCACCACGGCGCCGTTGATCTGCCCGACCTCGGTCCTCCGGCCCCGCTCCACGTCCTGGAGCATCGAAGATCTGTTGGCGGCCGTCAGCCGGGCCACCCGAACAACCTCCTGGAGCGGGTCGTCGTATGGAACCCGCACGCCCAGCCTGCCGGCCACCGCCATGGCCTCGGCCACCGCCGCTCCCATCACCTCAGAGGCAGGCTCAAGGCTCAGCAGCTCCCCGTTGCGGACGCGGAGAATCGCGGTCAGCGCGTTTATACCGATATTGACAACCAGCTTGCCCCACAGGAGCCCGGCTGTGTCCCCGCCGACCCTTGCCGGCAGGCCGGCCTCATCGAGGATCCGCGCGATCCACTCTGCCTTGGCCTCACCTTCCGGGTCTCCCGGCGGCAGCCCGATCCACGTCGTCCCGGTGCCGCCGTGGTGCACGACCCCTTCGCTGAGGAGGTTGGACCCCTGACCGGTTGTTCCGGCGAGAACTCGCCCCTGCGGCAGAAACCGGGACAGAACCTCGACGTTGCCCAACCCGTTCTGGAGAGTGAGCACGGCGGACCCGGCCGGAACCTCCGGAGCGATGGCCCTGGCCGCGAACCCGGTGTCATAGGCCTTGACCAGCACCAAGATGAGGTCGCACTGGCCGACCCAGCCGGGGTCGGTCGTTGCCGGGATGTGCACCCCAAAGCTGGTGCCGTCGGATTCGTGGACACATATGCCCTGCTCCGAAAGCAACCTGGCATGCTCCGCCCGCCGCGCCAGGAGCAGCACGCTGTTCCCTGAACGGGCCAGGTAGGCAGCGAAAAGGCATCCGAGCGCGCCGGGTCCGACCACAGCGATGTTGGGTTTCATGGCAGATGACTATTACCTTGCCGGTGCCGTCCAGCCCTTCAGGTCGGGCAAGAAACGATAAGAAACAAGAAAAGAGCCGGGGACCAGCGCGCCGCGGAGGCGTCCGTCCCCGGCCGCGTTACTGCAGTTGCTGCGTCTGCCGCGCGGACTGGGTCCTCTGGGTCCCCCGGGCTTCCAGCTTGTAGACGTCATCGATCCGGTGCTCGTCCGTCTCCTCTCCGGAGATGAACGTCTTGCAGCAGGTCTGCTCACACTGGTCAACCGGGGTGTCCAAAGCGCTGATCTCCGAGCTGTCGATCCCGTGGTACGTCTCCCTGGGGATCGAGTCGCTCGTCACCATGATCGAGGACGCGAGGCAATGGTTGCCGTCCGACCAGTAGTGGCAGTTCCGTACGCTGCAGCGGATTCTGTCCTGATTGACGCTCACCGTGCTGCCCCCTTTTCTGGGTACTGTGATGTTAGGTTGCCCAGAGAGCGCAACGATGCGAGCGTGCCCGGCGCGACCGTATCCGGAGCTCCTACCGCCGGGCCTTGCAGATCGCGGACCGCAGAAGATGCTCGATTTCGCGTTGGGTACCCCGGTCTTCCAGCGACGCCGCCTTGTTGGCCAGCGCGATCACGCCCGCCTCAACCAGGGCGCTGTTTCCCGGCTCAATAAGCGATACGAGCTCCTTGGCCTCTTTCAGCAGGTGAGTTGCACTGTCCTGAGCCATGTCCACGTGCGCCTCCAGCTCTATCCACCGTTATGTAACCGCGCCGGACCCGGCTCAACCAAAGAAAACCGGTTCCGTTATGGATATCGCCGGACTCCGCCAAACCGTGAACTCCGCGCGCCTGGCAGCGTGGCCTGCGGCGACCGGTCTGGAAGGTAGACCAGGCCTTACGGGCGAAACCGGGAGTTGGGTCAACCGGCCGAAGTCGATGCTCGAGGGGAGGCTGGTCCGCAGGTGGTCCACGCGGCAGACGCCCGCGGCCTGGCGGGCGCGTTGCGCGAGGCGCTGGGCCGGTTTCCGCGGGCAAGCCTCGCGTCGCTGCCGACGCCGCTTGAGCAGATGAAACGGCTTGGCCTCAGGGCCGGCCACGAATCCCTGTGGGTCAAGCGCGACGATCTCACCGGGCTCGGTTTCGGCGGGAACAAGGTCCGCAACCTTCAGTACCTTCTGGGAGACGCCCTCTGCCGGAACGCCGACGTCATCGTAACCTCGGGCGGGTTGCAGTCCAACCTCTGCCGGCTCGCAGCGGCTGCGTCGGCGCGCCTCGGGCTGGGCTGCGTCCTGGTGCACAACGATGACCGGCCGGAGTTCTGGCAGGGCAACATGCTCCTCAACCACCTTGCAGGGGCCGAGCAGGTCTTCATCGGACAGGTGGACGAAACCCGGCGGGCCGTCGAGGTCGAGGTCCTTGCCGGGCGCCTGGCCGCCAGGGGCAAGCGGCCGTACGTGATCCGCAACGGGGGATCCACGCCCCTTGGGGCTCTTGGTTTCGTTGAGGCAGCCGTTGAGCTTTATGAGCAGTCGACGCGACTCGGGATCGGCATTCGCCGGGTCGCCATGGTAGGCGCCATGGGCGGGACCGCGGCCGGATTCGTTCTTGGCGCCGCTCTGCTGGGCGGGCCGTTCCACGTTCACGTGATCAGCGTCGAGTATGACGCCGGCCTGCTCGGGAGGCTGGTTCATTCGCTGGCGGCCGGCTCGCTCGCGCTCTTGCAGGGACGGGGCCGCTTGGGGGCGCAGCTTGCGGGGGCTGAGGCCCTCGCGCGGTCGATGACGATCCACGGGGACTACGCCGGCCCCGGTTACGCCCTGGCGACGCCTGAGTCCCTGGCCGCGCTGTTTGACGCCGCCCGGCTGGAAGGGCTCTTTGTCGAAACCGTCTACACGAGCAAGGTCCTTGCTGGCTGCCTGGATCTCATCGGGCGGGGGGTCATCCCGGCGGGCGAGGGCTGCTGTTTCTGGCACACGGGCGGGACGGCGGCCCTGTTTGCTCAGGCTGAGGCGTTGCAGCCGGGGAGGCCGTGACGCCGGGCGGAGGGCTGATTGGCGTCCTGGGACGAGATTGTGGGGGATTGGTCTCTGCGAACGAACCTCGGGGCGGGGACTGGTCTGTGGAGACGCACCCCCGGGGGCCTACTCGTCCGTACGAACGGACCCCGCCCTCGACGAGGTCGCTGCTGGCGCCGCCAAGCCCGATCCCGGGTGTCCCCCTCTGAGGCCTCCCCTATACGACGTACTCCAGCACCGCGCCGGGGAAGTCCCGCTCCACCAGCCTGCCAAACACGTCCCTGACCTGGTCAAGGGTCTCCCGGGGGTACACGTACTTGCCGTATCCGAACTGGCCCCGCCGGTACGTCCGGTCCTCCTCCTCCAGAGGAAGCCCGGCCCCTGCCGCATGGCGCTGCAGGATGAGCGTCTTTGCCCTGCTGGTAAAGCGATGCGTGACGACCTCGAAGGTGAGGCCCCTGCCGTCGGCCCCGGGCGGAAACGCGATCCTCCCGACGTCTGCGGACAGGCGCTCCAGCAGCGCGGAGTACTGCGCCTGCCATCCCGGCGCGGCGAATACCGGCGCGATCATCAGCCCCACCGGGTAGCCAGCCGAGGCCGCCTCGACGACAGCCGCGATCCGCCGCTCAAGTGGGGAAGTCCCGGTCTCCCACCGCCCAATGATCTCGGGCGTGTTCAGGCTCCAGCGGAGGCGGGTCCGCCCCGCGTGCTCCAGGCCCAGCATGCTCGCCGGCATCGGAAACTTACTGACCGAGCGGAGCAGGATCCGATCGTGGCGCGCGGCAAACAGCACGGCCCTCGCCAAACCCCCGGTCAGCGGCTCCACCGCCAGAGGGTCCCCCGCGGCCGCCGCCTCGAACGAGGTGACCGCAGGCGCCTTCGCGGAGGTCGCGTAGCGGCCTGCCCGTTCCAGGATCTCGTCAAGGTTCACGTATGCCCGCACGTACGGGCGCGGCCCGAGCGTGGTCTGCAGGTAGCAGTACGCGCACGTCGCCGGGCAGCTTGTGACCAGGGGTAACTGGTAGTCGGCCGACGGGCGGCACTTCTGGAAGTCGAGGGTACGGCGGACCGAGATCACCAGTGTCCGCTTGGCAGCCTGGTAGCCGGCCTGGTAGGCGGCCTGAGTGTCGCCGGCTGGTCCAGCCGCCGGTCCTGCCCCACGCCGCCTGGCAGACGCGCTGCCCGCTTGCGCCGCCGGTACCCTCCTGCCTGCCCGGAGCACCACGACGTGCACCCCGGCGCTTTCCAGCCGGTGAAGAGCTTCCCTGCCGGCGTCGTACCCGAGGGCATCCTCGTCGATGAACGCCCGCTCCGGAAGAAACGGCAACTCAGCATCCACGGGGTTATTCTTCTCAGCGTGCCACCCGCCGGAATCCCCATCGGATTTGAATCCCCGTGGGAAACCGGGCGGCAAACCACGTGGGAAACCACGTGGGAAACCCTTGACGCATCAGATTGTGATATTGTACTAGTATATTAGTACACTGCCTAGGGGTAGCACCGATGCCGTGTTAGCACCGATGCCGGCCAGCCCGTTGCTTGCCGGCTGGATGGAGGAAAGCGGCCATCAGGATCCGGGCGCTCTGGATGCACGTCAACGCATCGTCTGGCGTGCCGATCTACCTGCAGCTCAAGAACCAGCTCAGAAGGGCGATAGTTGGCGGTGTGCTGCAGGTCGGCGATAGGCTGCCGACGGTGCGCGACCTGGCGGCCGAGGCGGTTGTCAACCCGAATACAGTCGCCAGGGTATACCGCGAGCTTGAAGCCGAGGGTTTACTCGAAACACAGCGCGGTGTGGGCACGTTCGTCGCCGAGGGGAAGGAAGCGGGCCGCCGGCCGTCGGAGCGAGACAGGCTGTTGGCGGCAGCGGCCGCACGCTTCCTGGCGGAAGCCGCCCAGCTAGGCCTTTCGGCCAGGCAGGCGGCAGACTATCTATTGGAGCGGATTGCCGCTGGCGGGATTGTCGAACCCGCCGAACCCGTCGAACCCGTCGTACCCGGCGGCTGGCCGCGAGAGGATGAGCCTGATGGAACAACTGGCGATCCGAACTGAGAACCTGAGCAAGCACTTTGACGGCGTCGCAGCCGTGGACGGTCTGGACCTTGAGGTCAGGCGCGGTGAGGTCTACGGTTTCATCGGTCCCAACGGGGCCGGCAAGACGACGACTATCAGGATGCTTCTCGGACTTGCCCGGCCGACCCGGGGCAAGATCGAGGTCCTGGGCAGCGATCCCCTGACCGGCGGGCCGGAGGTCCGCGCCAAGATCGGCTACGTCGGCGAGGACCAGGCCATGTACTCGTACATGACGGTCAGAGGGATAATGGGTTTCATCGCGCCGATGTATCCCACGTGGGACCAGAGGCTCGCCGGCGAGATCGCGGACGTCTTTCACCTGCCGCTCACTAAGCGGGTCGGGGAGCTCTCCAAAGGGATGCGTAGCCAGCTGGCACTGGTCCTGGCGATGGCGCCGCGGCCGCCGCTCCTGGTCATGGACGAGCCGACCGGGGGTCTTGACCCAATTGCCAGGCGCGATTTCCTCTCCACCGTGATGCGTTCGGCGGTGGGACCGGACCAGACGGTCTTCATGTCTTCGCACATCCTCTCGGAGGTCGAAAGGGTCGTCGACCGCGTCGGGATAATCGTTCGCGGCCGTCTCGTCACGGTCAGGACGATCGACGAGCTCCAGACAGTCCAGAAGCGCATCCGGGTGGTGTTCCAGGGGGAGCCGCCGGCCGGCCTGCTGCAGCAGCAAGGCATCGTCGGGGTCGAGCGCGAGGGACACGGCTACCTGATAACGGTCGAGGACCACCTCGAGGAGGTCATGGCCTCGCTATCGTCGGCGCCCGTCTTTGCACTTGACCTGTTGGACATGTCGCTTGAGGAAGTCCTGATCCACTATGCGGGGGGGAGCCGCCGTGGGTAGCCGGACCGGGGCGATAGTGCGCAAGGAGGCCCGCGAGAGCGTGTGGAAGCTGCTGCTCGCCGGGTTGCTGCTCATAGTGGTCGGCGCGAGCCTGGGGCCGATGTACGGCCTCCTGGGGAGCTTGCTCCCCCCTGGAGTCCTGGAGATGCTGCCGGAATGGCTCAAGGGCCCGCTGATGCAGCAAATTCACAGCTACAATATCTACATCTGGGCGAACTGGTACGGAAAGAACCTCTACCAGATGTTGACGCTGTTCTCCGTGGTGTTCGGGGCAGGCCTTCTGGCCGGCGAGGTGTCGCGGGGAACGGCCGGATTCCTCTTCAGCAAGCCGGTCAGACGCACACAGGTATTGCGAACGAAATACGCCGTCGCCCTCGGTGTCCTCGCCGCGTCGGCCGTGGCCGGCACGCTTGCAGCGGCTATCGCGAGTTCGATCTCGGGCCATCCGGTAGACGTCCTTTGGTTTCTCAGCGGGTTGCCGGCCGCTCTGGCCGCCACGGCCCTCTTGCTATCGATTACCCTGGTGTCGTCCGTGGTCAGCAGGGACACCGTGAAGGCCGCAGCGATGGCGTTCGTCGTCTTCATGGCGATATCCGCGACAGCCTTCGTACGGCCCCTGCGCTGGCTGTGGGTATTCGGTCACATGACGGCCGTCCGGACGCTCGCGTCCGGCAGGATCGACTGGGCCGCCGTCGCGGGGATGCTGCTGGCCGCGCTCGTGTTTCTACTGGGAGCGGAGCGAATTCTGGTCAGGAAGGATATCTAGCTTAGATTCAGATAGGAGGTTACATGACGTGTTGCTGGCAACGGTCGACCTGAACACGGAGTACAAGGTGCTCGGACTGGTGAAGGGCAGCACCATGCGCGCGAGGCACCTCGGCCAGGACATCGTGGCCGGGCTGCGCAAGATCGTCGGCGGCGAGGTGAGCGAGTACGCCAGCCTGCTGGTGGAGGCCCGGGATAAGGCCATTGAAGACATGGTGCGTGAGGCCGAGAAGCTCGGGGCCAACGCGGTCATTGGCATCCGCCTGGGTACTTCCACCATTACCACCGGGGCCGCGGAGGTCATCGCGTACGGCACTGCGGTGAGAATCTAGCGGTCACACCGGGGCTCCGGGGAGCTTCCCCGGGGGTGCTTCCGGGCGCAACTTGGAAGGAGTTTCCACCACCACTGTCGAAACCCTAGCCGGTGGCGGCATCCGGACACGAAAGCGATTCCGCCCGGAGAGGTCTCCCGTTGCACGGGCTGTTCGCGAAGGTCACCCCCCTTGCCCTCGTCACGGCTCTTGTCCTTTTCACGATCCTCGCAGCTTCGGGCTGTTCTCTGCCCTCCGTTCTCGGCGGGTCCGCCGGGACCGCGGACGTCGTCGTTTTCTCCGGAGCGCGAGAGGAAGCGCAGGTATCTCCCGGCCCAGCAGGCAGCTTGCCGGAGCCCGGATCCGGCCCGGCCGGCGCCGCGAGCAGTGTGCATATCTTCGTCCACGTCGAGGGAGCCGTTGCGCGGCCCGGTGTATACATGCTCCTCGATGGCGCCAGGGCGTGTGATGCGCTTGCCCTGGCGGGCGGGGAGACGTCCCAGGCGTGCCTCGCGGCCGTAAACCTGGCCGCGGTCTTGCAGGACGGCCAACAGCTTTACGTCCCGACCCGCGACGAGGTGGCCGCCGCGGGAGGCGGTGCGGGCAACGGCGGGCAGTGGGCCTACCCGGGCGGTGGGCAGGCCGCGGTCGGCGGCGCCCGGGCCGGGCCGCTCAACGTCAACCTTGCCACCGCTCAGGCGCTGGAGTCTTTGCCCGGGATCGGGCCGGTCATCGCGGGAAGGATAGTCGCCTACCGCGAGACAAACGGCCCGTTCAAGGCGATCGAGGACCTTCTCAAGGTCTCGGGGATCGGACCGAGCAGGCTCGCCGACCTGAAGGACAGGGTAGTGATCCGCTAGGAGGGCCTGCCTAGCTTCTCTTAGTCGCGGCCCTGCGGTCGAGGAATTCCCTCCACTCCTTGAGGTGCTTGGCGATAACGGCCGCGGCCAGGACCACACCGGCCAGGGCGAGCGGCAGGTTCTTACCGAGAACCCAGAGGGCCGCCGGCAGGAGACCCATGGCGACCACGACGGCCGCGTAGCTGTCACGGAGGAACGCGATCGACGACCCGTAGGTGACCGCGACGACGAGCAGGGTCCACGGCTGCAGCACCATCAGCGCTCCGAAGGTCACCCCCAGGCCCTTGCCGCCGCGGAATCCGAGCCACGGCATCCAGTTGTGCCCGGCGGCCGCCGCGGCGGCTCCGAGGCCCGCTATCCACAGGCGGCCCGGGAACAGGATCACCCCGAGCCACGTCGCCAGTACACCTTTGCCCAGGTCCGTCAGCGCTGTCAGGATTCCGGGGGCGGCTCCAACGTTGCGAAAGGTGTTCATCCCGCCGATGTTGCCGCTGCCCACGGCGCGAATATCCGCCCGTCCGAGGACGGCCGTGTAGATAAAGGCGGAGGGGAAGGAGCCCAGCAGGTAGGCAAGTGCCAGGTAGACAAGTGGAGGCACGCAGATCACCTCACTGTCGGGTATTCGGGCCGCACCTCGAAGGCCCTGCCTTAGCATGCTCTGCCGGCGCTCGCACCGCTCCCACCGCTCCCACCGCTCCCGGCCCTCCGGTAGCCCTGCGGCTGGCCTTCGCCCTCGCGGCCGGGGCCTTGATAGGAGAATCGTTGCTGGCCCCGCGCTGCTCGCTTGAGCCGGAGGCCGCCGTCGTGCAGCCCCTTCTCGCATGGTTATGGTGCGGCCGCGCGGCATTCGTGGGCGGCTGGCTTGCCTGGCGCCGCGGCGGTGCCAGGATTCCGACTTGGGCCCTGGCCGCCGCGGCCGGTTTCGTCCTGGCGATGTCCAGAGGGTCGGCGACCATGTCCTGCCCGCTGAGGGAGGCCGCCGCCGAGGAGCTTTGCCTGCCGGTGCTGGCGACTGTCACAGGCATACCGCACGATTCCTACGGGGACTTCGTTTTCGAGGCCGACGCGAGGGCGGCGGGGCAGGATGGTGCGACGCTTCCCGGCTGGCGTGGCACTCTGCAGCTGCGGGTTTCAGCGGACGCCTTGGGAACGGGCCCTGACGGCCGGCTCCCCCGCTGCCTGGCGCCGGGTGACCGGCTCCGCTGCTTTGGGCGCCTTTATCTTCCCGAGCCGCAGATGAACCCGTACGAGCCCGACGGACGGCGGACCTTGCTGGGATCCGGCGTGGCGGCGCGCTTTGGCGCCGAGACAGCGGAGAGGCTGCCGGCCGGCCGGCTGGCCCTGCTGCAGTACCTGCCGATGCGGGCGGCCGCATGGTGCTACCGGCGCCTGGACGATCTTCTCAGAGGAAACCTGAGCCCGGCCGCGGCCGGGCTTGCCCGGGCGCTGCTCCTCGGCGACAAGGCGGGTCTTGGCCAGGCTGAAAGGACGGCGTTTGAGCGGACGGGGGCGCTCCACCTTCTGGCCGTCAGCGGTCTCCACGCGGGGCTTTTTGCCGCGACTGTCGCCTGGGCCGCCGGGGCGCTCAGGCTCGGCGCCCGGCCGAGGGCCTGGCTGGTGACGGTGGTGCTGGGCCTCTACGTCCTCGTTACGGGGTCCGGGCCGGCGGTGCAGAGGGCGGCTGTGATGAGCCTCGCGGCCCTCTGGAAGCCCGCGTCGAGGAAGGGCGGGGGGAGCCTCAGTTACCTCGGCGCAGCGGCGCTGTTCCTGCTGGTGCGCGATCCCCTTTCGGCGGCGGACCCCGGGCTCCAGCTCTCGTTTCTGGCCTCTCTCGGAATCGTCACGTGGCCACTCCTGGCCGGCAAGACCCTCCTGGCCGGCAAGGCCCGCAGGGCGCTCGCCTCGAGCCTCGGGGCACAAGTCCTGACCCTGCCGGTCGTGCTCCACAGGTTCTATCGCTTCTGTCCCTACGGCCCGGTGATTGGCCTCGCGCTGCTGCCGCTCGGCGGGGCACTGATAACGGCGCTGTTCGCCGCGGCCCTGGCGGGGCTGCTGTGCCCGCCCCTCTTCGCAATCCTGGGGCCGGTCCTCGATCTGCTCCTCCGCGGGTTTGTAGGGGTCGTTGCGGTCCTCGGAAGGCTGCCGGGGAGCCTCTTGAACATCGGGCATCCCGCCCCGGCCGCCTCCGCGTGCGCCGCCGTGGCGACCGTCTGGGCGAGCCTGGCCGCCTCCCGCCCCGGCGGGGCGGCGGCGGCGCGGCCGGCCGCCCGCGCCGCGGCCGTGGCCCTCCTGGCTGTAGGGCTCTTGTGCGTCCAGTCCGTCTGGCGCAACAGGGCACCCTCGGAGACCACCGTCGACTGGTTCTGCGTCGGACAGGGCGACTGCGCGCTGATACACGCTTGCGGGCATGCGGTGCTCGTCGATTTCGCCGCTCCCGGCCCGCCCGGGAGCCAGGGGGGTGATCGTTTCAGCAGGGCTGTGCTGCCCTACCTCAACGCCAGGCGGTGCAGGCCTGACCTCGGCATCCTGTCGCACCCCCACGCCGACCACGTCGGGGGGCTGCGTCAGGCAATGCTCGCGTTTCCGCGGATGAAGGTCATAACGAGAGAGGTGTTCAGGGAAAACCTTCCCGGCTGGCTTGCACCGGAGGACCCGGCCGCCGGGCTCCAACGCCGGCTGGTCTTCCTCGACGCCGCTGCCTGGATGGACCTCGGGCCGGCCGCCGGACGCGGCCCTGCGGGGGGGACGTCAGGCGGTGCGGCGCGACTTGAGCTGTTCTTCGCGTCCGGCGAGGCCCTCGGAGACGACCTGAACGAGTTGTCGCTGGTCTGCCGGTTGGCCGAGGCCGGCGGTCGCCAGAACAACGAACCCGCGGCGGACCTGACCGGCCTCGTCCTCTTCACGGGCGACCTCGGGGAGGATGCCGAGGGGCGCCTGCTTGAATCGGCCAGTGCGTGGCTGCCCGCGCGAATCCTGAAGGTTGCCCACCACGGGTCCGGCGGGTCCTCGACGGAGGCGTTCCTGTCCGCCGTCGGGATGAAGGCCGCCGTCGTGAGCGTCGGGGAAAACGGCTACGGTCACCCTTCCAGGGAAGCTCTGGCCCGGATTGCCCGGGCGGGCGCCGTGGCGCTCAGGACCGACCAGGTCGGATGGGTCCAGGCGCGGTTTCGCGGGCAAGGTTTCACCATCCGGACTTTCCGGTCGCCGCCTTCCGTGCAGGGAAGCGGCGGCACCCTCCGAGAAACTAGCCTGGGGGAGGTCATCGGTTGCAGCAAAGCAGGTATTTGTCCTACAGCGAGGCCGCGGCCCGGATCAGAGCCGGGAGGATCGCCAGGCTGTACGTTATCTGGGGCGACGACTACCTCTGCGGCCGCCTGAAGCGCTCTCTGCGCGACCGGCTGTTCCGGGGCGCGGGTGAGGATTTTGACTTTGTGACGTCGGACGGTATCGTCCAGAGTCCCATGGAGCTGTTGGGCGTGGTGAGAACCGTCCCATTCATGGCCCCCAGGCGGATGGTCGTCGTCGATAGAGTGCGGGCCTTCAGGCGGGCATCGCGGACGGGCGCAACCGGCGCCGCCGGCCCCGCCGCCTCCGAGGGTGCCCCGGCGGGAGGAGCGGAGCCCGGTCTCCGCGGGTCCGGGGACGCGGGCAGTTCCGAGACGCAGGGAGCTCAAGGAGACTCCGCTGTCGACGGCGGTGGCGAGGGGTGGGAGAGCCTGATAACCGGCGTCCCGGATACCGCCTGCTTGGTGTTATGTCTGGAGGCCCCTCCGGATGCCCGGCTGCGGCTTACCAGGCTTGCGTCCGAGAAGGGCCAGCTGGTCGACTGCGACTCGAGCGGCCGCGGCGGTGCCACTCTTGCAGGCCGCGCCGTCCGCGAGCGGGCGGCGGAGCTCGGGGTAAGGCTCGGGTGGCGCGAGCTCAGCCTTCTTTTGGCCACCGTCGGGACCGACTGCGGGCGGCTGGTCGCGGAGCTGGAGAAGATCGCGCTTTACTGCGGAGACCGGCCTCCCTCGCAAAAGGACATCTTGCTGCTCTGCGCCCGCACCGCGGAGGGGGATATCTGGCAACTGCTCGATGCCGTCGAGGAGATGCGGGCGGGCGACGCCGTGCACATCACCCGGGCCGCGCTGGCCCGGGGCGAAAGCCCCGTCGCCCTCGTCGCGTCACTGGCGAGCCAGGTGCGGATGATGGCCAGGGCCCTCGAAAGGGTGCAATCCGGCGTGAAGCCGGGGGAGCTGGCGACGGCCCTTGGCGCCAACCGCTACTGGGTGGAGCAGTCGTTGCGGCGCGCGCGCCGTTTTTCGCTGGATGCTCTTTACGGCGCGATATGCGAGCTTGCCCACCTGGACCGGGCGATAAAGACCGGCGGCGTGGACGCCGCGGCGGGAGTGGAGGGGTTCGTTCTCGGCCTTTGCGCCGCCAGGGCGTCAACTCCCTGAGAGAAAACCAAACGGCGCGGGATTCCCCGCGCCTTGCAGCCTGCGTCCAACATTTCCTTACCCTAGCCCTGGTTTTCCACCGCCTGCTGGTTTGACAGGGATGCGACCAGCCTTGCGAGCCTGGACTTGCGCCTGGCTGCAGCGTTACGGTGCAGGACGCCTTTGCTGGCGGCACGGTCGAGCAGCCGTGCGGCCTCCCGGAGGCGCTCGCGCGCTTCCTCAAGGTTGCCGGAAGCGCAGGCGACGCGCACCCGGCGCACAGCGCTTCGGGTGGTTGATCTAACGTGCAAGTTGCGGACCGCGCGTTCCTGCGATTGACGGGTCCGCTTGAGTGAGGACTTGCTTCTGGCCAACAGTTGATCCCTCCGCTTGAAACCAGTGCCCCGACCGACGCAGAGATAATAACACGGGCCGCAGCCACGGGCAACTTCCGCAGCACCCCCATCCGCAGCACCCCCATCCGCAGCACCCGCAACTCCCGGCTGCATAACCCGGCAACAACCGAGGAAAGCATAAGTTCACCAAAGGATTCCTGTGCCTACTGAGGAGAGGGTGGCATGAGAGGCTGGTTCGGAGCAATCGTTCGGTTCGTGGTTTCTGCCCTGGTTCTGATGTTCGTGGGGTTCCTGGTGCCGGGATTCGAGGTCGCCGGTTTCGTGAACGCCCTCCTTGCGGCGGTTGCCATCGCGGTCATCGGCTACCTGGTCGAGTTGGCTCTCGGTGAACGTGTCTCCCCGCAGAGCCGCGGGCTGGTCGGATTCGTGACCGCGGCGGTCGTGATCTGGCTCGCGCAGTTTGTGGTCCCGACCATGACCGTCACCGTAATCGGCGCGTTGCTGGCCTCATTCATCATTGGGTTGATAGACGCCATCGTTCCGACAGAGCTGAGGTAGTACACCGGCCTCCCGCGAGGCCGTCAGGCTTACTCCCTCCCCCTCTTGTCCCGGTCGTCAAAGCGGCCGGGAACTTTTCTTTCTTTGGGGCATACCCTTGCTACCGGAGAGGGTTGGAGGTGACGGCTTGACGTCCTTCGCCTGGGGACGGTCGAGGCCCGGACGGCTGGTCCTCGCCGTCTGTTACGTCGCGCTGCTTTCGCTCGCCGGCCTGGCCCTCGTGGACCTCGGAGAGCTTCTTGCGCCGGCGTCGGTCCCGGCCTTCGGTCAGCCCGGGGCCGCGCTGCCCGACCCGAGCCTCCTGGGGAGATGGCTGCAGGCCCTCGGGATGCCCGGCCTCAAGGTGATCCTCGACGCCGTGATTCCCGGGTTGCGGCAGGTGCCCTCGGTCAGCGGTGAAACCGCGCTCTTCGCGGCACCCGCGGCGAGGCCGGGCTTGCTCGGGATGCTCTTTGACGCGTTGACCTCGGTCAACCTCGGCCGGCCGCAGACGATCCTCGCCGCCCAGATAACCGGGCTGCGGAGCATTTCCCTGCCGTCCAGGGGCAGCCCGGAGATACGGGCGGACCTCCCCGGCGAAGGCGAGTCCGCCGATGCGGCGGCGCAGGCCGCGCGTTCGTCCGCGCCCGCCGGGGCCGACGGCCCCGCCGCCGGAACCGGCGAAGTCGAGCCGGGCGTATCCACGGGGCCGGTCGCCGCCGGAACGGGACCGTTCATCGCCATCTACCATACCCACGCCAGCGAGTCGTACCTTCCGCTGGTCAAGCACGCCAGCGCCGGAACCACCGGGAGCATGGACGCCGAGGAGGCGTTCGCGGACGACCCGGAGATCACGGTAGTCCGCGTCGGCCAGGAACTGGCCTCCGTCCTGGCGAGCAAGTACGGGCTATCCACCGTCCACTCCAGACGGTTCCACGATGCGGACGGCCGCCTCGGCGCCTACGTCGAGTCCGCCAGGACGGTTGAGCGGTTTCTACAGCAATACCCGTCGCTGCGGGTGCTCCTCGACCTTCACAGGGACTCGCCCCGCCGCGACCTGACCACCGCCAAGGTCAACGGCAAGAACGTGGCCAGGATCCTCCTCGTGGTCGGTTCAAACGCCAAGCTCTCTCACCCTGACTGGCAACGCAACTACCAGTTCGCCTGCGCGCTCGACGAGGCGATGAACCAGCTTTATCCCGGTCTGTCCAAAGGCATCATGGTGACCGAGTCCCGCTATAACCAGCACTACCTGCCGCACTCCGTTCTGGTGGAGGTCGGAGGGGTAGACAACACTTCTGATGAAACCCTCACTGCCGTGAGGTACTTCGCCGACGCCCTGGCGGCGGTGATCCGGCTGGACCCGGCGCTCAGCCCGGCGCAGCCCTCCGGCACGCCCCAATAGGGGCTTCTAGCAGGCTTCCTTGCCTTGACAGCAATTGACTGCCGGTGATATGTTTGGGCGTAGGGTTAGCACTCGGCAACTGAGAGTGCCAGACCTGTGCATGCGCCGGAGGAGATGGCCGGTTGACCCTGACCGAACGCAGAGGCCTGATCTTGAGGGCCGTGGTGGAGGAGTACGTTCGCTCCGGACAGCCCGTGGGCAGCACGGCGATAGTCAAGCGCTACGGCCTCAGCGTATCGCCGGCCACGGTCCGCAACGAGCTCGCCTGGCTTGTCGAAGGCGGCTACCTGGTCCAGCCGCACACCTCGGCGGGCCGGGCGCCGTCCGACCGCGGCTATCGCTTCTACGTCGACCACCTGATGGACCGCTACGACCTCGCCGACGCCGAGGAGCTGGCTGTGCGCCGCTACCTGAAGGCGTACAGCTCAGGCCTGCGCGAGGCCGTGCGTGGCACCGCCCGGCTGCTTGCCGAGGTCACGGCCTACGTGGCCGTCGTTCTGGCACCGGGTATGGGAACGGGCAGGGTCCAGAGAGTGCACCTGCTGCCGGCCGGACCGGACAGGGCGCTCCTGGTCGTGGTCCTGGAAGGCGGGCTCGTCCAGCACAAGATGATAGAGCTGCCCGGTCCGATGGAGGTCCGCCAGGTAGAGTCCCTGTCACGCGAGCTTGACTCTGCCTTCCGGCGCCGCGCGGCCGAGGATCTGCCGGGTGTTGTGGCCGGGCTCTGGCGCTCGAGCCTCGCCAGGTACGGCGCGGCGCTGGAGAGCGTTGCAGCGGCCCTTGTCGATTTTCTGCGCGCCGGCGACCCCGACCAGGAACGGGTCTACCTGGGGGGCACCGCCAACATCCTCCGTCTCCCGGAGTTTCAAGACATGGAGCTTCTCCGCGGCGTGATGGGCCTGCTGGAGCAAGAGGCCCTGCTCATCGACATCCTCACCGCGAGGACGTCGGCCGACACCATCCAGGTGACCATCGGCAGCGAAAACACCCCCGCCGCTATCCGGGACTGCTCGCTCGTCACCGCGACGTATCGCCTGCCCGGTGGAGGCACGGGCCTGCTCGGCCTCCTTGGGCCGACGCGGATGGACTACCGGCGGGTGACCGCGGTCTTAGACGCGGTTAGACTGAGCCTTGACGAGCTTTTGGGGGAGTGATTCCCCGGCTCTCCCTCCGGGGGAGCCTAACCTCCGGAAGAGGAGTGCATCTTTGTGAGCGTAAAACAGGTGTCCCCGAACGCCGAGGTTGACGAGCGCCTGTCCGCCCTTCTGACCAACGTAAACGCCATACGGGCGATAGCCTCGGCCGTGGAGGGCACCATCGGGCCCAAGGGGCTCAACACGATGCTTGTGGACCGCTTCGGGGACGTGACGATAACAAACGACGGGATAACGATCCTCGAGAAGATGGAGGCCAACCACCCGGCGGCGAGGCTGGTGATCAACACCGCCAAGGCCCAGGAAAACGAGGTCGGCGACGGCACGACGACTGCCACGATCATGGCCGGCGCGCTGGTGGCCGAGGGTTTCAACCAGGTCGTGAAGGGCGTCCCGGTGACCCGCGTCATCGAGGGGATAAGGTTTGGCATCCAAAAGGCGATCGAGGAGGTCCAGTCCTTGTCCTCTGCCGTTGGCGACCTGGACGATCCGCTCCTTCTGAAGGTGGCGGCCATCGCCGGCCGCGAGGATACCGAGGTTGCCGGGCTGGTGGTTGAGGCCGCGCGGATGATCGGCCGCGGCAAGCTCCTCGAGCCTGGCTTTAAACTGGCGGAAACCGTGATCAGCGAGGAGGGCGCGGCCAACGAGGCCTTCCGCGGCGTCATCGTCGACAAGGAACCGCTCAACGAGCAGATGCCGAAAAATCTTGAGCAAGTCACTATTCTGGTTCTTGACGACGCGCTCGAACCCGAGGAGGTCGAGGACGAGGCCCTCGCCACCGAGTCAGGCTTCAAGAAGCTGCTTGAGTACCAGCAGGATTTTCGCGACAACCTCCAGCGGCTGGTGGGTCTGGGCGTCAACCTGATCGTCGTCGACCGCGGCGTGGACGACGCCGCGGAGGACCTGCTGACCGACGCGGCGATAACCGTGCTCCACCGGGTGGCGTCACGCGACTGGCGGAAGGTCGCCGATCACTGCGGCGCGCGCCCCATGAAACGCGCCTCCCTCCGCAAGCCCCCGGAAGACATTGGGCGCTATCTGGGCTTCGCTGAGCGGGCGTGGGTGGACGAGGAGCTTGAGCACGTGCGGGTGGTCGGCGGGCGGGGCAAACCGATGGCCACCATTCTCGTCGGCGCGGCGACCCGCGAGGTGGTCGAGGAACGGGAGAGGATCGCAAGGGATGCCGCCTCGGCCGTCCAATCCGCGGTTCGCGGGGGGGTTGTTCCCGGAGGAGGTGCCGTCGAGATGGCCGCGCTCGCGGCCGTCAGGCGGGCTCGCTCCGAACTCCGCGGCATGGCGGCCTACGGCGTGGACTGCGTGCTGGAGGCCCTTCGCCAGCCCCTGGCGCAGATCGTTCACAACGCCGGTTTCAACGCCCTTGAGAAGGTGGGCGAGGTCGAGGCGGCCCAGCAGGACGGCCGCAACCCGCGTTACGCGGTCGACTGCGACAGCGGCGAGGTGCGGGACATGGTCGCCCTGGGCGTAATTGATCCCACGCCCGTCAAGACGCACGCCCTGCGGGCTGCCGGGGAGATCGCCGAGGCTATCCTGCGCATTGACACGATCATCAAGAAGAAAGACGAGGGCCCCGACGCTCAGGGCCGGAGCGGCGCGGGCGCCGGCGGGATGAGCGGTCCGGCCGGTCGCGCCGGGCTCTGAGCCGCGCAGGGGCAGGGTGGTGCGCTGCAGGCTTGCCAGCGGAGAGGGACTACTACGAGGTTCTCGGGGTCGGGAGGGACGCCTCCGAGGACGAGATCAAGCGGGCTTTCAGACGGCTCGCCCGGCAGTGCCACCCGGACGCCAACCCGGGCGATCCGGTCGCTGAGGAACGCTTCAAGGAACTCAACGAGGCCCACGAGGTGCTCCGGGACCCGGAGAAGCGCGCTGCGTACGACCGCTTCGGCCGGGCCGGGGTCAACGGTCAGCCCGGCGGGCCGTTCACCGGTTTCGACAGCATCTTTGACGCCTTCTTCGGCGGGCTGGGACGGACGGCCCGCGCGGCGAGGCCGGGCCCCGAGCGCGGCGCCGACCTCGAGATGGTCCTGGAGATCGACCTTGCCGAGGCTGCCGCGGGACTGGAGCGCGAAGTCGAGCTCAGCCGCATAGAGTCCTGTCCGATCTGCGGCGGCAGCGGCCTCCGTCCGGGGGCCAGGGCCGACCGCTGCCCGCAGTGCCACGGCTCCGGGCAGGTGACCTCCACGCAAAGCACGGTCTTTGGCAGGTTTGTGACCACCAGGACGTGCGACTACTGCGGCGGACAGGGCTTCATCATCAACGATCCCTGCGACGAGTGCGGCGGGCGCGGCGCCGTGCGCCGGTTGCGCAAGCTCAAAGTGAAGGTTCCGCCCGGGGTGGACTCCGGGACGCGCCTGCGCCTCTCCGGCCAGGGGCAGGGAGGGGTGCGCGGCGGCCCTTCCGGCGATCTCTACGTCCACATCCGCGTGCGCGCGCATCCCCGGCTGGCGAGGCGCGGCAACGACCTCTACTCGGAGGAAACCGTCAGTTTCGTCAGGGCCGCGCTTGGTGGCAGGCTTCGCGTCCAGACCCTGTACGGTCCGGAGGAGATCGACGTTCCGGCGGGGACGCAGCCTGGCGACGTCCTGAGGCTGCGCGGAAAAGGGATGCCCGACCCGCGGAGGCCCGGCGCGCGCGGCGACCACCACCTAGAGATCAAGGTCGCCGTCCCCCGGAGGCTTGGCAAAAGACAGCGCGAGCTGCTCATCGAGTTTGCCAAAGAGAGCGGAGAGGAGCCGGCGGCGGCGGCGGAGGCCGGGCCGTCCGGCAACCCCAGAAGGCCCCCGGCCAGGCCGCGCGGCAAGAGAAAGAAGACCTTTGTCGAGCGGGTCAAGGACGCGCTGACCGGAGAACCCGATGAATGAGGACGCCCGCGGCGAAGAGTGGTGGGAACTCCGGCTGAGGCCGCGCGCCGGCCGCGCCGAGGACGCCCGGGCTTTGCTGCTTGAGCTATGCCCAGCGGGTTTCGTCGAGGAACAAGACGAATTCGCGGTGTATCTTCCGGACGTTCCGGCCGCTCTGCGGGCCTGCAGGCTGGCCTGCTCGCTGGGGCACGCCGGCCTGCGTCCGGTCAGGAGCTCGTCCTGGGCCCGCTGGCAGGACAGCTTCGAGCCGGTCACGATAGGCGAGCGGATGCGTATCGTCCCGGTCTCGGGCGCCAGCCCGGACACCGGGCGGGCGGCGCAGGTGGGCCGTTGGGGGGCGGCGGGATGCATCGAGTTATTTCTGGAGCCGGGCCCGGCGTTCGGGACCGGCGAGCACCCGACCACGGCCGCATGCCTGCGCTACCTTGACCGCGTCGTCCGGCCGGAGGACAGGGTTGTGGACGTCGGGACCGGCTCGGGGATCCTGGCGATCGCCGCGGCCCTTCTCGGGGCCGCGCAGGTCCTGGCCGTCGACGTAGACCCCGTGGCCTGCCGCGTGGCTCGCCGCAACCTGCTCCTCAACCCCGCCGCCTCCGGCGCCGTGACCGTGCTGCAGGCCAATGCGACCCATCTCCTGGGACAGCAGGACCCGGGAAGGCCCCCCGCCGGACCTGGAGACCCGGACGCGCAGGCGGCCGAGGGCCTGCTGGGGCCCGGAGCTGGCCTGCTGGGGCCCGGGGCAGCAGACGTCGTGGCCGCCAACCTGACCTCTGCCCTCATAAGACTGCTGGCACAGGGACTGGCCCGCATAACGCGTTCCGGAGGCTGGCTCATAGCGTCGGGCTTGAGCTGGGGCAACCGGCCCGGCGTGGAAGCCGCGCTGAGGCAGGCCTCATTTGACGTCCAGGCCAGGACGGTCGAGGCCGGGTGGGCGACGGTGTTGTTCCAGCGGGGGGGAGCCTAGGAAATGCGCCGGCAGCGCTCCGAGGCCCGGACCCGCCCGGCCTGGCAGCTCCACCGCATCCGGCTTGGGCACGAAGAGCTCATCGGCCGGCACGTAGTCCTCTCTCCGGCCAACACGCACCACGTCCGCCAGGTGCTCCGCCTGCGCCCGGGGGCCCGGCTCCGCGGCCTCACGCCTAATGGTCCGGACCTTGTTTTGCGCGTCCACGGAGGTGGCATAGACGGACGCCTGCGGTGCAGCGTCGAAGGCGAGATCGCCCCTCTCACGGAACCCCCGCTGCGGGTGTCGATCTGCCAGGGCCTGACCAGGGCCGAAAGGTTTGAGTCCGTGGTCCAGAAGTGCTCCGAGCTCGGCGCCTGGGATTTCCACCCTGTCCTGACGGCGAGGTCCGTGGTCCGGCCCGACGCCGCTCACGCCGCGCTGCGGGTCGAGCGGTGGCGGAGGATCGCCGAGGAAGCCGCCCTGCAGTGCGGCAGGACGCACGTGCCCGCCGTCCACCCGGTGACGACGCTTGCCGGGCTTGCCGGGACGATGAGGGACGGGCCCCGGGACCTGATGCTGGTCCCCTACGAAGGCGAGACGGCGCCCCTGAGGGACCTGCTGAAGGCCACGGCGACGGGGCCGCGGCCGCTCACCGCCGCCGTCGTCACCGGCCCCGAAGGCGGGTTTGAAGCCCGCGAGATTGAGCTGTTGCGCCAGGCCGGGTTTTCGCCGGTGAGCCTCGGGCCCCGTATCCTCAGGACGGAGACCGCCGGTCCCCTGGCGCTGTCCTTGCTGCTCTACGAACTCGGGGACGTGGGAGGCCCAGGTGTCGAACGCTGACCGGACGCCGACCGCCTACCTGGTGACGTTGGGCTGCAAGGTGAACCAGTGCGACACCGAAGCCCTCGCCGAAGGCCTCCGGGCCGCCGGCTGGCGGGTCCTCTTCTCGATCGAGGAGAAGGCCCCGGACCCGGACGTGATCGTCGTCAACAGCTGCGCCGTCACCACCCGGTCGGAGGCCAAGAGCAGGCAGGCCGCCCGCCGGCTGATGCGCCGGCACCCGCGCAGCCGTGTCGTCCTCGCCGGCTGTTACCCGCAGATCGCCCCTGAGGCCGTGCAGGCCATCGAAGGGCTCGCCGGCGTCGCCGGAACGGACCGGGTTTCAACCATAAGAATGCTCACTGAGCTGGCCTCCACCGCGGGCGACGGACCGCGCGCGGCCGGACCCGCCGCCGTCCCCGGGCGGCCGCCTCTGCCGGCGCACTTCGAGGACCTGCCCGTTAGCGCGCATCCCGGAAGAGTCCGCGCGTTCCTCAAGGTCCAGGAGGGGTGTCCGGGCGGGTGCACCTACTGCGTAGTGCCGCTGGCGCGCGGCCTGCCCCGGAGCCGGCCGCTGAGCGCGGCCCTCGACCAGGCGGCCAGGCTCGTCGGGGGAGGCGCGCGGGAGATCGTCCTGACAGGCATCCAGCTTGGTCTCTACGGCCGGGACCTCGGGGGCGTGGACCTCGCGGACCTGGTTCTGAGCTGCCTCTCGCTGCCCGGCCTCGTGCGGCTGCGTCTTTCGTCGCTCGAGCCCGGCGACGTCTCCGAGCGCCTCCTGAGCGCCCTGTCCTCGAGCCCCAAGGCCTGCCCTCATCTGCACATTCCGCTGCAGAGCGGGAGCGACGCCGTCTTGCGGCGAATGGGACGGCCGTACGGGACGGATGAGTATCGCGAGATGGCCGAGTCCGCGAGGCGGCTCCTGCCCGGCATAGCCCTGAGCACAGACGTCATCGCCGGGTTTCCTGGAGAAACCGGGAACGAGTTCGAGGAGACCGCCGGTTTCATCCGTGAAATTGGGTTCATGCGGCTGCACGTGTTCCCGTTTTCACGCAGGCCCGGGACCATCGCGGCGGAGCTTCCAGACCAGTTGCCCGGGCGTGTCAGGGAAGAGCGCTCGCGTGCGTTGATCGAGGTAGGTCAGGACCTGGCCCACGCCTTCAACCGTGGGTTCGTGGGGCAAGAGGTGGAGGTCTTGTTAGAGCACGACTCGTTGCCCGCCGGCGGCCCTACGCCCGGCGGCCGGGCAGAACAAACCTTCCTCAGCAGCGGCCTCACCGGGCACTATGTTAGGGCGGAGGTCGCCTCGGATGGGGGGCCGCTTCGCGGCGGAGACCTTGTCGTCGCCCGTGCCCGGTCGGCGGGCCCCGCCGGAATTCGCTGCCTGGCGGGGGCCGCGGGTGGCTCATGAGCAGGCCGGGGCATATCCTGGCGTGCATGGGGGTGGGACGATGAACGACAGCCCAAGGAAGCTACGGGTAGGAGTCGTCTTTGGCGGGCGCTCGGGCGAGCACGAGGTATCCCTTCTTTCGGCCGCCTCCGTGATCCGGGCCCTCGACCGCGAGCGCTTTGAGCCCGTCCCGATCGGGATCGCCAAGGACGGCAGGTGGCTGGCCGGGCCCTCGGCGCTGCGGGTCCTTCGCGACGCGGCCAGGCTTCCGGCGGCCGGTGCGATGGCCGCGCTGGCAGCGGGCTGCCGGGGGGCGGGCGGCCGCCCGCCCGAGGCGTCCGTCGTCGCGCTCTTGCCGGACCCGACGCGGGAGGGCGCCCTGGCCTCCGCGGGAGGCGGCGGGCTTGACGAGCTCGAGGGCCTCAGCCGGCTGGACGTCGTCTTTCCCGTGCTCCATGGGCCGTTTGGCGAGGACGGCACGGTGCAGGGGTTGTTCGAGCTGGCGGGATTGCCGTACGTCGGGGCCGGCGTGCTCGGGTCGGCCCTCGGCATGGACAAGATCGCGATGAAGGACGTCTTTCGCGCGCACGGCCTGCCGGTTGTCAGTTACCTGGCGGTTACCCGCTCGGAGTGGGAGCGGGACCCCGGCGCCGCCCGCAACCGAATTCAGGCGCGGCTGCGGTTTCCACTGTTCGTGAAGCCCGCCAATCTTGGCTCAAGCGTGGCGGTGACCAAGGTCCGGAGCATCGAGGACCTGGACGCCGCGATGGACCTGGCGTCCCACTACGACCGCAGGCTGGTGGTTGAGGAGGCGGCCATGAACGCACGGGAGATCGAGTGCAGCGTGCTCGGCAACGACGACCCCGTCGCGTCGGTACCGGGCGAAGTCATACCCAGCAGGGAGTTTTACGATTACGCGGCCAAGTACCTGGACGACGGGTCGGCCCTGATAATCCCCGCGGACCTGCCGTCCGGTGTCGCCGCGGAGGTCCAGGACCTTGCCGTGCGGGCGTTCCGGGCCCTCGACGTTGCCGGAATGGCCAGAGTCGACTTCTTCGTCGGGCGCGACGACCACCGGGTGACCGTCAACGAGCTAAACACCATTCCGGGTTTCACCTCAATCAGCATGTACCCCAAGCTCTGGGAAGCAAGCGGGGTCGCGTACACCGACCTCATCACCAGGCTCATCGAGCTGGCCTTGGAAAGGCACAAGGACCGCCGGAGGTCGCGCACCACGTACGACCTGCCCGGCGAAACGGGGGACTGAGACCGGGCCGCCGGGCCGCCGGAATGCCCGGACGGCCGGACGGCCCCGGTTCGCACGGAAGGGGGGACGCTGGCTGCACGTCTTGCCCTTCGCCGGCCCGCTCTGCGAGGCGACGCTTGTCGCCCGCCGCGGCAGGTTCGTCGTCCAGGCCCGGAGCCCCACGGCCGGAGACGTCCTGCTGCACCTGGCCAACTCCGGGCGCCTGCAGACCGTGCTCACGCCGGGCGCCAGGTTGCGGTACGTCCCCATCTCCGGGCCCCGGCCGGCCGGAGACACGATACCGGGCGAAACCGGGCCTTCGCGGCAGGCCGCCCGCCCCGCAAGGTTGACCGCCGGGCGCCTGGTGCTCGTCCACCATCCCAAGGCGGGGTGGGTGAGCGTTGACGCCGGCGTTCCCTCGCGGCTCATGGCCGCCGTGCTTGAAGACAGGGCTCTGGCCCGGAGGGCCTTTGGCGGTCTCTTCGGGCGGTACGCGTCAGTCAAGCGCGAGATAAGGCTGGGCGGCCCCCGGCTGGACATCGGCCTGATGGACGGCGACGGCGAGCCCGTCTGGCTGATCGAGTGCAAGTCGGTCACGATGGTGGAGCGGGGCGCCGCGCTTTTCCCGGACGCCCCGACCGTCCGGGGTGCCGAACAAGCACGCCTGCTCGGGGCGCTGTCCGCGGCAGGGCTGAGGACGGCGGTCGTGTTCATGGTCGGCCGCGCGGACGCACGGAGCCTGCGTCTCGACGGGCGCGTGGATCCGGTCCTCGCGGCGGCCGTGGAGGACGCCTGCGGGCAGGGCCTCGCGCTGCTGGCGAGGCGCATCCTGGTGCGGCCGGACGGGCTTTCCTTGGGCCCGTCCCTTCCGGTGAAGGGCGTCCGGGCGGCGGGGAGGCTCAGGCGGCGTAGATCCGCCGGACGATCTCGTCTATATCCGGCTCGCTGATCTGGATGTCCCGGATTTCCCCGTGATGCTGGAAGGCGGCGACGATCCTCGCGGCCGAAACCTCCGCCCTGTCGAAGCTGACGGTTACCCTGGCGCCCTCCCGGGAGATCCTCATCCCGGAGTTCAGGGAGGGCAGGGGCTCCCCGGGCTCGACCGCGAAATCGACGTGCATCGTCGTCGGGACCCCGACCTGCCGCCTCAGACCGTCAAGAGTCCCCTCAAACGCTAGGCGCCCGTGGTTGATGACCATGATCCGGTCACAGAGCTGCTCGACGTCGTCCATGTCGTGCGTCGTGAGCAGGATCGTGACGCCGCCGGCGTTGATCTCCCGCAGGAAGTCGCGGATCCCGGCCTTGGCGACTACGTCGAGCCCGATGGTCGGCTCGTCCAGAAACAACACCTCGGGCGCGTGGAGCAGCGCACCGGCGAGGTCCGCCCGCATCCGCTGGCCCAGGGAGAGCTTTCTGACCTGGACGTCGAGCAGCTCTCCGATGCCCAGGACCTCGTCGAACCGGCGGAGGCGCCTTGACGCCACGGCCGCCGGGACGCCGTACATTGCCGCCAGCAGCTCGTACGAGTCCGCCAGCGGCAGGTCCCACCAGAGCTGCGTGCGCTGGCCAAAGACCACACCGATCCGGGCGGCGACCTGGCGCCTCTCCGCCTGCGGGGACAGGCCGAGGACGCGCACCTCGCCGGCCGTCGGGTGGAGTATCCCGCACAGCATCTTCACCGTGGTGGACTTGCCCGCGCCGTTCGGGCCGATATAGCCGACGAAGCTCCCCGGCCTGATCTGGAAGCTGACGTCCTCCACGGCGCGGATAAGCCGGGCCCGGCGGCTGAAGAGCGACCGGAACGCCCCCGCGACCCCGCGCCCGGTTTCGGCGATGCGGAAGTGCCTGGTCAGGCCCGCCGCCTCGACCGCGGCCTCCTGTACGGGCTCCGGGCCGGACTTCATCTGCTCGTCTGGAGTCAACCAAAGTCACCTCTCATGCCTTTATGTTCCCGGGCTCTGGTAGTGCCTCTCCCCGTATAGCCAGAAGCGGTATGCAGCCAGGACCGTCACCACGGCAACGGCCGGCGACAGGGCCAGGGCCCAGGGGCCGGCCCCCTTTCCCAGCAGGTACAGGGCAGGCAGGTAGTTGATGTAGGCCATCGGGAGGATCGTGTAGAGCATCCCCTTGAGCCACCGGGGGTAGATCGACAGCGGGTAAAAGGAGGCCGTCAGCGGCGCGTACATCGTGAAAACCTGGAGCTCGTCGATTCTTAGCAGCCAGAAGCCCAACGCGGCGGTCGCGGTCGAGAGCGCGAAGAGGACCGCCGCCCCCAGCAAAGGCAGGAGAAACACGTAGGGCAATCCCCAGTATCCGAGGGTCCCCCGCCTGAGAAGCTCGACGGTCCCGATCCCGGCGATCGCCGCCCCCTGAAGCGCCACGCCTATCCTGTTGAAATCAAACCTCCGGGCCAGCAGGGTCATCAGCGTCGGCCACGGTCTGACCAGAATCCCGTCAAACCTGCCGTCGATGAGGTAGGTCTCAAACCGTTCCAGCTCGTCCGCAAAGGTCCGGTACAGGCCCTGAGCGGCACTTGCCGTTCCGTAGAGCAGTGCGATCTCGTAGACGTCCCATCCGCCGACGAAACCGAAGCGGTACAGGATGACGGCAACCAGCGCAAAATCGATGATCATCACTGCTCCCCGCAGCACAAAGGACACCACGAAGTTAAACCGGTACTGCATCCTCTCGCGGAGGCCCGAAGCCGCCAGCCGGACGAGCATTCTCAGGTATCCTGCCGTAGCCGGACGGGCCGCGGCTGTTCGGGGACCGCTCCGGCTCTGCTCCCCTGATCCGGCCGGGGGGCGCGGCATCTCTCGCATCACCCGCCGGCCACCTCCAGTCGGCGGCGTGCCAGATCCGTCAGGCCTGCCGCGAGCGCGGTCAGGACCACAGGCCAGACGACGAGCGGCACGAGCGCCTCGACACCGGCCCACCCCAGGTGGATCGCCGCGGGGTAGTAGGCCATGCACGGGAACGGCGTTAACCTCGCAATCGACTGCAGGAGGCCTGGGAGCAGGTTCATTGGTATGCTCGCCCCCCCGAGGAAGAGGGCCAGGCTCTGCAGGAGGAGGTACATCCAGGAGGGCTCGGTGGTCCAGAATCCTGCAAGCCCCACGAAGTAGGTCATCAGTGCCCCGGTGTAGCACGCGAGGATCCACGCCGCGGCGCTCAGGGCCCACGCGCCCCACGAAGCGGGGACGGAGAAGCCGACGGTCAGCCGGAAAATGGCCGCCAGCACCAGCGACCGGAAGACGAAGTTGTACGACTTGTGGCCCATTATCTGCGAGAGCTGAAGCGGCGCGAAGCCCACCGGCCGGAGGAGCTCGGACGCAATAGTCCCGTCCCGTACCCGTCTGGCGATCTGAAGCCCGCTGTGGTCAAACGTGGTTATCCACAGAAGGCACTGGCACGTGGCGATGTAAAGCGTCAGCGACTGTGCGGTGAACTGGCCGCCCTCCGGCCGCCCGGCCATCACGGCCCGCCACAGGGCGATGTAGATGAAGCCGAATATGGCGCTCGCCACGTTGTTGACCATGTGCTGCCCGCGGTACTGCAGGTTGCGGCGGAAACTCATCCGCCAGGCGGTGACGAGAAACGCCAATGACCCCACCGTCGCCCTCCTTTCAGCGACCATCTGCCTCGCGGACCGCCGCGTCGAGAGGGATGGCGCATGACAAGCAACTGGGAAACGCCGCCCTCGCTGCGGGTGATGAAGCACGTCACGTTCTCAAGCTCCGGTCGTGCGGCCTTCACCTGGTCTATCCTCGATCGCCCCCGCGTCCGGTTGGCTGTTGCCAGACGGTCCTGTGTATTAGCAAACAACGTGCCAAGGGCCAAGGTGACAAGATGAGCAGCGTCTGGAGGAACAGGGCCCGCGATGGATAACAATCCCTCGGAACGCCGGGTTGACCGGCCGTTGGAGGACACTATATTGGGTAACGGAGGGATCGCTCTTGAAGGTCAAGATAACCGAGGACTGCATCGGTTGCGGGGCCTGCGCGGACATCTGCCCCGAGGTCTTTGTGCTGGGTGACGACGGTTTCGCCCACGTCAAGGAGGAAGAGGCGGGGCGCGAGGAGCTTGCCGAGAAGATCAAGGAAGCCGCTGACAACTGCCCCACGGAGGCAATCGTGCTCGAGAAGTAACGGCGGGTCAGATCCCGTCGTGACGTGAAACAGCGGGGGCTGCCCCGCTGTTTCGATGTGTGGCGCGCCCGTGCCACAGGTCACGCCGAGCAGGTCACGCCGAGTATCTTGCATACTCTTGCAGTCTCGCGCTATAATTATGCCTACAAAGACCCGTGGAGGTGGACCGGATGCGCGGCGTCCTGTTGCTGGAGGATGGCGCCAGCTTCAGTGGCGAGGTCTTCGGGCGCGGCGACCCCCAAGGCCGGGAAGTGGTCTGCGCAAGCGGGTTGAAGTGGCCCGAGCTGCTTGGTTCGCCATCCTACGCGGGCCAGATTGTCGTCTGCGTTTCCGGGCAGGCCGGTGACGGAGACGCAACAGGGATGCAACGGTGCTATCCATCGGGCTGGGTCCTGAACGGCAACGGGCCGCCGAACGTGCAGGAATATGCATGGTCCTGGAACGTCGCGTGCCTGTCCGGGGTAGATACAGATAGGCTCGCGGAGCACCTCCGGAGGAGCGGGCCGCTCGCTGGCTCTATCTCGGCGGGAGAGGCCGGCGGATCGCTGCCGGAGCGGAAGATGGCCGGAGCGGCCAAGGACCCAAAGCCCGACGAAGTGCTGCGGGGGGACGTGAGCACTGACCGGCCGTACCGCATCTACGGCGGAGGCCCCCGGGTGGTCGTCTACGATCTGGGACTGAGCTCCGGCATTTTGCTCGGTCTGGGGGCGCTTGACTGCCAGGTCACGGTCGTGCCCTGGGATTACCCGGCCGAGAGCGTTCTGGAGATGCTTCCCGACGCCGTGGTGCTGTCCACCGGACCGGGAAACCCGGCCTTGTGTGATAGCGCCATCGCCAACCTCAGCCCGCTGGTTGGCAGCCTCCCTCTGCTCGCCGTAGGGCTCGGCCATCAGATCCTGGCGCGCGCCCTCGGGGCCCGGACGGGGGCGATGTGGTGCGGACACCGCGGGCGCGGCTATCCCGTGCGATCCCTGAACACCGGGCTGGTCCGCGAGAGCACGCAGAGTCACGGGTACTGCGTGCTGAGGCCGCCGCCCGGCGCGCGCGCCACGCACATTGCCGTCGGCGACGGGACCATCGAGGGGCTTGAGTACCCGGGGCTGAATGCATTCTCCGTCCAGTTTCAGCTGACCACCCCCGGTCAGGACCCGCTTTCGGCCGAAATCTGGGGGCGTCTGCTGGGATCCCTCGAAGGGCGCGCGTTGACCGCCTAGAGACGGCAGGAGAGCACGGTCGGACCGTCCGCCGGACCCGGGTCCGGCGGATTGGTTTTGGCAAGAATGTCCTGGGCGGCACTGCGGCGAATACACAGTCGAACCGGACAAGGGGGTGTAAGCGTGCTGCTCGTTACCGGAGGCACTATCTATACGCTCGACGCTGAGAGCCCCACAGCCGGGGCCCTTCTCGTCGGGGACAACGGCAGGGTGCTGGCCGCCGGCGCCGCCGATGAGCTGGCGGGTGCCGCTCCCAGGGCGACGCAGCTGGATCTTGCGGGGCTGACGGCGATTCCCGGTCTCGTCGACAGCCACACCCACTTCCTTTCGTTTGCGAGGCGTCTGGAGGAGCTCGACCTCGACGGGTGCAGTTCGCTGGACGAAGTCCTGGCAAGAGCTGCAGCCCGGGCACGGGTGACTCCCGATGGGAAGTGGCTCGAGGGAGACGGCTGGAATAAAAACGCCTGGGAAACACCGGTCTTTCCCACCTGCAGGGATCTGGACCGCGCGGTGCCCGGACATCCAGCGATTTTCGCCAGCAAGGACGGGCACTCGATCTGGCTCAATACACGGGCGATGGGGATCCTCGGCATCGACCGGGAAACCGCGGTCCCGCCGGGTTCGGAGATGCAGGTCGACGGCGCCGGGGAGCCGACCGGCATCTTCTACGAGGCTGGGTGGCTCCAGGAAAGATACGCGGCCGTCGCGCCCCGCCCGGACAGCATCGGCCTCATCCGCCGGGCCATAAAGGCGGCCTGGCAGATGGGCCTCGTCGGGGTTCACGACTGCGAGGGCCTCGACGTCTGGGGGGATTTTGCCAGGCTGGACCGCGACGGCGATCTTGGTTTCCGCGTGAATATGCTCCTGCCCTACGACGACCTCGACCGGCTTGAGGACGCCCGGCTGCCGTACCGGTGGGGCTCGGACTACCTGCGCCTCGGGCAGCTGAAGATATTCATGGACGGCGCCCTCGGGTCCCAGACAGCGTACATCTCCCGCCCGTACCCGGAGCGGCCGGGTTTCCACGGGATAGCCGTCAGAAGCGAGGAGCAGCTGCGGGAAGCGGCCGTGCGTGCCTCGGCGGCAGGTTACCCGCTTGCAGTTCACGCCATTGGGGACGTGGCCAACCACCAGACTCTGAACGCACTTCAATCGGCGCCCGGACTGCGGCATAGGGTCGAGCACTGCCAGTGCCTGGATCCGGCGGACGTGCCCAGGTTCGCCGCCCTCGGGGTGGTCGCCTCGGTTCAGCCGCTTCATGCGACCTCTGACCGCGATACGGCCGAACGCCACTGGGGCCCCCTGGCCGCGCACGCGTACGTTTTCCGTTCGTTGCGGGCGGCCGGCGCGCGGATGGCCTTTGGGTCCGACGTTCCTGTCGAGAGCTGCGACCCCCTGAAGGGAATCTACGCCGCCGTGTCGCGCAAGCGCGAGTCCGAGCCGGAGAGGCCCGCCTGGCATCCGGAGCAACGCCTGAAGGTAGAGCAGGCCCTGGAAGGATACACGGTTGGAGCGGCCTTCGCCGTCGAGCAGGGAAAGCAGCGTGGACGGCTGAAACCGGGCATGTTCGCGGACCTTGCGATCTTGAGCGAAGACCTGCTGAACGTCGCGGAGGCGCGCATTCCAGGCATTCGCGTGATGGGAACGATGGTCGGCGGCGAGCTGGTTTTCCGCTCCTTCTGATGGATGCGCGCGCCCCCGGCCGCCGGCGTTTTGGCTGGCGGCCTCGCCGGTGGTCCGGCCGGTGGCGTGGACTTGCTGACGCGGTCTGCAATTGGTATCTTTGTGGGGGTGTTGTTAAGCTGACAGAGTGCGTTTTCTGCGCCATCGCGGCAGGCCGGATTCCGAGCCAGACCCTGTACGCGGACGACCAGGTCGTGGCCTTCCGGGACATCAACCCGGTGGCTCCGGTGCACTTCCTGGTCATCCCGAGGGCGCACATTCCGTCAGTGAGCGACATCGGCCCGGAGCACGGCGCAATCCTGGCGGCCATTCATCAGGTCATCGGGAGGCTTGCGGCGGAGCAGGGGCTCACCGGCTCAGGCTTCAGGGTCGTAGTTAACAACGGTGAGGGCGCCGGTCAAACGGTCGGCCACCTCCACTACCACGTTCTGGGCGGCAGGGAACTGGGATGGCCGCCAGGCTAACCCACTGCCGGTGTGCAGACGGTGGAGGGAGGGATGAACAGGATGTCCGAGGTCAAGGTCGGCAAGGACGAGAACCTCGAAAGCGCGATCCGGCGGTTCAAACGACAGTGCCAACGGGCAGGCGTGCTCAAGGAAGCGCGCAGGCGGGAGCACTACGAGAAACCGAGCGTAAAGCGCAAGAAGAAGTCCCTCGCTGCTCAGCGGCGCAGCAAACGGCGGCGCTGATCTGATTATGTCTTTGAAGCAACGGCTTTTAGAGGACGCGAACGAGGCGCTGAAGGCCCGCGAGGCGGGCCGGAGGCGCCTTTCGATTATCCGTTTGCTGCGCGCCGCCGTGACCAACGCCGAGAAGGACAAGGGCGCCGAACTCAGCGAGGACGAAGTGCTGGCCGTCATCGCCCGCGAGGCCAAGCGTCTTGAGCAGGACGTCGACGAATACGCACGCCTGGGACAGCCGGAGCGGGTCGCACAGCTTAGGGAAGAGCTGACCGTGGTTCGCGGATACCTGCCCGAACAGCTGGGCGAGGCCGAAATCGCCGCCGCTGTCGCTCGGGCCATCGCCGAGACCGGCGCGGCCGGGCCCAAAGACATCGGCAAGGTCATGCGTGTCCTAATGCCCCAGATGCGCGGCAGGGCCGACGGACGGCTGGTCAACGAGCTGGTCCGCAAGGCCTTGGCTGACAGCCGGCCGAGCGGCTGACGGCTGGCCAGGGGCTGGCAGCTGGCGGCGCCGCCATCTGACAGCTGGCCGCCACTTCGGGCCAGAAACTGGCGATACCAAGACAGGTCCCGCTGCAACCTGATAGCCAGCCGCCACGACGGGCCCTGATGACTCGTAGCCGACACATCCCGCCGAAACCTGGCGGCTACAATACAATCGCCGGGACAACCTGTCACCAGGCCGCCACATGCCCGCGCGGCAGCGGCCTCCGGGGCGGCCCCAATTGCGGCCCCCGGGGGAAAACACCTGCGTAGGCCCCGACAGAGGGTTCTTCCGGGGGATCGCGGCCACAACCTTATGCCACTTCCAGGGCAATCGCCAGCACAACCTTATGTCACTAGGTATTCCCAAGTCACGCATCTGTCCTTGGCTTTCGCGCCTGCATTTCACGGCCTGGGGCAATTATGTCCACTGCCCTCACCCCCCGCGCGCTTTCACCCTACAGCAGCCCAACCGGGCTGCAGCAACAACCGGGCAGCAAATAGGGCTAGTTGTGCGCTAATAGATGGCGTATAATCATATACTGGTAAGGATGAGCGATCTCCCCGCCGGTTTCGGGAGGAGGGCGAAGCCATGGTGCTGGTTCAGGGCAGGCGTTTTCGCGGGCTTCGTGTGCCGGCCAGGGCCGGAGGCTGCAGGTTCCTGTTGGCGGCTATTCTTGCGCTGGGGCTGATATGCGTTTCCGGGGTGTCGATGGCCGGGCCCCTCGCGGCCGGGCCCGGGCCCTTCGCGGCCGGTCCCGGGCCCCTTGCCCAGGGGGCTCAGGGCTCAGGTCCGGTTCTCGTGTGCCGGGTCAGCGGGACGATCGACCTTGGACTGGCCAGGTTCCTCGGCCGCGTGGTCAACAGGGCCGGGGCCGAGGGCCGCGGGCTGCTTCTGGAGATAGACAGCACAGGCGGGCGCGTTGACGCGGCGCTGTCCATCAGGGACGCGCTTTTGGCCTCAAGGGTCCCTGTGGTTACCTACGTGAGCACGCGGGCCTGGAGCGCCGCCGCCCTCGTGGCGATGGCCGGTGATGCCCTGATCATGGCCCCCGGCGGCAGTATAGGCGCCGCCGAGCCGATCCCTCTGACCGTCAAGACCCTTTCGGCCGTCCGGGGGGAATTCGAGGCGACGGCCGAGGCCAAGGGCAGGGACTCTCTGCTTGCCGCGGCGATGGTTGACTCGTCAGTCGTCGTCCCCGGCTTCACCCAAGGCAGGTTGCTGGTCATGACCGCGGCGCAGGCGACTGAACGCGGTTTCAGCGACGGCACGGCTGCGACCAGGGGAGAGGCGTTGGAGCTCGCCGGGCTGCCAGGGGCTCCCGTTCTCGAGGTCGGACCTTCCCCCGCGGAACAGGCTGCCAGGTTCGTGACCCACCCGGCGGTCGCGCCGGTGCTGCTGACCATAGGTTTGGTCGCCCTGGTCATCGAGATCCTCGCCCCCGGCTTCGGTGTCGCGGGGCTGATCGGGTTTCTGTCGCTGGGGCTTTTCTTCGGTGGCCATCTGCTTGCCGGGTTCGGCGGCTGGGAAGTAGCCGCCCTGTTCATTTTGGGGATAGTCCTACTGTTGATCGAGGTCTTCGTCCCAGGGTTCGGCGTCTTCGGGATGGCAGGGATAGCGGCTATCATTGGGAGCGTTTTCCTTGCCACCAAAGGCAGCACGGACGCGCTCCGGTCGATGGCTATCGCTATGATCGCCAGTCTCCTGTTGTCGGTGGTAGTCCTGCGGGTGGCCGTTCGACGCGGGTGGCTTGCCCGTCTGGTCTTGAGGCAGTCCACGACCACCGGCGAGGGCTTCGTGGCCAGGGCAGACCTTGCCGAGCTCGTCGGGCAGAGCGGCGAGACGACCACGATGCTCCGGCCGGTGGGAACCGCCAGGATCAAGGGCAGACTTGTCGATGTGGTCACGGAGGGCGTGTTCGTGCCGCCGGGAACGAGAATCAGGGTGACGAAGGTTGAGGGGCCAAGGGTGGTCGTCGCCCCGGCCCCGCGCAGGGGCGAAAAGCATGATGGGGGGAATGGGTAGTGTTCCTGGACACCGGTGGGATTGTCGCGATCCTGATCATCGTCGGGCTGGCGATCGTCGCCCTGTCCATCCTGGCGAGCTTCATCCCGGTGGGCCTCTATATTGCCGCCCGGGCGGCGGGGGTCCGAATAGCGTTTGGATCTTTGATCGGAATGCGGCTGCGCCGGGTGCCGCAGCGGGTCATCATCAATGCGATGATCAAGTCCAGCAAGGCCGGGATATCGGTTGACATGGACAAACTGGAGGCTCACTTCCTGGCCGGGGGCAACGTGGACCGCGTGGTCAACGCCCTCATCGCCGCCCAGCGGGCGGCCATCCCGCTTGAGTTCGAACGCGCCGCGGCGATCGATCTGGCGGGCCGGGATGTCCTCAATGCAGTGCAGATGAGCGTCAACCCGAAGGTCATCGAGACCCCGATCGTGGCCGCGGTCGCCAAGGACGGCATCGAGCTCAAGGCCAAGGCGCGGGTGACGGTCAGGGCCAACATCGAGCGGCTGGTCGGAGGCGCCGGAGAGGAGACGATCATCGCCCGGGTAGGCGAGGGCATCGTGACAACCATTGGCTCCGCCGATTCGCACAAGGCCGTCCTCGAGAATCCAGACACGATCTCCCGGACGGTCCTGTCCAAGGGTCTTGACGCGGGGACCGCCTTTGAGATCCTGTCCATCGACATCGCCGACGTGGACGTCGGCAAGAACATCGGTGCCCAGCTGGAAACCGACCGCGCCGAGGCGGATAAGCGCATCGCCCAGGCCAAGGCCGAGGAACGGCGGGCGATGGCGGTGGCGCACGAACAGGAGATGCGCGCCGTCGTCCAGGAGATGCGCGCCAAAGTTGTCGAGGCCGAGGCCCAGGTCCCGCTCGCTATGGCCGACGCGCTTCGCGAAGGCAAGCTTGGTGTCTTCGATTACTACAACCTGCAGAACATCCTGGCCGATACCTCGATGCGCGACCAGATAGCCCGCGGCGGGGCGCAGCCGGGTCCGGCGCCCGCGCCGGGCGGCGAAAAGAAGTAAGCCGGATCGGAGGCCTGGTATCCCGTGAGGGGCATGGACCTTGACTACCTGGTCCTTCTCTGGCTGGCAGTGGCCGTTCTCTCCGGGCTGCTGCGGCGCAGAGGCACCCCGCCGCCGCAGCGGGGCGGGCGGAGCCCCCGCACACCCTGGGCCGGCCAGGGCAGGTGGCAGCGTCCGGGTGGTTCGTCCTGGCGCCCGCTGCCGCCGGGGCCGGGCACGACTGGCGGGCCGTATGAGGGCCTGCAGCGCGATCGCCGGCCTTCGGATGCCGCTCAGGTGACCTCCGCGGCCCGCCCGGTAGCACGACCTGCGGCCCGACCGGCGAGCGGGCGCGGTCCGGAGGGCCGTTCCACCGAGCCCGCCGAGCAGGTTCTTGAGCCGAGCGTCGTTCCGAGCGTGGAGTACCTGGGGAGCATGGGATTCGCTTCGTCGGAGGGCGCCACGCTGGAGGGACCCGCCCTCGAGTTCGAGCCGGGGGGGACCGCCGCCGCGGTCCTGCCTTACGCTGCGGGTGCGGTCCGCGCATCGCCGGCCGTCGGGCGCGCGCTGTCGCTCCTCCAACCGGCAGAGGGGGAGGGGCGGGCCGCCGGGGCTGCAGCGGCCATCGTCCTGTCGGAGATCCTTGGACCTCCCCGGGCCCTCAGGCCGTACCGCAACCCTGTTGCAGCCCGCCGGCGCGAACGTCCGGGCTAGGCACTTACCGTCAGGTCGCCAGGTGACCGTCAGAGCTTTAGGCGGCCGTCTGAGCTGCAATCAACCGTCAGAGCCCCCCGCGCGGGGCCCGGGGAGCGAAGTCCGAACCCCGGGCCCCGCCCGCATTTTCACCCGCCGTTGGCCCATAGACTGCTAGGGGTCTTCCTGAGGTTGGGCCCCTCGGCCCAGGCCGCCCCGGGGGGATGATGTCTTGTCGCAACGGCCGCGGGGCCTGCGCGGTGTCGGTTACCGTCTGGCCGATGCCCTTGAGCTCCCCAAGGAGCTCTACTTTGATCTGCCGAGGGTCGTCGTGGTCGGCAATCTGCAGGTCAGCGTGGAGAACCACCGCGGGCTCCTGGCGTACGACTCGAACACGGTGGTCCTGGGCCTGCACTCGGGGAGGTTGGTAATCGACGGCGAGGACCTCGTCATCGGTACGGTCGGTCCGGCGCAGATCACGGTTTCCGGACGGCTTGGCGGGCTGCGGTTCGCCGCCGGGGACGGCGGCGACGACACCCGGCGGCGATCCTGACGAGGCAGAGAGCCCGGAGACGGGAGCATGGGCCTGACCTCGTTGGGGAGGGTGATTGGCGGGCAGCTTCGCCTGGCCTTGTCCGGCCCGGACGTTGAGCGGTTCATCCAGGCTGCGGTGAGCTCTGGAATTGACGTCTGGAGGGTGACGCGCCGGGGCGAGGTCTACGAGGCCAGCGTTTCCCCGGCAGATTTCCACAGGCTGAGGCCGCTGGCCCGGCGGACCCGGACCAGGGTGCGCATCCTCCGCCGGTCCGGCCTTCCGTTCAGGCTGCCCCGGCCCGTCCGGGACGCCATCTTCACCGGCGCCGTGATCTTCATCGCGGCCCTCTACATCCTGGGGGCGTTCGTCTGGCGCGTGGAGGTGACCGGCCTGACGACCATCGCCGAGGAGGAATTCATCGCGGCCCTGGACCGGGCGGGGCTTAGCGCCGGCCAGCCCAAACGCCTGGTTTCTGCACAAGACGTGGAGCGGGCCGTCCTGATCGCGTTCCCCCAGCTGTCGTGGGTGGCCGTGCGGCTTGAGGGGACCGTGGCCCGCGTCCAGGTGCTGGAGAAACTGACTCGCCGGCAGGTGCTGGAACAGATGCTGCCGGCGGACATCGTCGCCGCAAAGGACGGAAGGGTCGAAACCCTGATCCTTCTTCAGGGCAAGGCCGCGGTCTCGGAGGGCGAAACCGTGACACGTGGGCAGGTGCTCATCGCCGGCGAGCCCCAGGCGTGGGAGTACTGGGGGCGCACAGTTCCGCCCGATGCGTGGCCCCCCGCCGCGGTCCGCGCCCGCGGGATTGTCACCGCCCGGGTCAGGTACGAATTCGAGGCCGAGGCGCCCCTTGAGCGCACCACGCCGCGGCGGACGGGCGAGAGCTACCGGCGGGCGGTGTTGCGTATCGGCGTCAGAGAGATAATACTCACCGGACAACGGGCCCTGCCCTTCGAGGTTTTCGAGGAGACCAGACACGCTCTGACTCTGCGGGGAGGGAGGGGTGAGGTCGTTGCAGAACTCATCGCCATCACCTATCATGAGTTGGAGCTAGTCCACGAAACCCTCGGCTATCGCGGAGCGCGGCTCGAGGCCGAGGCGCAAGCACGACAGGAGCTGGGTAAGAGCCTGGTTCCGGGCTCGGTGATAGTATCCGAGCAGGTTCAGGAGTACCAGCGGCCGGATGCCGTCGGCGTGCGCTTGTTGGTCGAGGCGGTCGAGGAGATAGGCCGGACCGCGGCCCGCGATCCCTCGGCCCCCTGAAAAGCAAACCGGCCGGACGGCGACCCGGCTGTTGTTGGCTTGTCAAAGGGGGCTTTGCGCGACTTGAGAAGCGATCCCGCGGAGCCAAAGCCCGCGGGCCCGGCGGCCGTAGAGCTCAGCACGGTCAACGAGGCCATTGAGATCTTCGGCCGTAACGACCAGAACCTCAAGCTGGTTGAGCGCAGCTTCGGCGTCCGCCTGGTGCCCCGGGGCGACACGTTGAGCATCCAGGGCCCCGCCGCCGAAGCCCGGCTCGCCGAGGAGCTCCTGCGCAGGCTGATCGACCTCCGGCGTTCGGGGCATTACGTCACCGGCCAGGAGTTGCGCTACGCGATAGCCCAGGTCAAGGCTGGAAACCCCGAGGTTCTGACAGACCTCTACGCCGACGTGATCATCACCACGAGCCGCGGCAAGCAGATAAGGCCCAAGACCCTCGGGCAGAAGCAATACATCCAGTCCATGCGCCAGAACGCGCTGGTCTTCGGCATCGGCCCTGCCGGCACGGGCAAGACCTACCTGGCGATGGCGATGGCCATCGCCTCTTTCAAGCAAAAGGACGTGGCGCGGATCATCCTGACGCGGCCGGCGGTCGAGGCCGGGGAGAAGCTCGGTTTCCTCCCGGGAGACCTCCAGGAAAAGGTGGACCCCTACCTGCGGCCGCTCTACGACGCGGTGCACGATATCATGGGCGTCGAGGCCTTTCGCCGGAACCTCGAGCGGGGCCTGATCGAAGTCGCCCCCCTGGCGTATATGCGTGGCCGCACGCTGGACGACTCCTTTGTCATCCTCGACGAGGCGCAAAATACGACCCACGAACAGATGAAGATGTTCCTGACCCGATTGGGGTTTGGCTCGCGGGCCGTGGTGACCGGAGACGTGACTCAGATCGATCTGCCCAAGGGAACCGAGTCGGGGCTGCTCGAGGCCAGACGCATCCTTGCCGGCGTTCAGGGAATCGGCTTCATCCACCTGACCGATCTCGACGTGGTAAGGCACGAGCTGGTTCAGAAGATCATCCGGGCATACGAGCGGTACGAACAGGACCAGGATGAGGGCAATCCTGCCCGCGACGGCGTGCGGCCGTCCGGCAGGGGATGAGGTGATGGCACTGGGAACGCCGCCCGCGACGCACGGCCGGACTCCGCCCTCTGTCCCGAGGGCTGAGCCTAGACGGGTCGTCACCCTCGTGCCGCGGACCGTCGTGCTGCTCCTTTTCCTGGCGGTCATCGCGGTCACCTTGAGTTTCGGGCTTCTGCGCGAGAGCGTCCCGTTGCAGCAGGGGTCGGTCTGCCCCCAGGACTTCGCGGCGCCGCGCACCGGCGAGGACACCTACAAGACCGCCGAGCTCAGGCGACAGGCCGCGGCCGCCGTACCCGACTACTACCGGTTCGAACCCCAGGCGGCAGGGGTCGTCGCGGCGTATCTCGACAAGATGGCCTCGGACGTCACGGCCGTCCTCTCCGACGCCACTCTGGACCTTGATGCCCGCTCCAGGGCCCTCGCGGAGAAGCTGCCCGGCGAACCGTCCGCCCAGGTCGTTGCGCTGGTGGCCGGTCTCGACGCTCAGACCTGGACCGGTGCCGGCCTTGCCGTGCGCGACGCGGCCGTCGAGGTCATGGGCACGGAGTTCGACGCGTCCGGTCTGGCCGCGGCCAAGCAGCAGCTGGCCAGCGAGCTTGCCAGGCTGCCTGTGGCCAAGGAGCTAGGCCAATACCTGACGGCGGTCGCGCAGAGGCAGTTGACTCCGACGCTGGTCCTCGATCCGGTTGAAACCGAGCGCCGCCGGTCGGACGCCGCCAACGCCGTCGCGCCCGTCATGATCCTGAAGGACCAGATTATCGCCAGACGCGGCGAAATCCTGACCGAACATCAGGTTTCCCTGATCCAGGACATGGCCTTGCTGCGCGCAAGCCTCGAGCCGCGCGCGGTGGCGGGGAGCATTCTCCTGGCGGCCATCCTCGTCGGTTCGGTAGTCCTGTACCTCGCGCTCTACGAGGGCGACGTCTTCAAGAACGCGTCGCAGCTCCTGCTGCTGGCGATCGTGGTATCCCTGGTCTTGCTCGTCACTCAGCTCACCAAAGGAATATCACCCTATCTGGCGCCCGTGGCGCTCGGCACCATGCTGATCAGCTCGCTGCTCGGGCCCCGTCTGGCCCTCTTCGTGGCCTTCGTGCTGTCGGTCGGGGTCGGACTGACCACGGGCACCGACCTCCGCCACGCGCTGGTCGCCCTGACCGGCGGTATGGCAGGCGTGTACAGCCTTTCGTGGATTGGACAGCGCTCTGAATTCACCAGGGCCGGCCTCCTTGTGGGCCTGGCCAACGTCATCGCCATCGTGGCCTTCGACCTCACCGCCGGCGTGTCGCTGGCCAACTTCGAGGCATGGCGGGAGCTGGGGTTCGGGTTTCTCAACGGCATCGCCTCGGCCGTCTTGACGATCGGGACCCTACCGTTCTTTGAATCGGCCTTTGGCGTCCTGACGTCCGTCAGGCTTCTCGAGCTCGCCAATCCCAACCAGCCCTTGCTGCGGAGACTGCTTGTCGAGGCGCCGGGGACTTACCACCACAGCGTCGTGGTCGGAAACCTGGCGGAGGCCGGAGCCGACGTCGTGGGCGGAAACCAGCTTCTGGCCAGAGTTGGAGCGTACTACCACGACATCGGGAAGATCGTGAGGCCGTATTTCTTCATCGAAAACCAGATGGGCCAGGAGAACCCGCACGACAAGATATCCCCCAGCCTGTCCGCGCTGATCATTACCTCGCACGTGAAGGACGGGGTGACCCTGGCGGAGGAGGCCAAGCTCCCCCCGCAGGTGATTTCGTTTATCCGCAGCCATCACGGGAGATCGCTGGTTTCGTACTTCTTCAACCGGGCGTCGGAGAACGGCCAGGTCGGGCGGCTGGGCGAGGAGGACTTCCGGTACGACGGTCCGCTCCCCGAAACGCGCGAGGAGGCCCTCGTCATGCTGGCCGACAGCTGCGAGGCCGCGGTCCGGGCGATGCCCGAGCCCGATTCGTCCCGGATCGAGACCCTCGTCCGCCGGATCATCCGCGAGCGTCTGGTCGATGGGCAGTTGGAGAGATGCGACCTGACCCTCAAAGACCTTGATAAGGTGGCCGACGTGTTTTCGCGCATCCTGGTCGGCATCTTCCACGCGCGCATCGAGTACCCTCAAGACAGCGAGCGGCTGATGAAAGAGATCAAAGAGGGCGAGATGAAGTCCGCCGGCAACGAGCGGGCTGAACCGCCTGCCGGGCCCGCTGAAGCGGACGAGCCGGAGACGGGGCCCGAACCGGAGGCCGGAAGGGAATAACGTGCTCAACCTGACCAACAAGAGCCGCCGCCCACTCCCGCCCGGAGCCGAGGAGACGCTCGAGCGCGTCGCAAGCGCCGCTATGGCGGCCGGCGGTGGACCATTCCCCGAGGCCGCGCAGGCCGACGTGACCCTCGTCGGCGACGACGACATGCGGGAGCTCAACCGGACCTACCTGGGGGTCGATGAGCCCACGGACGTGATCTCGTTCTCGCTCCTCGAGGGAGGACCTGAGCCCGCAGTTCGCGGGGCTCCCCCGCCGGTGCTCCTGGGCGACGTCGTCATTTCCGCCGACCAGGCCTTCGAGCAGGGCGAGCAGTACGGGCACGGGTTTCTGCCGGAGCTTGCCCTGCTGGTCGCGCACGGTGTCCTGCACCTCCTGGGGCACGGAGATGAGACTCCCGAGGAGCGGGCGGAGATGCGGCGAATGGAGCGGGAGGCCCTCGCGGCCGCGGGGCTGACCGTAACCCTTCCCGGCGAACACGAGAGCGGCACCACCTAGAGGAGGGCCAACAACTGACGCGTCTGCGCAACTACCTCGTTACCGGCGCGGTAGTCCTGGTGCCGGTGGTCTTGACCTGGTACGTCCTGCTGTCCCTGTTCCGGTTCCTTGACGGCCTCACCGCGCGATGGGTCACCCAGGTCGTCGGCCGGCCCGTCCCCGGCGTCGGCCTGCTGGTGACCGTGGCGATCGTCCTGGCGACAGGGATCTTGACGCGCAGCATCCTGGGACGCGAACTGATTCACCTCGGGCAGTCCATCCTGTCCGGGACCCCCATAGTCCGCAGCGTCTACGTTACCGTCAAGCAGATAGTCGACGCCTTCACCGTCTCGGAGCAAAGCACGTTCAAGCGGGTCGCGCTGATCGAGTACCCGCGGCGCGGGATGTACGCCATCGTTTTCGTGACGGCCGAAGGCCCTCCCGCGATCCGGGCCGCCTCGGGCCTGGACCTGGTTTCGGTTTTTCTGCCGACTGCCCCCAACCCGACGTCGGGGTTTCTGCTGCTGGTCCCGCGGTCCGAGGTCTACCCCCTGGACATAACCGTCGAGGACGGGCTCAAGCTCGTGGTCTCCGGCGGCGTCATCTTGCCCGCCGCGGCCTCCGCCCAGAAGGGCCAGCGCTAGCGGGAGTGGAAATCCCGCTGAGGGCGATTCGATGTCTCGCTTGCTCAGGCCCGGCGGAACCGTTGCCGCTATGAGAACCTTCTCCCTTATCCTCCTGACCGTGTTCATCCTGGCCGCCGGATCCTGGGCCACGGGGTGCAACTCCACGCCGGTGGTCGTCGACCCCGACCCCCAGCCGCCGCCACCGCCGCCCAAGGTTCCGTGCCCTCTGTGCGGCGAGCTACTCCCCGCCGGGAGCGACGTGAGCATGCGGCCCATTCTGGTCCTGGTCGACAACCACCCGTCGGCCCGCCCGCAGGCCGGCCTTCAGGAAGCGTGCCTGGTGTTCGAGATGCTCGCCGAGGGCGGGATAACCCGGCTGATGCCCGTGTACGTACACGCGAAACCGGAACGCATCGGTCCGGTGCGGAGCGTCCGCCACTACTTCCTGGACCTCGCCCTGGGGCTCGATGCGCTGATTGCCCACTGCGGCGGCAGCCCTCAGGCCCTGGAAGAGGTCAAGAAGCTCGGCGTGGCGACCCTCAACGCCTTTGGCCTCGACGACTACTACTGGCGGGAATCCGCCAGGCGGATGCCGCACAACCTCTATACGAGCGTCCGCAATCTCCTGGGGGCCGCCGTGTCCGCGGGCTACCGCACCACCCGGACCGAGGGGGGCACCCGCTGGCCGTTCATGTCCGGCAAACCGCTGGCCTCAGGACTTCCGGCGTGTGCGGGCGTGGAGATCCGCTGGCCCTTCAACCAGGCGGGGTACAAGGTGACCATGCGGTGGAAACCGGGCCAGGACGAGGGCTCGCCCGGCATGTACGAGCGTCTCATCAACGATCAGCCTCACGTGGACGAGGACGGAAACGTTCTCGGCGGGCGCAACGTGGTCGTGGCCTTCGCCCGTTTCTGGAAGATCGCCGGCGACCCCGAGGGGCGCCTCGGCGCGGACCTGACGGGCGAGGGGAGGGCCCTGGTCTTCAGCGACGGGCGCCAGACGGAGGTGCGCTGGCGCAAGTCCGAACGGTCGACGCCCTTCGTGCTCGTGGCTCAGGACGGGCGGCCGCTGGAGCTTCCAGGGGGGCAGACGTGGATATTGATTGTGCCGGAGCAGGCCGAGGTTTCACTGCTGACCGGCTAGGGGTGAGCGAACGCGGAGAAGATGCCGGAGAGAAAGACGGCAAGGAGAAGCATAGCCGGGCCTCTCGTCGCGCGCCTCCTCGAGGCCGCCGGGGAGGCGAGGGCGAGAGCGTACTGCCCCTACTCAGGTTTCGCGGTCGGAGCGGCGATACTCGCCTCGGGCGGCCGCGTCTACCGCGGCTGCAACGTGGAAAACGCCAGCTACTCAATCGCCAATTGCGCGGAGCGGGTCGCCCTCCAGAGTGCCGTCGCCGCCGGCGAGCGGGAGTTTGAGGCGATCGCCGTCGTGGCCCCGGGAAGCGGCCCG
>Ga0068714_10001008_pt1 | contig 44877 bp, 26 predicted proteins | sample MTBNYHSulfiMetaG_FD_62988 | JGI IMG/M metagenome (GOLD analysis project Ga0068714, IMG submission 62988) | Enrichment culture microbial communities from rom New York Harbor, USA that are MTBE-degrading - MTBE-NYH (New York Harbor Sulfidogenic)... | ecosystem: Environmental > Aquatic > Marine >... | reverse complement strand
TATAGCTCGCAAAAGTTTTTGACCATCAATTCCACGTAATCACCGAACACCGGCCGGCCCGGATGACGGGCTACCTGCACCACCTCCCACGCGGAAAGAGATTGATATATCTCGGCGGTCAGTTTTATAAGCTCGTTGCGTAACCGTTGGATCTCTGCTGTATAATCGACCCGGCTTTCTTTTTGCAAGCGTTCCAGCCCGGAAATCTGTTTTTCCAGATCGACAAGGGGCTTCTCAAAACCCAGGACGCTGCTGGGATGCAAGTCAACCGGGATTGTTATGTCGAGTTCTTTTGTTTGATTCATGATTATCAGGACCTTTTTGGGGGCCCAGACGGTCGTTTACCTATTATCACAGCTAAACTTATATATCGGCGATTGAAAAGAGCGAATACAATGAAATGCCATATACCAGGGAAAAATCATCACCTAAAATAACGCTCTGTACCGGATAAGCCCGAAAATCAGTTACATTCCCACCATTCGGTCAGTCCACCCCGCCGGTTTTTTATAACTTCCCTCTGCAAAACAAGTTGGAATACATTTACCAAACAATCATCTGGGTAGGTGCAACATGATTTCTGTAGATTTCGTGTTCTATTCATCTTCATAAACTATATAATACCGGATAAAATAATGAGATATAGACAATTTGAAATGACAGGAGCCAAGTGATGATGGGCATAATAAAATCTTTGCTGGTTTTGCTTTTTATATTATCCTTTTCAGCCCCGACTTGGGGGCAGGATTTGAAAGATCTTAATCTTCCGCCGGCGGAAAAGAAGCCCTGGATGTTCAAGGGTTTTCCCATTCTCGCCTGGTGGGCCCCGCCGGGAACCGCCAGATTCGAGGATTTCAAAAACTACAAGGACGCCGGCTTTACCCTTTATCCCGCCCATCCGGACATGTCTTTTGAAAAATCGCTCGAGTTCGCCGCCCGCGCGGGCCTTAAGATTATGCCCTTCCGCTCCTTCCAGGGTTTCAACATGCAGCGCAAAGACGTCGAATTCCCGAAAGATAGCGATAACATCGTGGGTTGGATCACCCATGACGAACCGAGCGGTATCGAGGGCGTTACCGCAGCGATTACCGCGGTGAATCTCCTGATGCGCGAGGACCCCGCTCGTTGGACCCTTTTCAACTTCCTCCCGCCCCAGGCGCAGCACAACCCTGACACCCAGCCGATTATCGACGCCGCCATCCGCAACGGTCTCCCCATTCTCAGCTATGACAACTATGTCATCGGTGCGGACGGAAATGACAATATCCGCGACCACTTTTACAATCTGGAGCTTTTCCGCAAGGCCTCTATAGAATACCACGTCCCCTTCTGGGCGTTTGCCCTTTCCATCAAGCATTTCGAATATCGCCGGCCCAGCGAGAGCGACATCCGCTGGAAGCATTATACCAATCTCGCTTATGGGGCGAAGGGGCTCTGGTACTTTACCTATTGGGCCCCGACTAATTGGGAAAACTGGGATAACAAGGCTATCGTTGATCCCCGTAATGGTGCCAAAACCGAACTTTATGAATATGTCAAGACCCTCAATCTCGCGGTTCTGGATATGGGTGACATCCTTTTGAGTCTGACCAATATCGACGTTTTTCACACTAATCCCCCGGAGGGTCATCGGGCGTTTCCCAAAGATAAATACTGGATTTCAGATGTTGTTGGAAAAGATACCCTGATGAGTTTTTTCCAGGATCCGCAAGGCCAGGCCTACGCCCTGGTGGTGAACAAGCTCCACGGCTTGAACAAATCCGCCAGAGAAACCTCGGACCTTGTGCAATTGACTTTCGCCCCGGAGGTCAAATCGGTGCGGGCCGTAAACTGGCTGGACGGAAAGCCGGGCCGGCTTAAGCTGACAGACCGCAAAACATCGCTCCTCATATTCGGCGGCACCGGCGTCCTCCTCAAACCAGATATCAAAAAGAACCCTTAACCTGGCGCGCTTGACGCTGAATCTGACGCAGCCGATGAAAATATCGATCCCGTGGTCGATTCTATCGGATCATCTGAATCAGACATCAAAAAGTACGCCACATCGGCCCAGTAAACAAAAAACATCTAACATCGACGGCCGCGCGCTAAATCCATTATCCCATTATCCCATGATCCCATGATCCCTTATAGCAATCAAACATTACCCATATATCCCAAACTAATATCTTACCCATATATCCTAAATTAACCCTGTTCTCGATGCGCATCGAATATCTTATAAAACCAACATCCTAATCGAAATTATATTACCACCTTAACCCTCATCCACTGGCAGGCGCACAACCCGCCGCCCCCCACCAGTGAATCGCAAGCGATTCCAGTGGGCCATCCCGCCCTCACGAAGAGGAGCGCCGTCAACCCGCCGCGACCCGTCCACAGTATCTCAGGACACTAACGACCCGCCGCGCCTACCCAAAATAAAACAGCTGCCTTAATTCAATTAAGTCAGCCCCCCGGTCGAATGAGAGTACCCCAAAACCCCAAAACCTGTAAATACCTGGTAAATTTAAATTTACCAGCTATTACCAGCCGAATGAGCTACAATACCCACAACCCGCCGCGTCCGGCCCCCGTGTCCCAGGACACCCACAACCCACCGCGTCCCCCAAACCCCCGAAAATACCTGATCGATTTAAATCGATCAGCTTTTAACAATCGAATGAGTTATACCCTCACAACCCGCCGCGTTATAGTGCCTTACGAAGAGTCCTCAAAACCTGGGAACAAAGGATAGACCTGTTTAATTCAAATTAAACAGCTCACAGCCAAAACTACCCAAAAACAATCGGTAGGCCGACAACCCGCCGCGGCAGGTGTGATCAGTAAGCCAACTAGCCCACAACCCAACGGTTATCCTTAACCCTCTAACCCAAAGGAACCTAATCATGTCAGTAAACAAAAACCGACGCCTCAACATGGTAAAGAAGCTTGATGAGATCCCAAAACCGCAATCTCGCTGGGGGGTTTTCCTCCTTGTGTCCCCAGTCAATTCCCGCTGTAGTAGTAGTTACCACATGGCAACTACCTTACATACCCATCGGTTATCCCACTCAAGTTTTTTATGCCAGCAAAAACCGTAATGATAGCTCTTATTATCAGCAAGATAATATGCTGAAATGGTTGGGATTGATCCACACCGCCGCTTGGCGCGCTTATCTGATAGCGCAGTAAGTCAAACTAAACTGATAGGTATTTGTAACGTTACAAGGATGACAGGTAAACTACCAGGTACTTCCAACGCTGGAAGTACCTCCCGTAAAATTATTTTGTTGGATTATGGGATTTTACATATTTTCTTCTTGACGTATTATATGTAATAAGATATATTATATATAATAATGGTTTAGAACTTTAATATTATTTATGGAGAGGCAAACTTATGAAAGCAATAAAATAATAATATGGCCGCGGCATATGCGTCGGACTTTTTTCGTATCTTCTTTGATTACCCTTTAAGCTATCCTCACTTAACCTTTCCTTATTATAGTTTTGATTTTAGGATATTCTAATACCCCCATCAAATGGAAATGTTTCTAACTCTGGGCTGCTTAAGCTTGAACCTCGGAGTTTGCTATAAACGATACTAATAAGACCATTTATATTCTTATCTACTAGTCAATTATTAAAAACCATAACATCTTATCGAAAGGAGATAATATGAATACCTACACTATCCAATTAGTCTGTGACGGACCTTGTATCCGTAAGGTCCAATCCCTTAAGAACGATGAGGTTTCCCTGGAAGTCCGCGGCGTTCTCGACCAGCAGAGCGTTGCCGCTACTGATGTCGATCTGAGCGGGGTGGGCAACATCGACAACACCACTGTCCTGACCAAGACCAGCGTCAATTACAAGGTTTTCTATCTCCGCTGCGTGATCCTCTGGAAAGCCGTCAATCCCTCCGCCTTTACCGTGGCCGGTGCCTGCAATTATTCCTCCACCGCCAACATGGCCCGTGGGCCACCAGCTGGCCGCCGGCATGACCGGTATGTCCAGAAACAGGGGTGAGAAATGGTGAGAAATGGGGACATTCTACTTTTTTTATTAGGGACATCTATTTATTTCTTCGATCTCCTATTTTCCCGATTTTTTTCGTTCATCTTCCTTTGCGTTCTTGGCGCCTTAGCGGGACAAATAAGTATTTATTACTCGCTTGGGCGGAAGTTGGTAACAGGCATAACCCTTCGTACCGGCTTCTTCTTCGTGTTTCTCTCGCCGCGCTAGCGCTCGACGCAGCGGGTCGTGGTCTTCGTGGTTTATATATATATCTAATTAATCTTTAATTATAAATATCCTTGTCTTTTATCCTAATCCGTGTAATCAGTGAAATCCGAGGTTGAAAAAATATCTGTATTCTCGGCTCGACTGCCTTCGGCTCTGACTTCGGCGAGCTCAGCCGAGTCGAGGCTCAGGCTCGAAGAGAGCTCGCCGAAGTCCGCGTCTCTGCGTGAGAAATATATTCTTCTCAACTTTCAACTGCTCCCCTGTTCTGGGCCGCTGGCGGCCATCTGCGAATTAATTATCTTTTATTCTGCCCCGGCTTCAAATGTTCCCTTGTTGTCGGCAGATTTCGTCAGCGAAACAATGTTCCTCGATTCTTTAATCTGCGCTAATCGGCGTAATCTGTGGATAATAAAATCTGTATTTTCTCCTCTTTAAACGTTGAACCTTGAACGTTAGATTTCTCGCGCACCGCGGGTGTTATATTATGATTGCTCGGCTTATTGAAGAAGGCCACCTGCCTTCGCGGGCCAGGCAGGGGCTTTGGACGAAGCTTGCTTCGGGAAAAAGCTACTGCCGCTGTACGCCCCCGAGCAATCTCTGGCTCTGTGTTCCCCGCGGCTCTGTGCGATAAATATTTTTGTATCTTTTCTTCTTCGTGTCCTTCTGAGCTTAGTGGTATAAATATATCAATAAAATCTATATATAATTTCTGGGATCTCTGTTTCCTGTGAAATCTTGAATTTGTGATTTTAAATCCTGTTATCCTGTCAAAATCCGCTCTGCTGGGAAAAAGGGTCGAAGCCCCCCCAACGCTAATTTATTGGAGTGTATAAAATCAACTAGCCAAATAAGCTAATGATACGATTTGGAGAAACGCCCGCAGTCCCCCATCTTTTCTTTCTCCTGTTCACCTGCTCTACTGCTCCCCTGCTCTCCGCCGAAGGCGGCGGCGCACTTTTGATACTACCTAAGACATAAAATCAGGATTTTTAAAAAAATTATATCTCATTTATCCATATCTACTTATGTCATTCATTGCCGGAAAAACCCCTAAAAAATCAGCGCACTTTTGATGCGCCGCCGGTAAGGATAGAGGGACATGTTTTTTCGCGGATGAGCTTATTCTCCGTCTGCCTTAATAACATCGTCTCTGATTTTGCTCTTTGACAAGTTAATATGGGTAATTAGTCGCACTTTCTCACCTTCTTACTTTCCCATTTTTAGTCATTTATCGTGGACACAAAAAACTTGTAATTTTTCTTTAAAACCCGCTGATTTTTCCTGAAAAATTGCTCAAAATCAGTTAAAAAGCGGCAGAATATGACCGTTTTTGCGCAGTTTCGGTATGGTTTTTCGCAGTTTTCGCCATTTTTTACCAGCTTTTTCCGGCGTTTTCGCCCATTTTTTGCCGGCGAATTCGCTCGTTTTTCACCCTCGTTCTGCTCGCCGCGTTGCGATGCCACGCGTCGCAGCGGGCGAGGAGAAAGTGACCCTGGGCCCTTTAGGCAATGCCTAGTGCGATACTTAAGAACTCTTTTTTCTTCTTCTTGCTCTACTGTTCACCTGCTCAACTGCTCTCCTGTTCTCCGTCGCAGGCGGTGGCCTGGTTTTATTAACTGGAACTGCTGCAACCGGTTATGTATAATTTTGTCTTGTTTTTCGGAAATCTTACTCATCTCTAAATCACTGAAAGGACCGGTTCGAATATGTATCTGTTAGGATATGACGTCGGCAGTTCTTCCATCAAAGCCGCCCTGCTTAACGCCGAAACCGGCCGGGTCATCGCCTCCGCCGCCGCACCGGACAAGGAAATGCCGATCCTCGCCCGCCGGCCCGGCTGGGCGGAGCAGGACCCCAGCTCGTGGTGGGATAATGTAAAAGCCGCCACCGCCAAGATTAAGAATGCCGCTGCCCAGGAGTTAGCCCAGGTAAAAGCCATCGGCATCTCCTATCAGATGCACGGCCTGGTCATGGTGGACAAGAGCCGGCAAGTCCTTCGCCCCTCCATCATCTGGTGTGACAGCCGGGCGGTCTCGATTGGCGAACAGGCCTTCGCTGTCCTTGGCCCGAAAAAATGCCTCAAGCACCTGCTCAACTCGCCGGGCAACTTTACCGCCTCCAAGCTCAAATGGGTAATGGAGAACGAAGGCGATTTATTCAAAAAAACCTACAAAATCATGCTGCCCGGCGATTATATCGCAATGCGATTGACCGATCAGATCAAGACCACCCCCACCGGCCTGTCGGAAGGTATTTTATGGGATTTCTCCCAAGACCAATTAGCTCACCTGGTTTTGGACCATTACGGATTCAGCCCTGATTTGATTCCCGAACTAACCGCGACCTTTTCCCACCAGGGCGAAATTACCCCCGCCGCCGCCGCGGATTTGGGACTCAAGACAGGCATACCGGTAACTTACCGGGCAGGCGATCAGCCCAACAACGCCTTTTCCTTGAATGTGCTCCAGCCGGGCGAGATCGCCGCCACCGCCGGCACCTCCGGGGTGGTTTACGGCGTGAGTGACCAGTTAAGCTACGACCCCCAATCGCGGGTCAATACCTTCGTTCACGTCAACCACAGCCACGACAAGCCGCGTTACGGCGTACTCCTGTGCCTCAATGGTACGGGTATCCTAAATAGCTGGTTAAAACATAACGCCATGGGCAGCGGTGATGACTACGAGAAGATGAACGCCCTGGCCCGGCAGGCGCCGATCGGTTCCGATGGCCTGTGCATTCTGCCCTATGGTAACGGAGCGGAACGCACCCTGGGCAATAAGGATATCGGCGCGATAATTGAAGGCTTGAAATTCAACACCCATAATCGTTGTCATTTACTGCGGGCGGCGCAGGAGGGAATTGTGTTCGCTCTTAACTATGGCCTGTCGATCATGCGTCAGGTGGGCGTAAAGGCGAAAACGGTGCGGGCGGGCCAGGCGAACATGTTCCTTAGCCCCCTTTTCAGCCAGGCCTTCGCCACGGTAACCGATTCGACCGTGGAGCTATACAATACCGACGGCGCCCAGGGCGCGGCACGGGCAGCGAGGATCGGGGCCGGCATTTATAAAAACACCGCCGATGCCTTTATCGGCCTGGACCGCCGGGAAGTTATCGAGCCGGCTGACAGCGATAAAGAAGCCTACCAGGCAGCCTACCAAAACTGGCTGAAGGTGCTTAAATCCAAAATCGACAGCGGTAATTCTTAATATATGTTTATCCAGATATGGTTGGTCCGGTATAATGAAATGTGACAGCCAACAACGGAGTCTGAGGTACGAGGTAATTCATGTTTTTATCGTTATCAAGAAAAACCCTGACGGAAAAAGGGTAGTGTTATGAAAAAAGCCGCTTTCCTTATCCTCATAACCTTCTGTCCTTTCTGCAACGCAGAAGTCGAGCGTTCCCGTAATTTTGAACAACTAAAGAACTATATGAACCAACTGGAGGAAATCCGACAGCTCTGGCGCCAGGCGGCACAAATAACATATGACGGCGATATCCAACAGGCTTACATTCTTATAAATCAACCATTAGACTTAGCAGAAGAATCAAACATATGGATTAAGAAAACCAGAAATCTGGGCGTTTACCTGCGCGGCATCGATAAAAGATGGTCTAATTCATATCTCGACGAAGGTGCCCGCGCTCTTATTTGCCTTGATTGCCCGCAACTTGCAATCGAATACCTCCAAGAGCTTCAACAACAAAAAGGCGAGTTGGAATTTTCCCACACCATTCACCTAAGCCAGGCCTATCTGGAAACCGGAAAATATCAAGAGGCAAAACAACTGCTGCAATCTCTGATAACCAAAGACACCGCAGACGATTGGAAAGAACGGTTAAATGCCAGAATTGAAAAAATTGACAACCTTATAACCATCGCCCCTGATAATCCGTTCTGTGCCCCGATTTTCCGCCAGGAATTCAACTGGTGCGGCAATCGTATTAGCCCCATAATATGGACCTGGCAATGCGGCCGGGATCTTGAGCACTTAAATATCCTCGCTTCACTATTCAAAAGTGCCGGTGATGATTATGGCCATAGTCTGGTCTTAAACATTATCGCCGCCAGGGAATTTTCGGGAACCGACAAATCAGACTCAGCGAACGCATTACTCGAATTAGCTAACCAAGCCCACAAAGCAAAAAATTACCCGCAAGCCTTTACATTATGGCGGCAAATTGAAAATGATTACCCAGATACTTCCGCCTGGGGCAAAGCCCTTTTCAACACCGGCATCGCCCTGAAAGAACAAAAGCAATTTAACGCAGCCATCCAACAATTCGAAAAACTTTTAACCTCCAAGGTAAACGATTGCGAGCCCGGGTCAGATATTATGGAAGCCTATCGCAACTATCGCCCCAAGGCCCAGTGGGAAATAGCAAATTGTCTGCTGGCTCAGGGCAAGTACGCCGACGCCTTGACAGCTTATCGAACTTCTCAAACCAAATATCCTTTCCAATCCTGGTGCGGAACCTGCCGGGCCAGTTATGAGGGACGCAACGCTCTTTATCAGGGCCTATGCTGCGAACACCTCGGCCAATACGACGCAGCGATTAAATGCTACTTCCGAAACGTAATGACGCCCCTGACAGCCGATCCAGCTAGCATTATCCGGATCGTGGATTTATACGAAAGCCAAAACCAGGTTGAAACCTTGAAAAAAATTCTGGACGAGATTGACAAGTACCTGAATGATAAGTACGAAAAAGAGAACGGAGCCAAATTGCGCGCGGAGAGTAACTATGATGAACACCGGTTTACCAAACCCGTGCGCAGAATCCTCGAGATACGAGAGCTCGTCCGGAAAGAAGAAAACGTCCCTCTTATGGTGGAGATGGTAAGCGAGGCGAGCGGGGATACTTATCCTTATGAGTATGAAAGCAGGATTGGACATTGGGAGGCGATCGAGGCGGCTAAGGGTCTGGCGAGCTATCCTGAAAAAGCGGTACCGCTGCTGCGGGGGAAAATAGCGGGTACTAATCAAGATAAGCTGATTTATTATGCCTTGGCGCTGTGTAAAACGGAGGAAGCGGCAGGCATCCTGAAAGACGCGTCTAAAACGGCGACCAACTGCTGGCAAAAAATGGCACTGGAATATGCATTAAAAATCCTGGAACAAGGCCCACCGCCCAGTGAGGCGGATGAGGGTGTTGATTTTCCTGCTCTGCCTGAAAAAGCCATCCTGCCGCAGAGGCTGGCGGAAATCGACGATGACGTGGCTTTTGAAGCAAGCCTTCCAAAGGAAATGACCCTTGATTTATCGACGCCCCAGGCAACCATGACCTCCGTGTTTACTGCGGCAAAAATAGGCAAAAAAGACTTATATGACAAATGTATCTGCGATAATCCCAAGTTATCCAATATCTTTGGGGACCTATCGGCACTGAGCAGAAAAGGAACGTCTATCTATGAATTATCACAGCCCGGGTATATTACCGACGATATCGCGGAGATTACCTTACATATAAAGGAGGAGAGGCATGACGAGAGCGTTGTTTTTATTTTAAACAGAATTAATGAACAATGGCTCATAAACCGTATCAGGGAAGTCAAGTGATCTTTACTACCCCTCAGCAAAAAGAGTGTAGTTTAAGGCCCTTTTTCTGGGTTAACAACTTTATCGTATTATGTTTACTAGTACATGCGGCGGCCAGCGGCAAATTCGACGTCGCAATTGATAAACTGATAAAAGGAGATAGTATGAGAAATATTTTGCGGAATCTACTCTTTCTGATCTTGATCCTGGCGAGTTCCCAAGTAAGCTACGCGGTTATTAATCCGCAGCCGGAAGAGATGTCCGAGCAGGCCCGCTGGATAGACGCTAAATTTAACGATATTCAGCCGGCCGGGCAGATGAAGCCGGGACTTATTGTTCTGGCTAACTACGGCCCGGTGCAGCAGAATGCACGCGATGGTCAGCCGCTCAAGATTGCCGAGAAACAATTTACCCACGGCCTATATTGCCACGCTCAAAGCAAGATCATTGTTCGCTTACCTGGTCCGGCCCAATCATTCAGCGCGGCAGTCGGCATTGACACAAATGGTCAGTATTCCGGCGGAAGCGCTGTGTTTTCGGTTAGTGCGGCGGGAAAAGAACTGTTCCGCTCCAAGGTTATGCTCCGGGGCGAACCGGCGGCAGAGGTAAAAGTTGACCTGACTTCGGCGAGCTCAGTCGAACCGAAAGGCGCCACGGAATTTGTTATCGCCGTTGGCGACGGGGGCGACAACATCAACAGCGACCAGTCCGACTGGGCCGAGGCCAAGGTAACGCTGGCTGACGGCAAAGAGGTTTGGCTGGGGGATATGCCAATTGTAGAAGCAGGTCAGGCGCAATATAGCTTTGAACCGCCGTTTTCATTTACCTACGATGGTCGATCATCAAAAGAACTGCTCAAGGACTGGAAACTGACGCGGAGCTCCGCAAAACCGGACGATCTCCGGGAGGAGCACACGCTGAGCTTTCTCGATCCCAAGATGGGGCTGCTCGTTCGTTGTGTTTGTATCGAGTATAAAGATTTTCCCACGGTGGAATGGGTGGTTTATTTCAAAAATACGGGCCAGACCGATACCCCGATTATCGAGAACATCCAGGCCATCGACACCAATATTACACGCGGTTCAAAGGGCGAGTTTGTGCTTCATTATATCAAAGGCGACATGTGTACACCCGACAGCTACCAGCCGTTAGAGGACACTTTAGCGGTTAACAGCTCGAAACGTATCGCCAACGTGGGCGGTCGTCCCACTAACTATGCATTTCCTTATTATAATATTCATTGTGCCAAGGAAGGTGTCATCTATGTCTTAAGCTGGGCTGGTCAGTGGGCCACGCAATTCACCCGCGACGACGCCTTAAATCTACAAATTACCGGGGGACAGGAACTAACTCATTTCAAGCTGCACCCGGGCGAAGAAGTTCGCAGCCCCTTAGTGGTTCTGCAGTTTTACCGGGGCGACTGGAGGCGGGGCCAGAACCTCTGGCGGCGGTGGATGTTAGCTCACAGTATGCCCAAACCGCTCGGCCGGCCTTTGCAGCCGCAGGCGTCGCTTTGCACAGGCAATTACTATCCTCTCTTGATGACGGTCGCCGACCAGGAGATGAAATTCATCAAACGTCATATCGAAGAAAAAATTGTCTTTGACAACTGGTGGCAGGATGCCGGATGGTATCCCTGCGATGGCGTGGGCTGGCCGAAAACCGGCACCTGGGAAGTGGATAAGAAACGCTTCCCGAATGGGATACGCGAACTGAGCGATTATCTCAGGTCGCACGGCATCAGGACGATGGTCTGGTTTGAGCCGGAGCGGGTTCAAGCGGATACGTGGCTCAGCATGAATCATCCGGAATGGATACACGGCGGCGCCAACGGCGGTTTACTGAAACTGGGCAACCCGGAATGTCGCCAATGGCTGACCCAACACATAAGTAAGATACTAAAAGATGAGGGAATTGGCTTCTACCGGCAGGATTTCAACATTGATCCACTGGAATATTGGAGAGCCAGCGACACCGCAGACCGTCAGGGGATTACGGAAATTCGCCACGTGGAGGGATATTTTGCTTACTGGGACGGGCTTATGAAAGATCATCCCAATTTGATGATTGATTCCTGCGCCTCAGGGGGTCGTCGCAACGATCTGGAGACTATGCGCCGCGCCGTACCTATGCTGCGCAGCGATTATTATCACACGCCCGAAGGTCAGCAGTGCCAGACGTACGGCTTGTCATTTTGGCTGCTCTTCCAGGGTACAGGAGTGATGTATTCCCCGCAATGGATGAATGACTATTGGGTTCGCAGTACCTACGTCGCGGAATTCACCTTTGGGCCTGGCCCTCAGGGACTGGATATTGTTGATTTCGACCAGTGGCGAAAATGGACGAGTCAGTGGCGGGAAATCGCCCCTGATTTCTTAGGCGATTATTATCCCTTAACCCCCTACAGTCTGGAAGCCAGCGTCTGGATAGCCTGGCAATTCGACCGCCCGGAACCAGGCGAAGGAGTGGTACAGGCTTTTCGCCGACCCAACTGTTTTTACGAGTCAGCCCGATTCAAGCTCCAGGGCCTGGACGCCGACGCCCGTTACACAATAACCGATATTGACAGCGAAACATCTCAGGAGATAACCGGACGCCAATTAATGGAAAACGGATTACTGGTCACAATCACCGAGCCGGCAAGTGCCGCGGTGATAAAATACAAAAAAACCGGCTCGGCTGACTTCGGCGAGCTCAGTCGAGCCGAGCTCGCCGAAGTCGGGCGGTAAGAACCTATTACCAGAAAAAGTGGCAAAGATACAAAAACCCCATCAGGTGAACAAGTGCATTTTTCGGTAATGGTGAGGTGACATTCCGTAGAAGCGTTTGAACACTCGAGATAAATGATACGGATCCGTGAATCTTAGCGAATAACTGATCTCGCTTACCGTCCGGCTGGAGAACAGCAGCAGATCAGCGGCTTTTTGGGTTTTTTGTCTCATTATATATTCATGGGGCGTGACTTTATCATAACGTTTGAAAAGCCGGGCCAGGTAACGGATGTTGATGGCGCAGCTATCGGCCAGCTCGTTTATCGATTTAATATGGGAATAATTTTTATCCATAACTTTTTTGCAGCGTTTATACGTTTCATATGATAAGGAGAAGCTGGAGGGGGTATTTGTTTGCATACTCGCCTGTTCGAGTAAAACCACCCGTAAAAGGCAGCAATTGATTTGCTGGGAGTAATTGCTTTTTTTAAATCCGTTATTCATGATGGTCTTTAAAAAATACAGGGTCTTTCCCGGATCGGTAACTTGCACAACCCCTTTGGCGGCCAGGGTGCTTTTTTCCAGCAGGGACAACGCTTCATCTCCGACAAAAATAACAAAAATGTGTTCCATCGGCTCTTTGGGTTCGCTTTTATAGCTGTATTTATCTTCTGGTCCATAGCTGGATAGTGTGCCGCTTTTGAGACCGTATTTTCTGGAGTTTTTAATAAATGAGCCGGAACCTTTTATGGTGTATTTAATTACATAGAAGGGTGAATCGGTTTGATGAATTTCGTAGTCGGGGGCGCATTTTTCGTAACCGCCGCATACAATCGCTAGGTCTTTATTTTGATGTGTTTCTTTTTCATAATAGAAATATTCTGCTTCTATTACCTGGTGGGGTTTGGCCAACTGGTATTTTTTTTTGATCTGCTGAATTTCGCTGGTTTTCTTTGCCACAGGGAAATGTTCCTTTTATACATTATTGTGTTACTTTTTTTGGCAAAAATCAAGTTTAAATAACTGATAACTATCAAATTAGGTAGATAAAACATGAATATATGGCTGGTTTTTGTGGTTAAATATGATGGTTTTTGCTAATTTATTGGATGGTTATGTAATAATCAGCAACAAATGCAGGGATTTGCAGGTCTGAGAGAGGGAATTTGCCTAGACATTTAGTTTTGGGGAAAAATGTTTTTTTCTTGCATTTAAATGTAAATTTTTTTATATTATATAGTTGTGTGATATAGCCTAAAAATTAATACTTTCCCCCCAAAAACTATGTCACAACTATACTATGAATCATTGCGGCAACTGCTTATGCAGGCAGGGTACGCCCCGGAAAAGCAGAAAAAAAACCAAATATCCGCCTGCGAGGCATTAATCAGTCTGGTTCGCCCAGGCAAAGAGTACCCTTTCGAATTCGTTTGCTTCCACCTGACTGGTTATCGGCCCAAGAGAAAGAATCTACCCCAGGAATTACTCCAAACCGATAAATTACTTTCTGACCTGTCCCTTTTCGCCTCGGAACTCAGCAAAACCATAAAACAATCCGCAGCCGATTTTAAGGGTGATATCTTTACCAAAAATGCCCTGGCAAAGCACTTTAATGTCTGTGAAAAAACGATAAACCGATGGCGAAGAAGCGGTCTGGTGGGCAGATATCTGCTTCTACCCGACGGCCGATTACATCTGTGTTTTCGTAAAGAGGTAGCTGATTATTTTGCCGGGCAAAATAAGGACAAAATCCGTAAAGGCAATGCTTTTAATCGGTTAAACGAGGGGGAAAAACAGGCTATACTAAATAGGCTGTCTAAATGGTCCGGCCGCCGGCCGGCTTGCCGGCAGGAAGCCCTAAAACGCACCGCGCGAAAATTCGGCAGATCCTTCGAAACCATCCGCAGTCTTCTCCTTCAGCAGGAAACCGAAAAAGCATACCGAAAATCACCCCATGCTTTGCAACCTAAGCTATTACCAGAGAGCAAATTAAGGTTCTTTAAAAGACAAAATGCCATCGATGACCAACAGCGGGGAAAAATTTATGAGTTGTTTCAAAATGGGGTATCCGTCACGGAACTAATGCGACAATATAACCGGAGCAAAACCAATATATATAGAGCTATTAATTGGGAGATGGCCCATAAGCTGTTGGAAGTAAAGATTCAATATATACCCAACAAGCATTTCTCGCCGGCCGACTCCCAGGGTCTCGACTCGACCATCGACAAAAATGACCTTATATCCACAACCGCAATAAATAACCGTGAAGCCATAGAGATGCCCGCCAGACCGGAACCACTGGAGAACTATATCAATGAAATAAAATCCAATAATCTGCTCACCGCCCAGCAGGAAAAAATGCTGTTCCAGAAATATAACTATCTAAAATTTCAGGCGCATCAACTACAACAATTAATCGATATCAATCAGCTCAAAGGACGATTGCTAAGACAAATCCGATCCCATTTAGAGCAGGCGGAGCAAATAAAAAAGATTCTGATTCAAAGTAACCTGCGGCTGGTAACCAGCATCTCCCGCAAACACGCCCGGAACAACGATACCTTGATGCAGGATTATATCAGCGAAGGCAATCTGGCCCTCATCAACGCGGTGGACAAGTTCGACTTCAGCCGGGGATTCAAATTTTCCACCTACGCCACCTGGGCGATAGTCAAAAGATTCGCCACGTTCCAAACGCAACAGTCGCGCCATCCCGCCTACGAAGCCAGTGAGGAGATGCTCGAGGTTGCCCAGGATTATCGCCTCCAGCCCAGTAAGGTCACCGCCGTTGAGGATGCCCGCAAAAGCCTGGAAGAAATAATCAACGATACTCTCGAAGAACGGGAAAAATCGATAATCCGCCAGCATTATGGCCTATTGAAACAGACAGAGCTTACCGGGCAGCGAAAACCAAAAAGTCTCAGCCAGATAGGAAGGCTCATCGGCTTAAGTAAAGAACGGGTACGTCAGATTGAACTAGTAGCGTTACAAAAACTCCGCCGGGCCCTTACCGGCGAGCAATTCGACCTGCTGACACAAAGTTAAGACCTGAGAAGGTGTGAAAGTAAGTCCGTCTTCGCCAAGGCTTCGACGAGATAAAAAAGGTGGGAAGGTAGGAAAGTAGGAAGTTGGGGAAGTGAGAAGGCGCAAAGGAATAATAATAAGCAAAATTCAAAAAAAACCGCGAAAGCTTAACTTAATGATAAAGCTCAATTATTATATCTGTTGCTGTAACAGCAAGTTAGGAAAATAATTTTTTGATGTCTTTCTGGGTGATACTCGATGCCTTCTTGCCCAGCTTGGCACTGAGCCAGCTCATTACCCCCGGGGTATAAGGCATCTTGCCCTGTTTGACAATCTCGAGCATCTTTTTATCACGACGCAATCGCTCTCTTGCCTTCAGCACTGAATTAGCCTGCCTGACCGCAATTGCCTTAATCTGACGACCGTCCAGATAATCCCGCCTCTGACCCATTTTTATAAGTCCTCTATTTATAGTTAGTTATAAAGCAGCATCGCTTTTAACGAAGATGTTATATTAATGATTTTTTCTTATCCGTCAAGCCTTTTACCCATATATTTATCTATTATGGATTAAAGATTCAACCGCTGCATAACCTGATCGGCAAGCTCCGTTACGGTATCGTCAGCAGTGACATCGAACCATTCGACTCCTAGAAACCTGCGGAACCAGGTCCGCTGACCCTTGGCGAGGCGACGAGTGTTAATTTTTATTTTTTCGATTGCCTCCTCCAGACTGAATTGGCCCGCCAAAAAATCTATTATCTCGCTATAACCAACCGCCACCGACGCCTGCGGACTAAGAGGAAGGGACATATCTAACAAGGATTTAACCTCCTGCACCAGCCCCTGGTCGATCATGTTTTTTACTCTCAGGTTAATTCGCCGGCTCAGCTCCGCCTTCTCGCGTCGCAGCCCTATCAGCCGCCAGTTATATTGATATTGGCCGCTGTCGAATTGCTTCTGGTATGAGGAGATGGGTCTGCCGGTAATCACATATACCTCCAAGGCCCTGATTATCCGTTTGGCATCATTGGGGTGGATTTTCTCGGCGGCTGAAGGGTCCACCTGACGCAGGTGATCGTGCAGTTGGTTTAAACCCTGCTCAACCGCCTGTCCTCTAAGACGGTCGCGAAGCTTCGGATCAGCGGAAGGACCATCGAAAATTCCCTCCAGCAGGCCCTTGATATACATGGCGGTGCCCCCCACCGCGATTACGGGACAATTATTTTTTCGCATGGTCGATATGGCTTCCTGCGCCAATTCCAGGTACCGGCCCAGACTGAAAGCCTCGTGCGGCTCGACCACGTCGATTAAATGGTGTTTGATTGCGTCTGTGACCTGCCGGCTGGGCTTGGCAGTGCCGATATCCATCCCCCGATAAACCTTCATCGAGTCGATACTGAGTATTTCACCCTCCAGGCGGCGGGCTAACTCAAAGGCCAGCTTGCCCTTGCCGCCGGCAGTACAGCCCATAATCAGCAACATTGGAATATCCATTTTTTATATAGTCGCCAACAAGTTTTTCTTTGTCATAGGTACAACTTAATGTTTACAATAACCATATATAGTATTTCTCCTTAAATTCCGCAATAAAAAGAGGATGTCGTGAACCAGACTTATGTATCACGTCGTGACTTTCTCAAAGTATCCGCCTTCAGCGTAATTACCGGCGCGATGGTCCCATCCTGTACCAAAGCAAAAATACTAAAGGCAGGGCGCAAACCCAACTTCATTATTATCTTCACCGACGATCAAGGGTATCAGGACGTGGGCTGTTTCGGCTCACCGAATATCAGAACGCCCAACCTGGATGGGATGGCTAGTGAAGGAATGAAGTTTACGGATTTCTACGTGGCGGCACCAGTATGCTCACCCAGCCGGGCTGCCCTAATGACGGGCTGCTATCCGCTGCGAGTTTCACTGCCCAATGTTCTAAGACCCCAAAGCAAAACCGGTTTAAATCCCAACGAGATAACCATCGCGGAAATTCTCAAAAAGCAAGGGTATGCAACCGCCTGCGTGGGCAAGTGGCACCTGGGAGATCGCAGGGAATTTTTGCCGATCCGGCAAGGATTTGACAGTTATTTCGGCGTGCCTTACAGCAATGATATGCCCTTAATCAACCCGGAAGGCGGCAAACCCGAACGCCTAGATGAGGCCTGGAGACTGCGGAAAGAAGCACTCTCCTGGTGGAATCCGGCCCTGATGCGGAACGAAGAGATTATCGAACAACCCGCAGACCAGACAACTCTGGCTGACCGCTACACAGAGGAAGTGGTCAAAATAATAACGGCCAATAAGGATCGGCCGTTTTTCCTCTATCTGGCGCATAACCTGGTACATACCCCCCTATTCGTATCCGACAAGCACTATGTAAAAGATCCGCAACGGGCATATCAGGCGGCGGTCGAACAGGTTGATGAGTCGGCAGGGAAAATATTGCAAACCTTAAAGGCGACAGGAATTGACCAACATACGCTGGTAATCTTCACCTCCGATAATGGACCCTGGCTGATTAAAAAACACCATGGCGGCAGCGCCCTGCCTTTGCGCGACGGGAAAGGCACAACCTACGAAGGCGGTATGCGTGAACCTTGCATTATGCGCTGGCCGGGCCATATCCCCGCGGGCCAAGTCTGCCGCGAAGTTACTTCCACCATCGATATTCTGCCGACCTTCGCGGGACTGGCCGGCGCCTCGGCCCCAAACGACCGCATCATCGACGGCAGGGATATCTGGCCGCTAATGGCCGCGAAAAGAGGGGCTAAATCACCCCATGACGCCTTTTTCTACTACAGGATAAACGAGCTGCAGGCGGTGCGGTCCGGTAAATGGAAGCTGAAGCTGCCGGAAGAACTGTACGACCTCGAATCGGATATCAGTGAGTCCAGGAATATCGCCGCCCAGCACCCGGATATCGTTAAAAAACTCAAAAAACTAATGCAGGACTTCGACCGTGATTTAAAAGCCCATGCTCGCCCCGCAGGAACAAGCGACGCATAGTCGGCCCGTTATTATTTTTATGGTATATTGTTGCTCGGTCATAACCGGGCCATAAAGGAGTAGGCTATGTTTAAAAGATATTGGTTACCTTTAATTTTGCTGCTGGTGATGTTTCTAAATCCGGGCTGCTTTAACCTGAAGATGGACCAGCCGTTGGTTGACCTGGGCAACGGCGGCCAGTCAACCGGCACCGAAGGCGCCTCTTCCGACCCAACCGGCAAAAATGCCAGCCGAGAGCAGCAATTACAAAACCAACTGCACCGCTGCAAAGAATCTTATCAGGATATCGAAAAAAAATATGATAAACTAAAAAACCAATATGAAAAAAACCAGGAAGATTCGGATAAATTAAAGGAAAAAATTGAAAAACTGGAAGAAATAATCAAAGATCAACAAAAACAAATTAAAGATTTACGCAAATATTAGACGGACAGGGGCAAATAACCTTCGGCTTGAAAGAATAATATCGGCGATTTTTAATTGCTGTCAGGTTCAACTCTAATAAGCGGTGTTCGGCTCGGCCTGATAAGCGTTATTCGGTTCGCTCGGAGAAGCGGCGTTCGGCTCGCCCGTACCCGATGCGGGCTCGGTTGGCTGGGGGACTGCAGGTGTGATGGGCTGCGTGGTATTCGGTTCAACGGATTCTTTGGGCTGCTGGGGTAAAGCGGCCGGTGGTGCAGTAACTTCTTCCGGCTCTTCCGGGGTCTTAATTTGGGAAGAAAGCTCATCGGCACTTTTGCTGGATTGAGAAGACAGGCCTTTGTACTCCTCGATCAAAGAGAGAACCGCATCGTGTAACTCCGGTATGTTACTTATCCTGCCCAGAACAATGGTCGCGAGATCTTCGTAATGCCCGGCGTCCTGACGCCAAAGCTCCATTTGCTCACGAATGGCGGTTTGAGATAATTTATCGGCGAATTCCCGATTTTTGGAATAATCGCGGCCGGCGGACTGGGCGGCCTGCATCACCCGGGTAAAAGCCTCTACCGATTGTCGATATGAATTGGCCACATCCATACGCAACTGCCGGTATTGTTTATCTGCTGACTTGATTTTTTCCAGATCGTCCGCCAGTAAAACGATTAATTGCGCCTTTTTTTGGCGGGATTTCTCCAGGTTTTTTTCCGCCTCACCCGCCTGCTGCGTTAAAGACTGGAGTTTCAATAAGGTTTCAGCCGCTTTGGCGATAGACTCATCCAGTCCGGACTTGCGGTCTTTTTCCAGTGCCAGGTCACTATTTATAAAGCTCAATCGGCTTTGGTCCAGCTCGGTCAGCTGTTCATAATAAATGCCGCTTTTTCGCGGCTGGGCCGAGGAATTATCTCCCGCCCAAAGCGTGTAAGCTGCCTGCAGCCTCTCATAACGCTGGTCACCCTGGAGCGACTGGGCCTGTTCGAGAAGCGTCAGGTATTTTTGGCGAATTTCATGAAGTTTTTGGCTGTTTTCATTCGATTGCTGTTCCAAACGCGTTTTTTCATTCGATAATTTCGCGACTTTTTCTTCGCAGGCAGATAAAAGGTTGCGCAGTTCGGCAAGATGCTTTTCCAATTGGGCAATGATCTCTGGTGAAGGCTGGATTTGTGTCTCTGCAGCGATATTCTGCTCCAGGGCAATAGCCAAGGCCCCAAAATCGATATCCAGATATATGGTGCCAAAAGCGATCTCCTGCTTTTGCAGTTGCAGCCGCATATCCCGGGCCTGCATCAGATATAAGCTCGCCAGCATCAATCCGGGAGCGATTTGGGCGGAATAATTACGATCTGTACCAGCCTGGGCGATAGCTGCATTAAGATCATTTTCCGCCTTTTTCAGTCGTTTTTTGTTTGCCTGAATGGTGCTATCTGAAATTTCATTTTGTTGGTCGGAAAATTTCCGGGCAGCCTGATATAACTGCTCGATCGCCTGATTCAAAGCATTTTTGTCGCCTTGTTGGATCTTGCTGGTCAATTGATCAACCTGGGCCAGAGATTCCGTCAAAGAGGCATCTGCCTGACCCCGCAGGCGATTCACCGTCCCCTGAGCAATCTGCTTTTCAACCAGCTTTTCTTGTGCCGGCGATACCGTTTGTTTGTCGGCCAGGGTATTTTCGAGACTATCGAGATCGGCTTGGTTGAGGCTTAATTTTTGCCGGCTGCCCCGCAGCAGTTTTTGCGCTTCGTCCACGCTTTGTTCGCACTGTTGGCTAGTCTTGGCTTGTTGCGACTCACCACAGCCGCTCCATATAAAACCCAAACCCATCATCAAGCTAACTGCCGCTAAGAATAAACGTTTACTTTTTCGATTATGTATTAAAAGTTTTTTCATGAAATTAACCTTCCTGTGGATGGATAATTATACTCCTGGTAGGCTGGTATTAAGCTGAAATTTAGCAGGAATACACCTTATTGTCAATACTGTATTTACGACAATCCCAAAAGGCAACTGTATGCAAATACATAATTTATAACGAAATTATACTTTTTATTCTTGGAAGTAACGCCAAAAAAGGGTATAGATTATGATATTTTGGGGGCCGGCTAGCGCAAGAAATTGGCCCGACCTGAGATAATGATATTTTTTTATCAGGCGAATATTTTACCTCCTAATTGAAGGAAAGAGTTTTATTATGCTGGAAGGTTTGTTTTATCCCGATACGGTAGCGGTAATCGGGGCCTCACGAATGCCCGGAAAAGTAGGTTATGAAGTAGTTGCCAACCTGAAAAAAGGCAGTTTCCAGGGGAAAATCGTGCCGATCAATCCCCAGGCCGAAGAAATACTCTCTTTGAAATGCTACCACAGCCTCAAAGATTACGACGGAAAGATCGATCTAAGTGTAATATCTGTGCCTACCGGAATGGTCTTGCAGGCAACGCAGGATTCTATCGCTGCCGGGGCCAGGGCGATTGTGGTGATCACCGCCGGTTTCAAGGAGGTTTCCGCAGAAGGCGCCAGACTGGAAGAGGAACTGGTTCGTTTGTGCCGTTCCCACAGCGTTAGATTGTTGGGGCCCAATTGCCTCGGCCTGATCAATATCCACCATAAAATGAACGCTTCTTTTGCTCCCAAGATGCCCAGGGAAGGCAATATTTCCATCTTGTCACAATCCGGCGCCCTGGCGGCAGCGATGCTGGATTGGCTGGCCCAGCGGAGCATGGGGCTGGCCAAGCTGGTCAGTATCGGCAATAAGGCAGATTTGAATGAGAGTGATTTTCTCGAGGCCTTCGCCGCGGATGACCATACCAAAGTGATTGTTGGATATCTGGAAAATATCGTTTCCGGCGATGAATTTGTCAAAATCGCGGAGTCAACCTCGACCCTTAAGCCGGTGGTGATCCTCAAATCGGGCACGACCGCAGCGGGTACCAAGGCAGCCTCTTCCCATACGGGCAGTTTAGCGGGAGCGGATATCGCCTATGGAGCGGCGTTTTTACGTTCGGGGGTTATCCGTGCCGAGACCTTTGAATCGCTTTTTGACTTTGCCACTGCCTTCTCTATGCAGCCCATCCCCAAATCAGACCGTGTGGCTATCATAACCAACGCCGGCGGGCCGGGTATAATGGCTGCTGACGCGGTGGAGAACCTGCAAATGCGGGTGGCTACTTTGACAGACAGTATTGCCACCGCCTTGAAGATGAAACTGCCCGCGGCAGCGAGCGTGGGTAATCCCATCGACGTTCTCGGTGACGCGGAACCCGATCGCTATGTGACTGCCATCAATGCCGCCCAAAACGACGATAACGTGGATGCCATTGTTGTTATACTAACCCCCCAGGCCATGACCAAACCCGCGGAGACTGCCCGTGCCATCGCCGGCTGCCTCAAGGGCGAAAAACCGGTGCTGGCCAGCTTTATGGGCGGTCAGGACGTTATGCCGGGCCGGGAGGAGCTTGTTGCCCTGGGCCTACCGGATTACCCCTCGCCGGAGCGGGCGGTAGCGGCTTTAAAAGCGATGTGCGATTATGCCGCCTGGCGCAATCGTCCGCCGCGAGTGGTAAAACGTTTCTCGGTTAACCGCCGACGGGTCGAGCGAATTATCGCCCGGCATATCCGCAGCGGCATATACCAGGTCGGGGAAGCCAAGGCCAAGGAAATCCTGCGGGCCTACAATTTCAATGTGCCCGACGGCGGCGTCGTGGCCGGCAGCGATGAAGCGGTGGAAATCGCCTCTCGTATCGGCTACCCCGTGGCTATGAAAATCGCCTCCCCGGATATCCTGCACAAATCGGATATCGGCGGCGTCAAGCTTGCCCTCGCCAATGCGACTGCCGTACGGGACGCCTATGATTTAATGATGCTGCGGATCCGGCAACGGGTACCCAAGGCTCGATTGGAAGGCGTGTATGTGGAAAAGATGTGCCCCAGGGGCCGGGAAGTAATTATCGGCATGACCCGTGATCCCCAATTTGGCCCTATGCTGATGTTCGGCCTGGGCGGTATATTCGTAGAGGTTATGAAAGACGTAACCTTTCATTTAGTTCCGATTACCTCCGAGGAAGCCATGCAAATGCTGAAGGGCACGCGCTCGTACTCGCTTTTAACGGGAGTTCGCGGCGAAGCTGGCGTGGATCTGGAGGCGATCGCCAACGGCTTGCAGCGGCTTAGTCAATTGGTTTATGATTTTCCCCAAATTGTCGAGCTGGACATCAATCCCTTTATTGTCGGACCCAAAGGCATAGATTCCATAGCCGCGGATGCCAGAATCACTCTAAAAAACCGTAAATAGGAGAGTTGTTGTTTTATTTTGATGGAGCTTAATTAAATGACGGCAGAGAAGCAAAAAGTTAGTTATGACCTGGATTGGCGGGAAAAATATAAGGACATGCTCGCTAACCCCCAGCAGGCGGTAACGCACATTCAGCCGGGTCAGCGGGTATTTATCGGCACCGGCTGTGCTCAGCCGTTGGAATTGGTACGCGCCATGGTCGATCGCGCGGATAATCTGGCGGACACCGAAATTGTTCACCTGCTCACCCTGGGCGAAGCGCCCTACGCGGCCAAGCAGTTAGCGGATAACTTCCGCGTCAATAGTTTCTTCATTGCGGAAAATGTTCGCGGCCTGATTCAGGAAGGTTTGGGAAATTATACCCCCATCTTCCTCTCCGACATACCTCGCTTATTCAGTTCGGGTGAATTACCGCTGGATGTGGCCTTGATCCAGGTTACTCCCCCGGATGAGCGGGGAATGTGCAGCCTGGGCATATCGGTGGATATAGTCAAAAGTGCCGCGGAAAATGCCACCCTGGTAATAGCGGAAGTCAACCCTCAAATGCCCCGCACCCTGGGCGAAAGCAGTCTGCATGTCAATGACCTGGATATCCTCGTACCGGTTGACCGGCCGCTGCTCGAGATGAATATAGTCGAGCCGACGGACGTAACCCGTAAAATCGGGGAGAATGTCGCCGCCCTCGTGGAAGACGGCTCGACCCTGGAGTTAGGCATCGGATTAATCCCGCAATCGGTGCTGGAATTCCTCAAGAATAAACATGACCTTGGCCTCCATACCGAAATGTTTACCGACACCATTATTGATTTAATCGAGTCGGGGGCTTTAACAGGTGACCGAAAATCTCTTAACCGCGGAAAAATCGTCGCCAGTTTCTGCATGGGCACCAGGAAAGTGTATGATTATATTAACAATAATCCCTTTTTTTCCTTTTACCCGACGGAATACGTCAACGATGTTTTTGTCATCAGCCAGCAGCAAAAGATGGTCGCGATTAACGTAGCGCTGGAGGTTGACCTTACCGGCCAGATTTGCGCCGATTCCTTAGGGACGAAATTTTTCTCCGGCATCGGCGGGCAGGTGGACTTTATCCGTGGAGCCGCCCGTTCGGAAGGCGGCAAAGCCATTATCGCTTTGCCCTCCACCGCCAAAAACGACGCCATCTCCCGGATCACCGCACAATTAAGTCCCGGAGCGGGGGTCGTAACCACCCGGGGAGATGTTTATTATGTCGTTACGGAATATGGGGTAGCCTACCTGCATGGCAAAAATATCCAGGAAAGGGCTATGGCGTTGATCAGCATCGCTCATCCCAGGTTCCGGGAACAACTACTTAAAGAGGCTATCGAAGCCAAATATGTCCGGAAAGAAATGAGCGAGGTGGAAGGGAAAATCCGGGTCGGCCCGCCGGAATTAACCAGCTATTTTGTTCTCGATGACGGCACGCAGATTAAATTCCGCACCATCCATCCGACGGATGAGCCGCAGATGAGGGATTTGTTTTATCACCTGTCGCGGCAAACCGTTTATTACCGCTTTATGAAAGAAATGAAGCGGATACCACAAAGACAGATCCAGGACTTCGTCTATGTCGATCACCGCAATGAAGTGGCAATTGTAGGCACCCTGCCGGAGGCATACGGCGAGGAGATTATCGCCATCGGTCGTTACTACCTTAACGAAAAAACCAACCTGGCGGAAGTGGCCTTCGTCGTGCGCGACCCCTGGCAGAATCGCGGCATCGGCTCGTTTCTTTTAAGGACCCTGATAAACATCGCCCGGCGGAACGGGATCGCCGGCTTTACCGCTGAAGTGCTGCGGGAAAATAAAGCCATGCAGAAGGTTTTTAATAAAAGCGGCTGCAAGATGTCCAGCCAGCTAGATGAAGGGGTAATCAGTTTTCGGCTGGATTTCTCATAAGGCGTCCTTGCCTCCCCTCCACAAGCAGAAATTAATCATCCTGCCCAACTTTTTACTTTTGGAGCGGTATGATCCTGTCGCCGCGGTGACTAACTAGAATTCCACCAGCCAGATATTGCGAAATTGCACCGGATCTTTGTGATCCTGCAGGTAAATCCCGCCGGGCTGATCCTCTTGACCACCTAATCCCCCTGCCGTCGGGCCGGGCAGCTCGACATTATCATGTATCTTAAGGCCGTTTTGCATTACCGTCACCCGGGCATTTTTGATCTTGTTGCCTGTTTTGTCGAATCGGGCGGCATGAAAGGTAATATCAAATGTTTGCCACTGCATTGGTGGAGCGCACATATTTGCTAGTGGAACACTTACTTTATAAATTCCGCCGCATTCGTTATCCCGGCCTTCCAGGCCGTAGCTGTCCAGTATCTGGATTTCGTATCGGCCCTGGAGGTAAACGCCGCTGTTGCCCCGCTTCTGTCCGCTGGCTTTAGGCATAAAAGGGGTACGAAATTCCAGATGCAATTTGAAATCATTGAATTTCCTCTTAGTGATAATCGAGCCGGTCTCTGGGGTTACTTCCATAGCACCATCGACGATCTTCCATTGTACTTTTTTGGTTTTGCCGTTTTTGTCCAGTTGCACCCAATTTTTTACATTTTTACCCTCAAAAAGCCCAACCGCTCCCGCGGGCGGCGGGGCGTCCAGAGTAGGAGAGTTTCTGACTATCTTGTACAGGGCAAAACTGCCGGCTTTCTCTCCGTAAAAAACACCGGTGAATCCGTTATCATCAATAAAACCGTCCCATACCGTGTTTTTTGCCCTGCCTTGGTTTGCCCAGCCGCTCAAACGGACCTCGCTGCCGGATACCCCACCTTCCAGCACTACAATCGGTTCGATCCGCAGATCAAATTTCGGCAGGAGATTCGCCCGATATTTACCATCGCCCAGTGCTATAACCTGGGCCACAATCGGCAACTGTTCCGTGGCGCTTAATTTCCAGGTGCCCTGCCAGTCTCCCATAATGGGATCAACGGTCTTTTCCACCATATCTACCCCGGGTGCGGGTCTAATCTTTGGTGCGGCGCAGGAGCAGAAGAATACGCTCATCAGCAATATCAGCGGCAAAGAAATTAGCAAACGCGCTTTATTGTCTTTACCGGTATAAAATTGTTTTTCTTGGGCTGTTTCTTGCATAATCATGAAACTCACGACTCCTTTATGTCTTCTCGCAACTAAAATCACCTGATCTACTTTTTCAGGCTTTCTTCAATTTTCTTGACGGCATTTTCCGCCTCCGCCGCCAGATCTTTTTCCTGCAGGCAGGATTGAGCCAGTGCCAGCGACGACGGACAGGGGTAATTCGGCAGCACCCCCAGAATCATTTTCTTCTCCTCCAGCCGGTCAGCTATGGTCATAGCCTGTCCCAACAGTCCGGCGGTGTCAGCCGCCGATCTATCACTCTTCAGGCCCACCATTCTGATATAACCACGCAGTGCCAGAACCCGCCGGGTAACATCCGCGTCATTGCTGGCCACCTTCAGCATATCCTCCATCGGCGCCGCCGTGGGCCAATCCGCCAAAGCCCGAAGGGCTGCTTCACTGATTTTCGGATTATTATCCTGCAGGGCACTGCGCAACGGCGCCAGAGCAATGTCATTTCCTAATTTACCCATGATATTCAGCAAAGAGCAGTTCATATTCTCGTCTTTAATCGTTGGTAAAATCTGCAGGATATATTGAGTACAACCTGCGTTTTCCATGCGGCTGCCCAGGGCAATTATGGCTTTTTCCACTCCGCTGCGGTCGGCGCCGGTTTTCGCCTCCGCCAGCAGTCCCACCAGAGCCGGGAGTTCCTTTTCGCCCGCCAGCTCCGCCAAAACTTTAAGGGATTCGCTGCGAACCGAGGCATTGTCATCTTTAGCAGTCTTCAGCAGTAATGGCACCGCATCTTCCGTCTGGCGCGGTCCCAGGGTGCGGATCAATTCTGTTTTTACGTCCGCATTAATCTGTCCCTTAATCAGCTCCCGTACGGTGTTATCTATATTTGGTCCGGGCAGGCGATCCAGACTTTGACGGGCAACCTCCTGTTCTTTGCCGGTAGCAGTCGCTGCTATACTGGCCAGCAGTAAAACCGCGGGTTCTTCGCCCAGGCGGGATAATGCGCTTAGCGCCGCCAGGCGAACCTTTTCATCGTCACTTTTGACTGCCGAGGTAATAGCCGGCAATGCCGCGCGATCGCCTTTATCGCCAAAAGCCGCTATAAGCTGTTCCTGAGCCTCGGGGGATAGACCAGGCAGAATCTTTACCAGCTTTTGGGTAATTTCCTTATCCGGCATCTCTCGAAACAAGCCGACCGCCACATCACGAATTTGGGGATTATCACCCTCGACGGCCTTGAGAATAAGATCGTCTTTTTCCTCTTGCGGCGCTGTCATAACCAATCCTCTCAGGGCCGCCATGCGAATCTGCTGGGGAACGTTTTCTCCATACATCTGTTGATAAATGGCATAAGCGGCTTGCGTTTTAGCCTGAGCCTGGAATTTATCAGCGCAGACCAGCCGGGCCTGGGCCAGCACCTGCCCAAACTGCGGCTCGGCATTCGCTGCCGCCTGGGCCAGGGCCTTTTCCGCCGGCTCACCGCCAATTTTAGCCAAAGCCTCGGCACTAGCGGCAGCGATCTCAGGATTGACATCGCCCAGAAGCCCAGCTAAAGCTGTTACTGCCTGGGCATCGCCCCGCTGGCCCAGGGAATTGATAATCCCGATCTTCACCTTGCCGGTGGTCTTACCCAAAGACCCGCGTAAAGCTTCATCGACTTGCTTGGCGCCGATGCGCTCCAAGGCGTAACGAGCCATATCCGAAGTCGCCTCAGCCGTAAGCATCCCTTCCAGAACGGGCACCGATTGAGCGGTACCGATAAGGCTCAATTCTTTACAAACAAACTGCTTCCCTGCCGGCGTGGCATCCGATTGGAGAAACTGCAGCAGCCGCCCTTCAATCTTCTGCAACATCTCAGGTGAATCGTAGGATTTACGAATAAAATCATGAACGGTTGTCTCACATTGGCGAGATTGGCCAAATTCATATTTTGCCACTTCCGCCAGGCTGTCGTCAAAATCAGCGAAATCCCTGTCTTTAAAGGCCAGGGGTGAGGTTTCCGCCTCCAGGTCGCCCAGGGCAAATTGAATCCCCGCCAGATAATGCTGCAAGATGGCAGAGTTCCAGAAAAGATCGTGATTATGTCCCAGGGAGCAAAAGAATAACCGGCCCTTGCCAAAATCGCGCACCCAGCTAATGGGAACGTCCTTATCCGTCGGCCGGATTTCCTTGACGCCAAGGTTGGTCGGGTCGGTCATGTCCAGCCCCATTAACACGCGGCAATTCTGTCGCAGATTCATAGGCTTGATACGATAGATCTCATCGCTTATTTTGAAATCCTTGCCCTCGAACGCCGCTGTCACCGGATGGCAGGGATCCTCTATTTTAATCGCCCAGATACCGTTAAATTTCCAGGGATGCTGGTCAAACACGCCGCCCATCATCTCCGCTGCTTCCGGCCAATCATAAAAGTTATCGATTGCGCCATGAATCCCGACAATACCTTTGCCTGATTTAATAAAATTCATCAGGCTTTCGCGCATATTGGGATCGGCGAATTTCAGCTTGGTGGTGTTATTAAAAACCACCGCATCAAATTGATTGAGATTCTCCGGCTTAAATACTGCCATATCTTCGCTTTGCACTACCTCGAAGGACCCGGTTTTTTTGCCCATGATCTCAATTGCTTTAGCGCCGTAAGGAATAGCGGTGTGCTTGTATCCCTCGCAGAAATTGAAAACCAATAATTTTCGCGGTTGTTTGGGTGTGGCGCTCGCCTTGGCCGGCATCGCCTGCTGCATTTTCTGGATCTCTTGCTCGGTGGGGCCTTCCGCCCGGCCGATCCGGGCGTTGCCCAAAACCAAAATCAGCGAGCAGCACAGAATTTTTATCCCCGCTTTCATAACTTCACCTTTGGTTGCCATGGTTTTACTCCCGTCATTAAAAATAAGCATTTATTACTAAATTTAAACAAGTCAAGTCACTATTTAAATTTTTTTCTCTAATCCAAAAATTGTTAATAAAAATAAGGTTTGTAATGTAACAGCTTGGAATTTAATGCCTTATGCTGCCGATAGGACGGTGCCGGTGACATTATTTTCCCAATTTCAGGATGGCGTATTCCTTTAAGGTGTGGAAATTGGTTACCGACAGCTTCGGGGTCATGCTTAACTCTTTCAAATACAGGTAGCGGGAATGGTTGTATCTGCCGACCAGGATTCGCCATTTCGCCTGGGGGGCAAAACTTTCACCCCGTTTGGTAAGCTCGCTTATCGGCATGGCCATCTCCGCTGTCCATCCTTTATCCTTGTCCTGCCAATCGTTAAGGGTACCATCATACGCCGCCGCTACCTTCAAGCCGCATTCATAGGGGGTAAAGGCACTATCCAATGAAACCCGCCCCCGGCCGGGAAACCAGTAACTGCTCAGATTGCCCCGCGGCGTAACATAAAGTTCCCAGTACCAGGTTTGGCCGTCGGGCTTGAGGAAAAGCTCCACTACGTCGCCCATGAGGTAGTGGCGTAAATGGTCCCGATCTCCCTCGGCAACCAGGTCGGAATCGACAAGCTCGGCTCCCAGGTAAAAATATTTATCATCCCAGGCCAGGCGAACTTTACCCCCCTCCTGCAGCGGGCCTTTAACGTCGTCGGCAAAATAGAGCTGATAAACCGGCGCGCTTTGCCATACCACATCGTCCAGCTTTCCATCTATTACCACGGGCTTATCCGCGTAAGGGGCTACCATGATAGGCAGCTTCTTTGAGTCCCCTGATATGAGAGAGCTGCATCCCACCAGACAAGCCGCCGTCGCTACGGTCATCGCCAGCACAAATAATTGTCGCATAAACCTTTTCCCGATCAAATAGACCGGCTCCCCTTTCCCTTATCCTTTTAATGCCTGCAAAAATGTTTCAGGCCGGCGGCGAATTATCGTCGTCCTTGCCGGCGTGGGCGAGCAAGGCCTTAAAGAGGGAACGGATGTTGAAATAACCGCCGATGGCCACCAAAATCGCCAACGCCGCAAAAATAGTCAGACTGGCAAATAAAAATATGGTCCAGAAGGTAATCCAGAAATTCATATTTATTATTACTCCTTATAATGATCGCTATGCTTGAAGGCGGGCCCGCGGTCCGGAAATACCAGCGACCCGGCCAGCATGAGAAAGGTCGATATCCCGATAACCCACAGGGTCAAGGTCGCTTCCGAGATATCGATGCCGAATAAATGCTGTACGGGCGACAAGCCTAACAGGGCACCGAACCCGCTAATCAAGGCCAGGTAAGCTCCGACCTTGCTCGCCCGCTTCCAATAGAGGCCCAGGAAGAGAATCGCAAACGCCCCGGTATAATAAATCGCCCCGGAGATCAACATATATTCCCATAAATCCTGTCCCAGAGGATACCACAAACCCCAGACCAGTGTGAAGATGCTTATGAGCACCAGGAAAATCCGCGTGGTGAACAGTCTGGCTTTGGAAGACATTTTATCTTTGAACAAGGGAGCAATCACGTCCTGGGTCAGCACGGTGCTCCAGCACAAAAGATAACTATCCTGGGTGGACATAAAGGCAGCGAGCATACCCGCGGTAATCAGGCCGATCAGACCGGCGGGAATAATTTTGCCGATAAAAATGGGCATCGCCTGCATGGTGATATCGGAGGTGGCTTCTCCTGTTTGGGGCAGGAAAATATCCTTCAAATCAGGATTATGAGCCATATAGACAAAGGCACAGATGCCGAGAAAATTTGGAATCAAAAACCTGATCAGGAATCCGATGGAGGAGAAGGCGTATAATTTCTTGACGACACTGACGCTCTCGGCGGCACAGGCCCGAATTACCGCTGTTTGCCAGATGGCGCAGCTTTCTATCCCAATAAAGAACATCCAGACAATATAGGATACCCCGAAACCTTGTTCACCCACCAGCGGATTGAATCCCGCTTCGTGTTTATATTGAGATACGGTGTCAATAATATTATGCCAGCCCAGAAATTTGATTGACATTACGCAGGCAAATAACAGCCCGACCGACAAAATGACGAATTGAATGTAATCCAGCACGACCACCGAGACCAGCCCCCCTACCGAGGTATAGATCAAAACCATCAGCAGTAAAACCGTCATAATCATTTTCAGGGCGAAGTCCGAATTCATCCCCGTGGCGCCGGTAATAAACAGGGAGGAGGCCTTGAGAAACAACCCCATATTAAGAATGCCGGAGAGCGCCAGGATCAGTCCGCCGAGGATGCGGACATTGCGGCCGAAACGCTTTTCATAAAATTCGGGGATGGTCATCACCTGCATCCGCCGCAGCGGTACCACGATAAATCCGGTTAAGGCGACAAACAAAGTGCCCACCGCCGACATCAGGGCGATGTTAAAAGCGGCAAATCCCCCGGTGAAACCCTTTTGGGCTGAATACATCACGGTAATCAGGCCCAACTCCGTCCCGATCATGGTGGCTACCCCCAGCAGGGTCTTGAGGCCCCGGCCAGCTACCATAAAATCCGTAGCATTGGAAATGTATCGTTTGATCGATACGCCGATCGCAAAAATTATGATTAAGTAAACAACAACAATGACCCAGTCCCAACTGGTGAAATTTGTTTGGATATTTGCCAACCTTGATTGAATATCTGCTAACATAGGCGCTCCAATGCAATAAGTGTATGGTTATCAAATACTTACATCGTAATACGGCGCGTTTTTCTCCCGCCTAAGAATAAAATACCAGGCCCTGTCCTTAAGACGCTGCGGAAAAAATTTTCCGGCAAATAACTCGTCATCCCCCCTGGAGTGATCGTATATGCTCTCCTGCTGACCATAATAGCTTAGACCGCATAATAATAATGAGTTAAAAACGTGAAATTACTCGAATCTGCTATCAGCGTCAAGTAATTGTTTTATCTACAATTGTTACCGCTGTGTGAGCAAAAACAACTCAAAATCTTGATTTAAATAATAAATAACAAATTAACAAGCTATACTTGCCCATTTATCCCCAAGAAATTTCTTGTTGCGGACATTTTTCTAGCTTATAATCTTTCCTAAATATATGAGAAGGTTATTTTTGTTTCCCCAAGATAAAAATTGAAAGGTAGCTAGAAATGTCAGAAAAATTAGCGATTGACGGCGGGCCGAAAACCGTAACCAATAAACTCATCGGCTGGCCCCGGTTTGATGAGAAAGCGATTAAGGCGGTGGAGGAAGTTTTGCGCTCCGGCAAGGTAAATTACTGGACGGGGCCTAAAGGCATGGAATTCGAGAAGAAATTCGCCGCCTGGCAGGGCAGCAAGTATGCCATTAGTGTCGCTACGGGAACCGCAGCCCTTCACGTCGGCCTGACCGCCCTGGGAATCGGCCCCGGCGATGAAGTAATCGTGCCCAGTTACACCTTCATAGCCAGCAGTTTTTCCGTGGTCCAGGCGGGCGCTATTCCTCGTTTCGCCGATGTCAACCTCGAAGATCACTGCATCAGTGTCGAGTCCGCGGAAAAGCTGGTCAATAAGCGTACCAAGGCCATCATGCCGGTCCATTTATATGGCAACGTGTGCGATATGGACAAAATCAACGCCTTTGCCAAAAAGCATAACCTTTATGTCATCGAAGATAATGCCGAGGCCTTCGGCGGTGTGTATAAAGGCAAAAAGACCGGCACTCTCAGTGATATCGCGGCGTGCAGTTTCTGCCAGAACAAGACCTTCACCACCGGCGGCGAGGGCGGGATGATCACCACCGATAACGAAGACTGGGCCTGGAACGCCCGCAGCTTCCGCGATCACGGCTACGATGTCAAGGAACGGCTCAATTTGCTGGAGCTGGAGCAAAAACTGCCCTATATCCATAACATGGTCGGCTGGAATTACCGCATGACGGAGATGCAGTCGGCGATCGGCCTGGCGGAACTGGAACGCATTGACAACTGGAACATGCCCGCCCGCAAGCGAAACGCTCACATTATCATAGACAAAATCAAAGACCTGCCCCAGGTAAAATACTGCCCTATCGACACCCCCGACCGGCAGAATGGCTGGTTTGTCATGGCCTTCACCTTGAATATCGAGGATATGAACTGCGATATCGACAAGTTTGTCAAGGCTGCCGGCGCGGAAGGAACGCCCTGCTGGCGAGTATTCTGGCCCCAGTGCCATACGGAAAACGCTTTTCGCCGGTATAACGCCTTCGGTAAGAGCGGTTTTCCGTTTAAATCCAAAGAATACGCCGACCCCCAAAGTGTAGATTACAGTAAAGTGGAAGTGCCCAATGCCGTCTGGCATCAAAGCCATACCTTTACCTGCTTTGCCTTTCCGACCTTTACCACTGAAGATTGCGAGCAAATCGGCAATGCCCTGGCTAAGGTTATTAAGGCTTATTCCAAATAACCTGGCTCGCGGGAAATTTTGGGACCAGCTAAATACCCGCATGAAATTTAATATTTCACAGATAAATACTACTTCGCGCAAGAGTTGTAACTCGGCGCGAAAAGGGATTATTACATTATCTTAACCTTTTCTTAACTATAAGGAGGTATGCCATGTCCAAAATCTTCCGATTCGGTTATATCATTCTGCTTCTGGCGGCCCTGCAGTCGGGTTTATTCGCCCAGGAAGGCAGTCCCGCCCCCCTCCCGCGGGTCGATATTGTCAAAGAAGGCATCTTCCCCATTACTACCCAACTTGGCCCCGTTCCCAGCGGCCCCGGCTGGCAGGCCGCTCAAGGAGAAGCCTTAAGCGAACAAACCTTGCGTGATACGATCGACAATATCATCGCTCACGGCTTTACCTGCCTGCAATATGGCAATGTCCGTGGTTCCATCTCGAAAAATGATAAATCCACCCTGGATTACGCCCTGTCACGCGGCATGGTTATCAGCTACCATATCAGTCCGCTGGAGCTGTTCAACCGCGATGAACCACCTAAAATATGTGTCTATTCCAACGAATACGAAGCTGCCGTGCGGGATAAAGCGGAAAAGCAATTAGCGAAAGTCAAAGATATACCAAGACTATACAATGTCTTTACCTATCAGGACGAGCCTTTCCATTGGGGCGTAAAATCTTTCGGTTATAATCCCGAGGTCAAGGCTGAATTCAAAAAACGCTACGGTTATGATCTGCCGGATGATCTGGAATCGATAAAAGAAAACCCGAAAAAATGGCTCGACGTAATCAATTTCCGCAGCGATTATTTCTCCGACGGCTGGAATAAGGTTTACCCGATAATTAAACAGATCAATCCCAGCTTTACCGTAACCATAACCCATGACAGTCACAATATTTTTGGTTCGGGAGTTAACTCGAACACCGAAATAGCCATCGACGACGTATTCCACTGGGGAGGGAATTTCGCTGATCTATTTATTTATGACATCTACCCCTATATGACTTTTGATTACCGCTACGGCGAGATGGGTAGATTCCCCCAGCCCCATATCAGCCAGGCCCATTATTCCTTTGCTCAGATGCGGAATTCAACCCAGGCCTATGGTAAGCAGTTGGGATTCTGGGTGGGAACCTATAATCCGACTTGGTACAGTTCGTACATGAACCCGGACCTGGCGGCGAAATACTGGTTGGAACGCGAGATGAGCACCACCGCCGTAGCTCAAGGCTGTAATTACCTGATTACCGGTTATGGTATTCCCATCGACGCCAAACACTGGGAATCGCTGGGCGAGGGACTTCGTTTAATTCAAAAGGCCGGCGGAAAACTGCTCAAAGCGCCCAAGCAGAAAGCCAAGGCCTGCATGCTCTTTCCCAGAACCCAGTTCATTCAATTACAGGAAGAATACTGGAATGTGGGAGTTTCCTATGAACTCTTCCTGCGGGCTTTTGGCGAACTGGATATTATCCACGAGGAACAGATTAAAGATGATAGCCTAAATGGTTATCAGATTCTGGCCCTGTTTGATGTTAAGCTGCTGCCCAAATCCGTTGCCCAAAATATCGCCTCTTTCGTCCGCAAAGGCGGGGTGGTAATTGCCGACTGCCTGCCCCAGATGGATGAATATAAGGAACCCATGGATATCTTAAAAGACATTTTCGGCGTTAGCGCCGCGGCGACCGACAGGATCGTGCGAACCGGCCAATGGGTCCCAAGGGTAAAACCTCATTGGATGGTGGAAGGCTATCGTCCTACACCCCCGCCGGATGAATCGCCCGTTAACACTGCCCTGCTTAAGGGCTCAGCCCTGGGGCAGGAACTTTACCTGGCGGCGGTAAGTCCCCGACCCTGTGAGGTCACTACCGGGGAAGTTTTAATCAGTACCGACAAGAAGAATCCCGCCCTTGTCCGTAAAATAGTTGATAAAGGCAAGGCTTATTTGCTGGGCTTCTGCCTGCAGGATACCTATTTTAACACTTACCTGGAAAATAAACCGATTGCTCGCGGCCAACTTCACAGCCTGATTCGCGCGATCACCCAGGATGCCGGTATTCAAGCGCACGTGTATTCCTCCAATCCGGAAATCGAGGCTGCGATTCGCGCAAACCAGAATGAAGGCTTCCTGTTTATCATAAATCACGAAACTGCTGATGCCGACACCACCGTTTTGCTCGGCGACCTGGATTTCAGGATAGGGAAAATTATTGATTTAGCCGACGGCAAACCGATAGAATTTAAACTTCGCGGCGGCCAGGCCGAATTAATGATAAGTGCCCCCCTCGGCGAAACGCGCCTGTTTCATCTACTGCCTGCGCCTGCCGCTGAGGAAACTGCCCTGGACATGGATAAATTACCCAAAAATCTCAAAGTCGCCCTGGAAAGCACCCAGCCGCTCAAATACCCTATGGGTAATCGTCTGCCCATGGGCATGTGGCCGGTCATTGTCAGCATCCTGGATAAGCTGGACGACGCCCAGGCTCAGGAAGTAATCAAGCAACTTCATGATCGCGGCATCGGCGTCTTCGCCAATTGGGATTATACCAAAAAGGAAAAATCTCTCGCTCAGAGTCTCCGCCTCGGCGTCCTCCAGCAGAAACTGGGCATAAAAGTCAACGTCAACGCCAACAAATGTATGAACAGTTTCTTTAACGGCGACGAAAATAACTTCCATATCGACGACCAGGGTAACAAATTTTACGACGATTCTTTCGATAAAAATCGTAAAATGGGATGTCCCTTCGCCCTGAAAGACCGCTACCCCGCTATCCAAGAGCAGATTGAATATTTTCTCCGCGGTTATAAAGCTCAAGGCATTAACCTTGATTTGATCTTTGTGGACTGGGAGATCGACGGCCCCATCGAGTGGAACAATGCCTGGGCCAATTCCAAAAAGTGCCGCCGCTGCCGGGAGAATATCAAGGATATTAACAACTTCATCGAATTTCAAAATGCCCTGCGAACCATTCGCTGCGATATGCAGCGGGCAGTCCTCGCTGATAATGTTAAGGCTTATTTCCCCTCCGCTCTCATCGGTAATTACGGCGTCTATCCAACCGGCCCATATCGCTATTGGTATGATTATTTTGAAAAACCTATTACCGAAGGGATGCCTTATCAGGCGGATCAGCGGGCCAAATATCGTCAATGGTTCCAGCCGGAATTCGACCTGACCGGCTATACCTTTGCCATGCCCGTCTCCTATACCTGGTATTGGGGGTTTGACTGGTACGATTTTGACAATCCCGATTATCGCTGGTTTTACAATATGCTACTGGTAGCTTCCAACGCCTGCGCCCACACCCCCGCTGATATTCCCATCATCAACTGGGTTCACTGGAACACTACGGTGCCGCCGGAAAATCCTGATCCCAGGGTCAAGCAGTTCAGCCAGGAAAAGTATCAGGAGCTGCTCTGGCACATGTTCCTGCGGGGTACGGACACCTTTTACATGTGGTGTCCCGCCGAAGAGTTAGCCGTTGAAGCCCGCCTGATGCAGGAAGTTTTCGCCGATTCTTTGCAGTACCGGGATTTTCTGGACAACGGCCGACCCATCACCTTTGATGTGCCCAGCCGACAAGGTCCGGTTATCTCCGGCTTACAATTAGACAATAAAGTCCTGCTGCGAAGAACCGACTTTGATGATTCCCGCGCCGTCGTAACTATAAAAATCGACGGCAAAGAGTTACCGGTACCCCGGCTCGACGGTAAATGTCAGATAATTGAGCTTGATTAACGTTAAGGCTTAAAAAAGCAAAACCGCCGCCCGCATAATCATGCCGGCGGCGGTTTTTTTATCTTCCTATCTAATCAATTTTCTCTATTGTTTAATCTTGTTTTACTTTGAAATTGACAGTAAAGGCTCCCTTTTTCCCAGTCAGATCAACCGCTCCGGTTTCATCTACCGGCAAACTTTGACCGTTGGCACCGGCGGAAATTACCTTCCAGCCCTGGGGCACCCGCGCCCGCAGCAGCATCTTGGGGCACGGCTGCGGCGGCGCCGTTACCTCAGCGACAACCTCGCCCGTCTTCAGCCTGGACTGCATTACCACCGAGACCTCGCCAAAAGCCGTTGGCGCGTTAGTTATCTTGATCGTCTGGCCATCCATTAGCCAGCGCCTCGGCGTTGCGTACATCAGTCTAAGCGTATCCGGCTTACCGTCGTCGTTCATATCCCAATCCTGAACCATTATGTACCGCAGCATCCAGAGGAAAAATGCGTTAGCCGTACTGTTCGGCGGCAGGGATATTTGTCGGCCATATTGGTCCATCGGTTTTAGACACGTCGCTTCCCCGTCATAAAAAGTATCGCGGGTGCAGCCCTGGGCCAGTTTGCCGTAAAAACTGACCAGCGCTTTTTCCACGTCGTCATACTCCAAAAGTTTTAAGGTATATCGCAGACCATACAGATCATCCAGGTTGCTTTTGTTTACCCAGTATTCCGACGTTGAGCGACAGCGAATCATCCCCATGCAGATCCCGCCGTGCTGCTGCAAATACTCTACCATCCACCTTTCTCGGTCCGCCCCCGGCCCAAATACGCCCGAACCGATTATATAGGGTGCCATCAGGTCCCAGTAACTGCCTTCCTTATCGGCGGTGAGCACGTCATAGGACTTTTCCTCGCCGAACAGTGCCAAAGGAATGAACGGCGGCTTTACCCCGCGGTCTTCACTCTGCTCTACCGCTTTTATGATTGCCGGGCGAAATTGACTCGCCGCCGCCAGCATTTTTTCTGCCTCTTCTTTATTTCCCATCTCTTCCAGGATCACCGCCGTATCCCGCAGACCACGCCAGCTATTGGCGTTGGAATTCAGCGTATATACGTGCCGTGGTATATCTCCGCAATATCGCTCCTTCGGCAGCAGACCATTCTCGGAATTCCTATCATTTATTATGCGTTCTACTTCGGGAAGCCATAACTCACGATTTTTTTCAACATAATCTGCGTCGCGGGTCAGCCAGTAATAATGATCCAGGAGTTGCAGTTTGAATCCCGCTCGATGATATACCACGCCCGGCCGATACGACCGGATAATAGGCGGTATCAATTGCGAAGCATCATCCAGAAATCCCCAGAGCATCAAACTGCGTACGGCATCACTGCCCTCACCCACATAAAGCGCCTGATACTGATTATGCGCGCTGTACCACATGATATTATCACGTATAAGGGAGAAAGTCGTAACCAGCATCGCTCGCCAGGCATTGTTGACCACTTCTTCCGGGGTCTGGACCTGCATCCCTCTATCCAACAGCTTCTGCCATGTCTCTATGGTTTTAGCGCGATGGGTGTCATATATTTTCTCAGCCAGTTTCTCCTGCATATCAGTTTTCCAGGGTTCCGTAAACACCACGAGATATTGATCGCTATCCGGAGTAATATCTGCCTTTAGAAAACCCCAGTTTTCATCCCAGCGCCAATTCCCCCCTGACCATAATAGAGCCTGACCATCTTTATCAACCAGGCAGTTGTTGCTGAATTTTAACCGCCCTACGAATTTCAATCCCATCTTCCCGTCTTTGCAAATCCGCTCTAAATTATCCACATGAACGGTCAATTCGCCTGTTTTTCCTTCGGCCAAAGTAAATTTGACAAATACCGCCCCATGTTCGGCAAAAACAGGATCCGTACTCAAAAACGCCTCTTGGCCATACACACAGCCGTATTCCCGGTACTTCAATTGCACAATGGGCAAATATCCTTTGGCCAAATGGGGACCGTCGAGCTTGCTTAGCTCCTGACCATAGAGTTCCTCACGGTCGCCCACCCGAAATGTCACTGCATTGCCAAGCTCTTTCCAGGCAGGTTCTCGATTTGCCAGCTTGTTAATGCCACAGCCGTTGCTCACAAAACGCGCTTTTTGCTTATGTTTTGGAGCACTTAAAACAACCGGGTAATGGATAAATTCCGCATTGACATAGCGCAGCGGCGGCAAAAGCTGCTCAAAAAACTCGTAGCTGGCCCCATTCTCCTGCCGCATTGCCGCTTCGCCCCACACATCCGTCTTCGACCGGAATACTTCATCATAAGTGACCATGGATGGTTGGGGCGTTTGCCCACCCCAGACCATACTCGCCCCTAAGATCAGTAAAGTAAAAATCATACCTCTGGCATAATTCATGTGTCGTCTCCTGTTCAACTTAATTATTATTCCTGCGAAACTTTAAAACTTATAACGAATTTTCCTGTCCTGCCGGTAACGTCCACCCCTCCGCTGGCGTCCACGGGCAGTGTGGTTCCTTCAACGCCGGCGGTGGTTATCTTCCAGCCTTCAGGTACTCGCGCCCGCAGCAGCATCTTGGGGCACGGCCGGGGCGGCGCCGTTACCTCAGCGACAATCTCGCCGACCTTCAGCTTGGACTGCATCACCACCGATACTTCGCCGAAGGCTGTCGGCGCTCTTTCCACCTTAATTGTTTTACCATCCATCAGCCAGCGCCGCGGCGTAGCGTACATCAGCCTAAGCGTTTCCGGCTTGCCATCGTCATCCATGTCCCAATCCTGAACCAGCAGGTACCGCAGCATCCAGAGGAAATAACCGTTCGCCGAACTATTGGGCGGCAGCGAAATCTGCCGGCCGTATTGGTCCACCGGCACCAGGCAAGTCGCCTCCCCATCAATAAAGGTATCCCGCGTACAACCCTGGGCCAGCTTGCCGTAAAAACCCACTAGGGCCCTTTCCACGTCATCATTTTGCAGCAGCGCCAGTGCATATCGTCGGGTATAAAGATCCACCACATTGCTTTTATTGACCCAATATTCGGAATTGGACCGGCTGCGGATCATCCCCATGCAAAGCCCGCCGTGCTGCTGGAGATAATCAATCATCCATTTTTCCCGCTCCGCTCCCACGCCGAACACTCCGGACCCGATGGTATAAGGAACCACAATATTATAATAACTGCCGTACTTGTCGGCTGTCAGTACATCATAAGGGTGTTCTTCACCGAACAGGGCGATGGGAATAAATGGCGGTGAAACATTATGGAACTCGCTCTTTTGGGTGGCGTCGATGATTACTTTTCGAAATTCCGCGGCACTTTGGGCCAGCCGCCGGGCCTCCTCCTTTTGTCCCATCTCCTCCCGCATCGCCGCGGTGTCGCGCAGGCCCCGCCAGGCATTGGCATTTGATCGAAGATTATAAACCTGGGTGCCGACGTCACCGCAGTACCTTTCCCGCGGGAACAGGCCGGTGTCCGGCTCGCGGTCATTTATTATCCGATCCACTTCCGGCTGCCAGATTTCCCGCAGGCGATTAACACCTTCCGCATCGCGGGTCAACCAATAGTACTGGTTCAGCATCTGCAGTTTCATTCCCGCCCGATGATACATCAAACCCGGCCGCACCGACTTGATTATCGGCGGCATCATCTCGTAGGCATCCGCCAAGTGCCCCCAGATCATCAAGCTGCGGACCGCGTCACTGCCTTCCGCTACATACAATTGCTGATACATGTTATCCGAGCTGTAACACATGATATTGTCCCTGACCAGTGAATAAGTCCCGATCAGCATCGTCCTCCAGGCGTTGTTGACGACCTCTTCGGGGGTCTGGACCTGCATGCCTTTATCCAGCAAGTTTTGCCAGGTGGCGATCGTCTTGTCGAGCTGCTGCTGATAGATCTGGGGTGTGACGGTGCTCTGTGGTTTTTCCTGCGCGGCGTTGATGTAGGTCACCATATACAGTTCATCCCCGCTGGTGATATCCGCTTTCATGAATTTCCAGTTGGGGTCCCACCGCCAGTCTCCCCCGCCGACCCACAAATACACGTTATCGTCCTTGTCACACAAGGTTTTTCCGTCGAATTCTAATCGCTTTCCCGCCCCGATATGGGCGGTAATTTCGCCTGCTTTGCCCTCCGGCAGGGTGAATTTTACAAACACCGCTGCCAGATCGGAGTATTGGGGCTCCGTGCTTAAAAATGCTTCCTGACCATATACACAGCCATATTCGCGGTATTTAAGCTGCACGACCGGCAAATAACCCTGCAATAAATGGGGGCCGTCCAGTCGGCTGACGTCCTGGCCATATTTTTCTTCACGTTCGCCCACCCGTAAAGACACGGGATAACCGGGGGATTTCCATTCTCCGTGGCCTTGAAGGTTTATCCCGCTGCCGTTACTGACGAAGCGGGCTTTCTGCTTGTCTCTCGGGGCGCTGAATACAATCGGGTAATGTTTAAAATCGTTATTCACATAACGCAGCGGCGGCAGCAAATCCTTGAAAAACTCATAACTTGCCCCATTTTCCTGCCGCATCGCCGCCTCGCCCCACACATCGGTCTTCGCCCGGAACACTTCATCATACGTGGGCAAGGACTGCTGCTTAGTTTCACCGCCCCAGGCCATACCTGCCCACAAAACGAGTAAAGTAAAAATCATGCCTTTGGAATAATTCATGTATTATCTCCTGTTGTTAACTTTCGCAGATTATTTTACCAATATTTGCCCTCAAACAGGGCCTTACCCTGTAATTATAATAAATTACACCTTCGATAAAACTCTCGAAACTTGCAAAAAAATTATCAAATAAGCCCCAAGGTCCGGCTCGACTGAGCTCGCCGAAGTCTGTCGATTCATCATGGCTAATGTTGCTCAAGAAAAAAGTACGAAAGTACTCTCCTGTTCAATCAAATCATTATTCCTGCACAACTTTAAAACTTATAACAAATTTTCCTGTCCTACCGGTAACGTCCACCGCTCCGTTTGCATCGACCGGCAGGGTGCTTCCTTTAACGCTGGCGGTGGTTATTTTCCAACCTTCAGGCACTCGCGCCCGCAGCAGCATTTTGGGGCACGGCCGCGGCGGCGCCGTTACTTCAGCAATAACCTCGCCCTTTTTAAGCTCGGATCTCATCACCACCGACACCTCCCCAAATGCTGTCGGCGCTCTTTCTACCTTGATCGTCTGCCCATCCATCAGCCAGCGTCTTGGCGTCGCGTACATCAGCCGAAGGATATCCGGTTTGCCGTCGTCGTTCATATCCCAATCCTGTACCAGGTTATGTCGCAACATTCGCAGGAAAAAACTATTGCTTGAACTGTTGGGGGGTAAAGATATCTGGCGTCCATATTCATCAAAGGCAGTTAGACATGTACCTTCACCCCCGATAAAGGTATCTCGTGTACACCCCTGTGCCAGCTTGCCGTAAAAACTCACCAGTGCCCTTTCAACATCGTCGTTGCGCAGTAGCGTCGCTACATATCGCGCGCCATAGAGATCATCCAGGTTGGCCCTGCTATCCCACCAATCTCCGGACGATCGGAATCTTATCATACCCATGCACAACCCGCCGTGTCGGTGGATATAATCGATCAGCCATTTCTCCTGCTCCGTGCCGGGCGGAAATACCCCTGAGCCGAGCACACGTCCGGCTATCAGGTTCCAGTAAGCGCCCATAACCGAATCGCTTATAGCATCGTAGGGTTCTTCCACCCCCCCAAAGGCCATGGGAATAAATGGCGGATCGACATCGCGCCTGGTATATTTGTCAACCCCCGCCAGAATCGCTTTTCGATACTCCTGCGCCGCTGCTGCAATCCGACCAGCCTGGTCTTTCTGGCCCATCTCATCCAGCATTACTCCTGCGTCCCGGAGGCCACGCCAGGCTAGAGCATTGGATCTTAGGGAATCAACACGCAAGTCTATATCACCAGCATAGCGCTCAGGCGGCACTAAACCATTGTTCGGATCACGCTCGTTCATGATGCAGTCCACCTCACCCGCCCAATGATCCCGGATGGAATTGACGTAATCACTATCTCGGGTCTGCCAGTAATACTGGGAAAGCATTGATAGTTTTAACCCTGCTTGGTGGTATTTTAGCCCTTTCTTGACCTTGACCGGATCGATTATCGACAGCATTAATTGGCGGGCGTCGTCAAATTGCCCCCAGTACATTAAACTGCGAACGGCATCTCCTCCTTCTAATATATAAACCCGCTCATACTGATTGTGAGCGCTGTAACACATCTGGTTATCGCGAATCAGCAAGTAATCGCCAATGATATGACTGCGCCACGCATTATTGACAATCTTCTCTGGTGTCTGTACCTGCATGCCTCTGGCGAGCAGATCTCGCCAGGTCATGATAGTCCGCTCACGATGCTGCTGGTAGCTATCACCTGTAAGGAAAAAATTCGGCAGTTTCTCCTTCTCCATAGGTTGGGTAAATACCACCAGGAAAAGATCCTCGCCGGGGGTAATATTCGCTTGTACAAATCGCCACTTCTCGTCCCACTGCCAATCCCCGCCTGCTAATAAGAGGACATTGCCTTTCTCATCCAGAAGCGATTTTTTGTCATACTTCATACGCCCGTCTAATTTAATCTGGGCGGTCACCTTGCCTGTCTTACCCTGATCCAGCGAAAACTTGACGAATACCGCCGCATTATCCGCGAAAGCCGGATCAGTACTTAAAAATGCCTCCTGCCCATATACGCCGTCGTATTCCCGGTAATTAAGCTGCACAACCGGCAGAAATCCATCTGCGAAATGCGGCCCATCGAGCCGACGCAGATCACCTCCATATATCTCTTCCCGATCGCCCACCCGAAAACTCACGGGAAAACCCACATCTTTCCAGCCATGGGTCGTATGAGCAGTTAGATTGATACCGCTGCCATTACTAACAAAACGAGCCTTGTTCGGGTTCTTGGGAGCGCTTAAAACTATAGGATAATGTTTAAATGTCGCATTCACATAACGTAGGGGCGGCAGCAGCTTCTCAAAAAACTCGTAGCTGGCCCCGTTCTCCTGCCGCAGCGCCGCCTCGCCCCACAGATCGGTCTTCGCCCGAATAACTTCATCATATGTAGGCAATACCTGCTGCTTACTTTCACCGCCCCAGACCATACTTGACCATAAAACAAGTAAAATAAAAATTATGCCTTTGGGATAATTCATACGTTGTTTCCAGTTCAATCAAATGATTATTCCTGCACAACTTTAAAACTTATAACAAATTTTCCTGTTCTGCCGGTTACGTCCACCGCTCCGCTCGCGTCCACCGGCAGCGCCTGCCCTCCTATCATGGCGGAAGTTACCTTCCAGCCCTGGGGCACTCGCGCCCGCAGCAGCATCCTGGGACAGGGCCGCGGCGGCGCCGCTACCTCAGCGACAATCTCGCCAGCCTTAAGTTTGGATTCCATCGTCACCGAGACCTCGCCAAAAGCCGTTGGCGCCTTACTTACCTTGATCGTTTTACCATCCATCAGCCAGCGCCGCGGCGTAGCGTACATCAGCCTAAGCGTTTCCGGCTTGCC
>Ga0068714_10001005_pt1 | contig 44995 bp, 46 predicted proteins | sample MTBNYHSulfiMetaG_FD_62988 | JGI IMG/M metagenome (GOLD analysis project Ga0068714, IMG submission 62988) | Enrichment culture microbial communities from rom New York Harbor, USA that are MTBE-degrading - MTBE-NYH (New York Harbor Sulfidogenic)... | ecosystem: Environmental > Aquatic > Marine >... | reverse complement strand
TAGAACTGACTTAAGACCACGAGCAAGTGAGCGACTTCGCTCAGCGGCGCATTCAGGTTGAACCGGTGGTTGGCAAGAAAGCTGTTCGGCCCGGAATTCAAAATCAGCCAGGGGTCCATCTGTTCGGCAATATGAAGCTCGTGCAAAATCTCATCCATTATTGCTATGGCATCCAAAGTTGTCGCCAGCTGACTCTCGAATCCCACCCGAACCACCTTCAGAATTTCATAGTATACGTGGGCTACGCCTTTTGCATAATAATAGTAGTCGTCACTTTCAAAGAAGCCGACGTTTTGCCTGATCAAATTGCGGTTTACATTACCCAGCAGGTCCCGGTAAGTGGAAATCAGCAGGAGTAAGTTGTCACTCCGGTAGTAGAATCGGCGTTGCCCGTTCTCGAGCTTAACCAGGAACTTTTTCAGGTGATCCACCGCTTCACTGTAGGAGTTCTCAGCGGACGGGAACCAGAACAGTGTTGCCCGGTTCATAAGCAGATTGAGCGCCGCCTCCAACTCTGGATCATAAGCATCGGCATCACCCATTCGCGTAAGGCTGTCCTTAAGGCGAAGGGTCGTAAACCGAAGCGCTTCGAGAACCCCCAATTGAAAACTGTTAACATTGTCAGTGAATCTGCCAAGTACGATATCGTTCGGGCGCCATCCAAGGGTTCGGCCTTTAAGCTCATGCTGCATCAAAGCCACCATGGTCTGTACAAAAGTAACTCCGGGCGTAGGCGAAATCTGTGGCAGGGCAGCTCCGTGCTCTGCGTGCCCGTCCTCCTCCTCATGCTCTGGAAGGCCTTCGGGGAGAGTGGGTGCAGCTGCGTGTTCCCCCTCACCTTTCGGTACAGGCACCGGAGCTCCAGGTGCCGACGCGGTTGCGTGCGGCTCGGAGCCACTGGCCGGTAAATGCGGAGTCTCGAGAGGCTTCCCTTCCGGAGCATGACCTTCGCCCGCAGAAGGCTGAGCAGGAGAGGACTTGTGCTCTGCTGCAGCTTTGTCCGAATTAGTCTCGACAGGCGCAGCCGCTTCATTGTGCTCGCTTGTCCCTGTATGCTCTGCTGTCGGTTGTTCGGGCATCAGGGTGTGCCGCTGCAGAGCCCAGCTTGTGTTGCCATAGAGCAGAACGAGAACAATCAAAGACACGATGAATATATACCCCTGATGCTTCATCATAGCAGAGCGCATTCGCACATCCCCGGCCTTCTCACTGACATATCTCATTGTTCTCGCTCCTTCACGGGCCCGGCTGGTCGGCCGTAACCATCATACATGAAAGTTGCACAAGCATCCGCTGATTCCCAGGCTGTCACCCGGTATAACCATCGATCCTCGCTATTCAGCCTCTCTGCAAGCCGCTCGAATATGAAGCGGGCTATATTTTCCGAAGACGGATTTTGTTCTTTGAAAAAGGGCAGATCGTTCAAATAATTATGGTCCAGTTCCGCAAGAATCGTTCGCGTGAATTGTTTAACTTCTGCGAAGTCCACTAAGATGCCACTCTCATTCAGCCGATGTCCGCGCAGTACAACTTCGATTGTCCAGTTGTGGCCATGGAGATTTTCACACTTGCCGCGAAAATTCCTTAGATTGTGAGCCGCTGCGAAATCGGTCATGATTTTTATCTCGTAAAGCGGGTGACTACTCAATATGGTCTCTCCTTGGCGCCGGATGTCGTCGCCGCTTCAATCTAAAATTCATGCTGAAAACTTGATCGGGGTATCGCTTAAGATCGCCTCCAAATCCCTTCTAACCACCTCAAAAGACAGAAAAAATCTTCAGCGTATGCGGTAATCCACATTTAACTGAAAGACCTTTCTTTGTCAATCGCAATCCCGGGCAGAACCGAACCCCTGCGCATTGACGACCGCACAGGAGCAAATTGGGGTTGACTATGAGCAGGTTTTTTTATAGATTCCCCTGTGCTCCCGGCGGTGTAGCTCAGTAGGTCAGAGCATGCGGCTCATATCCGCAGTGTCCGGGGTTCAAATCCCTGCACCGCCACCAATTTTGCAGTAAAAGGGGTTCCCAGCGTTTGCGGAACCCCTATTTTTTTGTTGAAAAACAGTAAATTATCTATTAAGTAGGCTATTGAGATGACGCTCTTTTGATATTGGAAGGTACTGTCTTGCTCAGCTTCGCCGGTGCAACTCCCGGACAAGAAGGAGAGGTTGTATGACTTTAACGAAGGCTCATATAGTAGAGAATCTGTTTGCAAAAAATATTTTCACCAAGACTGAATCCGCACACATCATTGAGACTTTGTTTGAAATAATCAAGCAGTCCCTGGAACAAGGTGAAGATGTACTGATCAGCGGTTTCGGCAAATTCAGTGTTAAAGACAAAAACCAACGACGTGGCCGCAATCCTCAGACCGGCGACCCAATTATGCTATCCTCTCGAAAGGTAATCACTTTCAAATGTTCCGGAGTCTTAAGAGAAAAGATCAATGACCAGAGTTAGGCAACGGCTGCTCACTGCCGAACGTTTGTTTCCCTTGAAAAAGGGAGAAGCGGCGGAAACGATTCTTTAGCATTACCAGGCGGGGGGCGATTGTGTTTTCTGGCTAGGAGGAAAGGCAACTGGTTTCCAGACGGCGGCTGATATATTCGACCTGGCGTTTTAACTTGCTGTTTTTTTCCACCATTTCTTTATTCAATCCGTTAACCGCGTACAAAACCGAACTGTGACTTCGATTAAAAGATTTCCCGATGGCGGACAAGGACTCCGAAGTGTATTGGCGGCACAGATACATGGCGATTTTCCTGGCTTTGGCTAATTCTTTGCGACGCGAGGGCGATTGCAGATCAGTCAAAGTTACCTGATAGCTGTCGCACACAACCTGCTGTACATGATCGATGGTGATTTTAGGGAGCCGATCCAACATGGTTTGTGTGATTTCCTGCGCGCAACGCAGCGTAATAGGGACTCCCAGAATATTGGTCTTAGCGATCAGCCCCACCAGACAGCTTTCCAACTGACGCACATCGCCACTGATTCGGTCGGCTAAGAACTCTACTATTTCCATTGGCAGCCGAATATTTTCGGTCTGAGCCTTGCGTTTGATAATCTCCATTCTCGTTTTGAAGTCCGGGCGTTCAATCGGTGCCACGAGCAGACCGCCCAGTCTGGATTTCAATTCATTGTTGAGTCTCGGAATATCCTTGGGATAAGTGCTGCCGGTGCAAAGGATCTTCTTGCCCCGATCCAGGAGCTCATCCAAGGTATAAATCAGCTCATTTTGGATTTTTTCCTTACCGCTTAAAAACTCTATTCTCTCCAACAGCAGAACGTCACAGCCTGATCGAAATTTGTTTTTGAAAGCTTCTATCTTATCGTTCTTGAGAGCGTAAATCATCTCATTGGCAAATTGCTCGGTGGTGACGTAGTGTACTCTAAGCTCCGGTTTTTTGCTGACCAGGTGGTTGCCAATGGCATGTGACAGATGGCTCTTGCCAAGCCCTGTCTCGGACAGAAGATAGATCGACTGATTATAAAACTGCTGCCCGCTCGCCATGGCCATTGAAGCCGCATAGGCAAACTGATTGCACTGCCCGACAACAAAATGGTCAAAGGTGAACCGAGGATTGAATGAAGCTCCTGGGCGCCTGATCAGCTCGTGAAAGTTCACCTGGACGGGAAAATCGTGCGGCTGATCTACCGGACAGGTCTCAAGCTGGCTCGTGGAAACCAGTCGATATTCGATTCTGGCTATCTGCGGGAGGAACTTGCGACAAATGGCAAGCATTTTAGGTTCGAGTTTCTCTCGCAGCCATTCTATGTGGAGCTTGTTACGACACCCGAGGATGAGTTGTTCTTCTTTTTGTCCAAGAAATTCAATGGTGGATACCCAAAGATCGTATTGACCCTTGGAAAGACTCTTTTTTAATTCAGTCTTAATCGTCTGCCATTCCTCTCCCATAACACAACCCCTCCTGCAACTTTCGACTCGCAAGACCAGATTTAACTTACGTTAAATCGACATCTTTCAACTAGTATTAACCGCACCAACAGAAATGTAGGATCACAGATCAAAGAAATTGCGAAAAGAACGTGCACAAGATGCATTCAGACGGATAAGCTCAACCCCCTGTTCGGTGGCCACACTTTTAGTCGGTAAATCCGACCCGGTCAAAGGTGATCTGCTGATATTTGGGCTGGAATGTCGCAATTGGTTTGCAGCGAAAATCTGTTTAGATAAGCTGATGTTAGCCGAAACATGCAGGTAACTAATTGAAACTGCAGAATTAATTCAAATAAATTGTTTACAAAGCTATATCAGAAAGTTGGTCCCTATCGCGCCTGTTGTTCTCCGAAGCTCGATATCTCAATCTTTGATTTTCTCAGGTTTTCGCATAAATTCATTTCAGCCAGAAAACATCAGACCACACCTCTGTGAAAGCTCCATAGAGCTTTGCGCTATCCTGTTGCTTTGCAATGATAATATTGCCGCTGATCGGATTTTTTCAATGGTCAAATGAAAAACAAAAGCTCGACAATCTTGCTGATCGAAAACGCCAATCGCTTGCTAGACTGTCAGCCGCTCTTGTGCAATTTTCTCCAATATGAGTATAATTTAATCCTGCGGCTCTTATAGACCAATCTCGAGGGATGATAAGGATACTATGGCCATACCGACTCGCAGCGAGTGTTTGGTTTTGATGAAGCGGGCTCGAATGCCCTTGAACATCCAAAGGCACAGCATACTGGTGACGGAAACCGCGCTGTTCTTGAGCAAACTGTTGAATCGAAATGGCGCAAAATTGAATCTTTCTCTGGTAGAAGCAGGCGGATTGCTGCATGACATAGCGAAGGCACAGAGCCTATTCTCAGGCGGCAGGCACGAAAGGTTGGGAGCTAAATTGGTTCATGATTGGGGTTTTTTGCGACTCGCATCAATTGTTCAAGATCACGTAAGCTTGGATCTTATACGCCTGAACGGACCCATCACTGAATCACTCATGGTCAACTATGCGGATAAGCGAGTAAAGCATGACCAGATAGTTACTTTACAAGAGCGTTTTGTCGACCTGATTGACCGATATGCCAAGTCACCCAAACATGAGGTTCAGCTGCGGCAAAAGTTCCACCAATATTCGCTCTTGGAACAAAGAATCTTTGAACACCTCACGATCAAGCCTGATGCACGGGAGCTAATGCAGCTCTCTGTGCGGATCGCGGGGGACAACGGAGGGGAGGTTTAGCATGGGCAACTCAAAACTGAGGGTCGCACTGCTCGCAGGAGGAAAATCTGCGGAGCGCGAGGTTTCACTCAAAAGTGGCGAGCAGGTCTATCAAGCTCTGGACAAAAACCGCTATGAGATATTCCGTTATGATCCGCGTAACGATCTGGCACGCTTGGCACAAGATGCCGACAAAATCGACGTAGCGCTGATCATTTTACACGGCCGTTTGGGCGAAGACGGAACGGTGCAAGGTTTGCTGGAATTGCTTGGCATTCCCTATCAGGGCAGCGGGGTTTTAGGGAGCGCCCTTGCTATGAATAAGATCCTGAGCAAACAGCTTTATATTGAGGCAGGAATACCCGTTGCCCCTTACGCAATAATTGACCGATCCAGGGCATTTAGTGTTGAAGATATTGTGAAATCCCTGGGCCTGCCACTGGTGGTAAAGCCTGAACATGAGGGATCGAGCATCGGTCTCAGCATAGTGCGCGAGGCCGCTCAATTGTCTGCAGCGCTGGAGCAAGGTTGGCAATACGATCGGCTATGTTTGCTGGAAAAATACATCCGCGGAACTGAAATCACCGGTGCCGTTCTCGGCAATGATACCTTGCAGGCTCTGCCTTTGATCGAGATTATCCCTGGGGAAGAATATGAATTCTTTGACTATAAGGCCAAGTATCAGCCGGGAGCCACCAAGGAAATCTGCCCGGCTCGAATCTCTTCAGAGCTCACGCAAAAAGCTCAGGAGATTGCTAAACGAGCCCATCAAGCTTTGCACTGCAGGGGCTACAGCCGAACGGATATGATCGTTTCCGAAGATGAAATTTATGTGTTGGAAACGAATACCATTCCCGGCATGACTCAGACAAGCCTTTTCCCCCAGGCTGCTGCTGCTGCGGGCGTCTCCTTTTCCGCTCTGCTGGACCGCTTGATTGAACTGGCTTTGGAGCACTGATGAGCACAAAGCTTTTTCCGAATCGGCAAAAATGTCGCTCACCAAACCAAGGAGAATGAATCATGACAATTTGTGAATCTCCCAGGGATCTTCGAGAGTTGACACGATTGGATCAGGAACGTGCCAGCCAAGCTGATGATTCCTACTGCAGGATTTGCAGAGACAGTGGCCTGGAGTTGATCTCCTGGCAAGACTTTGAAGCGTGGAAAGAATACGTGGACGGAAAAATCAACGAATCGGAACTTAGCGAAAAGGCAAAAATCGAAATACAAGAGCTTTCCAAGAGTTTTCAAAAATACCTGATCGTGGACAAAAAAGACGAGCCGAAAAATCGAAAGGAAGAAGAGGAAAAAAGAGAGCGGGCGAAGAGAGCCAACAAGGTATATAGGAGAGTTTGCGATGAAGCGGGGGTGAGAGTCTCACTTTTTCGAGACTTCCGCAGCTGGAGCGACTATGTCGAAGGCAAGATTTCGGAAACAGAATTCTACGAAAGAGCCAAAACCGAAGTCCAGCGAATGCTGGCACGATCCTCGTGACGCTCTGCTGACGAATTCCGCAGAAGATTCAAACCATCCTGAGTGGTTCATGAGTTCCGATGGCACAAACCAAGAAATAGAAAAAACCGGGCGATCATTAACCGCCCGGTTTTTGTTCACCGGTTGCTTTTGACTTCAGTACTCTTTAATAGCGTGGTGGATACAAAGGACGCGGCCGCACAGGTGCATAGTACCGAACTCGCGGTGGCGGTGGCGCATAATAGGCCACTGGCGGCCTTGGTCGATAATACGCAACAGGTGGTGGAGGCAGCGGCGCCGGATAGTATGCCACACGCGGCGGGGGTGCCCCGTAGTAGTAAGGCGGCGTCAATAACGCACCCGCCGCCAAACCCGCAGCTCCCCCAATGGCGGCAGCTCTTGCTGTCCCATCGATGGCAAATCCCAGTGCGGAGCCCAGGGCGCCCAAACCAAAGCTGGCCGGCCCGAATCCAAAAGCATTGGCACTACCGGCAAAAAGAGCGATAATTGCCAGTACGCTCACCACAGTCACGAACTTTTTGGCTTTCATCTCTCGTCTCCTTTTCATTTTGTATAAACCTCAATTAACTCTTCGGCTCTATTAGAGCCCGAGGCAACCCAACGACTACAGCAGCTCATGCATGTGCCCAACTGCTCTCGTAATGATAGATTTCAGTACTTCACGCTCCTGGTCATTCAGTCCTAAAGCCTCAATCAATATCCTGAACCTTTCAGCCCTGCCCCGCTTGATCTGTGCAACCGTGTCGATACCCTTGTCCGTGAGCTCAACCATCGTGACCCTCTGGTTGGAAGGATCAACAGTTTTGGATATCAGTCCCTTATCGCGCCAAAGCCTGGTTAGCGTGACGGAGATGGTGCTTGAGGCCACACGTGCAAAATAGCTCGACACATCCGAAATGCTCATCTTGCCGCGTTCGTTAAGAAGCTCTAGCATAAGGCTTTCCCGCTCCGTAAGCTCTTCCAAACTGGTGTCTGCTTCTTCCGCCGCTCGGAGCAAGCGCATCTGCAGGGTAATTGCATCCATCAACTGTCCCAGCTCCATAGAGCACATCCCCAAATGATTCAATCCAAAAACTGTTCAGTATCCAAACATTTCAATTATTGAATAATAGATGGTACCTAAAATGTCAATAAATAAATCTACCGGTGCAGAAAATTTCTTTCAGTCAGAATAAATAGAAGAGCCCGCTGGTAGCGGGCTGATCAGGAAAGCGAGAAATGGATAATTCCTCGCGTTCAAAGGGTTTTGAAGTGGCGTCGAAACCCGGAATCCGATTGGGGAGAGTAGACTCTTGAACTCCCGGGGTGGCAGCCGGGGTGGTTTATTACTCCTTCCGATCTCGATAGTCAAGAGATTTTCTCTCTCATGTAGTCTCTATCAGTTCGACAATCCCGAAAACAACTGAATAGATTCTCGCCTATTGAGTCGGCCGATGAGAAAAGCTTTTGGCAAAGGGAATTGCATCCCCCGTACTGGGCGAATGCGCTTGGCCCGAGTAGCCGAAAGCAAATGAGATCGCCCCTTGCGGCAGGTTCAATGCTTTGCTGAAGCCCGGCCCGCCAGCTCTGGAAGAAAAATTAATCTTTGTCAGAAGTTCCGAGGAAGAGAGTTCTTTGCCCTGATCATCTAGAAATGCAACGGTCAACTTGAAATAGTCCACCGTATTGAATGTGTCTGAGACTCGATCAGTAAAATTGATCTTACCGGAAAATTGAATCTGACTGCCACTTTTCACAAACTGGTAGTCAACAGCTACATCACCGGTTTGCCAAATGCCCGAGGGGCTGCCACCCGACAGGGCGATATGCCCTGCTTTCAGACCGACATTCTCAGCCCTAGCCGATTGCCAGCTCCATCCACTGTTCATTGCCAGCAGGCCTGAAAAAAGCAGGACCACCAGCCGACAGGTGCTCCGCAATATCTGATCTCTTGGCATCGTGTTTTCTCCTTCCTTCCAGGAGGGCTCTTCAGGCTGAGCCTTACTGATTGGGGTCTCCCTTGTCAACTCGATTCAGAAAAACATGTTCGGGTCAGACGACCTGCAATGCAGATCAAATCACAGGCGAAAAACAAAGATGTCCTTGTGAAAGTCGTTTCACTTGAATCGCTTTGCGGATAAGATTATAACTTTGCCTGTTTCTCTCCTACGGTTTGAAACTCAAGCTTGCTGGAATATCGGTCAGGGATTTCTTCGTCGCCATGAAAGTATGGCGTCGGCATTAACCGACCAACACACTGATGCCTGCTATCAAAGTGAAGTGTATCGTGGCTAAAATATTCATTACAGACATAGAGCCCAACCAAGAAGTTGAAACCTATTTTGTAGTTGGAGAAAAACAGCTCCGTACTGCACGAAACGGCACCCCTTTCCTGACTTTGAAACTTGTCGACAAAACCGGTGAGATAGTCGGACGTGTTTGGGAGCGTGCCGAACAAACCATGGAACAGGTGCCGGTGAGTAGTTTGGTACTCATTCGCGGCCGAAGCGAGAAATTTCGTGACGAACTGCAGTTGCAGATTCAAGAGATATCCCCGATTTCTCGCGAGCAGATAGATCCTGCAGACTTTCTCCCCATCTGCCCCATCAGCATAGAGCAGCTGCTTGATACTCTAAAGGCTCAGATGTCTACCCTCAAGCGCCGTCACTTTCAGCTATTGATGAAAGCCTTTCTTGCGGATCGGGATTTGATGGCGCGCTTCAAACAGGCCCCGGCCGCTAAATCCGTACATCACGCCTACTTGGGCGGGTTACTCGAACATACCGTATCCGTTATTGGTTTAGTGTCCAGGATCTGCGAGCACTATCCGGATCTGAACAGAGATCTGCTGCTTGTCGGCGCGGTCTGGCATGATGTGGGGAAGGTTTTCGAGTTTTCCTATGATCTGTATATCGATTATTCTCATTCTGGGCGTCTTCTCGGCCATATGATCTTGGGTTTGGAAATTTTGCAGGAAAAGCTCCGTTCTTTGAAGACCTTTCCCGCAGAAGATGCAATGTTATTGAAACATCTTATTCTCAGTCATCATGGTGAATCACAGTTCGGCGCAGTGCGTCTGCCTATGACCAGAGAAGCCCTTGCACTCCACTTTGCAGACGATGTGGATGCGAAGATGAACAGTGTCGGCAAGATACTTGAGGCAGGCGGGAAGAGCGAGGCCTGGACATCCTATCAACCCCTGTATGAGCGTTTCTTCTTTCGCGGGCTCCCGCCCCTCGCTGAAGAAGGAAGCACCATCCAGGCCGCTGATGAGGAAACGGGAGGAATTCAATTGAAAATCTGGTCAAAGAAAACGGAAAGGAGTGAAGCTCCAGGCTAAAGCCGAAACGCAAGGGCTGCAAGAAAGCAATTATCGAAAAATCAAATATTCAGGTCAAGATGTCTCTACGTGAGGTTCCCGGACAAACGCGCGCCAAGCGCTTCCTTAGCCAATTGAAGCGGGTCGGCCATGTCCCCCATGCGCTTCTTTTTAGCGGCATGGCAGGGATCGGTAAGACGGCCGTAGCACGCGAATTCGCCAAAGCCATGAACTGCTCTTCGGCGGAAGACTGGGACGCCTGTGATCATTGTATGTCTTGTCGCAAGATTGACCAGGGGGTGCATCCGGACCTGACATGGGTGACAAGTGATGGGGCCTTCATAAAGCTCGATCAGATTCGTGATTTGCGCAAGCGGGTGCGATTTCGCCCGTTTGAAGGAACGTGGCGGATGATTGTAATCCAGGACGCCCAGAAACTGAGAGACGAATCAGCTAATGCCCTGCTGAAAATGCTGGAAGAGCCGCCCGGACAGAATATCTTCATTCTGCTTGTACTCGAACCGCAAATGCTGTTGCCAACCATTGTATCCCGCTGCTGCCATGTTCGCTTTCAGCCCCTGGCGGACGAATTGATCGAACAGCATTTGATCGGTACCTGTTTGATTCCCCCTGATCACGCTAAAGAAATAGCACGGATGGCCGAAGGGAGCATTGAGAGGGCAAATTGGCTGGCGGAAGAAAACCGCATTCTTCAGTGGCGGGAGATATTGGGCAATATCCTATCTCTGGAAAAGATGTCAATGATAGAGTTTTTTGGCCTGACGGCTCGCTGGGCGCAGAAGAGCGAAGACTTGGAACAAGACCTTGAATGTATTAAACTTTGGTTACGAGACATCATTCTGTCTCGTTTGATAAACGATTACAGGCCGTCACTGGAAGTGGACGACGTCCCAAAGGGATTACAAATTGCTTCTGCGCAATACCTCTTCAGCCTTTACGATAAAATAGAGGAAGCTGTGCAGAACCTCCGAGGCAATGCCAACAAACAACTTACGCTGGAGGGGGTCTGTTTGGCTATAAAGGATATTTCGCATGGACAAGGTAGTTGGGGTTCGGTTCCGCAAAGGAGGTAAAGTCTATCACTTTGATCCGGGAGAGCTGAATATTAAGAAGGGAGATTTTGTCATCGTCAGCACCGAGCAAGGTGTAGGCTTTGGTGAGATCGCCGGAGGGCCTGTTCCCCGGGATTCCAGAGTGCATCCCGCTGAGATCAAAAAGATAGAGCGTTTGGCCGGAAACGATGAAATAAAAAAAAACTGTGAGAACCTTGAATTGGAAAAAGAGGCGAAAGCTTTCTGCCTCGAACGTATTGCGGCGCACAATCTTGCCATGAATTTGGTCGATGTCGAGTATTTTTATGATCGCAGCAAAATCATTTTTTTCTTTACCGCCGATGGACGAGTCGATTTTCGCGAACTGCTGAAAGATCTGGTTCGAAGACTCAAGAGTCGGGTGGAGCTCCGACAGATAGGCATACGCAACCAGGCAAAAATGGTGGGCGGATTAGGAAGCTGCGGCCGTCCTTTATGCTGCTCGACCTTTCTCAAGAATTTCCATGCAGTCTCTATCAAGATGGCCAAAGAACAGAATCTGAGCCTGAATCCGAGCAAAATCTCAGGAGCTTGCGGTAGACTGATGTGCTGCCTGCAGTATGAATACGATGTTTACAAGATGCTGAAGAAAGATATGCCAAAAATCGGTAAGAAGTTCGAAACCCCTGAAGGCTGCGGCAAAGTCATTCGCCAGAACATTATGGAGCGAACCATAACCGTTCTACTCGAGGGAGGCAGGGAAATCGAACAGCGGCTCGATCCAGCCAAACCTGATGAATAGAAAATACAGCGAGGAATCATGCCTGAACGTTTCTACGTAACGACGCCGATCTATTACGTCAATGCAGAGCCCCACATCGGACATGCCTACACAACCATTGTGGCTGATGTGTTGAACCGATTTCACAAATTGCTCGGGGATAAGACATACTTTCTAACAGGCACCGATGAGCACGGCGATAAAATTGTGCAGGCGGCTCAAGCCGCCGATATGGAACCTAAAGCTTATGCAGACCGCATCAGCCAGCTCTTTCGGGACCTGTGGCCCAAGCTCAATATCAGCAATGATCATTTTATTCGCACTACCGATGCCGAACATGTTCGAGTGGTTCAATGTATCTTGGAGCAAGTTCACGCCCGCGGTGATATCTACTTCAGCACTTACAAGGGACTATATTGTATCGGCTGCGAAAGATTTTACACCGAACGGGAGCTGATCGACGGCAAATGCCCGGATCACGACAAGAAGCCCGTCGAGCGGGAAGAAGCCAACTACTTTTTCCGCATGAGCAAGTATCAGCAGTGGCTTATTGAACATATCGAGTCCCATCCCGAGTTTATTCGGCCCGAACGTTACCGTAACGAGGTGTTGTCTTTTCTGCGGGAGAATCTAGAGGACCTTTGCATTTCAAGACCCAAGGAGCGCTTGAGCTGGGGCATCACTCTGCCTTTCGATGACCGGTACGTTACCTATGTCTGGTTTGATGCTCTGATCAATTATGTAACCGCTCTCGGCTATCCCGATGGCGAGGCGTTTCATGAGTTCTGGCCGGTGGCTCAGCACACCATAGCTAAAGACATCCTTAAGCCCCACGGCATATACTGGCCGACCATGCTGCGTTCGGCTGGGCTCCAACCCTTTCGGCATCTCAACGTGCACGGTTACTGGAAAATAAACGAAGGCAAGATGAGCAAGAGCAGAGGGAGCGTAATTGCCCCTCTGGATCTCGTACCGGTCTACGGGCTGGACGCGTTTCGTTATTTTATACTGCGCGAAATGGTCTTCGGCCTGGACGCCAACTTTAGCGAAGATGCACTGATTCAGCGACTCAATGCAGACCTCGCTAACGACCTCGGCAATCTTTTCAGCCGGTCGCTTGCAATGACCGCCAAATACTTCGATGGCAAAGTCCCGGCTTTCGGGATCGACTCCGAAGAGCTGGATCTAGCGATCAAGCGTCAGACCGAAGAAACCGTCCGGCAGTATCAAGAGGAAATCCCAAAGTTGGGCTTTCACAAGGCGCTGATGTCTATCTGGGAATGTATCAACAATGCCAATAAATACATCGATTACGTCGGCCCCTGGACGCTGGCCAAGGATGAAGCGCAAAGACCGCGCCTGCAGACGGTCATCCGCAATCTGCTCGAAGTCAACAAGACCGTTGCGGTTCTGATCGCTCCTTTTATGCCGGAAACCGCAGAGAAGATGCTGGCTCGATTGGGCATTGCCAAAACGGCGTTGGAACTGAGACTGGAGAAAGATGGACGCTGGGGAACATTGCAGGACGGGGCTGCCGTGAGCAAAGGCGAAGCGCTGTTTCCGCGGGTCGATACGACCGTTGCCAACCAATTGAAAGCCAAAGCGATGGCGGAAAAAGCAAATCAGGAAAAGCAAAAGGAGAGCGGAACTAAATTGATTTCCTTCGAGGATTTTAAAAAGATCGATTTACGCACCGGAATTGTAAGGCATGCCGAACCGGTCCCCAACTCAAAAAAACTCCTCAAGCTGCTGGTCGATATCGGCGAGGAAAGACAAGTAGTTGCTGGAATTGCACAGACTCATACGCCGGAAGAGTTGATTGGAAAGCAAGTCATCATTGTCGCCAATCTCCAGCCGGCCAAGCTCATGGGCATTGAATCCCGAGGCATGGTGCTGGCGGTAGGCGATGGCACCGACCTTAGATTGCTGACCACAGAGCAGCCCGTCACGCCGGGCCGGCGGGTTTCTTGATACCAGAAGACAGAGGGCAGAGGACAGAAGAGGGAAGGCAGAAGGCGTGGCTGAATGAGTTCGCGATGATGCGCGACAGTCACAGAAGGGCCACAGCATGTTCTTGAAACCCCACTTCAAGCATCTGCCCCCAGCCCTCTGTCATCTGCCCTCTGACTTCTAGCTTTTCCTCCACCTTACCCCAAAAAAACCATCCACTCCATGCCGGTGTGGCCAGGACTTGAAGTAGTTCCCATCCACCATCGGCCGGCAGTCCGGCGGTAGAAAACCCGCAGCGAACTCGATGGCAAAATCGGAATGATCCGCCGTAAATTCTTCGGCCACTTCATCATTTTCTTCTTTGAAGACCGTGCAGGTTGCGTAAACGAGTACTCCGCCGCTCTTGACGAACTGGGCCGCATGCTTCAAGAGCTCTTTTTGCAGGCGGGCAAAGCGGAGTGGATCTTTTGGATGACGTCGCCATTTTATATCGGGGTTGCGACGCAGTGAGCCAAAGCCGGTGCATGGCGCATCCAGAAGCACCCGGTCGAAGCTCCCTGTAGCTTGCGGGGATAGCTCCAGCAGGTCGCAGCTTTTCGCTTGCACAATATGGATGCCTTGCCGGCGCGCGTTTTCCTTTAGCTCTTCTATTTTCCAGGCGGATTTATCGACTGAAAGAACGGTACCCTCATTCTTCATCAACATGCCAAAATGAGTAGACTTTCCACCAAAACCGCTGCATAGATCCAACACCCGTTCGCCAGGCTGCGGTGAGAGCAAATGCGCGATCAGCTGCGAGGCTTCATCCTGAACCTGAACCATGCCTTCAACAAAAATCGACATTTGCGCCAGGTCCTGACGCAGCCCAAAAACCCGGAAGGCGTCAGGCAGATAGGGTGAAGGCTTGGCCTCAATACCATTCTCCCTAAACCACCCTAAAATGACGGATGAGTCGGCCCTCACCGTGTTCACCCTTAGAACCATGGGGGCAACGGTATTGTTTGCGTTGCAAAGATTCCAGGTTTCTTCAAATCCGAATTCTTTCAAGAACGCCCGAACGAACCAGATGGGATGAGAAGTGACGACACTGAGATATTTGTCAGGCTCTTTTTCTGGTTCAGGCCAGTTCCATCGGTTGTCTTGCCGGATCGCTTGACGCAGCAAAGCATTGACAAATCCGGCAAGGTAGGCCGGTTGCGTGGATTTGACCAACTTAACGGTTTCGTTCACGGCTGCATGACTTGGAATGCGGTCCAGAAAGAGTATCTGGTAAAGAGCGAGTCTCAGAGCAATGCGTATCGCGGGATCAATTTTCTTGGGCTTTGTCTTGCTGAGCTGATCGATGTGCCAGTCGAGTCGCTCCTGCCAGCGCAACACACCGTAAACGAGCTCAGTCGTTAGGGCTCGATCCCGGTCTTCCATTCGGGAATGGCGCTCCAGCATCGCTCGAATCAATCGATCGGGCTGAGAGACCTTTTGATTGAGATGAAGCAAGATGTGGTAAGCCAACGACCTGGCACTTGTCATGTTCCTTGGCGCCCCATGGCGGCAACTTCACGCAGCACCTTTTCAACGCGATCGATGGCTACCCGGGTATTAAGGCATGGCCCAAAAGGGCGCTGGTTGAAGACTCCGTACACGGGCAAGGGAGTGGTATCCTGGATGCCACTGGTCAGATCGCGCTCACAGGCAACTGCAATAATCAAGTCGGGCCGTTTTTCAATCACAATGCGGCGAGCGATGGTTCCTCCGGTGGCTACAGACATATCCACACCGTATTTTTCGGATAATTCTAGGAGGTCTTTTATGGGGCATTTGCCGCAACGTTTACAGTTTTGCACCTGGTGGGTGATCTTGACAGTACAATCTTTATCTTGCAAGCAGTGAGGCATCAGCAGCAAGACCTTATTCGGTGGGTGGCCGTTGCGACACTGCGCCATCACCAGTTCATTATTGACGGCAACAAACGCGTGTTGCACCTCTTCGCGACGAAGACCGACCAACCGACCGACAAGTACCAGAAACGGCAGCAAATGTTTGACAGCCAGGCTGCGAAGTTTTTTGGAGAACGGCACATCATGGCCAAGTACCGTTACAATGATCAACAGCAGGATGGGTACAATGATGATCGTTCCCAGTCCCCCCATTACCACTCCCATAATTACGGGGAGATGGGAATAGATGTTGCCGAAGCCATAATAGGGAACGACATAGAACAAGGCTATGATGGCGGCAACCAGAAGACCCGTCAATCCGAGCAGGCCCACGAGGGTCATTTTTTCCGGCGTTTTGATCGACCGGTTGGGTTCGGAAAGATCCTGTTGTTTCAGGGCCATTTTGAAGCTGTTCCTAGAGTCAAATAATCACGAACGTAGACTAAGAGTAGTAAACTCCGTGAGTTTTTGCAACGAGCAACTCCTCTACCCGGAGCGAGCTTACAGAAAACTTGCAGTATTCCAGGAGAGGATTGAATCAAAGCATGAAAATTCGCTTGCTCCTCGTTCCTTCTTGCTCCCAGAATGCGCTCCCAAACAAAGCTTTGGAACAAGGGAGACAGCAAAGAGCTCAGCACGGAGGAAACGCCGCTCTAATCAGAGAAGTGCCCCAAAGAGTTGCCGCTCGACGCTCCCTGCTACTCCATAAAGGAGCCGGGCGGCATCGGGTGTCCGCGAAGAAACTCATCGGCCGAAAGTTTGCGCTGACCCTCCAGCTGCAAATCACCGATTGCCAGAGCTTTTCCATCACCGCCCATGACCATCAATCCTTTCGCCGTTCGGCCCAGGATCTCTCCCAATTCGCCTCCAACTTCCCATGTCAGCAAAGAAGCCTTAAAACATTTCAAGCGCTTGCCTTGGTAGATGGCATAAGCGCCGGGCCATGGATCGAAGGCTCGGATGGTGTTGACAAGCCGGTTTGCAGGCAAATTCCATGAAAGGCGCAGTTCGCCTTTTTCAACCGGGGGGGCAAAGGTTGCAAGGGTATCATCTTGCGGCCGGGGCTGAATCAGTCCGGCCCGCCATTTCTTTAAGGTCTCACAGAGCAGATCCGCTCCCACCAGCGCAAGTTTGTCATGCAATGTTCCGGAAGTCTCCTCTTGTCCGATCTCAACTTCTCGCTGAGCTAAAACCGGGCCGGTGTCCATGCCTGCATCCAGCAACATAATGCTGACACCGGTCTTAATGTCGCCGGACAATATGGCACGCTGAATCGGAGCAGCACCGCGGTAGCGCGGCAGAAGCGATGCGTGAACGTTCAGAGTGCCCAAAGGAAAGATGTCGAGGAATTCTTGTGTCAGCAGTTGGCCGTAGGCCACCAGTGCAACACATTCGGCCCGCAAGGACCTAATTTTTTCAATAGCGGCGAGCTCCCTGATTCGTTGAGGTTGGAAAATGGGCAGATTGAGCTTTTCAGCCATTTTCTTGACAGGTGGAGGGCTCAATTTTTTCCCGCGCCCTTTGGGGCGATCCGGCTGGGTCACCACAAGATTTATCATCGCACCGCTTACAACGAGTTTTTGCAAAGATGGCACGGCAAAATCCGGTGTTCCCATAAAGATGAGGCTGGGGAATTCGGAATCTATTCCGCTGCCTCTTTCAGTCTTTTCTTCCATTTTCTCCGAAATATATCCCTCGCGATGGGACCCAAACGATCGACGAAAAGCTTTCCTTCCAGGTGATCGATCTCATGCTGCAGCACCACCGCCAACAAACCCGAAGCTTCAATTTGTATGTCCTTGCCGTGCTGATCGATTCCGCAAACAGTGACCTGCTCGGCTCGTTTTACCGTCGCAAAGTATTCGGGCACACTCAAACACCCTTCCTCAAAACTTGTCTCTCCGCTGACGCTGACAATCTCCGGGTTGATCAAAACCAGCAGTCCATGTTCGTATTCAGGACGCTGCAGATCCACTACCACCAGCCGAATAGCCTTCCCCACCTGGTTTGCCGCCAGTCCTATCCCGGGTGCTTTATACATGGTCTCGGCCATGTCGTCTATGAGCCGGGAGATTTCACCGTCGATGTTCTCAATCGGCTCAGCCTTCTGCTTCAGGATCGGATCTGGATAGGTGCATATTTCGATACAAGCCATTTATCACCTTTGCATTATAGCTCTCTGTTGGCACAAGCCTACAGAATTTAATAATATAATTCGTACGACATGATATTATACGTTGCGGGTGTCATTTTCAACCTGCAACACCAGGAATCAACAATTCTCATTGCAGGAAAGATGAACTTCGAATAGAGGAAATCATGCCAACAGCATGCGACGGCTGAAAAGAGCACGTCGATTCCGCTAGAGAAAAGATGGACAAATCATTCAAAGTCAGCGTGATAATTCCGGCATGCAATGAAGAGGAAGCGATAGGCAAAGTTGTGGCAGAAGTCATAATGGTGCTTGAAGCCCGCCGATTTGAGCATGAGGTAATTGTTATCGATGACGGATCCCGGGACAACACGGCACTGGAGGCCTCACGGGCGGGAGCCAAAGTGCTTCAGCACCCGTATAACATAGGTAACGGCGCCGCCGTAAAGAGCGGCATTCGGGCGGCAAAGGGGGAAATATTCGTTTTTATGGACGGTGACGGACAGCATGATCCGCAGGAGATCGCCAGGCTTTTGCAGTTCATACCCCAATATGACATGGTTGTGGGGGCCCGCTCCTTTGGCAGCCAATCATCTTTCGGCCGGGCCTTCGGCAATAAGGCGTTCAACTGGCTTGCGTCCTACGTTGCCAAGTTCAGAGTTGAGGATCTTACATCCGGCTTTCGCGCGGCCAAGGCCGATATCGCCCGCAGTTTTGTTTACTTGCTGCCGAATACCTACTCGTATCCTACAACCATTACTCTCGGGGCGCTAAGGAGTGGAAACAGCGTCAAATACTTGTCGATCCAGACCCACAAGCGTCAAACCGGCAGCAGCCAAGTAAGACCGATCCGAGATGGAGTGCGGTTTTTTATGATCATCACGCGAATTTGTACCCTTTACTCGCCCATGCGAGTATTCCTGCCAGTAAGTTTCTTCATGTTTGTGCTCGGTACCGCCAATTACGCCATTACCTTCTTTTCCCAGGGCCGCTTCACCAACATGAGCGCCTTGCTGTATGTCACTTCCATTTTGATCTTCATGTTGAGCCTGATTTCCGAGCAGATCTGCCAGATGAGGTTCGAGCGGCGAGGGGCCGATCGCGCCACGGCCAAACTGTATATGGAAGAAGATAGGCAACGCCCTGAAGCGGGGAATGAGCCTGGGGGCGCTCAAGATTAAGACACGGATGGACACGACAAGGGATGAGGGAGTCCGGTTTCCGCCTCCATCCTTTCGTCTTCATCCTTGACCTGCCGGAGGCTGCGGGATACAGAGGAGGCGGACGAGTACGACCTCTACGTCCTGCGCAGAGCGGGCGACCCGCCCCGTTGGAAAGGGAAAGAATCGCCCTCATACTCGAATCTTGGGCTTAAGCTTACGAGTGATATGAACCGGCTGCCTTAACCACATGAACCAGGCTCGCCTTCTGCCCAAAAGTCTTTTCAATGGCATCCCTTTTGCCTCGCGCTCCCGTAGCCTTTATAGCTTTCCTCAGCAATTCCAGTTAATCAGCAATCTTTGGATAAACGAACCCGGCGAGCATTGCTCCGGCAATGGGTGCCAACCAGAATAGCCAAAGCTGCTGCAACGCCCAGCTACCGACAAAAAGTGCCGGGCCGGTACTACGAGCAGGATTGACAGATAGATTAGTGACAGGAATTCCAATCAAATGTATCAGGGTAAGACTGAGTCCGATGGCGATAGGTGCAAAACCTTGAGGCGCTCGCGGATGTGTGGAACCTAAGATTATAAAAAGAAACATGAAAGTAAGCACTACCTCACTTACCAAACAACTAAAGAGAGGATAGCCTCCAGGGGAATGAGGACCATAACCGTTTGCCGCAAAGCCGGCACTCAGTGCAAAATCTGCGTTGCCCACTGCAATGACATAGAGTATTGCCGATCCCAAGGTTCCGCCAAGAACCTGAGCTAAAATGTAAGGGAACAGTTCAGACGCTGGGAATTTTCCGCCAGCCCAGAGGCCGAATGAAACTGCAGGATTGATGTGACAGCCTGAGATATGTCCGATAGCATAGGCCATTGTTAACAAGGTAAGGCCAAAGGCCAGCGCTACTCCGACAAATCCAATACCCAACTCAGGGAAAGCAGCCGCAAGAACCGCACTGCCACAACCTCCAAAAACAAGCCAAAATGTTCCAATAAACTCTGCAACACACCTTTTTATAAGTGACATAACGGCCTCCTTTTTGACGGGCGGGTGGGCAATTGAGCGCTACAGCCCAACTCACGACTTCATAAAGACATGCTTGCTCTTACTATGAGCGATTCTCTTTCACCTCTTTGGTTGACCGATGCATGCAGGCAAACTCGATCTCACGATCCAGTCCCCAGCAAAGAAGAGGATCGCGAGATCTCGCTCAATCCGAGTGGCGTGCCACGCTCCAGTTGTGGTTATCCCCCCCTTTGGGTATGCCATAAGCGTGGGCACTGCTCGGGCTGATATGGGAGAACATCTATACGATTTCGGAGCTTTCAGATGTTACCGGCGGCTCCCCATGCTAATCGCACGAGGAAGACCGCGCTATTTGAGCATCATCATCTCGCCTTCTTTCATCATCTTCTCTCCTTCGTTCATTAACAGCTCGCCTTGAGAAGGCGCGCCTTCCTCTATCAGCTTGCTTTGGGCGAGATTGTCCAACATCGCTTTCTTAGCATCCATCATCGTTTTTGCCCCATCCAGCATCTTCTTCTTGCCGTCTGCAGTCTTCTGATCTTGAAGCAGTTTGTCGCCGTCCACCATCATTTCATAACCCTCGGACATCAGCGTTTCCCCTTCCAGGGCGACCCCTTCTTTGATGCTGTCGCTCTTGATCAAGTCCGCTTTCAGTACTTTCTTGCCATCCAACATCTTTTTGGCCCCGTCCATCATTTCCACCCGCCCCTCGATTGCCTTCTTGGCGCCAAGCATCTCCAGGGCACTTTCCTTGGCTGTCTCCTTGGCTACATCTTTCATTGACACCTGGGAGAAGGCAGTCCCTGAAATCGTAAGCATAAATAACCCAGCGATCAGCGAATAGGCGGCTAACTTCATCAGTCTTGAGGCTACAGCTTGCATGATTCACTCCTTTGGAAAAGTGGCATAACGATAAGATCCTTTAATAACAGTGACAATGGTGACAATCTGCAACTATGAAACTGCACCTTGCGTCAGTTGTGCATGGCTCTCACCCCCTTCCGGGTGCGATGTCTCTTTTGATTTGCGAAGATATCTGGCCTAGCATTGGGCGTGATCCCTGCCTCATATTACGAAGAAGATGGACACGCGCCGGGCCAGATCTACTTTCATCCGCGGGAGAACACTAGATCTCCATGAAAAGGCCAATGATCAGTGAAAGCTCAGGTGAAGCAGAGCCCGGCTCTGTCGCCACCTGCGCTGTTTTGCTAATTGTTTAGGAGTTAAGAGCAATTCATATACCAAAATTTAACGTGGTCCTGAAATTTTCGTTATGTGTTTAAAAGAATAAGATTTTTTCATGAGTATGGCGGTCGTCAACAGGAGTCAAGTGGGATATACGGAAAGCAGGCTGAAGAGTAAAACACCCAAATTTTCACATTGCATGTGTTTTTGTGCAAGAAATGTATCATTGCACAGTTGCGTCCTTTCTGAGATCAAGAGTCCCGGATCGGTGATCAACATGGCTGCTATGCCATGTTCTACGCAATATTGGCTGATCTATGAGCCATATTCATTGTCAAAGCACAGTGGAGTGCGAAGCTATTTCAATCATCAATCTGTAAAGAGGCTCCGAGGCGCAGAGATTTTGAACCATGTAATCTGAGTAATCTGTGGCTGATCACAGTATTCAGCATAAGGCAAAGCCGCGACCATGCATTTTTCAGCCGGCCTGCAAAAGACCGCTTGCAAAAATCATCATTCAATGTAGTATGAGCAGGAAATTTATCCTAATTTATGGATCGAGGGTCATGCTGGCAGGAATCATCACCTCCAAGACCAGAGTCAAGCTTTTTACGCGCTTCTTTCTGAATCCAGACGCCCGGGCCTATCTGCGCGAGCTGGCGGCCGAATTCGGCTCGTCCACCAACGGAATCCGGGAAGAATTGCAGCAGCTGGTTCGCTCCAATTTGCTCAAATGCGAAAAACAAGGCCGGCAGCTCTTCTATCGCGCAAATGAAAAACACCCCCTGTTTCCCGAGCTGCGTTCCATGGTGGAAAAATCTTTGGGAATGCACCAGATCCTGGAAAGTATCTTGACTCGCCTGGGCGACCTGGAGCTGGCCTACCTCATCGACGACTACGCCGAAGGCCGGGACAGCGGCATAATCGATCTGCTGTTGGTGGGCAACATCAACGACTATCACCTTACCGATTTGAGCAGAAAAACTGAACGCTACATTGACCGAAAGATCCGGACGCTGGTTTTCAGTCGTGAGGAATTTGAGCAAATGGCGCCGCGTCTCATGGATCGACCAAATTTGCTGATATGGAAGAAAGACAATGAAAAAGAGCCCGCGGCAAAACCCGCAACGCATGAATCTTAATGCTCGTTCCCGAATCCATTTGGCGGGAATCCAGCAAAGGAAGCTCGGCAATGGCTCAGCAGCGCCGCTTTAAGCGAGCACAGCCGAGTATTTGAGAAATCAAATTTCAGAAGTACCCAGTAACCCGCTTCACCCAACAGGTCGAGAACGAACATGGAGCTAAGAATAAGAAAAATCCTGGAAGATCGTGAGGAAATCCTTCTTGCTTATCTGTTCGGCAGTTGGGCCCGCCATGAGCAAATCCTGCAAAGCGACATTGACATTGCGGTATATCTGGACGAACGTGCGGACCCACTCGAAGCGAAGCTCAAGCTCATGGGAGATCTTTCCGCACATTTACAACGCGACGATATCGACATTGTCATTTTGAATCATGCACCTCTTTCACTGTTGGGTAGAATTCTAGCCCACCGCAAGGTGATTTTGGATCGGAACCCTCATCTCAGGCATGCTTTTGAATCACTCACAATTCGTAAGTATCACGATTTCGCCATAAAGGAGAAAGCCCTGCTGGAAAGGAGATTCGGTTTTGGTCGATAGGAGCCTGATTCTGCGCAAGTTGACAGAATTGGAGGAATACCAGATGCAGGTTGGCGAATTTCAATCGGTCACCCCTCGAGGGCTACTGCAACGATTGGAAAACTCAGCGAATTGTCGAGCGTACCTTGCAGATGATGATCGAACTGTGTGTGGATATATGCAATCACATTATCGCCGATAAGAAGCTTAGAACTCCCACGAGCTATGCGGACAGCTTCCGAGTGCTTTGGGAATCCCGATTGTTGCCCGAGCCGCTCCTTGAGGCCATGGATAAGATGGCCAGGTTTCGCAATTTTGTTGTTCACCACTATGATAAGGTTGATGGGGCGTCATTGTAGTGACAATTCTCAGACAGCACCTGAAAGACTTTGGCGTCTTTAAAGACGTGATTTTGCAGGTTCTGAAAGAGGAAAGGGATGGCGAATGACCTGCTTTTCGCAAAGGCTGTGCGCATTTCGCAGGAGGATAGAAAACAGCGCTCGAGAGAAAGAGGCGTTAGTTACAGGACACCGCTCGCCTTAAGTTTTTTGGTCGTCTTGTTCCCACGTTTCTGTGTTTCCTCTTTCTCACGCTCTTGAGTAGGAGCGCATCGTAGTGCCAAAAATGGCGGGCAAATACATTTCTTCTTGGCATGGCAATTGCTTTTAGGGACTGAGGTTCGAAACAATAATCGAAATTGAAGGTTCGTGTCGCTTTGCATACAAACACAGCAAAAACCATCATTCGCCCGGCTTCAGGGAAGTTCCGCCTGAACTGGGAAGAACTGTCGGAATACCGAGATCTACTCTACTTTTTGGTTTGGCGGGACATCAAGGTGCGCTACAAGCAGACCGTAATTGGAGGTCTTTGGGCAGTCCTGCAGCCCCTTTTTCCCATGGTGGTGTTCAGTCTGATTTTCGGCCGATTCGCCCATCTGCCTTCAGAGGGAATTCCCTACCCTCTCTTCACTTTTGCCGCCCTGCTTCCCTGGCAGCTGTTCGCCTATGCCTTGTCGCAATCGAGTGAAAGCCTGGTAGCCAATGAGAAGCTCATATCCAAGGTCTACTTTCCAAGGATTCTTATACCTCTCACTCCGGTCTTTTCCGGGCTACTGGATTTCGCCATTTCATTTACCGTCTTTCTTGTAATCATGCTTTTCTACGGCTCTCATCCCGGAGCCAACATAATATTTTTGCCCCTTTTTGTGACGCTGGCGGTGATAACCTCCTTGGGCGCCGGATTGTGGCTCACCGCTTTAAACGTCAAGTACCGCGATGTGCGCTACACCATTCCGTTCCTCACTCAAGTCTGGCTGTACCTGACTCCGGTTGCTTACTCGGCGGTCCTTATTCCGGAAAACTGGCGCTTTCTATATGGGCTGAATCCCATGGTCGGCGTCGTCGAAGCCTTCCGCTGGGTGCTTCTGGCAAAGCAACCCCCGTCACTGGCGATGGTCTTCATCTCCGCCGTGATGGCGTTTGGCCTGCTCTATAGCGGCCTGGTCTACTTTCAGAAGATGGAGGACGAGTTCGCGGACATTATTTAGTTTTGCACTTCTTGTTTAGAAACCCGAAGAGCACGAAGAAAGGGGAATTAAAATTCATGGTTAAACAAATTCGGATCACTGCGGATCGCCGCGAGTCGGGTTGGTTCAAGTCTCCGACTTGAACCATTTTGACATTACGACAACTCCGTTGTGAAAGCTAATCCACGAAGAACGACAAATTCTTCTTCGTGCTCTTCGTGTCCTTTGTGGTAAACAAACAGCCAACGGATCACTAGAAGAATGCAGAATCACAGTTGTATCCGCATTTTATTGGTACCAAGCAGTCCAGTTCAGAAACCGAATCACTGCCATGAGTGAAGTGGTAATCAAAGTCGAAAACTTGAGCAAACGTTACCGGCTCGGAGAGCGGGAAAGTTATCGAGCCTTGCGGGACATCCTGGCCAGCTCCGTGACCGCCCCCGTGAAAAGGCTCTTCGGCAACAACGGCAAACGAAAAGGCACCACCGAAGAGCCCCACATATGGGCACTCAAAGATGTTTCTTTTGAAGTGAAGCGCGGCGAAGTGGTCGGCATCATCGGCCGCAACGGCGCCGGCAAATCGACCCTGTTGAAAATCCTTTCCCGCATCACCCGCCCAACCTCAGGTTATGCCGAAATCAATGGCCGAGTGGGCTCCCTGCTTGAAGTGGGCACCGGCTTTCATCCGGAGCTCACCGGCCGCGAGAACATCTATCTCAACGGTGCGATCCTCGGCATGCGCAAAGCGGGGATCAGAAAGAAATTTGATGAAATCGTCGATTTTGCCGAAGTAGAAAGATTTCTGGACACCCCAGTCAAACGCTACTCCAGCGGCATGTATGTCCGACTGGCCTTTGCCGTGGCCGCGCATTTGGAGCCAGAAGTCCTGCTGGTAGATGAAGTATTAGCGGTGGGCGATGCTCACTTCCAAAAGAAATGTCTCGGCAAGATCGAAGATGTCGCGCAACAGGGTCGAACCGTATTGTTTGTAAGCCACAATATGGCTACTGTTTCGTCGCTTTGCACCAGAGGCTTCCTTTTATCATCCGGCAATATTGCTGCAAGCGGCCGATTGACCGATATCCTTTCTATATACATGCAAGAAATGGTCGTGAAGGGTGGAATCCACTTGGCAGATCGGTCAGATCGGAGGGGCGGGGATGAAATCCGTCTGATGTCAATAGAGGTGACCAACCAGGAAGAAAATCCCGTGATACGCTGTAGTGATGAGCTTTGTGTAAAGATCAGCTATGCAAGCCCCAGGGAGCTATCAAAGGCAGTCTTCCTGGTGCGAATCTCCGATCAGTTCAACCGGGCGATCTTCTTCCTCAACAGTGAAGCAACCGGATGGTCACCTGAGAGGTTACCGGCCAAAGGTACGATCACCTGTCGAACCGGTCCCATCAATATTTCGCCAATGGCCTGCACGTTAAACCTGGCTGTTCTGGAAGGGGGTGTCATTCGCGACCAGGTGAAACAAGCGTGCACGTTTGACGTTCAGGTCGATGACTTTTACGGCACTGGCAAATCCTTCAGTCAACGAGATGCAATGTGTCTTGTAAAGCACCGCTGGCAGTTCTGTTCTGAAAGCCCGGAATAGGCCATCTCTGGAGCACAGGCTATGATCCCCATTCCGCAGGATGAAGTGCATTTTCTCCAAAAGAGGCAGCGAGACGATACAGGCAGAGTGTTCGTTTGGAAAGACAGGATCTTCAGAGCCATCTTTCGCTCCCAGGAAGCTTACGTTCGGTCGTTCTTCACTACCGGTTTTCTCAATAGTCTGGTCTCAAACGGCCTATTTCCCCGCACTTGGATCACCGATTACCAACTGGGGAATCACCCCCTGATTCTGGAACATGAAAAAATCTGGCCCGTTATTTACCCTCAGGAGTGGACCTTCACGATGCTTAAAGATGCGGCCTTGATGGTCAATCGGACCTATCTTTCGGCCAAGCGACATAAATTCAATATGAGGGATTGCCATGGGTTGAATGTCCTATTTAGCGGCATCGTACCCCAATTCGTAGACCTGGGCAGTTTTATCCCGGATGTGCATGCAGGGTGGAATTCATATGAGGAATTTCTGAGATTTTATTATTATCCTCTAAGAATATGGCAGCAGAATGCATTTGTAGGCAAATTGAGCATCTTCTCAGGAAACCTAACTCTTCACGACGCCTATTTGCGCTGCCTGTATCCCCCTCTCCGCGGCAACAATCCGCACCTGCTCAATTGGACTAGAAATGCTTTCATTTTACCAGAGGTGAAGTTCAACCGGTACATAATGACAAACAGCCAAAGTAACCGTTCTGCCGCCCTTCTGGTCAGAAAGACTGCCCTTAAGCTATTTAAACACATGGGTTGCGTACGGCCGATGACACATGAGCGCGTGGTAAAAAGAATTGAGCGGATAGAGCAATATCCCAGCCGAACTCAGTGGGCAGTTTACCATGATGAAGTCCAAGAAAAAGCATTACGCTTCAATCGGATTATTGAGATCATTAACGCCCTAAACAACAACGACATCAAGTCGCTGGCGGATTTGGGAGGGAACCAGGGGCTTTTCTGCCGGTTGTTGGCTAAGAAGACCCAAATAGAGAGAATTGTATGTATAGACGATGACGAAAATGCTGTTGATGAAGGCTATAGAAAGGAGAAACTGAACCCAACAGGTAAAATCAGCTATGCCAATTTTGATTTTATGGGGGGAATTGCCAAGCTGCGATTTATGTTGCCCCACGAGCGGTATAAATCTGACGCGGCCACTGCGCTTGCCATCAGCCACCACTTGATACTTACCCAAGGCTATGCAATCGAAGAGGTGTTTCGTTACATTTCATCCTATGCAAGGAAGTATGTCTTTATTGAATTTATGCCTTTAGGATTATGGGCTACGGGTAAAACGCCGAGTATCCCCTCCTGGTATACTCTGGATTGGTTCAGAAGCTGCTTCACCAACTCCTTTGATTTGATCCTGGAAGAGAAACTGCGGACGAACAATGTGATGTTCGTAGGAAGCGTGCGAACATCGTGAAACAACAGGATGCCTCAATAGCAAACGATCCGGTAAGAGATCCTTTTTGCCACCAGCAATCCCTTTATTCCATCTGGTTTCGTCTCAGGGATGAACTCAAAGCTCTCCAAGATCAGGCACCTCAGGAAAAGAGCGGGCATGTTCTGAACCCCATTTCTGGTCTTCCCTACATCCAAAACACCATTTCTGCTGCACTGGTCTTTGCCACTGAGTATGCCAGAACCCGTGAATCTGAATGGGCCACTCGGGCGTGCTCAGCGGTCAACGCCGTCGAACAAGGAGGTATATACAGAGGCCTGAATGAACCCAAGTGGAACCGTTTGGGATGGCATTATAATAAAGGCAGCCTATTCGCTACCGGAACTTCCGTTGACCTCTATTGGCGTCTGCTGGACATACTTGGAATTGAGCAAACAGAGAGCTCCGAACAAATTTCATTCCTGCTAAACTATTTAGGTACATGCAGAATTAGACCTGGCCTATTCTCTCATGATTCAGTGCTGCCTGGCAAAAAATCCGCTCCCGTTCAAAACATTGCGGCAATAACCCTTTATATTTTGGAGCGCATTGCCGAGAGATTCTCCGCTTGTTCCCACCCCTTACTCAGTGAAAGAAAATCGGCATGGACCTCCTTACAGGCAGGCCAAAGACCCGATGGCTTCTGGCCTTACATTTATCCTGGCAGACTTCAACAGATTGCCTTTAAGCACCCGCACCTGAGGGCATGGGTGAGTCACTTGCCACTGATCAGGAATATTTTTGTGAAACGCGGCGATTCTTCTATTTTCTTCGGAGACGCCGTACACCACTGCCTTGTCTTATACTACGCGCTGAAAAGCACACACATCGCCCAGGCCGACGAGGGCTCGCTTTCTTTCTCACGAAAAGGATGGTTGTGGGTCAAAGAGCATCTAGTGAAAGAAGATGGAAACGCTCTACGGTTTGACTTCAGTTGGGAGCCTGCACCTTCGGTATTTCGTTATGGGAACTTTTGCGATACAAGCACCTACTTTCTGATTCTTGCATCATTGCCGTATTTGTATCAACTGGGACTTGAACCCGAGGCTCCTTCCATTTGCAGAGACCTTCTATTGCACATCGAACGTCATCTCCTGCAAGATCAATCATGCCTGACAACCATAAAACCTTATGAAGGTCCCCCCAGTGTGCTGAGGTGGATTCTCCCTCGAGTAGGAGAAGCTTCGGCTTGGAAGGCTGCACTGCTAGCAGGATTAATTAAGACGACTCCGATTCAAGATTCTCGGACGCAGCTGTGAGCGAAATGATGACTTTCCTAAAAAGCTTTCTTGACTGGCTTAGGTGCCAACGACAACTGCATGCGTTATCCAAAGAGATTGACCAGGCGTGGTTGATCAGTTTCGTGGGGCAAAGGGGTCGGTATTGGTTTAAGGCATTGCAGCAAGGGATACAGATGAATCATGCGGGCGGAGGTGACCTATATAACCTCAGAAGAAATATACACAGAATTGAAAAAGGCCTAACGCGAATCCCTCCAAGACCCTTCTTTGCCCAAGAGTATATCGGAGAGACGGTCCGATATTTGGAGATCCTCTGGCGCTCGGGCTTGATCGACAGCAGCACCCTGGTTTGGGGAAAATCCGTGCTCGATGAGTATTTCAGGCTTTGTCAACACACTCAGGATATCTCCAGGGCTTTTGACAGTTACCAAAAGCTGGATCTGAATGAAACGGGAACCATACGTCCCAGCTACGCTGAAAAAGACAGGCCGAAACTTAGTGTAGATTACAACGCATTCCATCAGTTGGCTGTAAGGCGAAGAAGCGTGCGTCATTTCCTCGATCGAGCTGTAGATTTCGATCTTGTCAAGAAAGCAATGGAAACAGCGTTGCTGTCACCCAGTGCATGTAACCGCCAGGCCTTCAGATTTCTCTATGTCAATGACCGAGAACTTGTAGACCGATTGCGCCGCATACCCGGAGGAGCTGAATTTCCGATACCCAGTCTAATGATTGTGGTGGGTCAGTATAGCGGCTATTTCGACGAGAGGGATTTTAAAGTTCCCATTATCGATGCCAGCCTTGCAGCAATGAGCTTTATGTATTCTCTAGAAACCCTAGGTCTTTCGTCAGTTTGCATTAACTGGCCGGCACTGCCGGATCGCAATGAAGTGCTACAAAAGACTATTCAGCTGAACAAAGACGAGTTTGTAATTCTTTTACTCGCTATTGGCTACCCTGATCCTGAAGCCAAAATTGCATATGCAGGTAAGCGAAACCTGGCTGAAATGCTTTCTTTAATTGAGGCAACAGAGCGAAATGATTCTAGAGATCCACGGAGCAGGTTTTAAGAATAAGGGCGCCCAGCTCATGCTGCAAACGGCAGTGGCTGAGCTTCAGGCACGCATTCGCAATTTCATTCCTGCAGTGGACCCCATGTACGGATCTTACGATCAACGCTGCCAGCTGGGGCTTTACCAAATTCTGCCGCCACGCTCACACGTTGGAACACGCGGTTTTGCCTGGCGCCTTAAGAAGCAGCGGTGTGCAGAGCTTCTGAAATGGAGCAAGGCATTCCAGCTTCTGTCAGGTGCCCGGCCTGCTACTTACGGTTGCGTTGGTTTATCAGAGATTGGAGGCCTGATCGATATCTCCGGTTTTGCCTATACCGAACAATGGGGTACTCAGCCGACCAAAGACTTTGCATTACTGACTTCGTATTACAGATCACGGGGGAAGCCCGTCCTCTTGCTACCACAGGCTTTTGGCCCTTTTCGCAGCCCTGAAATTCGGCTGGCTTTTCGGCAAGCTATGGATAATGCAACCTTAGTTTTTGCCAGGGATCGAAAATCCTATGACCATGTATCTGAACTCTGTTCAGAACCCGGCAAAATTTCACGCTCTCCTGACATAACGATGTTTTATAAAGGAACGTGCAGTGGCAATGTTGCAGACCAATTAGGTGATTACGCGTGTGTTGTACCTAACGCAAGGCTGCTGGATCAAGGCAGAATAGCGTGGGCCGACAAGTACTTAAATTACACTCGGGAAATAATCAGAAAACTTGTGCAGATGGACCTCAAGGTTCTTTTGATCGTACATGATGCCTCGGGGGAGGACCTAAAATTGGCCAGGGAAATGCTGGCTCATCACGGTGCATCCCATTTGAGATTAGTGGAACAAGAAGATCCAGTTATCTTAAAGACTGCAATTGGTGGAGCAAGGGTATTGGTGGGATCTCGATATCACAGCCTCGTCTCGGCATTTTCGATGGGAGTCCCTGCTTTGGCCTTGGGTTGGTCACATAAGTATGAAGGACTTTTCGAAGATTTTGAATTCGAAAGATTTATGATTCCTTCGGACGCCCCCTTGGATGTTGCCATCGCACGCGTTGAGGAGCTCACTGATCCAGACCGATATCCCAGGTACAGGCAGCGGATTGATGATGCGCTGCAGAAACTGAGGAGCCTGAACGAGAGGATGTGGACCAAAGTCACCAAAGCCCTGCAGACTCCCGGTGAATAGGTAGTTACCCGATGCGCGTCGCCTTTATCAGTCATTATCAGAATCTCTATGGCGCCAATCGTTCCCTGCTGAGCCTAATTGATGGATTAGACCAGTACGGGGTTGTCTCACACGTGATTGTACCAAAGCCGGGACCAATCACAACAGCCCTTTCTATCCGTGGTATTCCGACACTTGTCGCACCTATATCACCGTGGGCGGGAGAACAGAAACTGAGTGCCGGAGGTAACCACAAACGGTTTCCAGCTGAGCTGATCTATCCGATGCACCGTCGGTACAGAACAATTAAAAGAACGTTTAATAACCTTAGACTACTTCCGTTGATCAACAGACAAATCAAGAGTTGGGATATCGATATAGTCTATACCAACAGCTCGATTGTACCTGTTGGTGCCCTAGCGGCACAGCAGCGCAACAAACCGCATGCCTGGCATTTGCGCGAGTTTATTGATCTTCATTATGGCCTTTCGTTTGATTGGGGCAAGTTGTTGACTATGCACCTGATTAATAAGGCCGATGCAAAAATCGCAGTTTCGCACGCCATTAGAGAACATTACTTCGGGGGTGATCATTCATCAGTACATGTGGTTTATAACGGAGTGGCTTCAATCTCCGACTTTGAATATTTCAATTCGCTCTCTGATTTACCGTCGGGCCTGAATCGCACGGGTGCATACACGTTTGCATTAGTAGGATTTCTGCATCCATCTAAAGGGCAGGTTGAGGCAATCAAAGCAATGTCTTTACTGCATAAGCGCTACCCTAATGTGCGCCTGCTCATCGTAGGTGCAGGTGAAAGGAGCCCCCTTGAAGAGCTCGCTTGTGATTTAGGCGTGAGAGAGTATATTGAGTTCCTAGGATATCTCGATGATCCGTTTAAAGTCTATACTCAGGCAGATGCGGTTCTCATGACTTCCAGGTACGAAGCTATGGGGAGGGTCACCGTGGAGGCAATGGCAGCTTGTCGTCCAGTAATTGGCTTCGATCAAGGCGGCACATCAGAGTTGATTGAACACGGCAAAACAGGACTGCTGTATCGAAACGGTGAGAAAGAGCTTGCAGAGTGTATGATTCGTCTCGTCACTAATCCCACATGGTCCCAACAACTTGGGAAGGAGGGGTGGAAAATCGCTCGCGAGAAATACACCATTGAAGCTTATACAAGGCAAGTCTTTGATATTCTTACATCAATCATATAAATATCTGCAAATTACCTGAGTAAACGAAAGTCAAACTGTGCACTGCCCTACCCTCAAAGAGCTTCCGCCGGTTAAGAATTCGGGCTGGCCATGGACCCAAGAAAGTCCCCGAACGCCCAGTCTAATTCCGGATGGATCGTGTTGGCCGCGAATAAGTATAGTCACCCCAAGCTTTAACCAAGGGCAGTTCGTAGAAGAAACGATTCGCTCGGTTCTCTTACAGGGATATCCAAACCTGGAATATATCATCATAGATGGAGGCAGTACTGACAACAGTGTTGAAATTATAAAAAAATATGAACAGTGGTTGGATTACTGGGTCAGGGAGCCTGACAACGGCCAGCCTGAAGCAATCAACAAGGGCTTTGAGCGAGCTTCAGGAGATATTATAGCTTGGTTGAATTCTGATGATACTTATATGGAGGGGACCCTCGCCAAAGTGGGCACATTTTTCGCGAAACTCCCGAGTGTTGATTTGCTCTGTGGGGGTGGAACTTACATTTTTCATGATGGTACTGTGGCCAGGCAACAGAATGCCAAACCTGTTCACCTGGATGAGATGCTGGTGCGAAATTCCATCATCCAACCTTCATCATTTTTTAGAAAGAGAGTGTGGGAGGAGACGGGTCGTCTAAACGATAAGCTTCACTTCTGCTTTGATTACGATCTGTGGCTAAAAACTGCAAAATCATATACTATCTGTACACATCCTGATGCCTTCTCATACTTCAGACTTCATCAAAATAGCAAGACTTTCTCACAACGGTTCACCATGTCGGTGGAATCTACTCGAGTAGCAATCAATTTTCTTGAGAACCAGATTCAAATGACCAAAGCTAGAGATCAAATCCTCCGCTTTTGCTTCTTCAAGCTCTCGGTTTTGTATTGGTTTATGAACAAAGAAGATGACAGAGTAGAATTATTTCTGAAAAAATCCCGGCCACACAAGGATCTCTTCCAAAACTTCTGGTTAACCCAGAACATCATGCTGACCTTTGCCGGGCCTGTTGAAATGCTGAACCCAAACGAAGAATCAGTGAACAGGCTTCTGAATAAAATAGAGGAGTTCTATTGCAGGTTTGTTTCTCAGGATGCTTCTGATTGCGAGAGTACCTACCTGTCATACCTTGTGAGTAGACTGTATCTCACATTAGCTTCTACAAAGAATAAGCCAAATTTTTTCGTTAAAGCTTTCTTAAACAACCCTTCCTACTTTCTAAAGTTGTGTTGGTATAAGATGCTGAAGTATAGAGAACTTGCACAGGCTTGGAATGATGGCGCCCTTACGAATCAATAAATATTTCACCTGGATTCTTGGGAAAATCCAATCGCTTGGCTCCTCTATTAAATCCATCGTGAAGACCTTTCAGAAAAAAAAGATGTCCTATCAGGAAAAAACTTATTCCTTTTATTGTTTTAAGATACTCCTTCTTAGTCAAGACCTGTTTATACACGTACCAGAATAAATAAGGATAGACCGATTTCCTGATACCATGCTTCTCCAGAAGATACATAAGGTTGTGAGCTTTGCTGTAGATCGTATTTATATTGAAGATCTTTCGGCTTCCCGCGCCCCCCTCACGCTCGTTGAGATGGAATAATACCGCTCGCGGATTGTACACGATCCTGTAACCTTGCTCTCTCAACCTTAAAGAGAAATCATACTCTTCTCCCCAAGCAGTACCTATGAAATTCTCATCATACAAACCGATTTGTAGAGCCCATTCTCTTCGGAAAGAAAAATTGCCACCAGCAGCTCTGTAAGCTTCATGTTCTGAACGGCTCTGAAACTTGGAGGCGGAAATCCATTGAACGAATTCACTTTTTAGAAAAGAAGGAACCTTTCCTATAAAATCCTCCTTTTGCTCGACTCTTCCGGTAACGGCAAACCTTTCCATCTCGCTGTAATATTTAAAGTGTTCTGAAATAAAATCCTTCCTTTCTATTAAGACGTCATCATCAACAAGAATTATGATATCGGCTGAAGCTTCCCTGATTCCCCGATTTCTCGCCCCCGGTGAAGAAGGAGGGCTATGCGGTATAACTCTCACGTTGCCAGGAAGAGCGGCAAGGAATCGGAGGTACCCTTGTGAATGTCTCTCCGTTTGATCAATCACCAAGATTTCGTAGTCAGGAAAGTCTTGATCAAGAAGAGATCGCAACGTATTATATAAAGTTTCTTCTCGATTATATGTTGGAACAATGACAGAGACCTTTGGCATCTGATGGAGCCTCTGAGTACCACTAGGAACCGGTAGCGTCAGCAGCACCGCTTCCCTAATATCGATTTGAGAGCAGATAGTCAGGCGAGGAACTATGATCTATGGATAGATCATTCACCTGCAAAATTCCTCAGTCTGACAACCTGAATCAAAGATCCGCAGACCGCTACGCATAACACGAAGACAACGAAATATTCGAAAAGATCAAAAAGCAAGAAGCTTATGGATCCATAGATAAATACGTCATACAGTCCAAAGTAGGTTGTATTTTCCATAATCAAGGAGCTCTCCTTCAACTTTTGCCACCTGCGAGGATTCAGAAAAGCATCCACCAAATACATATAAAAAGTCCAACAAGCTACAGCCAAAAAACTGATCGTGAAGATTTGCTCTTGCGTCAAAGAAAAAATACCAGCCTGGGATGCCCTTAGAAAGGCCGCGTAAATGATTGCCACGTCCTTGATTCGATCCGTAATCGGATCAAGATCAGCTGCGAAAGCACTACCTCTGCCGGTTAAACGCGCCAATTCGCCATCCACACAGTCAAGGATATGCGACAGCTCGACAAAGAGCGCAGCGAGTATGCCCAGGCACCAGAATGGCTTACTTCCGAGCCATGCTGCAAAGAGTCCCAGAAGTAACCCAGTCATAGTCACTTGTAAAGGAGTGACAGAGGTATTTACAAGTGATCTTGTTATGTAAACTGAAATTGATCTTGCCAGCAGCTTAGTGAAAAAGGAATCAGAATGTCTTTTTAGCTTTTTCGTTTCTTCGTGCATGCCGCTGGACCGACGCTTAGAGGTTATCGGCGACTCAGTTTGTTCTTTCTTAGTGTGTTCATCCTCACTGGGATTCCGGGTCTGTTCGAAATGATTGCTCACTTAGAACACACTACGTAGAACAAGTGACTTAATGGCAACTTAAAGACGCCCTTTCTAAATGCCATATCCCACCGGCCCAGCTGTCGCATCCAGGAAGGGAACCTGCCGGTTCGGGAATATTCTATTATGGGCACCTCCCATTGCGGCTTTTGCGATGGAGCGGCATAGCTTTTGTGCAGCCTTACATCGCGCGGGCCGCTCGGGTCGGGCCAGCCCGGGGTGTCGATGGCGCCGTATTCGATCACTCCAAGGCCGGCCTGTTGGAAAATTCGCTTGACCCTTGGCAGATGGTTGTATTCTACCTTGCCGTGCGTCCAGGGAAAGCCGAACAGCCAGTGCAGCAGCCGGTGCCAGGGGTAGCCAGGCTGGAAATTGTTGCAGGTTACCAGCAGTATGTATCGGTTCGAGATGCGCTTCATTTCCTGGAGGTAAGCCGGAACATCGGCCAGCTCCGTCCACGTGACAAAATTCCAGGCAAGGTCAAATCGGTTGTCGCCAAATGGCGTGCTATAAACATCCATATTTGACAGCGCTTCCACTCGATCAGCTATGCCTAGCTGGTGCCAGCCATACATCATTTCCGGTTCCGGATTGACCAGTGTTACACGGCATCCGGCAAGTCCAAAGCCGATGGAATAAAGAGATCCCGCCGCCTTGGCACCGTGGCTCGGCATTTCCAAAATCGTTTCAAGACTCAGCTCCCGAACCAGTATTTTTTGCAGCTGCAGCAAAACATAACGATCGTAGGTTACACCAAAGACTTCAATCTCTTTTTGCATGAGGATCTTGTTCTTTCACATCACTGTGGCCGGTGGAACCATCAGGCCTTGAAATCTTCTCACCAGAAAAGCGGTAGGCGATTTTCACATCTGCTCTATTTGCTCAAACTCTCTGTCAAGCTCCGATGTTTGTATCCTGAGGTGAGTGATGGAAGCGGAGAGCTCACCCAGGATGTCCTCTTTCTGCTCATTTGTCAGCTCTTTGACTTTGAGGGCCTGAATGTATTTTACAGCAATCAAACATTCCTGTTCGAGCTCCTCGAACAGGCGCAATTTGGTTTCGGACAACACGTTTTTTTTGGACTTCATGATCCTAATCTTTTCCTCGCTCTGTCGATGCTTATCTGAAAAGCGGCAATTTCTCTTTCCCAGTGCCGGATAAGCCCGAAATCAGGATGTTGCTTCTGCATTTCTTGCCTGATCTTCAACTCGTGCTCTTCCAGCCTCTTTGTCAGACTTTCCATCCTTCTTTTAAGGGCTCGTTTTCCCAGAAATATTAGCCAGTCCTAAATGCATAGCCAAATTCTTAATCCGCGAATAGCAAGTTTTAAACCCACCCCTGTTCCCGATACCAGCGGACCGTCTGGGCGATGCCATCCTCTGGCTCGATGCGAGTCTTGAACCCGAGCTCCCGTTGTGCCTTGGTGACTGAAAAGACGCGGTCGGCAAGGGTCGATTCGATGTTTTTGGGGGTTATAGGGGGAGGCATGCCCACAAGTTTGCAGATGCCTTCCAGGACCGCGGCGCCCGCCAGGGCTGCCCATTCTGGAAGGTACAGCGGCGGCCTCTTGATCTCCAAAGCTCGTTGTATCCAGGACAAAATGTCGTCAAAGGGCTCGGACTGTTCGTTGGTGATGAGATAAATCTGTCCGGTGCGGCCCTTTTCGAGCACAAGCAGCGCTCCCCGGACGGCATCCACAACCTGGATGAGGGGGGTCAGCTTGGGTTTGCGGCCGATTTTAACTGCAGGGCCTCTTTTGATCATCCGGGCGAGCTTCAGCATGTCCCGCTTATCGCCTGGTCCATAGATCATTGAAAAGCGTACTATGACTGCCGGCAAGCCTTGCTGCTCGACGAGCCGCAGCACTTCCTGTTCGGCTTTGAGCTTGCTGCGCCCGTAAGCATGGTGAGGCCGACACTCGCTTTGTTCGGTTGCCGGCAGTTCGGGACAAATGCCCATGGCGGCCACCGAGCTGCAGTGCAAGACTTTTTTCACGCCTGCTCGCAGAGCTTCCCGCATGATATTTACCGTGCCCTGCACGTTGACTTCATCAAAGCTCGATTCCGGCATGGTAAAGTTACTCATATGGCCTAGAGTCGCCATATGGATGACATAGTCGATGCCCTCGGCGATGCCTCGCAGCGAATCTTTGCTGGTCAAGTCGCCCACGACCAGCTCCACGCCCAGCTTACGCAAAGGCCCCAGCGGGCTTTCGGGCCGAGCCACGCAACGGCATTCATGGCCTCGCCCACGAAGCGCCTCAACCAGGTATGGACCGACAAAGCCCGTGGCACCGGTAATCAGGTAATACAAACTAATTCTCCCGTATCGTTAAGCCTGGAAGGCTGATTCCGAACGGAGTCGTCTGAACGCCAAGAAAGAACACTCTCTTGCCGCCTTGTCCATGGCTACGACCACCCCTTCCAACAGTAGAAGATCCAGGCGCCATATTCCGCCAAAACCCAGCGAATCTGGCGGCCTTGCTTCCACCAACCGTTTGGATCATAAGGATCGGTGTGGGCGGCTACGGAACAAACCGCCAGCCTGTCACCCAGCAATTTTTTCCAAATAAAATGAGCGCGCCGTGTATGAGACTTGCTGGTCGTGAGGATAATTGTCTTGATTCCGCGACTTATCAGCTCAGGTCCGACCGCTTCCGCTTCGCTTGTGGTGTCATAAGCGTCTTCCGCACTGACGGTAATTACATTTAGCCGAGGAACTCCGAACAGGTTCAAGATTCGGAGGTAATCCTCGTCCCAGGAACAGCACGGCTCAAAGCCCTGCGCCTCAATGGCGCGCAGCTCATCTGTTTTGCGATTACCATTGATTACCACTCGCTCGGCATATCCTTTCCGAAAAAGGTCGGCGGCCTCGAGCAAACGGGGATAGTATTCGACACCGGTATGAAGCACTACGACGGCGTCGGCATGAATCGGTTTTTCATCAAAGATCAAGTAAGCACCGACCGCCTTTAACACCCGCTCATGTAACATGATCGCAACGGTCAAAATAAGCAGCAGGGCTGTCAGCAGATAATACGGTCTCTTGTTTGCTTTCATGCGTAAACCAGGCTTCTATTGAGACTGAGGTGTTTGGTTTGTGATTTTGTCGGGACATCCAGTCCACTGATCATGGTACTTACCATGCATTCGAACTATCTCTGCAATCACCTTCAGCAAGGACGGCACATGCATCAATATGTTCGAATACACCTGATTGGCCAGCGGGCAATAACACTTTCCGGCATGAATAGAATCGAGCACTACTTGAGCCCGTTCCCCGCCAATCAAGTCCCGGTAATTGTAGTTGAATTCGCGTAAATTCCCCATGGATTTATCATACCCCAGGGTACAACACGGCCAGATGTCTCCGTAAGCGCTCAGGTGAATGTTGGAGATGCCGGCATAGCAGGGCGGCACCTGCCGCTTTTCTTTAAGGATACGTAGGGCCATGTCGTAGTAAATCAGACGAAAGGCATGGTTGATGCGTTGAAAAAGCGGACGCGCCCTCGCGGCATTTCCGAGCTGCTTTACGAACCTTTCAATTGCCTGCTCGTATTGTTCGGCATTTGGGGTAATGGCCTCTTCCGTATTGAACATCTCAGAGCGCTGCTCGGCAATTTCATTACGGTAACTGTCGGGACCAAGGGAATTGATGAAACTGGAAATCTCGTCTATATCGGCCACGTTCCAAACAGAAATGACCGTGCCCAGCTCGACATAAAAGTTCGAATAATCACGCTGCAGCTTTTTCAATAGTTCAAATACCCGAATTACTTTTTCGAAATTTCCCGGGACCCCTCGGATCGCATCGTGCTTAGTCCCAATATGATCCAGACTCGGCTTGACCGTGAGCTCAATGGGGCCATGCTGTTCTTTCAATAAGTCAAGAATTTCGCGAACCCGTTTTTCCACTTTCGAAACGGCAAGAGCATTGGTGGGGATATGGATCACGCCCGGGGTCAAATACTCACAGGCCAGTCTGATTATTTCAACCAGATCATTCCGCAGAAAGGGCTCCCCGCCACTCACATTGAAGATATCCACGTGGCCGATCGAGGCAAAAATCTTTTCTATTTCAAATAGCTGCAGCTCTTCCCGGCGCTTGTCGGGATAGGTTTGGTAGGCCTCCCATATACGACAAGTCCTGCATCGGGATTGACAGAGATTCGTTACTGAAAAGGTTAGGTTGAACGGAGGTCCGGGAGCTGCCAGACCGTGGTAGGCAAGACGGTAGCGCAGGATTTTCGGAACAATGTCGATTAAGCGAATCATCGGGTTGCCAACAAAGCAGGAGGTCGGCTAATCCGCGAAGGGCCGTGATTACTCACCAGCAGTCCGTAAAGAGACCAGGTTTTTCGAGCAATTGCCGGCCAACCGAAATCTTCCGCCACTGCGGCCGCATCCAAGGACATCCTCGAGAGCGCAGAGGAATCTTCGATACAACAGAGTATCTTTTCGGCCAATGCCGAAGAATCCCCCGGCGGCACCACATATCGACCATCCAGAACCAGTTCGGGCAGCCCCCCCACGTTGGACACTATCATGGGTTTGCGAAAGGAAAGTGCCGTCGCTCCGACACCGCTTTGTGCTCCAAAACGAGTGTAGGGCAGGAGGACCAAATCGGCCGCGGTGAAAAATTTGTAAACCTCGGATGACGGCACATATCCCAGGCGGGTAACCACCCGATCCTCTATGCCGAGTGTTTGAATCAGCCGATCATAGCGTTCCCAGCTTTCCCATGGCTTTCCGGCTATCAACAACTTGCAGCGAGGAAACTCCTCCACAACGCGGGCAAAAGCTTTCAGCGCTACCTCGATCCCTTTATAGGGCCGAATGGCGCCATAAAGCAACAGGACCCTATCTTCGCGAGCGAATCCAAATTCATGCAAAATTCGGCCTCTATCAGCCACTTCTTTGACATGAAAATCAAGCGGGCCATGAGGGATTTGTGTCACTTTTTTCGACTCGAGACCATATTCGCCTATCAAACGCTTTCTGTTTGCGTTGGAATGCACCAGGTAGTGGTCGCCCAACTTGAAGAGCCGGCGACATATATATTTGTAGCTCCGGGATGGCTCATGGGAGTCCACGTTGTGAACGGTAAATAGAACCGGCTTCCCCCGCAGCTTGTAGCCAAGGCAGACTACAGCATAGATCGGGCTCAAGGGCAGGCTCCACCACTGCACGTGCAACAGGCTGCCTTCCGCAAAAAAGGCTTCCTGAAGCCAACTGATGGGATTGTACCAGGCGAGGCGCCGCCGCACCTTGAGGTTGCTGTGCTCAATTGCAGGGAAAGTGTGATCGTCCTGCAAATCCCCCCCGGGATAAAGTCGGGTTGGATACATTTTGGAAAAGGATATGAATTCGACTTTGCCAAGCTCAACCAGCGCCTTCACCAATTCAAAACAGTAGCTGCTCAAGCCCCGCAGAGGCGGAAGGGAGCCCAGCATAGCCACCGTCGCTACGCCTTCTGGGCCGATTTTAGCTCCACATTTTTTTCCTGATTTCATCCGGTTCTTTTTTTTCATGGGAGCAATTGGAGCTCCTGAAGCTTCTGTTGCCGGCAGATGAGGTCAAGCCCTGCGAGGCAGCTCGAACACCTCCCTCAGGGGAATCTCGACCTCTTCGAGCGATCTCAAGACAAGCAGCTCATCCGCAGCAAATACCTCTCCCCGATCGAAACGGCCGTCGCTCTCAAGCAGGAACCGCTCTGCATACTGGCCGTCAGGATCAATCAGGATGTACTCCCTGACCCCGTATGATTCGTATAGACGCTTTTTTTCCCACCGGTCCTTTTTGGCTGTGACGGGGCTTGAAACCTCCAGCACCAGGTCCGGGGCGCCGCGTATTATCTGCTCGGTGATCTTTTGCTCGTCGCAGACCACAAAAACATCCGGCTGAACCACATCGTGTTCCGAGAGGACCACATCGGCAGGAGCAATGCCGGCAATACAGAGCCTCCCTTGAAGCGCACTTTTGAGCAAATGCTAGAAATTCCCAGCAACTCTTTGGTGTCTGAAGCTCGGCGCCCGTGTCATGTCATAAACCCTGCCGTCGATGAGCTCCCAGCGCTCATCGACCGACCAGGTCAGGTAGTCCTGGTAGGTGTAGCTTTCGTTCTTTTCGGGTGCCGGCATGATTTGGTCTCCTCTGTAACAACACTTTCACAGCTTCAATTCTTGCGAAATTCATAACCGACATTCGAATAGTCTGCAAGGGCACCGGTGCGGAGCTCGGTTATCAGGGCAATGATATTCTTTCTCTGGGGATTTCCCGGATAAAGCTCCAAGCACTTGTTCAAGGCAGACAGGGCCTGCTCGCCCGCGTTGCTGCCGGCCAGGAAAAAACCTCGAGCCAGCCACGCCTTGGCGTATTCGGGATCCAGCTCAAGGGCCTCGTTTGCAGAGGTCAAGGCCTGGCCGATTTGACCCATCCAATAATAATACCAGGCCCTTAGCAAGTGTGCTTCTGGGATATTCGGTCGCATCGCGACGGCTTCATTGATCCAGGCCAGTCCTACCAGTGAAAAAGGCGCCGGCATATTATGCTTGCGGACCAGATAAGCCAACGCTATGGTCATATTGAAACGGGAAAAGGGACGGCGGAGATAGTCATTGATAAAGTCCCCTTTGGCTGCCTGTTCTCTATTTCGGCTATCTTCCAGCTGCAAAGCCTGCAATGTGCGCAGCGTTTGGTCGTGATCGGGATTTTCGAGCAACTCTTGTTCAAGCACCTTCACGGCCGCCGTTCTCTTTCCGACTCTCAAAAACTGTTGCGCCACCCAGGTCCTTACCGGCAGCTCCCCCGGATCATCCACCCCGTCGTTGTTGAGGTCGACATCCTGGTCCTTCGCTTCGGAAACGATCCGTGCAACCTGCTCTTCCAAAAGCATCATCTGGTAAGCCGACATACGATCGAATCTAAGACTCTTCATACTGGTTTGGTGAGCTTGACTGAATCGGCCCAGCCTCCGGTACGTTTCGGCGGTTTGCAGGCAGAATACCGGGAAAGCCCCGGCATCGAAGGTCTTGGGAGCAGCAGCCAGAAGCTCTTCAGCACACTTTGTCGCCTCTTCCAGCTTACCCAGTCCGGCAAGAGCTCCAACGATCGTATTCGAAGCCACCATGTAGCTCTCAAAGTGGGGCTGCCCCAACTGTATCGATATCTCAGCCTCCCTTATTGCTTCTTCAAACCGGCCTGCCCGCAATAATGCGACAGCATAATTAGCATGGGAACGGTGATGATTCGGCGCCTTGCTGACCGCATCCCGGTTGATACTCACCGCATCTTGCCAGGCTTCGTTCCTTTGAAAAGTCATCAGGGTCAGACCAGAAATCAGTATGGCAAAAATACTCCAACTTATCTTGACGAAATCGGTTTGCGACAGCTGTCTTCGGGCATGACCGGCAAGTGAAGCCAGAACGACAACGAAGGAAAGCCAAAATCCCACCGAGGGCAGGTACAATCGATGCTCGAAGACCAGCTCCAGTGGTACTATCGTCGATTCAATCGCCAGATTCAGATAGAACCACACCCCGCCATAGGTGACCAGCGGCCATTTCCGCCTGAAGCGGAGTATGAGAAAGGCCGACAGCAACAAAAAGAGATATGAAAGAAGTGTAGAAGGCGGCGCAAGCAGAGATGTCGATATGAGGACGTCGTGCTCCATCGAAAGCCTGGAGGGCAGAGGCAAAAGCAACAAGGAGATATACCAGGCTACAACCCGCGATTCGGTCAGCAACCGTTCCAGCATGGTGAAGTGTCTGACACCATACCCACCTGCCATTCTGAGAAAAAGCTTATAGAAAAATATCGCAGCCAGCAGCATCACGGCCAAGACCAGAACTCTGCTCGGCCATTTGCTCCTTTTGAACGCATTCCACAGCTGCGTCGGCAAAGCAGGGCTGAAAAACCACCACTCAGTTACAACAAGCATGATCGGCAGCATTGCCGAATTGGGCTTTGATAGGAAGGCCAGAACAGAGGTGACAAGACATAGCCCGTAGTAGGGAAAAGCTTTCTTCAGCTTGCCGACGGCAGTATGTTTGGATCTGCCCTTCAAATAAAAGCAGACACTCAGAATGTAGAACAAAGCCTGGATTGACGCCATTCTCTGAACCAGGTAAGTGACAGCATTGGTCTGCACCGGGTTGAGCGCCCAAAGGCCGGCCACCCATATTGCGTAATATGCGGGATGTATTTCCGTAAATCTGATCTCACTTGCTCGACTTGCCTTCATCAGCTGAAGCGTCAAAAATATAACGGCCATCATGCAGAGCGAATGGATGAGGATATTGGTCAAATGAAAATAAAAGAATGCTCCGTCACCCAAATAGTAGTCCAATGCGAACGTCATCATGGGAACCAGCCGCGTCCGACCGAACGTCGAGTTAGACAAGGAGATCAGATTCTCGAGCGATAGATTCTCTAAGTATACACTTGGCTCTCTGACAAAGGAGTGGAAGTCATCTAGAATGGGTGGGGAAGAAAACGTATTGCAGTAGGCGGAGAATATCAGAGCTATCAGAAGTGTTATGGAGGCTAATATTAGACTCTTGCGCATGAGCATCGCATTGGTTCAGAAAGATGATCTGACTTCTGGTCAATGAAAAAGAAGAGGGACTCGCAGCATAACGAACCCCCCGTCTTTATCAAGGTCTATGATGCAACGACTCTTAGCCGACTTAAAACACCTGTCCGCCCAACTCCTTCACTCAGCATAGGAGTGAGCAACAAGAATAAGGCACTTTGTCGATACATCAAGTGGGCATCTCAGACGCCGCTTTTCACTTCTCAAGCTCTATCTAAGTCTATAGACCAAACTCGTCGGCAAGTGTACCAGCATACGACCAGTACAACTTACTATCACTTCCGCCACTCTTATTTGCGACCGCACTGAAGTTCGCTCTTCCGCTCGCCTCCGTCCCCAGAGCCCTTAAAGGATATTTGTTTGCATCATTGGGATCGGCTTTATCTGTATGGACCGTCACGGTCACCTCATAATTATCGGCACCTTGGGCAAACGTCACCCAGTACGTATCAGCATCCCCGACGTACTTGTCAATATTGGTGCCACTAAGGTCAGGCATGGTGTCACGTACTGCAAAATAGGTTGAAATGTTGGTTTCCACTGCGTGTACGGATGGCATGACTAAAGAAGTCAGTCTCGCTTTAGCAACATACCTTTGATAATACGGCACCGCGACGGCGGCCAAAATACCGATGATGGCCACCACGATCATCAACTCCACCAGTGTGAAACCTTTACTCTCCTTCATCTTCATCAACATAACATCTCCTCCCTGGCTATTGTTTCGTAAAATCTCCATTGAAAAACAGTTATCCCTCTCAATCTACTACACCGAAATTTCAAAAAATTGGCATTGTGACAGTAAAAATAGATTAGCAACTTCTATGCCTTGAAATTCCCGAGAGCTGCCTTTCGAAGGCATTCCGAAGGCAGCGAAGAAAAAGAGCAAAGAAGAACGATGCACTATGGGCACCAGCAAACAAGTGATTGCGACCAGCTCGGTACTGATGCTTAGGTAGAAACATTGAAGCCCGATTTCCTGAATAAGAACGAATTTCACAAGCTGACAAAATTTGTCACCTTTGGTGACAGAATATGTCACATGTCTGCTTCGCTCTACGCAATGAAAATTCAAGACACATCTCAATAAACTGATATCTTTCATAAAATCTACATTTCTGTTGATCTAATTTGTTTTTTATGTGAACTTTTGG
>Ga0068714_10001003_pt1 | contig 45009 bp, 26 predicted proteins | sample MTBNYHSulfiMetaG_FD_62988 | JGI IMG/M metagenome (GOLD analysis project Ga0068714, IMG submission 62988) | Enrichment culture microbial communities from rom New York Harbor, USA that are MTBE-degrading - MTBE-NYH (New York Harbor Sulfidogenic)... | ecosystem: Environmental > Aquatic > Marine >... | reverse complement strand
TATAGCCGTTCGCAGACTGAACCGGAACGTACGTGCCTCAAAGAAGCCTGCACGATGAGACGCATCCTGAACCGAGTCGGAGAACGTAAGGAGTTTTCGCTGGGGTTCGTTGTAGTAGGTCGTGTTGAACAATTGCCCGATCACAACGGAGAGTAGACTGGCTGAACGGCTTCCCACAATCGTCAGACTCTCTTGCGACTCGCAGAACGGGCACGTGTGTGTGCTGATCACGCGATTCCCCTTCTTCACGCGATCGTTCAGGACATAGGCCGGAATGAGTGCATCAGAGCTCCCACAGTCGGGGCAGCTTTCCGGGACTTCTCCAGCGCCCGCATGAAGGCAGTGGCCGCAGATGTAGTTGTGGAACTCCTGTAGCGGATCCTTCGCAGAGGCATCCGGGAAGACGAAGTGCAGGGTTGGGCTGTAGCTGAAGAACGCGTTGTAGAACGACTGAAGATCATGCGAGAAGGCGTTCTCATGCTGCCGCTTGATCGTCCCCCACCCCATGGCGCCGCATTCGCGGCAGTGGATCAGGGGAAGGTGGGTCTCGAGCTGCTCGGGTTTCAAGTCATCCGAGAAGCGAAGTTGCGGCGTCCGACTGACTTCAGCCACCACACGGCGGAGCTCGCGCATCCAGACCTGCACGCGTACCTCGAGAAATGCCAGCAGATGCTCGTGCTCGCCTCGACGCCGGGCGATCGAGACAAGAGAAAGTAGGCTCTCGACAAGCCGCTGGACAAGAACGCGGTCACCGCCTTCAAGGAAGGGATCAATCTTCCGCAGTGCGTCGGCAATCTCATCAATCGTCAGCGCATCGTTCCCGAGAATGCGAACGAGCTGCCGGAAGAACGTATGAGAGGTCAGCCTCTTTCCTAGGTCCACAGTCCACTCAGCATCTGAGAGATCGGCAGGTTGCTCGCCGAACCAGATCTCGACCTGCTTGGCCAGGAAGTCCTCCCACGTGTCGTAGCGATCGGGAGATAGAGACAGGACATCGATCGATTCCAATTCGGTACTCGTCTCTTCCGATGGCGTTCCCAAGAACTCGCTGGCGCTCAAGCGGTCTTCAGAGATCACGGCGCCTTCATCAAAGGGCTCATCGAAGATCTCTTCTGCGTAGGATCGAAGCGCATGAGCGTCTTCATCAGCGCCAAGCGTCGCCGACGTCCCCACGCAGCAGACGTGCCCTTTCGGAGACTTCACGCGTGATTTCAAGCGGCGGAGAAGGCACGCAAGATCCGTTCCTTGAGCGCCATCAAACGTATGGATCTCATCGACCACCAGGTACTTAAGCGTCTCTGGCGCGTTGTGCTGCCAGAGCGGCAAGTCAACCGGGCGAATGAGCAGGTAGTCGAGCATCTTGTAGTTCGTCAGCAAGATGTCAGGCGGGGCAGCCCGCAAGGTGTCCTTGTGGGTGATGACCATGTTGTCGGTCATCATCATCTGCCCCTCTCCTTTGGGATCCTGCCCCACGAACAGCCCGGCCGTCACATTGCCTCGCAGTCGACCGTCCTCTGAGATCAATCGGGCAATGCGCTTTGCTTGATCATTGGCCAACGCATTCATCGGATAGATGATCAGCGCCTTGATGCCGCGTTCTCCCCGGTGTCGATAGCAGTGGTCGATGATGGGATACAGGAAGCACTCGGTCTTGCCCGATCCTGTGCCCGTGGAGATGAGCGTAGATCGAGCCTCGGCTCCCGTCAGACGCTGGAACGCCTTCTCCTGATGAAGGAACGGGGTGTATGGCATTGTGAACGAATCGAAGAAGTCCCTGTCGATCGATCCCTGACGGAACGGCAGCTTGGCGGAGATGTAGGGCCCCTTGAACAAGTCTTCGCGCTCCTCGAATAGGCGTTCGAAGATGCCCTCGAAGAACGGAGTCGATGGCGGGAAGGTAGTTCGGAGGAAGTCCTTGATGCCGCGCTCGACTTGGCTGGCGATAACGGAAGGGATCATGTCTTGCCAATCCCCCTTCGCTCGAACTCGGTCCAGGCGGTGCGGTAGTCGGATTCGCGGTCGCAGCGGTCGAACGGTGGGATGTAGGTGATCAAGCGTTCGACGGGACCGGGGATCGGTTCAGGGTAGTCGAGGCACGGGCAGTCGAGCTCGGTACCTTCCGAGAGCCGGATGTGGGCGTGGGCTTTGCGGTAGTCGGGCATGATGTCGCAAGCCACCCACTGCTCGATCGAGCCGGAGGTCATCGACTTGGCTTCGTTCCATTCATGCCGGGTGAGACCAACACCAGGAAGCCCCTTGCTGCAGGTAAAGATGATGCGACCGTTCTGGTCGTACCACGTGTCGTCTTCATTCTGCTTGAGGACGGGGAACTGAATGCGGTAGATGGCGCACAACTCGTCGATGGTCAAACCGAGCGCCATCGCGACAAGAACGTCGATTTCGACAAGGGCCTGGCGACGTTCGTAGGCGGATCTCAATGAGTACTTCCGTGCCAAGTCTCTCGTTTGAACGGTAAGGAATCCCATTCGGAGGCGCTGGTCCTGCTTGGTCCATTCGGAGCGTTTGTCTAGACCGGGTAGCTTGGTAGATCTCGCCTGGTCGAAGTGGCTCGTGATCGCGGAAAGACAGAGAATCCTTGCTATGGCCGCGGCAGGAAGCTCTGGGCGCACGAATGAGCGGAACTGCGAATCGCCTAGGTTACTCACGCCTGTTGTCTTGATCCAGAAGTCGAAAGGAAGTGACACTGAGGACGCGAGAATCTGCAATGCGACGGTGTTCGTGGGAAACGTGAGCGAGATGCACCCGTGGATATGGCCAGCATTCTCCGGACATAGAGATGGAACTAGCGTCCTCTCTCCGGCTTGGCTCAGCATCTTTCGGAAGACGACCCGGCAGTAGTCCGTTACCTTTTCCTTCTCTGCCCATGGCACAGAGGGTGTGCGGCGGCGGTAATCGGCAGGGCCACAGTCAGGGAAGTAGTTCGACCGCGGCACATAGTCGTCGGGAATGACGGAGAGGTCGATCGGATCGTAGTGAGAGTTCTGTGTGCAGATCCGCCGGGGGGTCTTGTTCAAAGGTGTTCCAACACTGAAGTGAGGGCCTGAAAGGATCCACTCCGAGAGATCCTCAGGGAATCGCGTCTCGCGGCGGATAGTGCCGTCCTTCTGGGCATTCGTTTCATGCCACATCTCTGTCGTGAAGTATGCACTCTCGAGGTCACCGAGTCGCTTTGGATGAGCAGCGAACTTGCGCAGAACGTCCACAACCTGGACGGCGTGCACAGCGGGAAGTCGTGCTTCGAGTGCGGGCGTTCCCGGCGCGTCGTAGAGCTTCGCGAACAGACCCAGCAGTTCCTCATCCACGTGGACGATTCGATCGCGATGTCCGGCCACGTTCCAGTTGCCGCCTTCATCCTTGATCCCGCCGACCTGCCCGTGACTGTCGTGGGCGTAGCATCCATCGATTGTGGGCACAGCGTAGAGGTTGGCGATGTGGTCGAATCTCACATCTTCTCCCGGTCCACTTCGATAGATGTTGATGCTGAACTTCGTGCAGTGATGAACCTCAGCGAATAGACGGAGCTCATTGTCGAACTGGAAGTGGTTTCGAAGCCGGGGATAGGCAGCACTCCTAAGCTCCCCTCCCTTCGGATCGTCGTAGACGCCCTCCGGGTGCAAGAACCCGCTCATCCCTCCTGGAGCACCCAGAGTCCAGGCTTGCGGAAGAAAGCACTTGAATAGGTTCGATTGCGACCCTCGCAGGACCGGGTAGTTCTGCAATCCGTTAAGATACTGCTGGGTCGCCGTCTGCTGCTCGAACTCGGCCAGGTAGCGACCGACGGCATCGAAACGGTCAAGGGCATCTGCTCGAATTTCCGCAAGCTTCGATGCACTGTAATCACGCAGCACGAAGAGCGGCTCCAGGTCACCCATCACGCCACCCTCTTTCCACTCGACCTTGATCCACGGCGGATTCCCAAGCACCAGATCAAAGCCTCCTCGGTCAGCAAACAGGTCCGCAGACTCCAGCTCCCAATGCAGGAATCGATAGCGTTCTGCTAGTTCCTTCACAAGGCCAATACGTGGGACTTCTGCAGCCAGCTTCTCGACATCCACGAACCCATACTCGTCCTGAAGCGCCAGCATCTCCTGCCTCGGGACCGTTGTCGGGAAGAGGCCCATCTGCTCGTTCTCTTCGGGAAGGATCTCGACGAGTTCGCCTTCGAGGATCAACTGCAAATCGCTCAGAACCTCACCGCGGCCGGGAAGCAGAGTAGCCTTCTCGATCGGCCAGAACCACAGTGCACACCAGTAGTCCATCGCCAGCTTCAGCCGTCGATAGAGACTGGAAGCGCGCACATTCTCGGACAGGATCTCCTGGTTGCGCCGTGCGTCCTTGATCCGAGTTGGGGTTGCTTCGACGCCTTCCGGAGCCCGATGGCCATAGATGCCCATGGGATCGGTCGTTTGCTCCCTCAGTTTCCGAAGTTGTGCCGTGTGCCCTGCCCACAGCTTGTCGATGGTGTCGGACAGCTTCTCCAGCAACCGGATGTCAGATTCGAAGAACGGCCTGGTGAACTGCTTCCGCCACGCGTTGATCTCCTTGATCTCGTCCGGGACCAGTTCTTTGACGACCTTGTCGTTGTAGTTGGCCATGCCCGGATCAGGCAGCAGGAAGTGGTAGACCTTACCCTTTCGGTCCTCGACCTCTGATTCCGGCGGTTGCACCCCGGCATTCTCGGGCCAATATCGTTGTGGAACCTCGTCCATCCACGAGTGTTCGTCCTTGGCCTTCTTGCGCAGCAGCGACGAATCGAACATCTGGCGGCGAGCGCCAATCAGCGAATTGCCCGTCGCGAGTTGCATCCCGAACCAAGGCACGAACCCGCCGGCGTGAATCGAGTTCAGCCACAACGACACTTCGGCTAGTTCGACGGCGACTGGATTCAGGTCGACGCCGAACACGTTTCGATCGGCCAGCAGCATCTTGACCCTCTGGCGCTCGAGCACGTACTCGTCCGGCGGAAGGACCTCATCAAGCTCACGTTGCTTGCGCTGCATGTAGGCATCGGCCAGCTGGTTGATGGCTTCGTTCAAGAACGCAGCACTGCCCATCGCCGGCTCACAGACTGTAAGCTCCAGGATGTCATCTGCGCTCTTGCCTTCTAGTAGCTCCTTCAGCGCATACTTGACCAGGCACTGGGTCAGGACCTCCGGCGTGTAGTAGCTGGCGGAACGCTCGCGCTCTCGTCCAGAAAGCCGATAGATGAACGTTCCTTGCGGATACTTCCGCAGCGTGCCCGGCTTCCACAATGGATTGTTCTTCACGTCCTCGGCCGTGTTGAAGACCTTCTCCTCGTCGGTGTACTTCTCCAGATCGTCTTCGGTAACGAAGAACGCCTGGTCCAATTCATTGACGGTTTCCTGATCCGCACGCTTGACCTCGTACAGATCGGTCTCGGCGAAGAAACCGGTGTAGGACAGCAAGCCTTCATAGACGGCGCCCAGTTGGTTGATACCGAGCTGCGCGTAGCTGATGCGGCCGCGGCGGTTCTTGTGGCCGCTCTTCGGCCGGGAGAGCGACATGAGCTCGAGCACGCGCTGCAGCACGAAATTCCGGAGCTTCACGCCATTCAGGAGCGGCGTCCGTTCTGGATCAAACAGGTGTGACTTCAGCGGAGGAATCGTGAAGCTGTGGTGCAGGGGCTCGTCGCGGCCCACCAGCGCAAGGTTCTGGCTGGGCTGATAGCCCTCGTAGACCAGATGGAAGAGCATTGAGATTGACTCGTGGAGATAGGTGCCGTTGCGCGATTCCTCAGTCGTCAGCGGCACCATCTCGAGATCACGCAGTGATTCGAAACTGTAGCCACTGCGATACACTTCGCTCTTCATGTCGGCGTAGCCGAGTTCGGGACGTGCCTCCAAATAGAGAAGGAACAGGAGCCGGTACATGTAGCGCAGGCACTCGCGTGTGAGCTGGTCCGACATCTCCTTGCCGTAGATGCCTTCATGCCGACTCTCTCGTATGTAGTAGAGGGCTTCGTTCCCGATCAGCTCGATGGCTTCGCGAACCGAGTACTTCAGATCCTCGGACACTTGATAGGCGTGCTTGTGCGACTGCTCGTCCAGCGTATCCAGCAGCGGCTCCCCATCGTCCGGGCAGACGCTTTCGCGATGGAGCAGTGCCGCCATCGCGCGGAACGTCGACGTTTCGCGGCGGCCGAAGATCTCGTTCAGATCGAAGCGCAAGAGCTGCTTCTCGTTCCACTTGCTGCGATCAATCAACAGGATCGTGGTGAAGTCGAGCAGCAGCACCCACCGCGGTGGATCGGGCAGTCCAAAGACCTGTCGCGTGATGACGTCGACCCATGGATCTTCAGGGCAGTCCTCCTGCGGCTCGGGGTACTGCGCCTTCTGAATCGCTTGATCGAGCGGATCTTCAGGCTCCAGCACAGACGTTGCCGTCTCGAGGATCCACAGGCGCGGCCCTCCGCCAGGCTTCGTGGTTTCCCCAAGAATGGGGACAGGCACGTCACCTTCCCCCGTTCGTACGGCAGGACGAACCTCGTACCCCAGAGCTTCCAGGAGTGCTCCGAGGAAGGAACGCTGTTCCTCCAGGAGTTCAGGAAGCGCGCGGACGCGTTCGAGCGACGCCTTGGTGGAGAAGTAGGGCTGCGTAAGCGAACGCAGCACCTGGTCAGGGGGTGTTCGGCCCTCTTCCTCCGCCTGCTGCCGCCACTCCGAGAAGAGGTCTTTCAGATCGCCTTCCAGGATCTCGCGGAGGTAGTGGTCGGTGTAGTACTCGTTCTCATTGATGATGCCGGTCAGGTCGAGTGCCATCATCCACCTCCCCAGAGCACAGCGGCAATGCGGAGATAGGGCTTGTCCTCCGTGGTCATCGTCTGCTCGATCCAGTTCAGATACTCATCGAACAGCTTGTCGATTTGGCGACGCTCGGTATCGCGGCGATTCTGCCTTGTCTCTGAGAGCTCGCCTTGGAATCCCAACTCCATCTGGGCGTGTCGTCGCGTGCGGAGTTCTTCAAGACGATTCAGATGCTCGTTCAGTTTCGGATCGTTCTCATCCTTCCACTTCCTGCGTGCGAGGGTCAGAACCGCACGCCCTTTCTCTACGACATCCGGGAGCAGCCCGCTCAACGACGTGAGATCGACTTCGTCATCCGCGCTGAACGGTTGAGGAATCGTGGCCTTGCCGAGTCCCGAGATGCGGACGACATCGTCGAGATCGAGCTCCTCGTCGAACATCCCGCCCCTGTAGCGGAGTCCGAACCACGGATGGATGAGCGGATGCCCTTTCTGGTTAGGGATCAGGCCCGAGACGATGAAGATGCTTTCTGTGGGTTTCAATTGATCGGGGATCACGATCACCGGCGCTTCGTGCCGACGAAAGGCAGCGAGCACCTTGTCGTTGATCCACTCTGCGACAGAATGTTGTTCCCAGAGCAAGTGCAGCTTCGGCCACTCGCTGTCTTCTTTCCTGCAGCGTGCGATCTCTTGTTGGATCTTCTCGCGATCGGAGGTCAAAGAGATCTGATCCTCTTTAATCTCGATCTCTGGAGGGAGAAAACGCAGCCGTTGCTCCAGTTCGCCGGGGACTGTGAGCGAGATGACCTGTTCTTCTTCATCAATGTCATGCTGAAGCTTGAGTTCGCGACCGACAAACTCCAAGCCCTTCCTTAAATAGTCAAAAGTGCTCGGGAACAGAGAGGGCATGTTTGCGATGGCATCCTCAGTGCTGTGGCTGATGGTCGTCTCCATGTCGCCTAGCAGGATGGCAAGGGGGTCTACTTCCGTCTGCTCGATCTGCTGCTCGAACTGCTCTGCGGTGACGCCCTCTTCCATCGCTGTGGCGGTCTTCAGCTCTTCTTCCTCGCGATCATAGATGCCGGTGAACTCGGAAGGGTCGCCGATGTTCTTGACGACTTGATCATCCTTCTCTGTTAACAACTCCAGAATACGCAGGTCGCCCTTGATCTTGGGCGTATCGCTTTGGGTGATTAGATAGGTGATCTGCGGTGTTTCCGTCTGGCCGTACCGATCGATCCGTCCGTTGCGCTGCTGGAAGACCATCAATGACCACGGGATGTCGAAGTGGATCATTCGGTGGCAGAGGTAGTGAAGGTTAATGCCTTCCGAGGCGACGTCTGACGCAATGAGAAGACGAAGGCTATCGCCCTCTTTGCCAAAACGCTCGACGATGCTTTGCTGATCAACATCTGACAGGCTCCCGTGCAGCGTGATCACCTGGTTTTCCTTGAGCCCGAGATCCATCGGAAGATGCTTCTCCAGAAACCGAAGCGTCTCAATTCGCTCAGTGAAGATGACAAGCCGGTCCGACGTGTTCTTCCCGGTCCACTCAGACGCTTGGATGACCTCGACCAGCTTGTTGTACTTGCTGAACTGCTCGGGCCCAATGCGCGATACGTGCTCGGAGAGGGTGCGCAACTGCTCGATGTCGTCCTTGTAGGTGGGATCTTCGGTGCTCTCCAGCCTCCGAATGCGATTTCGGATGGTCTCTGCACAGGCCGCCGGACTTGAGAACAGGGCCTTCTCCAGTGTTGTTCGGAAGAGCATCGCGCCTCCGCGGCGCTGGTCAAGCCGTGTAAATCTCATCTGCGTCAGGCAATCGAATGCCTCCTCTTCCTGTGGCGACGCTTCGGCGAAGGCCCTCGATATGGTGCGCTCTTTGAAGGACGATACCACTTGATCCTTGATGTCCTTCTTGAAACGGCGGATGAACAGGCCGCGGATGTCCTCCGGGCCGTACTCGTTTGGATCTGCAATCGCTGTCGGATTGAGCATGTTCATCAGACTGGCAAACGATTGCTTCTTGCCATCATGCGGCGTTGCAGAAAGCATGATGAGCGTGTCGGATCGATCAGCTATCAGCTTTGCCAGCTTGGTCCGCATGGAAGCCGTGCCTCTCCTCGCAACGTTTTGTGCTTCGTCGATGACGATGATGTCCCAGTAAGCATTCTCGATGTAGGTTCGATACTCGGCTTCGCGCTTCAGTGTATCAATCGAGATGATTGCCTTGTCGTAGTAGTAGAACGGATTGTGATTGGCCGGAATGTGCCGCCGAATGCGCTGAATGCCGATGGAGTCCAGCCGTACGAGCGGAATCGTGAAGCGTGCCCAGAGTTCCTTCTGAAACTGTGTGAGCATGCTCTTGACCGCGAGCACCAAGATGCGTTTGCCGCGCCCCCGCTTGATGAGCTCGGAAAGCAGAATGCCGCACTCCATCGTCTTCCCAAGACCAACAGCATCGGCAATGAGGATCCTTTGACGCGGCTCCTTGAGGGCTTGGATGGCTGGATCCATCTGGTAGGGGACGATGTCCATCGCGCCCTTGTGACCGACGTAGATCCGATCATCGGTTGGCGGCGACTGGCGAAGGAGAGCCTCGATGTAGACAAGGCTGTCCGCATAGCCGCTTGACCGATCGAGCATCAGCTGCGTTTCCTCGGGGCGGAGAACCTTAACCGCTTCTTCCACTTCCGTAAGAAAGGTTGCTTCCTTCTCACGAACGATTTCGGAGAGCCCAACACAGTGCAATGCCTGTCCGCCGGTCGGCGTCCGATCCGTGCGGCGAACAAGCCACTCGGCATCTCTAATCACTACGCGCGCGCCAGGCGCGACCGTTGGATTGCTATGCATTGGCCCTGTCCTTCGGGGAGTGCCGCATCCGATGCGTCGCAGGAAACCACGCACAGATGTCGGAGGAAGCGCAGGATGGCTTGCCAACGTGACCTGGGACTGCCGACTCCATTCCCTCCCTTCTCAGGCTTGAGCCGAACCAGTCTGCACAGACGATCGTGACAAGGGTGTCGGGAAGGACACCACGGACGGATGCTCCTTGACAAAGATTCTCAAGCTGAGCCACGTACGCCTCCCTCCCTGTTTCTACGCAAGTCTAACGAATGCAAACGCCTGGGCCAAGATTCACCGGCCCTCGGAATGCTCTTCCCCACGCATCACCTGACTTCTATTCCCATCTCCCTCAACCGCGACAGGATCGTGTTGGGAGCAACACCGACCAGCTTCCCAATCGCGGTCGCAGAGAGCCCTACCTCCACATAGAGCCGTCTGATCTCTTTCTCGTCAAGCTCCTTCCTGGGGCGATGAAGGAGCTTGCCTTGATTCCGCGCCCGCTCGCGCCCCGCTTGGAGGCGTTCTCGGATGATCTCCCGCTCGAATTCCGCGAACGCAGAGAGGACGTGGAAGAGGAGGCGACCGTTCGGCGTAGACGTGTCGATGCTGTCACCAATCGACATGAACTCGATGCCCGCTGACTTGAGTGTGTCGATCGACGCTACGAGGTCCTTCACTGAGCGCCCCCAACGATCCAGCTTCGTCACGACAACGGCTTCGCACTCTCCATTGCCAGCCCGTCTCATCAGAGCGTCCCATTCTTTTCTCTGAGTGAGGGCGGAGACTCCTGCGTCCGAGAAGACTCTGAGAATCTCGTGCTGCTGCGCCTCGCAGTACTTCTCGATACGCTTGACCTGGTCCTGCAGAGAGCCGCTCTTGACCTGCTCTTCCGTTGACACCCTTGCGTACGCGAATACCTTCATCGTGTTCCCTCTTGACGTATTGGCTGTGGTCCTTTAAATACATGCTAGGTTTCTGAGCGCCAGCGTGCAAGAATCTACGTGCGCAAGAACCTGAAGCTTATTGCACGATTGGCATCCACAACCCTCTGGCCTAGGCAAGGCCAAGGTAGATGTGAGCCCCAATGCAAACGCTTATAAAGCTTCCATCGATAGCATCAGCATGGACGCTTACCAGTCCGGCCGGATCACTGACATACAACCCAAGCAGACGAAGGAAGGGACGCCCTATCGCAGTCTCAAGATCGACGGCCACCACTTCACCTGTTGGAACCCGGATCTTTTCGACGACCTCCAGGAGGGCGTCACCGTCGAGTACAGGTGGAAGTCTTCGGGGCGCTTCAAGCGAATCACGGAATTCCACAGGGCCGACGTCCCGCACAGCTCCTTCAGTCCATCCGATCGGCGCATCACGCGCATGAACGCACTTCGCACTGCCGCCATGCTCTACGCGCACGATCCGCCTGAATCCCACGACAAGACCCTCGCTACCCTCTCGACTGCCATGTTCTTCGAGCTTTACCTTCTCGACGAGGAGCCACTTGGCTCCTTGTCGCGCGACTACCACTCACGCATTCTCGACACGTTTCACAATCCAGTCGATACATCGCGTGACACTGACTCTCTCAACAGCGATACCTCCTCTCCTGATCTCTCTCGGTCCGAATCTCTACATCAAGACCTTGCTGACAAGATCCTCACTGATGAGCTGGACCGACTAACCGCCTGGCTCTACGAGTAGACGCCTATCTGCACAGATCTCCTCTTTCTCTCATGCTCCTCTGCCATGTCGCAAGGATGGGTGCGGGGTGGAAGCGTCGCGGCAGAACGAGCAGCTTCCCCCATAGAGCAGCGAAAGCAAACCCTCACAAATGCCCGCCGCTTCATACGTGCTATCTTCAGCAACGATCGATCGGCACTCGGACCCTCTTCCCTACGACGCTAGTCTCTCCACCACTTTTCTCCCCGGTCCGATGATTCTCTCTTGACGGCGCAAACAGCAATCCGGGTTCATCACGGCTACACTCCTCCAAGCTTTGAAGAGCAACCTGGCGCATCCCAATGTGGCCACGCAGACGAGGAAAGCCTTCCCGGCTGCACAGCTACTCCTCACCTACGAACCCCCTCCAGTTCTACCTTCTTTCTTTTATTTTCTTCCTTTTCTTTTCACCCCTGGAAGAAAGGCTCCGTACTCTCTCGAAGCTTCGACTCCCAGGGAAGTTCCGGCCTAGAATCAACTCAGGCGGCTCCTCGCACAACGTCTCATGTCGCACGCGCGAGCTGGCTGGCAGCCATCGGCGAACGAGACAGCGGCATCCCTCGGACGCCGCGTCTCGCATCGCTGTCACTGCCTAAATGCGCCCTAGTTGCTGCATCGACGCGTACCCTTCCGGACCCAGAATGAGGTGATCAAGGACTTTGATCCCAAGCAGTTCTCCGGCCTTCTGAAGCCGCTTGGTCAGGGCAAGATCCTCGGGGCTGGGCTCAAGTGTTCCGGAGGGGTGGTTGTGAGCCACAATGATTGAAGCAGCTCGATCCATGAGCGGATCGGCGAACACCTCTCGCGGATGAACCTGGTTGCAGTCCAGAAGGCCGACTGTCACCCACCGTGTCTTGATTGGCTTGTTCGCACCGTTGAGACTCATCACGGCGAAGACCTCTTGCGGCATCGCTTGGATGGATCTGAAGTGTTGAAAGGCCTCCTCGGCCGAGCAAACCGGCTCGCCTGCAAACGACTCCCCCGGCTCCCGCGTCGTGAACACCATCGACCCGTCGATGTACACCTCGACTCTGTGGCTCTCCGTTTCCATGATCTGCACCTCGGTTGTTGGTTTCGGCCCTTTGGGGAGGGCGCGTACAACCGGGCAACTGCGAGTCGTTCAGCGAAGGAGGGGATCTCAAGGAGGGCACCGACGGGCGCAGACGGAGGCTTGAGCAGGCGAACGCCGCGCAGAACTCTGTCTCGATCCGTTGGGGGAAGCCTTGAAGCGCCGAGAGAGCGATCAAGCTTGTGTTGCCGGTTGGGTGTGCGTTTGGCTGGCTTCTGCAACAGCGAGGACGGTCGACCAACTGCAGGCCTTGCCGAGAAACCGGTCGACACTGCTTGCTTCTGCTTCTGACTCGCCAAGCGTACTCATTCGTGCAGGCATTCCTCCTCGCAACCCATTGACAGAAGCAGTTGACAGGCGTTCCGTAAGTTGCTATGTTCGTTCCATGGCGAGCGATGATCGTTTCATGAATGAGCTATTTCGTATCGTGAGTGGCGCGCTACGTCTCGACATCGACAAGGTTCGCAACTACACAGCCTTTCTTGCAGAGCGACTGGACGAGTCTGGTGATGGTGCAGCAGCAGCTCGTCTGCGCAAGATGCTCACGGAGACTGACCACGTTCTTCGTCCGACAAGCAGTAGGCGAACTCCAGCACTGCCGGTTGACTCTGAGAGCCGATTCCCTCTTGTTGAGCACGTTTCGCTGCGCGAGCTTGACGAACCACCTGTTGTCCTTGCAGACGAGCAGTGGCACACCCTGCACGAGTTTCTGAGCATCGCGCGAAGCCACTCTCTCTTGGACGCAAACGGGATTCAGGGAAGCACGAATCTCCTCTTGTTTGGCCCTCCAGGGACTGGTAAGAGCCGTGTGGCCAGACACATAGCCAAAGAGTTGGGACTGGAGCTCTACGTTGCGCGACTTGACGGCCTCATCTCGTCGTTTCTGGGGAGCACATCAAAGAACATCCGCGCGTTGTTCGACTTTGCAGCCAGGACGCCGTGCATACTGTTCCTCGACGAGTTCGATGCGATTGCCAAGCTTCGCGGTGACACCCAGGAGCTTGGCGAACTCAAGCGTGTCGTGAACAGCTTCATCCAGAACCTCGATACGCTCGGACCTCAGTCGATCATCCTTGCTGCGACCAATCACGAGGGCCTTCTGGACTCGGCGGTTTGGAGGCGGTTCGGCTACCGACTCGAGCTAGGCTACCCGGACGCAGCCCTCCGAGAGGCCCTTTGGCTGAACTTCAGTGAGCAGCTCCCTTTCTCCGAGAAGGATCACACGTTGTTGGTCGACCTATCAGAAGGCCTTACCGGGTCTGACATCGAAGAGGTGTGTCGAAGACTCCTCCGGCTGAAAGTCGTGAACAACTCGGAGCCAAGGTTGCGCGATGCCTTTCGGATACTCTTGAATGTCGGTGGAGGAGAAGCCGGGAAGAGTACTCTCATGTCCACGCTTCAAGGACTGGGTCAGCAAAGGGTAGTGAAGTCTCTTCGTAAACGAAATCAGCGAGTCTACAGTCATGCACTGCTGGCCGACCTCTTGGGCGTGTCGAAGTCAACAGCGTACAGGCTGAGCCGCTGAAGGGAGGTGCGGATTGGTCGATCATATCTCGGGTGACCCTCAGAGGGAGCGCCTTCCGATCAGAGTCATCTTGCCTAGGCAAGGTAATGAGAGAAAGGTTCAGCCAGGTGGACCTCCTGCCAAGCCATTTCGTCGTGTTGATGAGGAGTACCGACAAGGCCTTCTTAGGCAGGTAGACGCTGCACTCAAGACCGTTAGTCTACCGGCCATCAAGGTTAGGGCCGTTCCGCTTCGGGTGCAGTTGATTCCAAAGGCCATCGCCAAGAGCCATCGCCCGGAGCAGCTCTTCTCCTCCAAGACGTGCCCCATCGTTGGTGCCGGGAGGCTTGGCGAGCTGTTCGTCAAGGCAACCCCGCAAGGACTCGACAGTCTTGCGACGACGATTCAGTCCGGTCAGTCCGACCGCCTACTCAAGGAGTTGTCGTGCGTGGACGCCATCGAGCCGATATCTGCAGCTTTCAGGAGAAAAGGACTGACGCCGGATCAGCTCCTGGAACTCTGCCCTCGTGGCGAGGTGGGTTTCTTGGCACGAGTCAAGCTATTCAAGTTTGACGAGGACGACGATCAGGCAAGCATCGTGCGCGATTTCCAGAGAGCCTCCGCGGACGCAGGGCTTCGGATAAGCCAAGATGGATACTCACCCACAACTCTCACCTACGCGGTCGAGATACGAGAGACCAAGGATGTTGAGAAGCTTGCTAGCGTTGTTGGCGTTCGTTCCATCACCCCTATGCCCACGATGCAGACCGTCCGCCCGATGGCCGTGAACCCACAACCGCTGGGCAACCTCCCCGCCAGAGACCAATTCGTGGGAGAAGTCCCGGTCGTCGCGGTCGTTGACAGCGGAGTTGCGGACTCGGTCCCGCCTCTGGAATCGTGGGTTGTTGGGAGAGAATCATCGGTTGCTCCGGCGTACCGGAACAGCGACCACGGAACGTTCGTTGCTGGTCTGATTGTGTGGGGAAGCCACCTGAATCCAATCATCCGTGGCATAGAAAACTTGCCTTGCGGCGTCTTCGATCTTCAGGTGTTACCGAATCGCGATCCCGCAAAGGGTGAGATTGAGACTCTTCGGGAACAGGAGTTCCTGGTGGTGCTGGAGGATGCGGTTCGGAGGTACTCGAAGGATTTCAAGGTGTGGAACCTCTCGCTTGGCACGGAAACTGTGTGCTCTTTGGATGAGTTCTCGACTCTGGCAGAGGAGCTGGACAATCTCCAGGAGCAATTCGGAGTGACCTTCGTGATCAGTGCTGGCAACTACACTGTGCCGCCTCTACTGGACTTCCCTCGCACAGCGAAGCAAATCGACGCGGGGAGAATCACAGTTCCTGCCGATAGCGTGCTTGGAGTGACGGTCGGATCGGTCTCTCATGTTGACTACGGACAGCGAGGACCGAACGAGAATGAGCCAGCTCCGTTCTCGCGACACGGAGCCGGACCCAACTACGTTGTCAAGCCTGATCTGGTTCACTACGGAGGCTCGTGTTCGGTGGATGGCACTCACACAGCAGGGGTTCGCTCGGTAAGCGGCAAAGGCTCTGCGGAGAATCTTGGGACAAGCTTCTCCGCTCCCCTTGTCTCAAGCACACTTGCGCAGATCTACCATCAGGTTACGCCGACGCCGTCACCTGTGCTCGCCAGGGCACTCCTAATCCACCACGCTCGAGACCCTCGAACTGGGAGCCGCGTGCCAGACGGAGACGAGGACTGCTTCGGTTTCGGTCGACCGTCCATTGGCCCTGACTGCCTGGAGTGCTCTCTTGGCTCATCGACTGTCGTCTTTGACGATGTTCTTCGCCCTGGGTACTTCCTGGAATGGGACGACTTCCCGTATCCGGCTTCGCTCACTCGCAACGGTCGTTTCTTCGGCGAGATATGGATGACAGTGGCATTCGCCCCCGTTCGTGGATCCCGTTGGGGATCGGAGTATTGCGAGACACACATCGATGCGAGCTTCGGTGTGTACTACAAGAAGAAGTCGAGAAAGACGGGGATTGTCAGCACGGAGTACAGAGGACTGGTTCCACCCGAGCACAAGAATCCAGGCATCTTGTACGAATCATATCAGGTCGCGAACCTGAGGAAGTGGGCTCCTGTACGTACCTACCATGGAGATCTCGGCCCAAACGGCACCCGAGGAGAGAGGTGGCGCCTCAGGGTGCGTCTGCTTACACGACATGGAGTGGATGTCCGAGATGAGAAGCCACGCCCCCAACCATTCTCACTGATCCTCACGATTGCCGATCCTACAGGGCAGGCACCGGTCTATGATGAGATGGCTCGGAGCATTGCCAATAGATTCCAAGCCCAGACTCTTGAGATCCGCCCCACAGCACGCGTTCGGACCACAATCCAGGAGTAGTATCTACTTGTCCTGTCGGCTTCTCAGGCAGCCCTGTGCGCAGCCTAGTCAGTTACGACACGTACGACGAGATGTCGTCCCATCTCGGATGTTTCTTCACTCCACTCTCCGTCCCAGGCAACTTCGATCGTTAGCTCATTGGACCTAGCTGTATCTGAGACAGCTAGGAAGACAAGCCGCGTCGGCTTCTGTGGAGGTATTCTGGGATCGAGGTTGTTCGGACACCATAGGAGCTGCAGCTGAAGGAACCCGTCAGGCTTCATCAGAAATAGGAAGCTTGCTACCTCGTCCGGGCCGACCTTGATATAAGGCGGCGTGATCTTCGGCCAGCGCCATGACACCTGCACTGGCTTAGTGAAGGCAACCGACCGCCACGTGCCATCAGGCGCTGTCTGAACGTCTGTCAGATGCACGCGCGTGTTCTCCGCGGGAACCGACGCCCTCTCGTTTCTTACCACAAGCCCGTAGTACCGCCCTTGCACCCCTTGAGCAGTCTCGTTTAGCTCTCCCAGCGGACTGAGCAGTGACAGCGTGAGTTTCGGCCTGTTCCAGCGCTGTCTGATCCTCTCCCCCCAAAGCGCCACAATGACGGCGAAGAAGGTCGCTGCAGCCGCGACGGAACCTACTACCAAACTCCAGAACTCGAATCGGGTCATTCCGTTCTCCTCGTGACTGGTGGAGACTTGAGCTTGCAGATCAGTTCTCAGTTCTTCGACCTTCTGCAGGATGTTGCCTCTCAGGCCTTCCAGCGAGGCCGCGATGTCGGCGAGGTAGTCCGTGCGCCCGTCCAGGGATGGATCCACTGCTATCACCTGTAGTGCATGCGTCGTGATCAGTGTGAATAGGTCGATGTCGTCAGCCAGCTTGTATGCAACCAGTGCTTGCCGACTATCGAGAACGCCACTTGCCACAGCATCCCTGAGGATGTCGGACGGAAATGAGTCGAAGAGTATGTGCTCTGCGTGATCTCCCACGGCAGTTGCGCCAAGCTCGAGCTTCGCGAACCCGGGTTCGATGTAGTCCAGATAGGAATCCAGAAAGCCAAGCACTCGCGTCTCTTCCGCCAGGTACGCTCGTTCCATCTCGAGCCTGCTCAGGTACGAATCGAGACTGAACGCCAGTGAGACTGATGCGATGACCACGACTACGGATGTGAGCCACTCGAAGAGACTGGGAGACAGAAGACCCGCTTTGTGCCTCCTGAGGATGATCAAGCACGTCCAAACCAAGAGGATCAGTAGGGCCGATATGACTACCGCAATCCGCATCCTCACACATCCCTGCCGTCTCTCCGCCAGCCGCTCTTCGACGCTAGTCTAAGGCCCACGCATCGACGTCTATCTTGTCACTTCCGCGATGTGTTCGTCCTGAACCATCCTCCACGAGCACGACAATCTTCGTGCGGCCTCCGAATCCCTGCTCTCTCAGACACTGTGCCATCTCCCTGTATGGCCACAGAAACACCGTGCTCTCGAATGGCCCCAGCGTGCATGGCAGAGGCTTCTCAGCTATGGGAGCCTGGTTAATGGCGTTCTTCCCGTTGGGGAAACTCACAGTGACGCTTCGCAGTTGGGTGGGGGTTTGCCTGCGATTCTTCACGACAATCCGAAGCTTCATGTCGCCGAGGTCGTCTCCATAGACTGGAATGCCTTGCCCGACGTCGATCTCGAGTCTGGAGAAGCCGCGCCTCCATTGCATCACAAGTCCAGCCACAGCAAGGAGCAGCGCAACCAAGGCTATCCATGAATCCCAGTTCATGACCCTAATGATAGCAGGAGTGGCGCAGACACCGAAGCGGGCAGTTGGCGACATAGAAAGGTGTCTGTGACCCCGCTGTGCTTGTCGAGAGGGATACGCACATCGATTCAGTCTTCGCGGCTGTTGGATCACCGGGCTTCAGATGAGTAGCGCGCGAAGACCAGTCACAGCGAGAGACCCGGCGAACGCATTCTGCATTCAGCCCATCAGATTCGCAAGATCCGAACCCGAGCTCGCAGACTGAGGAATGGGAGTTCGAAACCTGTCCACTACTCCCAACCAGAAGCCTGATCCGCCCCGGGTTTGACGGAGGCTCCGTTTCCAGGAACATGGGAACCTGGAGAGAGGAGACCGTGAGACATGGGGGGGCCGTTGAAGTACCCGGCGGAGCTACGTGAGCGAGCGGTGCGACTGGCGCGTGGCGCGGATCGCCCGATCTCAGCCGTTGCCCGTGACCTGGGGATCCATCCTGAGACGCTGAGAACGTGGGTGCGTCAGGACGAAGCGGATGACGGCAGCCGTATAGCGACCGGCTGGCGACGGTGGAGCGTGAGGAGTTGCGGGAGCTGCGTCGAGAGGTGCGAGATCTCCGGCGCGCCAACGAGATTCTGAAAGCGGCGAGCGTGTTTTTCGCACGGGAGCTCGACCAACCCCGTCCGAGGTGAGCGCATTCATTGATGAACACCGCGCGCGTTTCGGGGTCGAGCCGATCTGTCGGGAGGTTGAGGTGTCGGCGAGTGCGTACCGGGCGAGGCGGGGATGGTCCCCAGCCGAGGTCGCATTGGAACAGCACTCGACAACGCCATGGCGGAGAGCGTGATCTCCACGATCAAGACCGAGCTGACCAAGCGGACCCCTTGGAAGACGCGGCTGCAACTGGAACTGGCTCTCGTTGTCTACATCGGCTGGTACAACGCCAACCGGTTGCATCGCGCCTTCAAAAGACGCACGCCGCTGGAAGTCCTCGATGAGTACAATCAACAGCAGGCGGCTGCCCGGGCGACCGTGGCATCCACGTAACTCAGCCGACGTGGAACCCGGGGCGGATCAGGCTCTGCATTGGGAGTGCGGGGTGAGAAGCGCCAAGCCGAGGACAGGAGTTCACGAAGTGAACTCCCAAGCCGCCGGAGAACCGAGGAATGGCTCCAGCGGCCATCCTCCCTCTCCCAAGACGCAACCCTGAGCATCCTGGTCTGCTCAGGGTTTCCGTCTTGGAGCAGGTGATGAGATCTCCCAATCCAACGATGGAGTCTGCCTCTGGCAAACTCGCAAGCTGCAGGAGGACCGACCAGCCGGTCCTGTAGCCATCCTCAACTCTCCCAGAACCTGGCTCCCATGCAGTTCTCATCTGCCTTCGATGGTTCGCATCCGGCACTCCCCTCGTCGGAACTCCATGAAGCATATTCCTTCTTCGTTGGGCGTTGGAGCTGATCAGTGAGTCACGGGAGCATGCTTTCTGAGAGCATGACCGGACTCAAGCCGGGGGCAGGTGCACGGACATGGCAGTTCTGACATTGCGAACGGCCCGGATCGAGGGGGTAGGTCAAGTCTGCGCTCCACGGAGACGCACTAGCCATTGTCACTCCCGGCTGTCCAGTTCTCCTCCTTCCTCAGACGCGAGAAAGCAGAGGTACTGCGGCCTACACGGATCGCAGTTCAAGGGCGCCCCATTGTTGGCCACCAGGTTACCTGCGCCAGCTATGTACCCGGCAAAACCCGCGATCTCACCGTTTGACCCAAGGACTGCCACCCCGTACTGCTCACAGTCTCGAATCGTGTTCGCCTTCAACACGGCATGAGGGGAGCCCCAAAGGCAAATCCCAGCGAAGTTGCGCTCCACGACGCAGGCCGTCACCTCGACCCACGTTTCGTCTCTGGCGTCGACTCCTGCCGAAGAATGATCCGAAATCGTGCAGTTGGCGAGCGTTGCCTGAGCCGTATCAAAGAGGAAAACACCCACACGACCATTCGCCGAGACTGTGGAATCGGAGATGTCCGCCTGAGCTGCATCATTGAGCACGATTCCCTCTTTCGCATTCCCAGAGACGGTGCAGTCAGTGAGAGAAATCTGAGCCTCGCCGTTGAGAAGGATTCCTTCGGTGGTGTATCTTCCCGCCTGAGCGCTCTCGAATCCGTTCTCTGTGACATCGCAGCCGATGAGCGTGGCTCGCGATGCATCGCTCAGGATGATGCCGTCTCCATCGTTGTCCGCGACTGCGGAGGAAGAGATCGTCGCCCGGGCCGATTGAGAGAGTTCAATCCCGAATCTGCCATTCCCCGAGACCGTCGAACCAGAGATGCTCACCTCGGCCGAGAGCCCGAGCCCGATGCCCCCTGCGCTGTTGCCCGAGACAGTGCAGTCTGCAATTGTAGCCTGCGCTGAATGGACCCCCATGATCCCTAGGGTGTTCTCTGAGATGCGGCAGTTCAGTATTTCAGCTTCAGACTCGTCGTGCAGCTCGATCCCGGTACGGTTCCCCTGCACATCGCAGTTCGAAATGGTGGTCCAGATCTTGGTGCCGGTAACAACCCCTGCACCGGCTCCCCCCGTAATCGTCAGCCCCTCAATCCGCACGGACACGTCGCTGGACCGCTCGGCATCGAGGCAGTAGATCGCCAATACGCCACTGGGGCTAGAATCACCTCGGATGACGGTACTTCCCGAGCCCTTCCCCTTCAGCGTAAGAGATCTCTGTATCGCCAGATCCTCTTGCCACTCGCCCTCGCCGATGCAGATCACGGCTCCATCAGGGGAAGCATCGATCGCCGCCTGAATGGATTCGCCTGACTGCACGTACACTGTGCACTCGTGCCCTTCTTCGCCATGGGTGGTGGCAGCAGCGGCAACCAGTACAGCCAAGAGCGGCAACAGGAGTTCTCTTGCCTTGCGTAGCATGGCTCCTCCTTTGCGGACCAGGTGCTCGCGTTGTGATGACCTTCGCTCTGAGACACCCGCCAGACATTCTATCGAACTCGTTACGGAGTGAAAGGAGCGCGGTGGGAAGGCTGTGCCGGGCGAACTGCCAATTCCGTGACGCTCAGATGGTGGGATCACCTCGGAAAGGGTGATCGAAAGCGGGAGAACCGTCCTGCACACCCCATTGACACGAAAAGGGCCTTCTGCAGGGGAATGTCCTCTGTTGGAGAACGTGGGGCAAAGTCGCGGCGGTCCTGCCCTCGAGGTAGAGGCGCGCTGCCGGCGTACCCTTGTTCCGAGGCGTGATCTGCGGAGATGGAGTCGTAGGTTCGGCACCTGCTGTTTCGCGAGGAATGTCACCTCATCCAGCCCGTCGAAGTCTGCATGCTGAGCCCAGATGTGAGCACGGTGCACACGTGCGGTCGCCAGAGTGACGCTGTCGCCCATTGGCGACAGCGTCTGCAGGCTCAAGTCGGCAGCACGTGACGCAATCCGCTCGGTGAGGGGACTCACTTGTCGCTGCCGCATGAGCGCGACGGCGGAGAGCGCAGCGGGTTCGCCTCGCTGGCTCAAGACGGACTTGAACACCTCGCAGAAGCAGACGGTTGGCACGATGAGCTTCTCATCCCTCATCGATCACCTCGCGCGAAGGCCCATGCCGGAATCATCGTTCGGGTCAGAAGTGCAGGTGGTCTGTGGCCCAGACTGCCATGCGGACGGATCTCGTTGTACTGCGTACGGTTGCGCAGAGGGCTCGCAGAACATCTTCGCCTACGACGAGAGAGCATGAGGAGCCTGGGGTCGCGGCGGCGTCCGGATGAGGAAGCTCAGGATCGCGCCGAGCAGAGGGAGAGCGGACATCAGGAGGATGATCTCCTGGTATCCCTGAATCCGATCGTAAGCTGCCCCGAAACTGACCGGTCCGATGGCGGAACCGATGACGTTGAATGCCGCGGTCACGCCGAGGATTCCACCCAGATAACTCCTCCCGAACAGGGTCGGTTTGAGCACGCGGTAGCTGATCAGGAGAAGACCGCTGCCCACTCCTCCAACCACGCTGTGGATGTAGGCCATCGTTTCGTTCCGCAGGAAGGCGAGTATCAGGAAGCTCACGACCTGCATCAAACACGCCGCGCCGAGCACCCAATGGTGTTTGCGCACCCGATCCAGAACGAACCCCGCGAGGATGGTCGTGCTCAATGCGACCATCGGCTTGATCCCCATCAGGATTGCCGCGAATCTCATCGAGTAGCCGTGGGCGCCGAGAATGGAGACGAAGTGTAGAACCACGCCTGTGCCCACCAGCGACGACTGGAAGACGACATACGTAAGGATCCAGAAGGCCGAGGTCCGGATCGCCTCTGACTGCCGGAACGTCGGCTCGTCCATCGCGCTGCTTGGCACGACTCCGCTCTTGGTCGCAGGCGCTTCCGCTACGGGCGCATCATCCGGCCGCATGCCCACATCCTCGGGCCGGTTGATCAAGAAGGCCCACACAATCGGCAAGTAGACGAAACAGAGGCCGCCGGCAAGGAAACGGTACGCCGCCCGCCAGCCGAACGTCGTGATCAGCCAGCTGTTCAGCAACGGGAAGAGCGCACCGCCGATCGTTCCGCCCAATCCTACGAGCATGATCGCAAATGCCCGACGTCGGATGAACCATTGCGGCGCCAGCGTGCTGGCCGAAAGGTCGAGCGCTCCCTTCCCGCTGAGCCGCGCTAAGAAGAACCCGGTGAACAGCATGAGCGGCGAGATCGACAGGCTGAGCAACAGACACGCCAGCCCCAACGTCAGTCCCGCGGCGATCGCTACCGCCTTCGGTCCGCGGCGATCCACCAGCCGTCCGACGAAGAACATCGCGCATCCGGAGAGCAGCGTAGCCCCGGAATAGATGGAGGAGATGATCGTTCGGCTCCAACCGAAGTCGGCGACAAAGGAGTCCATGAACAACGAGAACGAATCGGACTGGCCCGGCGTGGTGGCGAACATGGAGAACGCGCCGAGGGACACGATGATCCATCCATAGTAGAACGGAAGACTGCGCACCCAGGAGAGCCGCTCGACGGCCACGCAACGCCCCTGCCCCTGTCTCATCCCGCTTTTGCCCCTCAACTGCGCACGGCTCGCGCTTGTCCAGCGCTGGCCCGGAACATCCCGCGGCGGAAGCGCCGAGAGTATCCCACACACATCCGGTCGATTCACGGATAGGAAGGCGGACAGCCCCCGTTCGCAAGAACCGGTCACGCCCAGTTGGGCGGATGAACAGCCGGATCAAGACGGCGCTTCTCGCGAGCCCGTTTGCCTTCGCCTACGATACCCCTTCGCGACGCTGTGCGATACCGTCTCGCACATCGCCATTCCGAACGTTTGTCCGCCCACGCTGTGTAGCAGGTTGTCGAGATCCCCATCCGTATGGGGCTCTGCAGCGCACCCAGCACACAAGTGCGATCCCATCCCGTCGGGGAAGACCTTCGCCCTCCGTGTGTTCCCAGGGCGCGTGACCCAACGACGAGTCGCAGGGCACCTTCCAAGCGACTGAGTGGAGCGGAGTCGCGACAGCATGCATTCGTGCTCAACTCTCAATGAACGAGCCATGGAACAAGTCCACTTCCGGAACCTTGGGAATCGAGATCTGATCGCGACGGCGCTCACGCAGGAAGCGTAACGGCAGTCTCCGACGGCATTCGTGCCACGTAGACCGTGCTCGCCGAGTCGCCACCCGAGTATGGATTCGGGAAGCTCACCACGTGAGCTTCGCACGATGCAAATACTGCATCGAGCAGGCGGATGAAGCGGTTCTCTGGTGGATCGTCGGACCACATGGCGAAGACGCCGCTCGAATGGAGCTTGCCGGCAAGGCTTCGCAGGCCCTCCCCCGAATAGAACGCGCCGTTGCTCGCGGTCAGCCAGTGGCTGGGCGAATGGTCTATGTCTAGCAGGACTGCGTGGACCCGGTGCGTGGGTCCTTTGGCGTCAGACTTGCCCAGGCCGGATGCAGCCCACTGGAAGAAATCGGCTTGAACGAGCGAACAGCGCTGATCGGAGGCCAGCAACCTGCCGAGCGGAACGAGGCCTTTCCGGTGCCACTCGATGACCGGTCGCAGCATTTCGATGACCGTCAACGACTTGACCGACGCCGACTCCAGTACGGCTGCGGCGGTGTAACCCAGGCCCAGTCCGCCGACGACAACATCCCAGCCTGCTCCATCGAGAGCAGCCAGCCCAAGCTTCGCGAGCTGAGTCTCGGAGACGGTGAAACGGCTTGACATCAAGAATTCTTCGCCCAGTCTGACCTCGTAGACGATCTCCCCGCCGAGCCGTGGGTCCGCCCGTCGCCTCAGGCTGATCCCGCCCAGCGGCGTTTCTTGGTAGTCAAGCTCCTCGAAATCGATCGACATCCGCTAGCTCCGTTTCGAACCTGCCCTTCGCGGTCCTGATCTGCTGCGCTGCTCGGAGCAGATCCCTCGCAGCCACAATCTACACCATACACCAAGGACAAGGTCAGGGCCTCATGTTCTTGCCCCTCTTGATCTTCAGAGTTCACATTCGACAAAGCACTTGACCGCAAGCCCGGGCCTCTTCATGTTTGTCGTTCATTGCCAGGCCTAAGGAGCATGGCCATCGCGACGACCAAGAAGGCAACCCGCGAGGGGAGGGTCTCATCACTAGATCCCGAGGATCAGCTTCGCCGTCGAGAAAAGCTGGAGCAGATGGTCTCCGCGGCCGGCGCCTCTCGCCGGATGACGGACAGCGCCTCGGAAACGGTCATCGTCGGCCGGATGGCCGCGTACGTATCCTGGGCTGGGGTTGGCCGGGGCTCTCGGTACCATCTCTCGGTACGCCCTTGCCGGTCTCGTTCAACGGGTGGGCGGCGGCTCGTTCCCGTGCGGGACCCTCGCCGTCAATGGGATGGGGTGTCTTCTGTTCGGCGCGGTGTGGGCGCTGACCGGTGATCGGTTCGCCGTCGGTGCCGGCGTACGCACGGTCCTGCTGGTGGGATTCCTCGGCGCGTTCACCACGTTCTCGACTGCGATGGCGGAGTTCGGTCAGCTTGCACAGGAGGCCGCGTGGCTGCGCGCGACGGTCTACCTCGTTGGCGGAAACGCCGTCGGCGTCGCGGCGTTCTTCGTGGGCTCAGCCTTGGGACGATGGATCTAGGGGAGAGTATGGATCTGCCAGAGGAAGCGGAACTGCTGCGGGTCATCCATCGGGGAGAGCGGCAAGCTTGGCCACCAGCTGCGGTACGAAGCGATGGTGGAGCTTGCGCGGCCACGGGGCGGGGGCAACTGTCCTCCGTGGGATCCTGGGGTTCGACGCGGACGGCTGCCTTCACACGGCCAAGATCCTTCGTCTCTCCGAGGACCTGCCGATCGTCGTGGAAACCGTCGATCGTCCTGAGCGGACCGAGGCGCTCCTGACCGAGATCGATCCCATGATCTGCGAGGGGCTGATCACACGAGAGAAAGCCCGTGTCATCGCGTACCGCGCCGGTACGAACGCGGACAGCGCGTAGACACTGCGGCAGGGGGCGATCGCCGCGGGCCGGTTCCAGCGGCTGCGGGCGAAACAAGGGAGGAAACAGGATGACGGCTTGGGTCCGAGTCGTTGAAGACTCCGAGGCGGATGAGGGACTGTCAGATCAAGTCGTGGTCACTACATGTCAGCTTTCTAAGGTAGTCTGCCTTTTCTCCTCCTCCCAATACCGCCCATAGCTGACTCCTTCGATTCGGCTTTGCGCCTTGAATCGAAGATGCTCTGTTTCCGATAGTCGGCGGAATTCGCCGGGGGAACACTCGATGACAAGGTGGAAACTCGTATGAGACCCGTCAAAATACACGGCCTCACCTCCGAGGAAACCGACGCACCGCTCCTTCGCTCTCTCGTATGACCCATCGGCCGATGTCATCTGCTGGGGAGCACCTCCTCCTGCATCGAGACGCCGCAAGCTACCACCTCTACCTCAACTCCCGTTACCACATGGCTTCCGGCCGATCTGACTTGGACACAGCAGCCAAGACGGGACCGCAGCTCTCGCGAGCCCCATCGGAAGCAAAGGCCTTGGCGCAAGCCTTCCGCTTGCACTGCCGGTGTTCATCCTGTTGGCGCGGCGTCTTCTATGAGAGGGTGGTTTGCTCCACCTCACCCTCTGAAGCGGCTTCTTCATCCCCGATCACTCCAAAGTCCACTTCCTCCCCCTCAGAGACTGCAGGCGGAGCATCGGCTGCTTCGAGACCGCTCGCTTCTGGCGCCTCCCCCTCAGAGACCTTTCGTGTGGGCCCGACCACTGCAGCCGCAACGCTCTCTGCCTCGGCTTTGCGAACCCTCTCGAGAATCTCATCCGCAGCAGGGCCGACGTCCTGCGCCTGGGGCCCCTTATCGCCCTCAGTGACCACGTAGTCCACTCGCTGCCCCTCGGTCAGTCTCTTGAAGCCTGTCCCCCGAACGGAACTGAAGTGGACGAACACGTCTCCGCCCTGAGGCCGCTCGATGAAGCCGTACCCCTTGGCGTCGTTGAACCACTTGACTTTGCCGGTTTCCCGCTGTGCCATGGTTGATCCTCCTCCTCTTTGCTGTGGGGCACGATGCCGAAGGCCCCGATACGCTGAACTCCTCTACGACCTGACGTCACGACTCCCGTCTTGTGAAACACCCGATCCTCTTCCCGTCCGGAGTGCGGCATCTCCGCAATGATGCCAAGCGCACACCGGGGTGGACGGCGGCGGAGCCGCTTGCAACTGCCGATGCCCAATCACGAACGGAGCCCCATCATCTTCCATGTGTGCCCCCCGGATAGCGGTTGATCCTGCAAGTGCCGCCCATCAGGAGCTCTAGCTGGATGCGACGTGCTTCTCGCAGGTCTTGCGGAAGTGGTGCCCGTAGATTGCGAAGGTGACCGCCATTGGGAAGCGCTTCGGGCGGCGGCGAATCACCCAGATCAAGAGCTTCCAGTACTGAAGGCGCTCCCTCCCGGCAATGCCCAGACGGATGATCGAGCGGAGGAACGCCACGATGTGCCGTCCGCTCAACGAAACGTTCTTCGCCGGCGCCCTGTACTCACGCAGGAACGTCCTGACCCGCTTATAGTAGTGCTTCGGGGAGTAGATGGTCTGCAGAATCCTGTCGTAGCCTTCTCTCAATGCCACGTGGTCCATGACAGGCACGATGTTGGTCGAGCCGTCGACGTTGTCTCCTGAACTCTGCTTGCGCAGCCGACCGTCCTGCTTGAGACGGTCATTGAGCCGTGTGCCTGGTGGAGCCTGCAGCAGCCCGACCATGGCAGTCACGATCCCGCTGCTCTGAATGAACTCGATCTGCCGTTGAAAGATGGATGGCTGGTCGTGATCGAAGCCGACGATGAAGCCTCCCTGAACCTCTAGTCCCGCTCGCTGAAGGCGCTTGACGTCTTCGACAAGGTTCCGTCCCCTATTCTGCCGTTTGTTGCACTCTGTCAAGCTTTCTTCGTCAGGCGTTTCGATCCCGATGAAGACCGTGCGGAATCCCGCTTCGACCATCATCCTGGTCAGCGCCGCGTCGTCGGCAAGATCGATCGATAGCTGGGTCTGAAGCGGGATATTCTTGCCCTTCTGCCACTCGATGAGGGCCGGAAGAAGGTCCTGCTTGAGTGCCGTGCGATTCCCAATCAAGTTGTCGTCTACAAAGAAGACGCCTCTGCGCCAGCCGGCGGCGTAGAGGCCGTCCAGCTCTGCGATGACCTGCGCGGTCGTCTTCGTCCGCCATCTGTGCCCAAACAAGGTCGTCACATTGCAGAACTCGCAATCGTATGGGCATCCTCTCGAGTACTGGATGCTCATCGATGCGTATCGATTGAGTTCCGCCAGTTCCCACCGGGGCTGAGGACTCCTCTGGATGTCGGCGAATCCGGTAGATGTGTACAGCCGCTTTGCGCAGCCGCTTTCAAGGTCATCCAGGAACTGCGGCAGGGTAACCTCAGCTTCGTTGAGCACGAAGTGATCGACACCGGCGAAGTCCTCATGCTCGCTGGTGAACAAGGGGCCTCCTGCGACAACGCGAAGTCCCGCTTCCTTGCAGCGTGCGATGGTCGTGCGGGCGGACTCGCGCTGCACGATCATGCCACTGATGAACGCGCAGTCCGCCCACGCGAGATGCCTGTCCGTCAGCCTCCGGACGGTGGCGTCGACAAGCTTCAGTGACCAGTCAGACGGCAGCATCGCAGCTACAGTCAGCAATCCAAGAGGCGGCGAGGCCGCCTTGCGTCCAATGAAGGCAAGGGCTCGTTTGAAACTCCAGAATGTCGGCGGCACTTCGGGGTAGATCAATAGGGCATTCGTGGTAGTCCTCTTTGCAGCTGTCTTCGCAGCGTGGCGATTTCGCTGCGTTGCGACTTTCGCTCCGGGATTGGCGATCACACGCGCTTCAGCTCAGCCATCACGTATCGCTCTACGGCCGTGCGAATGATCTCGGACTCCGAGGCCCCCACTTTCTCAGACAACTCCTGCAGCTGGCCCAGCAACTTGGCGGGCGCCATGAAGTTCTTCATCACGAGGGGGTTCTTGGAATCTCGTTTCGGACGGGCCACATCGTATCACCGACGTAACTATACAACTAATTGTTTGATTAGTCAACGAATCAACAACCTCAGCCTATCGCTGAGGCGAATCTGCCCTTACCCTCCCGACAACGGCCTTTAAGTCGTCTAGGATGCCCTGGGAGGAAGGATGGATCGCTACGCCATGGCCGACAAACGCGCTTCTCGGTCAGTCTCCGGCGCCGGAGCGGAGGTCGTTGGACCTCGCGTGGGGTTTCGGGCCTGTTCGCCACCGCCAACCCGTCGACCGCCAACCCCCGACAGGGCGGCCTACTCTCTCCGCGGTTGCAGGATCCCGCCGACGTGTCGCCCCCCCTTTGGCCTTGACTCCGACAGTGGTCTCTCGATGTGCACCAGAGCCTCCCCCCGGCGGTCCCCCGTCGGTGGCCACGCTCGCTTCGACGCTCGAACCAAGGTGGGAGGCCGCACGCCCACCCGACCCCCCGCGCGATGCGAGCGGGAGTGTCGGCGGATGCGCCGCTGCAGGAGGGCGAGCGCAGACGGGCCGGCCACGGGCTTCGACCGGCAGCGAACGGCACCGCTCTTGGACGGAGCGCGCGAGGCTGGTATGATGGTTCCCAACGGCTGGCGGTGCGCTGACTCATGCAATGCCCGGTGGGGGGCGTCAGGGGACGCGGGAGTCCCGCCGTGCATCCCGAATAGGAGGCTAGGATGAGGAATCTGCGAATCGCCCTCTCGAAGAAGGAGAAGGGCGAACAGCTTCTTCAGCGGCTCAACGAGCTGAAGAAGAGCAACGAGGTCGACGACGAGGCTTACGAGGGTCGCCGCGAGCGGTTCGAGCGGCTGATCCAGGAAGGCGAGACGGAGCTCGAGGCGATCCAAACGTCGCTGTCGACCAAGCTCGAGGCGCTGAAGCGGGATCTCGAGAAGTACCCCCAGGAGCTGAAGGACCTCGAGTTGAAGAGCAAGCTCGGGGAGATCGACGCTGCGACGTTCACGCGCCAGGATCAGAAGCTGCGCGCGCGGATCAAGAAGCTCGAAGAGGACGCAACGGAGACGGAGAGGCTCCTCGCGGCGGACACAGCCGAAGCGGCGGGAGGGTTCATCGACGTGGCGATCGAGCCGAAATCGACCACCGCGAAGCTGACCGGCTGGATTCGCCGCGGCCGATAGCTGATCGGACCCCGCCGCGGCCGTCACGGACGCCGGTCGCGCGGCATGATGTCAAGTTCTTAGAGGAAGCCCAGCCGCACGCCGAGGATCATCCCGACGCCCAGGCCGACCATCACCACGCCGGTGACGAAGTGAAGCTTGGTTAGCTTCGCTTGCCGCCAGCGCTCGGCGCGGGCCGTCGTCGTCAGCCCGAAGTGCACCATGAGCGTGATCGCGATCATCGGCAGGATGAAGATCAGGTTGTAGAGGAAGAGGAGGAGCGCGCCGTGGAGGCGCTCCGTCGTTTGCGAAAGCAGCGAGAGGATCGCGAGGTAGGGGCCGGAGGTGCACGGCGCAAGGAACAGCGAGTCGAGCACGCCGATCAGGAACGCACCGGGAATCGTTAGCACCGAGGCGGTCGCCGCCTTGAGCCGCGGCTTCCACCGGTCGGGCACCTCGATGGAGAACCACTTCCCGTACCACAAGAGGTCCTTCATCTCCCACAGGCCCACGAGGATCGCCAGCGCAGATACGGCGTAGATGAACGGCTCCCGAAATCCCCTCGTGCCGACGGTGATCCCGAGGACCGAGTAGACGAGAAACCCCAGGAGGTAGTAGGAGAGGAAGATCCCCGCGCTGAACGCCAGTCCGGCCCAGATGACCTTGCCGCGCCGACCGATCACGAGCAGCGTGCCGAGGAGCAGGACGAGGACTGCGAAGTCGCACGGATTCACCGAGTCGAGCGCTGCCGCGCCGATCACCGCCCACAGCGTGACCCTTTCGCGCACGCGAAACCGCTCGATCGGCGAACTGGCGGCGGCATCTACAGCCCGCGAGACCCGCTCGTCCACGTACGCGGTCGTCTCGGGGGAGTCGTCAAACGGGCGGACAGCGGCGCGCTGCGCGTAGAGCCTACCGCCGGCCATCGCCAGATCGCCGACGAAGAACGCGGGTGGGTCCCCACGGGCGTTGAACAGTCGTAGCAGCCCGGAGAGCAGGCGCTGGTTCTCGGCGTCCTGCAGCGACATGCGGCGGAGGGAAAGCAGCGGGTGGCGGTCGAGGAGCTGAATCGCCCACAACTCGAGGTCAGCCCCCTCGGGGTCCCCCTCCTCCACGAACAGCACGAGCTCTGTCGCGGTCGCCGGAAGCCGATCCCGCGGAGACGGTGCCTCCGCGGCGAGAGCGGCTTCGATCGCGCCACGCAGGGTCCACTCCTCCGCAACGCCTGACAGCTCGACCGGCGCTTCCTCGAGGCCGTAGAACGTACTGCCGACCACGGCGACGTCGCCGACGAACACCATCGGCACCGGCCCGATCGATGCGCCGTAGGCGGAGAGCAACTGGGAGAGCAAGAGTCGGCCGCCTACAGTATGGATGTCGTGCCGCTCGACGCTCAGGCCAGGGTAAGCCGCCTCCAGCTCGCTAAGGAGGCTCCCGACGCGCGCGCAGTGCGTGCAGCCGACCTCGTAGAAGTAGAGCGCGGTCGCCGTCTCTCCGATGACTGCAACGCCGCAGATGAGGGTCGCAACCGCCAAGACCCCCGATATGAAGCAACGCTTGATTGGCTGCACGGCTGTCGCGTCTCCCTCCCGGATCGCCCTCAGCTAGCGGCGCGGGCGCTTCCTCCGCTGTGTCGTCGTCACTCGTCGGGCTCGAACGACCAAAGGAGATGCCCACCGGTCGTCTGCGACACTGCGTCACGGCCGCCTTGGACGGCGACCGCGTCATAGCCGAGGCTCACGAGTCCCTGGACAGCCCGGTAGGATGCCGTGCCGTTCACATCGTCCAACAGCCACAGAGTGAACGCGGTCTTGTCTGGCAACTGGAGCCGGCGCTCAAGATCAAGGAGCCAGGCCGTAAGCTGGTCCTCGCGGAGGTTCACCGATCCGGGGACATGCGACGTCGCAAACTCCTCCGGGGAGCTCAGGTCGACAACGACCCGGTATCGACTCGCGACAGGCCCGGGAAACTGTGAATACAGGCCGCCGATCGGGCTCCCGACAAAGGCGCGCGGGGCGATCCCCTCCGCCCACTCGACGTACTTGTGGCCCAACTCCGCATGCCAGCGCACCAGACCCCCATTCACGAACGTCACCCCGTAGTAGCCTCGATCGCGCATCTCGGCCGCCGCCTGTGCGCCGAGCGCTCCGTCGTGGTCGTACAGGACATAGGCCCGCCCCGCCGGAAGGCGATGCCACTGCGCATCGAGCTCGGAGAACGGAGTATTGATCGCGCCGAACAGGTGCGCCTCCGCGTAGGCATCGGCCTCCCGAAGATCGATCAGGAAGAAGTGCTCCGAGGCGAAGGCGGATGCGGTCGCGAGGTAGGATGGCAGCGTCGTCAGTACAGTCGCCTGGATCGTCAGCGGGAAGCTGGGGCGGGTCGAATCGTCGCTTGTGACGGTCAGGACCTGAGCGGTCGGCTGCGGTCGGTACCCATATCCGGCCGTCCGGAACGTGACCTGCAGATCGACGGACTCGCCGGGGGCGACGGTGTAAGGAGCCCGCCGCGATCCGCCGCCTGCAAGCAGGAAACCGTAGCTGGTGCAGCTGCAGTTGTACGAGACGCTGCTGACGGTGATCGGCGTCGTTCCTGCGTTGCTCAGGGTGAAAACGCATTGAACGATGTCGCCATCGCGGACCGGGCCGGAATCGTGCAACGGCCTGTCGACGACAAGCTGGTCCCCCGCCGCGGACGCGGCGCAGAGAAGCGACAGAACGGCCAAGATCAACAACCCAGACAGGGGCTTGAACATGCCCTTCCCTCCTTGTCGGCTCGTTTGCCTTGCCGGTACTACAGCCGTCGGCTCGGGAAGTTCCCGCGGATCGCCGTTCGGTTTCGCCCGCCGCACGTTCCTGCGGCGTTGGTGAGCGTGGACGCGAGTCTACCCGATCGCGTGTCGCTCGGAAAGGCTGCCCTGCTGGACTACCGGTCCCGCCACGCCCGCCGCGTCCCAGCACGGCACGAAAAAGGAACCCGCCCGGGAGATGTACGGTCCCCCGAGCGGGCTGTCGTCCGCAGCTAGTGGATCCAGAGCAGCGTTCGGCCGGTGTTGTTCTCCTCATCCGCTTCGAGAACCTCGCCCTCAGCGTCGACGACGAGGACGACATCGTAGAACGGGTCCTCGAGACGGGAGACGTCGAAGTCCTGGCGGAAGCTCGCGGTCGCCCCGGCGGCCAGGCCGTCGAAGCGGGTGCGGTGCGCGGGGTCGTCGATCAGGACAAGCTCGCCGTTCTGCCTGGAGACGTAGTACGCGCGGACCGTGAACGCCGCCGCTGCTGCATCGCCACGGTTCTCGAGCGTCGCAAAGACCTGCGCCGTCTGTCCTGCCCCGTTCACCATGTGCGCGGAAGCAGAGCGAACCAGGAGATCCGGGCACGTCGTGCAGGCCGGCGGCGGGGCGGCGTCGGGTTCGAGGATGAACGACAGCTCGACCACGTTGTTGGTTTCGTCCGCCTCCTCGATCCGCCCGACGCAGCCGCTGGCCGACTCTCGGTCGCAATCGACGTCGCCCCGAACGATGTAACGACCCGGCTGCTCGAAAAGCGATCGCCTCAAGGTCCACGAGACCTCCCGCGCATCATCCGGGATCAACCCCGGCAGGCCGGCCCGCTCGCTGTGCACCAGATCGGCGCACTCAAGCGGCAGCCGACCGTCGCACGCGAGGGATGGATCCATCCGATACACGCGAAGCAGCATGTCGAACGCCGTAGCCGGCTTCGTCCCGTCGTTGGCGACGGTGAGGACAGCGCGGACCGAAGTGGTCTCTTCCGACCACTCCTCGGGATCGATTCGCAGCGAGCGCGCCGCGAGATCGGGAAGTCGCCTGCCCACGAGCAGGATCGGCAATTCCGTCGAGTTGTTGTATTCGTTGTGCTCCGGCACTCGCCCTTCGCACACGCCGTCGCCATCTACATCTCCCTCGCAGTCGGCCTCGGCGATGATGACGTACTGGCCGGGGGCGAGGTCGGCCTTGGCGAGATCAAGCGCGCAGCGAACCGTCGCCGGCACGAAGGTCCCAATGCCCGAGAGGGTGACCGTCCCGAAGTACGCCGCCTCGCGGCAAGCTCCCCCTTGCGGGTCGCCGCAGGCGTACGAATAGACGGGCACCGCACCGAGTTCGTCGATCCGCACGAGGCGGAAGCGCACGGTGAACTCGCCGGCCGCGAGAACGCCGAGATTCAGGACGGTTGCGCTCACCTCCAGCTCGTCCGCCTCGGTCTGATCGATCACTGTGCCAAACGGGGTTGCAAGCCCGATGACGGTGAGGTCGGCGCCCAAGACGGTCACCTGGCTCTCGACCAGGTTGTTCGCGACGTTGCGCTCGACAACAGCATTCGTCGGGTCGATCTCGGCGCGGATGCGGTACTGCTGCGGCAGAAGCTCCTTCGTCTCCAGCATCACCGGAACGGAGACGGTCTCTCCGATACGCAGCCCCGGCACGCTGACCAGAGCGGCGGGGACGAACTGCTGCTCGCTGTACCCGCCGTCGCAGGAGGCGCCGATCCCGGCCGCGCCGGCGGCGAGGCGGCAGGTGGAGAACCGCACTGAGAACGGACCGGCGTCCTGCTCGCCGAGGTTCGTCACGCAGACGGTCAGCCGGACGGTTTGCCCGCGTTGAATGTCCCCGGCGGGCTCGAGGGTGATCGGCGCAGCCGGACAGAAGGCGAGATCCGGGAGCCGGGAAGCGAGGAGGGTCAGTGTCGTCAGCAGCTCGTTGTTCGTCTCATCCAACTCCGCGACCGCGTTCGCCGGATCGACGACGATGCGAACCTCGTAGATCCCGGAGGCGAGCGCCTGCGGGTCGGTGTTGAGGACCCCGACAACCCGCGCCTGCGCTCCGGCGGCGAGGTGCAGGCTGGCGCAGCTCACGTCGTCGGCGCACGGGATCGGCTCCCAACGGCGATTCCCCTTAACGCGGTAGTAGAAGGCCACTTCGACGCCGGTTGCGTCCGCGCGCCCCGTGTTCCTGATCACCGAGCTGATGGTGACGCGATTCGCTCGCCCCTGCTCCGCGGGCGAGGCGGGCGTCAGCTCGATGCTCTCGGGATGGAGTTCGGACCGCTTCGCCTCCGCCGGTTGAATGACGAGCGTCCTGCTCAATTCGTTGTTCGCCTCGTCCGCTTCGTGGAGAAGGTTGTTGGGGTCCGCTACGACGCGGATCTGATAGAGTGCCGGAGCGTCCGTCAGTCCGGCGCGATCCGGCTCCAGGATGCCCTCGACCACGGCGGTCATCCCGCGTCCGAGGATCGCGATCGTGGCGGTGGCAAACCGCACGTGCCCCGCGTAGAAGGCCACTTCTATGTCCTTCGCCACGCCGTCGCCGTCGTTTCGCAACTCGGCCGACACGCGGACTTCCTCGTCCAGCCGGACGACCGACTTGTCGAACGCGAGGCTCAGCGGCGCCAGCTCGACCGATAGGAGTGTCAGCGAGCCGGAGATCGTGTTGTTGCCCTCGTTCTGCTCGGCGACCGCGTTCTCCGGGTCGACCGTCACCGAGACGCGATGCGTGCCGGCTTGGAGGCCCAGGGCCTGGGGATCAAGCTCGGCGACGATGTCGGTCACCCCGCCTGCGGGGAGCACGAACCGGATCTGGCGTGCAAATTCGGCCCCGTCGACGAGGAACGCGACGACGAACTGCCCGGCCTGCGCCTGACCGAGATTGCGGATCTGAGTGGTGACGTTCCACGGATCCATGTCGTCTCCGGCGCCCGGATTCGTGTGCGCGTAAGTGAGGCTCACCGGTTGGAGATCCGGCAGGCCGAGGCTCGAGTCGCGCAGGGTCACCGTCGTGCGCAACTCGTTGTTCAGCTCGTCGGTTTCGGAGATCCGGTCCGCCGAGTCGGCGACGACGCGAAGCTCGTACGTGCCCAGGTCGAGATCGATCGTCGCGAAGTAGAACTTCGCTTCGTAGTAGTTCTGCTGGCTCGGGGGCAGGTTGACCCCTTCGATCGTGCCCTGGATTGTCCAATTGCCCGTGCCGTCCAGCAGACGATAGAACAGGCTGATGTGGAATCCGTCAGCGCTTCGGCTTCCCGTGTTCATCACACGCGCGGACACCTCGATCACCTGTCCCCTGTCGACAGCGGAGGGAGGGTCGAGGACCAGCTTCACAACCGAGAGCTCCGCCAGGTCCTGCGCAACCACAGCCCAAGAGACCACCGACAAGAGCGCGACGATCGCAATCGTCGCACGTCCAAGTTTCTTCTTCATCAGCCTCCAAGCCTCCTCCCTTGCGTCCACTTTCCCCTCCTACTGCCGCGTGGCGAATCGGTAGACGGCGCCATCCTCGGTGCCATAGTAGTAGTTGCGTACGAGGCGTGTTCCGAACTCGGTCCTCTCCCGCGTCTCGACCATCGCCAGGGTCGAGACGATCCCCACGGCCGGGAGGCCTGCCGAGTCGATCTCGAAGGCATCGACTCCGCTCAGCGAGACCACGTGCGGAATGCCGGCTTGATCCCCAAAGAAGACGCGGCCCGTTCGCCGATCGGCAAGCGGTGTCGAGCGGATGGCCGCATCGGCGTCGTAGCTCCACTGCAAGGCCCCGTCGAAAGCGAGGGACTCAAGGGAGCCAGCGCCGGTCGTGATGTAGATCGGGTCGACGTCGCGCGGATCGATGACGACCGACGTGATCGGCCCCGCCAGCGACCCGCTTCGCGGGTACCGCCAGCCGAGGAGGATCTGCCCGGTGTCCTCCCCGGTCGGGGTGCAGTGCCCCGCAGCGTAGAGGATGCCACCTGTTCCGGCCTCGGTCGCGACGTAGATCCCTGTCCCCGCAAGCGCGAACCGGGCCGGCGTGCCGATCAAGTTCGCCGCGTCGAGCCGGCACCGCGGCGACAGGTCGGAACCGTACGCGTGGACTCCCATCGTCGTGAGCACGTAGACGATCGACCGATCGGTGTCGTAGAGGATGCCGCGCATCTCGCCGGGCACGGCCACGAGCCGCGACACGAGGTACTCCGACCCCGAGCGGACCAACTCATGGAAGCCGCCTTCGGTGGCGGCATAGATCCGGTTGGTCCCACCCGGTGCGAGCGCGACGATCCTCCCGCCGACCGCTGCGTCCGCCAGCACAGCGCCGTTCTCGAGATCGATGCGGTAGAGGCCTCCTGCGGTCGTGCCGATCGAGACGAAGGGCGAAGCGCCGAACGACCACACGACCGCGGCCGGCGCTCCGACGACCTGGCCGATGTCCTGGACGGACCCCCCGTCGACCCGGCGGATCGCGCCGTTTTCCCAGACCGCGTAGACACGCCCGGTCGATTCGTCCGCCGCGAGCCACCGTGCCGCTGAGCCGCTCGCCAGCACGACCCGCTCCACCGAGCTGATCGACGGCACGACAACGTACGTCGACATCAACCCGTTGTTCGACCGATCCGCGTCCGGCACGAGGCCGTCGGGATCGACCTGGATCGACAGGACGAACTCGCCCGGCGTGGCCGTGGGGACGGGGTAGGAGACCTCGACCTGGTCGAGCGGCCCGACGCTAGTCCACGACTCGATATCGACGCCATGGCTGGTGGCGAAGGAGACCTGGAACGGGCCCGAAGGGACGTTGCCTCGGTTGCGGACCGTCACGTAGACATACAGCCGCTGATGCTGCTCGACCGACGCCCCCGGCCCCAAGGAGGCCCCCGGCGAATCGAAGCGCAGGCTCGTCGGCACGAGGTCGACCTGGGCATCCATTCCGACCGGACCGATCTGAAGGCTCATGTAGCAGACGTTGTCGGTCTCGCTAGCTTCCTCGATCTCGCCACGGGCATCGACGCGGACGGTCACCTGGTGCTCCCCGTACGGGAAGGACGCCGTATCCAGCGTCCTCGTGAACTGCCACGACTCGTCCGGAGCGAGCGGCGGAACCCGGCACAGCTCAATCCGCTGGCTCTGGCCGGTCGGGTAGGTCCAGCCGAGCTCGAGGTCGCTCGCAGCGGCCGCCTCCGTTCCGCTGTTTGCCACCGTCGCGGCGATCGTCACCGGGGTGCCAGGAGCGAGACCGGCAGGCGTGGCGGTCAGCCGCTGACAGAGGAGGTTCGCTTTCCGCGCCGGCACGACGCCGATGTCCCCGACGTCTCGGACGACGAATCGCATCTCGATCGCGTTGTTCGTCTCGTCCTGTTCCGCGACGCGCCCCCCTTGCGGGTCGACCTCGACGGTCGCGGTGTACGTCCCGGCTTCCCGCGGCGGGACTCCCCACTCCACCCAGAGCGTCTCGAACGGCTCGAGGCGCGCCACCGTGAGCGGCAAGGCGAGGGGATCGCCGACGTCGGCGGACGTACCTGCGACGTGCAGCATCACGTCGAACGGCCCTGCGCTGAGGTCGCCCGAATTGTGCAGCGCAGCGCGAACCGTGAACGGATAGCCCGGCGGTATCGGCGTCGGGGGGGCGAATTCGATCCGATCGACGAGCAACTCCGCCGTGCGCTGCGGCAGGCCGCCGACTTCGAGCGACGCGGAGATCGTGTTGTTCGCACGGTCCTGTTCGAACAAGAGGCCGTCCGGATCGACGATCACGCGGACGGTGTGGGCACCCTCGAGGAGGTCCTGGGTGCGCAGGAGGCCCTGCACCGTCACCGTGTCCCCAGTGCCAAGGCCCGTGCCGCTGTAGTAATAGGTGTCGAGGCGTCTGGCATCGACGAAGAACCCGACCGTGAACGCGTCCGCCGTCCTCGCCCCGGTGTTGCGGACGGTGGCCTCCACCGTCACATCACCGCCGCGCGCCACGGAGGAGCGACTGAGCTCGAGGCTTTCGGCCTGGAGGTCCGAGCCGAAGATCGAGAAGCCGATCACCAACTCGTTGTTCCGTTTGTCCTGCTCTTGGACCGCGTTCAGCGGGTCGACGACGGCCTTCAGCTCGTAGTCGCCGGGGAGGATCCGCGGCTCAACCGCGATCCCCTGACACGTTCGACCCTGCTCGTGCGCCGCGAAGTCGATCAGCACGGAGATGGCTCTCGCATTTCTGCCCGCCTCGATGCTCAGCGGTTCCGCCTCGTCGACCTCCGGACGGACCGCCCAGGCCCAGTTCGTCGGATCGCAAGCGGAGAGGCTCTCATCCTTGAGATGCTGAGGGTCTTTGAGGTCCTGCCAAGCGACGTCGCTCGCCCCGATACGGCGATACTGGAAGGCAACCTGGACGCCCTGCTCGGTGGACCCTCCTCCCGAATTCACGACCACGACCGTCGCCGTCGCGTTCCCGAGCCAACCGAGCGGCGAGGACGGAGACAGGGTCAGCGCGACCGGCCGCAGATCGGGGAGGTGCCGATCGTTCGGCACGACGGCGAACGATGTCGTCAACTGGTTGTTCGCTTCGTCCCGCTCCCTCGCGCCCCGTTCGGGATCGAGCGGGTCGCGCAGTTCGGCTCTGACGCGGAGCCCGTACACCCCATCCGCAGCCGCGGTGTGCGGGAACCGCACGACAATCTCACCATTGCGCTCGAGGCCCGGGATCTCCACTGAACCGATCGGAAGCCACGCGCCGCCGGAGTGGGACAGCTCGCAGACGACGAGGAACGCCCCGGCGTGGACCGAGCCTGTGTTCGCGATCCGCGTCGAGAAGCTGACGGTCGCCCCGATCTCCACCGGCGACCGAGGGTCGACGGCGAGCGCCGTGGGGACGAGATCGGGCAGCGGGCTGCGCACGACCAGCCAAGCGGTCGCGTGGTTGTTCGTCTCGTCCAGCTCGCCGATCCGGTCCTCCGGATCGACCCGCAGTTGCAGGCGGTACCCCCCCGCGGAGAGGGCGGTCGTGTCCAGAATGAACTGGCTCGCTTGCGGCGAGGAAGCGAGCTGGAGCACCTTGCGCTCGATCAGGCAGTCGGCCTCGAGATCGGAGCGGCGACACGCGACCTCGACAGTCACGCTGTCCACGGCCCCGGAGTGCACGACCTCGAAGGAGACGGCCACCGACCCGCCGCGGTCGATCTCGGCCGGGTCGACGCGCACCGCCTCGAGCGCGAGATCCACCGCGTCCGAGTCGGCACGCGCGGCGAACGGGACAAGCAGAAGAAGACACAGAACGACAAACGATCGACCCGCCATCACGCCTCCTCCTTGTCCGGCGACCTCCTCGCCGAGACGTCTCTTACGCCAGCCTCCCGCGTCTCGAACGCGGTCGCCTCCTTCTCTCAGGGACTCACCGGAGCGGTGCCTCCTGCGGCCTCGCTTGCGGAACGAATGCTGGCCGTCAGATCGAACGCGTACACCGCCCCGTTCGCTGACTGCAACAGGAGCCTGCGATCCTCTCCCCCCGACCGCGCGACCGTCAGCGCACTGAAGCCCCCGCAGCGGCCGTCGGCGCAGCCGAGGAACTCGAACGGAGTCAATGCAAGCTCCGCGGGGCGAACCGCACCGCCGCTCCAGACATCCGCCCAGACGTCGATCAGCATCAACTGGTCCGGATCTTCCAGATCGAGCGCGACCAAGGGTCCACCGGCGTAGCTGAGAAAGATCATCCCCGGGTGCTCAGAGTTCGGTGGAAGAATCTCCAGCAACGGTCCCATGAGGTACTCGTTCGAATAGGGTGGGCTGTACGGCGTCTCCTGCGCGTAGCGGAGGCTCCCTCCCGTCACGTTGGCCGACAGGCGGAAGAGCTGGTTCGCCGAGGTGTTCGCATAGACATCGTAGGACGTCGCGGTGGCGGAGACCACCGCGCGAACCCCCATGATCGGGCTCCCGAGGCTCCGCACATCGGCGACGGCGGCTCCGACCGCGCCCGAGGTCGTGTCGACGGTGTAGATCCTCCCTCCCTCCGTTCCAAAAAAGAGGTAGGTCAGGTCCTCTCCGAGATCGGCGGTCCTGGCCGCAGTGAGTTCGGTGCTCGGAACGTCCCCGCCCACCAACAGCACAACGCTCGCCGGGGCGGCCAATGACGACACGTCGACGCTCCAGAGCCGCGACACCGTCTCCCCTTCCTTCCTCGCGAAGAAGTAGACCAAGCGCTTGGCCCCACTCTTGACCGCGAACGGAGCGAACGCGGTCGAGACGTTGTACCCTTCGTACGATCGATAGAGGGCGGACCCACCGGTTGCACCGAACTCGACGCGGTAGACGTAGAGCCCCTGCGCCGAGCCGACGATCACGAACTCCGTCGCGTCCTGGCCGATGGTGTACATGTCGACGCTCGGGCGGGGCAAGACGGCGACCGGAGACAGCGCCCCGTTGCTCCCGGCCGGGACGCGGACGGCGTTGGCCGTCCACCCGTCCGGGCTCTGGGGGCTCAAGGAGGTCCCCAGGTCCATGAATGCACGGAGGAACCCGTCGTCCGCACAGAAGAACAGGACGGGCCGGTTGACCGGCCGCGTCGCGCTGCGATCCTCCCCCACGCCGACCGCCGGGCGAGGCAGGATCGACGCGGGCGCACCGGTGGGGACGCCGGCGTCGTCCCTCGCCTGCACGGGGAACGGAGACCCATAAATGCCGCCGTACTGGCCCCGCCGGCTGAGCAGGTAGATCTTGTCTCCGCCGTCGTCGGCCGCGATCACGTACGTGTTCCAGCGAAGACCCGTGTCGAGCGACGGGATCGGCGGGACAGAGAGGGAAGGCGTAATCGCGGTGTCCGGAGACGTCGCACAGGTCGTCTGCCGGGGGAAGACGAAGTCCTCGACGTCAGTGTAGAGGCTGAACACGGTCGCGCCGCTCAGGGCCGGATCGGTCGAGGCCGGCATGTACGCGAGGAAGCTCTGCAGGGACCCCGCGATCGACTTGCCTTCGATATCGCTCGTTCTGAACTCGAGCGCGGTTCGAATCGCAATCGGATCGCCGAGGCGAAGACGGACCGCGCCGCTCTCCTTCTCCTGCTCGACGTAGAGCTCGATCGCGGCGCGGACGAACCGCTCGAGATCGACCCGCTTCACAGCCACCGTGGTCGCTGCCTCGCCCGGAGGGATCGCGAGTTCAGCCGGATCGATCGTCCCGCCGAAGTCGAACGTGGTCGGCGCGGAGTCGACCCCGTCCTCGCCGGTCAGGGTCACGACCCCGCGCACGAGGAGCTGCGACGTGCCCGCGCCGGCGGTGATCGTCTGCCCCCCAACGTTCCAGACGTCGGCAAGGCTCGCCGTGGGGGTGGGATAGCCGTCGAGACGGTCCCAGTCCATCGAGCACAGGATCTCCTCGCCGGCCGTCGAATCCTTCGTCAGGACGAGCCGCACGTCCTTCGGCGGCCACACGAGGCCGGCGTCGGGGAGGAGGACGGCGACGTAGTCGTACGTCTTCTCCTCCTCGTCGCGCCAGTTCTCAACCGACACGTCCGGCGTGTCCATGACCACGGCGCGCAGTTTGTACAGGCCGGGGTTGAGGCCTGAAGTATCCCACTGGATGCCCGGTCGGACCCAGTCGTCCGCGTCGACGAGGATGACCGTGACGATGCCGATCAGGTTGTGGCGCCGGGTTCGCTCTTCGGTGAAGAAGAACCCGATCTCGACGCTCTGCGCCTGGGGCGCCGCACTCTCGACGCGGACGCTGACCTCGTAGAGACGTGCGTCCTGTCCCACTTGCTCGCACCGCAAGTCGCTCAGGGAAACCTGTGGCGCCCCCATGTCCGCCGTGCCCGCCGGGACGGCCGCAAGAAGAACGACGGCCACCGCAGCAACCAGCGTGGCGACCCCTCGACTCACCCCCCATGTGGCCTTGCGCATACCCACAACCCTCCTTGCCCCGGGACGCCACGCGGCGTCCCCGTCCGGGGCGCCACGGCGTGCCGCTCCTCACCCCGCCGCTTCCGTCTCGGACCGTCTCCTCCCGCGCCGCCCAGCGCGACGAGCGCGCACCCGATCCGAGGGCACTCAGTCGAACTCGCTGATCTGCGCCAACTCAACGAAGAAGGCCCAGTTGTCGCTCGCATAGCCGATCGCAATGGTCACCGTTTCGGGCTCGCTGAGGACATCCTCGGGCACGAATTGCGGCACTTCCGTGTCGCCGGCCCGGCGAAGGTCGTACGCGATCAGGTAGGCCTGTTCGAGGAACGAAAAGGTGATCGCGGTGCCCATCTTTCTGTCGCGCACCGCTTCTTCGACGAAGAACTCCGTCGGCGCGGCGAGGAAAAACTCGATTCTGCCTGCGTCCTCCTCGCTTTCGAGCCGGTGAACGACCTCGGCGATGTAGCCGAGCGACTGCTCGATCCACAAGGTCAGGTCGACCGCCGCCGACTCGAAGCTCTGCATCGGCGCGTCGAGCGGCAGCTTGCGTCGGATCAGGACCCCGCGTTCCGGTCCGCTGAACGCGATCGCGACCTCCGACAGCGCGAACTCCTCTCGCCCGGGTGGGGCCGCTCCGTCCCCGGTCGGCGTCAGCGCGTCGTTCGACGCCAGGTCGATCAGCATCACCAGGTCTTCATCCTCCAGCTTGAGGCCGCCTCGCCGCAGGAAGTCCTTGGGATCGGCCCGCAGCGCGTCTGCTTCGGTCCCTCCGGCGTTGACGATGGTCACGGCGTCCTGGATCAGGGAGAGGTTCGACAACAGGGTGATCCCCTCGAGCATCCGCTGCCATGCGGCGTCCCGGTCGGCTTGAGCGAGAGCGCCCCCGGCCCCAGTGCACAGGAGGCCTAGGAACAGAAAGCCCGCCACCGCTTCCCTGAGCCCGACGTGATTCCCTCGGTGGAACATGCGCATCACCTCACTCGTTCGCATTCGGCTGCACGCACCCGCGCTGCTTCGCCGATGCTCGGTTACCAGAATCTACAACCCATTTCGCCCGCAGTTCCATCATCGGCGCCTCCGTTTCGCCAGGCTCGCGATCGGCCCGCCGCGCGTGACGCGCATCACCATCATAGGGAACCGATCTCAAGACGACAAGAGGCCGCCAAGCGGCCGCGCGTCCTGGGCGCGGTGCAACAGCATGACGTCCGGCTTCAGTTGGACTAGAATCGAAGCTTGTCCTCGTCCGAATCCCGGGCGAGAGAAGGGCGGGAACGTCGATGGGCGAACACGGTGCGAAGCCTCCCGAGGGGGAACGGTTGGACTTCATTCGCAGGATCGTGGCCGAGGATGTCGCCTCCGGGAAGAACGGCGGCCGCGTGCACACCCGCTGGCCGCCGGAGCCGAACGGCTACATTCACATCGGACACGCGATGGGGTGCCTTCTCGCCTATTCGATCGCGCGAGAGTTCGGGGGCAAGTTCAATCTTCGTTTCGATGACACCAACCCGGCCGCCGAGGAGCAGGAGTACGTCGACGGGATCGTCAACGACCTGCGCTGGCTGGGCGCCGAATGGGAGGACCGCCTCCGTTTCGCGTCGGACTACTTCGAGCAGCTGGTCGAATGGGCGGAGGTGCTCATCCGGGCCGGGAAGGCGTACGTCTGCGACCTGTCGCCGGAGGAGACGCGGGCTTACCGCGGAACGGCTGACGGGCCGGGGCCGGACGGCGTCACCCCTCCGGGCACGGACAGCCCGTACCGCAGCCGCTCCGTCGCGGAGAACTTGCAGCTCTTCCGCCGGATGCGCTCGGGGGAGTTCCCCGACGGGTACTGCACGCTGCGGGCGAAGATCGATATGGCCCATCCGAACCTGAACATGCGCGACCCGGTGATGTACCGCATCCTGCGCGCCCACCACCACCGCCAAGGGGACGCATGGTGTGTCTACCCGACGTACGACTGGGCGCACGGCCAGTCGGACGCGATCGAGGGGATCACGCATTCGACGTGCAGCCTCGAGTTCGAGAACCACCGGCCGCTGTACGACTGGTTCCTCGACAACCTCCCCGTCTTGCACCGGCCGCGGCAGATTGAGTACGGCCGGATGAACCTTGCCCACACCGTGATGAGCAAGCGCTGGCTGCGGCAGCTCGTCGAGGAAGGGCACGTCCGAGGATGGGACGACCCGCGCATGCCGACGATTCGGGGGATGCGCCGGCGCGGCTACACCGCCGAAGCGATCCGCGCATTCGTGGCCGAGCTCGGCGTCACCAAATCGGAGGGGTACGTGGAGATGTCCCTCCTCGAACACTTCCTCCGCAAGGATCTCAACCGGACCTCGCCCCGGCGGATGGCGGTGCTCGAGCCGCTTCGCGTCGTGCTCACCAACTACCCGGAAGCGGAGACGGAGGAGCTCGAGGCGGTCAACAACCCCGAGGACCCGGCCGCCGGAACGCGCAGGATCCCATTCTCGCGGGACCTGTACCTCGAACGGGCTGACTTCATGGAGTCCCCATCCCACGGGTTTCACCGGCTCTCGCCGGGCGCGGAGGTGCGGCTGCGCTACGCATATTTCATCACCTGCGAGGAGGTTGTGAAAGATGCGCGCGGCGAGATCGTCGAGCTCCGCTGCACGTACGATCCCGCAACGCGCTGCGGCGACGCACCGGACGGGCGGAAGGTGAAGGCTACGCTGCACTGGGTCTCCGCCGCCCATGCGAT
>Ga0068714_10000998_pt1 | contig 45243 bp, 46 predicted proteins | sample MTBNYHSulfiMetaG_FD_62988 | JGI IMG/M metagenome (GOLD analysis project Ga0068714, IMG submission 62988) | Enrichment culture microbial communities from rom New York Harbor, USA that are MTBE-degrading - MTBE-NYH (New York Harbor Sulfidogenic)... | ecosystem: Environmental > Aquatic > Marine >... | reverse complement strand
GTATGACCGCCTTTCTGTGCATGCCAGTATTGGCCACGAACTCATCTAATATCTCTGTCTTCTTTTTCTTCGGGACCCGGATATATCGCCTCCGGACCGCATCGGCATATTCTATTATGCCGCGTCGTGTCACCTTACCTCCTTTCGGTAACACTATTATTGACGCAACGATACCTTTTTCGGTAACTTTAATTATGAGTCAATGCGGTTCTGTTTGCATTTGGTTGATAGCCTCTTTATAATATCCCCACTATGACTACTCTTCGGAAGATTTTCGGAGTTTGTTTGTCCATTTTTAGTCTCATTTTTGGCTTGCTTGATGTCTTGGATATGATGGGCTTGGTTACTAATTTCCCGAATATCCCCGATGTTCAAGGTATCGTTAATTCTAGTATTCTGATTCTCTTTGTTAGTATTATTTTCTTTTTTGTAGGAATTTTTATATATAAAAAATAACCATATTAAACCAATACTCCCTAAGAATAGTTCAATAAAGAACATATACTTTATATAATCATGCAAAAATACTAGAGTCATCTTCCCCTCCCATATCTTCCGACAAGCCGTGTACCCTTAATACGCTTGCGGGATAGTGCTATACTTCCGCCCTTAGTCTGCTGAACTAAGACTTCACTAGATAGCTTCGGAGATTGAATAACCTTTGCTTTGGCTCTGGTTAATCGTGGTGCGGGGTAATGTTCTTTAATCACGCTTCTAACATTTCTAGGCTGATGTTCTATCGTGATTCTGACCGATGGTTTATGCTTGCGGGTAATATCAGCCCAATTCTGATAGGGATAGCTTAGTCCTGCCATTTCTGCGGGCGTTTTATCACTTAATGCTTCATGTGGTCTCAGGAAGTTGTAATGCACGAGCCAGCCTTTGGTAAACTCGACAGCACTCTCAATACTCTTTAATCCCCGCATAACCTTTGTGCGTGCTTTCAGTGTGCCGTGAAAGCGCTCTATCTGCGATGTGCTCTCACCACTGGTCTTTATACTGAATGGTGAGCCTTGCCTATGCTCGGCATCTTTCCCATAGCGGACATCAAGATAAGAGGCCAGTTTATCGGTTATGACCTCTTTAGGCTCTTTACTAGCAGTCTTTATTGCCCTATCTACCAATATTTGGGCATCTTTGGTGGTGCGACTACGTGATACTCTGGAGGCCAGAAGGAAACGAGTCTTATCATCGATAATATCCCAAAACCAAACATTCTGGCCGTCTATCTTTAATACTGTTTCGTCGGCAATCCAGATGTTACCGACTTTAGGGTGATAATCCCTGATGCTATCAATGGCATATTTCGTGTATTTTTGTATCCACTCATAGATTGTGGCGGTTGAGGGTGTGTGTCCGTGCTCTTGCTGTAAATGTCTGCGAATAGCCTTGATGCTCATGCCTTCATAATACATATTGAGTGCCGATGATACTTCATTAGCATCTGTTTTCATGTGGAAGGTTATATCATCGGCCTTGAACTTGCGCTGGCATGATTTACACCAGTAACGCTGAACCCCTTTGTAGGTGCCAAATTTTACTACAGCCTCAGAACCACAGTTTTTACAGGCCATGTTATTGCTTTGGTTTATCTCGTTCATCCCTATCCTGCCTTATCTCGTTTATTAGTTCCTTAATAGTATTAAGTAATTCTTGATGCCTATTATCTGCCTTCTCATCAGTCTTTTGGCTTTCCCATGCATCGATTTTATGTATAAATACCAACATAAAAACTAATATCCCTATCGGGATTAGTATCATTAAATACAGTATTGGGTTAGTTCTAAAGAGTATATTTAGTTGTTCTTGATTTGATATCTTAGTTAATTCAGAGAAGACAGGGGCAAAATAAACAAATGCCAAAGGAAACAAGATAAGTAATAAATCTCGTATTAATTTCACCTTATCTATCCTCCCTATCATTTTCAGCAGGGAGGCCTTTATCTTATTCATTGACCACCCCGCTTATAGAGAGGATAAAACCAATTCCAACCAAATGCAAATAGTACCGTCAATGCGAGTTATTGACTTTAGGCCCAAAGTAATAGTAAAATTCGCCACGTGGCCAAACCAAAAACCATTGCCATTCTGACACTGGCTCTACTGCTGAGTTTGCTGAGCACAATTTCCTTTTTCCACCCTTCAGCCGCTACCATCGAAGAAGTTAAATGGTCAAAAGTTAATATTCCAGCCAACGGCGAGACAGGCAACTGGGTCCTGGCCAGCGGCTCAAACGTCAGGCATCTAACGATGGCCGCTGACGGCACCCTCTACTGCTACGCCAACCCCTCGGCCACAAACTACACACTGTTCAAGTCTACAGATGGGGGCTATAACTGGTCAAATACCGGCAGGGTTACCGATACCATAGTAGCTATTGCGGCTGCTCTCGGTGATGCCAGCACGATTTTCTATGCCACCACCTCCGATGTCTACAAATCAGCCGATGCTGGTAACAGCTTTACCCAGCTACCACCAAATCCTGGCGGGGCTGGCAGCAACAACATTGAAATCACCGATATTAGTGTAACCCGGCTTGATGACAAGAGCATCATCGCGGTCAGTACCAGAGACAGTGATAGCACAGAGTACGGTGGCGTCTATATTCTGGACGAGAATAAATCGTCCGTGAGCTGGATAGATACCAGCATCGGCAGCTACGACGCCTGTGCCGTAGCCTTCTCGCCAAACTTTGCCACCGACCAGCAGCTTGTGGCCATGGCTACCGATGAAACGGATACCCTGATTACTACCAGAATCGAGGATACCGAATGGGATAAGGTGTTTGGTAACGCCATCATCACCGGCCTGGTTCCGATATCAGCCGCTATCGCATTCCCCGATGACTTCGATGCCACCACCCCTGACTACACCCTGTTTGTGGCTATTGATTCTGGCAGCGGGGCGGGGGATATCTACACGGTTAGCGTTGTGTAGTCAAAATAACAGCGTTCTCAAGGTCTAAAGCGCCGGTAATTTCTACGTTCAGACCGTCAAGCCACACGATGATACCAAGCATATCTAAGGCAAGGCGCTTACCCTCAAAGTCAAGGTTAGGTAGCTTGTCCTGCATATCCTTAATAAAGCTCTCCAACTTCGGTATGCTGATAACGGCGTCCTGGCTAGCTTTAACCTGTGCATCTAACTCGGTTTTTTGTGCCTTCAGCGTTTCCTTTGCCTTATTTAGCCGTCGGTTTTCCGCCTCTACCTGGTTAGCCGGGAAGTCCTTTAGTGCCCACTGTAAAAGCTGGTGCTGCTCACGGTCTACAGCCCTTAACTGCCGTTCAATATCCTTTAACTGAGCCTCAAATATACCTAGCTGTCCCGCGTCCTGACGCTGTTTTTCAATCTCGTTGATAATCAAGTCCCGGTCGCTGAGATAAGCTTGCAATTCCGCCCATACCAAAGACTCTAGTTTTTCAGCATCCCAACCCCTATTGTGGCAAGTTTCAATCGGTGCTACCATCTTGCGTGTGCCAGGGCAACGATAACGCCGTCTTATAATACGGTCATTCTTAAGTTTGGTCACGTCTGTACCGCCTGAATAAGCCCGGCCACACTGACGGCACTTTATATGCCCACGTAACAGGTAATCCCGCTTCATGTTTCGTGTAGCCTTAGCCTTGTTTACCTGTAATTGCTTTTGAGCTGCCTCAAACATTTCTTGGCTGATAATTGCCGGTGTGACGTTCGGTATTTCTATCCAATCGCTCTCAGGCTTACCATACTTTTTGTTCTTCAGCGTGGTAAAGGCATAAGTTTTGCCAGTATAAGCCCAGTTTTTCAGGATTGCCAGTACCGATTGCCGGCACCAAGCCCTACCGTCTTTTGTAGGCGCATTTAAGGACCTAAGTTTATTGGTAATAGTAGGGGTAGCTATCCCGTCATTGACTAGCCAATAGTATATTTGCCTCACCCACTTGGCCTCAGTTTCATTTATGACACGCCTTCCGCCGTTCTCTTGCGATACCTTGATATAGTTATAGCCGTAAGTCCTGTGAAAGCTGCCAGGCATCCGTCCTTCCCTTGCTCTGGCCCGCTTACCCCGCATGGTGCGCTCTTTTATCTTTTCAGCCTCTAGCTTGCTGGCAAAGCCACGAATATAACTAATCAGCTTCCCTAATTCTGAATTGTCAACGTCCTCGGTCACGGCTTCAAGGGTAATACGGTGCTTTTCTAGCTCCTGGGTGATAATGACGCCATGCCCAGGGTCACGGGTAAGCCGGTCAAGGCTATAGCAGATTACAACGTCAATAGCCTCAGTTCTTACCAATTCCCTTAGCTCGTTTAGCTTTGGTCTATCAAGCGTAAGCCCTGAATATGCCTCACTAAACTTGTAAGTTGCTTCATAGCCCTTGCTCTGGCAGTAGGTAAGACAATTCTCTAGCTGTGTCTGTAGGCTCGTGCCTTCACGCTCTTGATTGTCTGTAGATACCCGGCCATATATAGCTGCTTTCATTGCTTCACCGTCCTTTGCTGCCTGTTTTGCTTAGTTGTTCTATATACTGATTATTCTTCTGAATTTCCTCTTCGACGAGTCCATGTAACTTTTTGTAAAACCAAGCTTGATATTTCATGGATTCTGCGAGTCCGTCCAATCCAGGAAATAGGCTCTCACGGGTGATATTCATTCGTTTGAAATCCTCCATCGCATTCTCCAATTGGGTACGGTTGATTTTACAGAAAAACGTACGTTCAATTTCTGGATTCTCTACACTACCGTAAGGAGTCCTAAGGTTGACCATGAAACTGGTTCTTACGTCACCTGGGCATAAAAATACACCTTGTTGTAAGTGCTGCCTCTTATGGATTTCTCGGGGACTCTCCGCTAAAACTAGCTTGTGTTTGTTTATCATATACACAGGGTCAAATGACGTATTGTCTCTTGAATCAATGTTCACACGTTCGTTAATGTGTTTGCATAGTTGTTGGTTAACCTGATAAAAGCTTAATACTTTGGTCGACAAATTATGTGCGTGTATGCACCATATCGCAAATGTTCCATCATTGGCATCATTGTAAGCGCATTCCAAACCAAAATACAGTGCGACATACTTAGAATAGGTGAAGTCGAGCAGTCTGACTGGTGCCCCGTAGTGCCTTAGAAGTGAGAGACAGTAAAGATTATCTTTCAATATGGTTTCGCGGTCTTCACCATCATAGACTCTCTTAAACTCTCTCATCATATACTGTTCGATTTCTTGCGCCTTTTTTATATAACCCCACCTTTTACAGCAACGTTCGAGGGTCGTTGCAAGCTGGTATTTTTTCGGTTGTGCACGAAATACCCACTTGCCCCCATCATATTCAGATTTTTCAAGTTCCTCTCTCAATTTGTTAAAAGTCAAAAAATTCATGGCTTCACCTTCCTTTGTGGCCCGGATTGCTTTACCTTTGGCTTATTCCAATATGGTGACTTACATTTAGGACATACTTTAGGTGGTCTAACTAATCTACCCGGCCATTCGTGGTTACATCTTGTGCATTGGTATATGTTTATCATGCCTTTATTATATACCTACTAGGTAAATATTTCAAGCCCTTCTACCTTGTTTTTTAGGACTCTTTTTTACACCGGCTCTAGTGACTTTGTTATAGCTTCTCTTAAATGCATTGATAGCATTGGTGTATGCCAGTAGAAACTTGGTGAAAGGTAATGTCACTAGCTTGTCAAAGTCAGGTTGTATTCGCTTCTGCCACTCGGATAGCTCGGATAGAAACAGTCCAGCATTGGGTAGCTCAGTCCTGGCTAAGGCTAACCAGGTGTATGCCTTTTCGGTAGCGTGGTATTCGTAATCACCTACACCCACGCAAGGCTGCCGGGTGACATAGCCAAAGTCCCACCACCTGGGTAGGTGTCTAGCCAAAGAGTGATACGGTATGCCGGTGGCAACACACAGGAAGCGTGTAGATAGCCAGTGTCCGTGATTATTCTGCAAGATAGTAAAGGCTTTAACCTTGGAGCGGCCATAAGCGCCCCGCTTAGTCCTTAACTTGCTGGCCCTTTGTTGAGTCTTTGCCATATTTCACCGCCTTTCCTGTCATATGTCAGGGGTGTTGGGTATGCCGCCCCATACAGTAGATTTATTAATACAATAACTGCTATTAGTGAAAAAGTGCCAAACAAGTTACTAATACTGTAGGTCTATGTGCTATCACTTTACCCCTTTTTCTAAAATGCTATCATGTCACGTTGTTGTTTTTTACTACCTATCCTGTTTCCTAAAGTGCTAACATTCCTACTTATTTCCCACCTTGTTGTTGAGGGAGGTTATCCTTTTTCCAATTATCGTAGGCCTGGCTGGTCATATTCCTATCTATATTGATATCCCAGACTTCCCGGAAGGCTATCACAATATCTTCAGGCACGCTAACGTTTTTATCCTGCGCAAAGGCATAGTTTATTTTGACAATTTCGCCGCTCGGCCTCTCTATTGAATGAGCTTTGCCGCCAACTATAAAGCCGCCTTTAGGCTTCTCACTTTGCCGGCGATAGGTTATGACAACGCCAATTTTCGCTTGTCCGTGAGCGTCCCTGTAAAAGCGTCTACGCCATTCAAATTCAGCCCAAAGTTTCGGTGTACTCAGGTAATAAGCTATCGCTACCCGGCGGCGTGGCCGCCTAACTTTAACCCGCCATGCTGAAAGCCCGGCGTTAGCATTTAGTATGCTAGCAAGGTTTTCGTCTGGATCTAGGTTTTTGCGCTTCCCTTTTATCATGGCTACGCCCTCTCTATGTGTTTATATTCCAGGTCCAAGCTAATGAACATCCAGTTAACTCGCCAATAGACACTCCACAACCGGCGGCTATTCCTTATTAGCCTATAGTCGGTAGCTTTTCTATGCGGCTATTGATAGCCCACTAGCCTTTATCCCCTCCAAAAATCGCCGGTTGATTTGTTTGCTTTGCTTTAGTAAACAATTTGGCACCATTCTTCCACTAAATAGGTATTAAGTTCCACTTTCGTGGGGACTTTCGGAACCAAAATTTACACATTTTTAATTTAATATTATAAGCGGGCTCATGTAATTAAATAACATGGGAGATAATGATGTTCCCTAGCGAAATGGTTATTCTGCTGTCAATTGCATTGTCAAATTCCTCCGATAATACATTGATGAACCGTCCAATGGATGTCATGAATGAATACATCGGTTACCTTTACACTTCGCTTGTCAGGCGTGGTTATTTGAAGGAAAGTGGTTCAAAGGGATACCAGTTAACCCATAAAGGCAGCAAAGCCCTTCTTATATTCCTTAATAAGAATAGGTCTCGAGCCGAGCATATCATTAAGGCATTGAATCAATTAGGCGTGGAGGGCAGTCATAAAATAGAAGATCTTGGCAAGGAAGTAGTTAGGGCGAAATAGATAAGCCTTAAGTAACAGGTCAAAATATCATCTTCCTAACCATTTTGTTCAATTGTTAAATGTCCAGATTATCGAAAACAACTTAGAAGGCGCTGATGTGAAGGGTGGTGGGTTTTAGGGGGTTGAAATCTCTATGGAACGACAAGGGGAAATGCAAACAAGAAACGAGATCCCGGTAACCTATCTTTGCTGGGGTTGCGGTAGTAGCAAGACAGTGTACGAGGAAAGTGAAATTCTCATACCGGCAAAAGAGGTATGGAATTTATGTCCTAATTGCATACTACATGACGAAGCAACAAAAAGACGTGATGACGGTAAGCGTATTGAAGAACTGCCCCAAAGATAGTAGCCGCCTCTGATAGTTTGCCTATTTAATTGTTAAAGTGCTGCTATAAAATTGTTCCTTTATTCCGCTCTAGCATTTACGCTTGCCCCGCCATACTTGAAAACCACCGGACGTTTTTTAATCCGCTTTTTGCTGTCTTTCCGCCCCGGTGGTCTACCCAACCGCTTACCCTCAGCCCGGGCCCGCTCTATCCCTGCCAACGTCCGCTCACTTCGCCGGTCTGATTCAAACTTGCCTGCCCAAGCAGCAACCGCGATAAATAATTCCCGCATCGGCCCGGTATCCTGCGTCCAGCTTTCCTGTATACTGCTAACATGACAGCCATATACCTCAAAGGATGATATGAGTTGTAAGACTGCCCCAATACCTTGCCTTGATAGCCTATCTAATGCCCATACCACCAGCACGTCATACCGACGCTTACCACTCCGTATATCTGATAATAAGCGGCTTAATTCGTGCTGGTGGCCGTTTCGCCATGCACTCTCAGCCTCTTGGTAGACTTCCGCTAGCTCATAGTCCCGGCTTTCGCACCATGCCTTGATAGCCGGTAGCTGATTGCTAACTTCCTGCTGGCCGGTACTTACCCTTAAATAACAGGCTGCCTTCATACCGTTATACCCTCAAACTGTTCTATCAAGGCTTGGCGCTCGGACTTGTCCTTTTCAATAATGGATAGCCAAGCCGCTCTATCATGTATCAAGGTATCTACCGCCATTCGGCAAAGCGTTATCAGTTCGTTAGGCTCTATCGCGTCAAGTTCCCAACACTGGTCACCATATCGGCTAACATAGGCACTACTGCGCCGGTCAGCTTGCTTTACCGGGTTCGGTATCAAGTCGTATTGCCTTACCTGGTCATAACTCAAAGCTACCCGGCGTACTATCACCACCCGCCAAGCCTCACAATACTTGGTCAGCCTAGTCTGCAAATCCCGGCTCATATCAATACCGCTAGGGTCATGGTCTGCAAAGTGAAGTATTACTACCTGTCTACTATCGCCACAATGCTGGCTAATCCTGTTAGCCGCCTCACGTAAGTAGCTATATGAACTGTAGCCGCGTGAAGGCGCTACTATAGTATTGAATGGGTAAACCGCTTCGGCTAGCACCTGGCTTAATGCGTCCTTTTCTACCCATATCTCACAGTAAACTGGCTGGCTATCCCAGAAGCGCCGGTCATATTGCCGCTTCAAGGTATCCCTGCATATCTCTATAAAGTCCTCTGGACTATCAAAGGAAACGTCATCGATCCGCCGGCTACGGTCAACAATCCGGCTGTCATCTACTTCGCCGCTTTCCCTGGCTTTCACTAATTGGCTAGACAAGGCGTTATAGTCGCTGCGGGTATTGGCTATCAATCCCGCCGCCACCAGCCGGTAATACACCTGGCGCAAGGTAAGCGGTATTGAGTACCCGGCTATTATCCCGTTTACTGCGTTCACCAGTTCGTTATGCTTCATTTTACTTTTACCTCCTTTACCGGCTTTTGTCTTAGCTTATTCCGTTTATCCTGCATGATAATCCCCGCAAATTCCTTTTTCGCTATCGCCTACACGATTCTACAAAGCCTTAGCCTTGTTTCATCCCTCTTATGAGCTGGTAAAGTTCCTTTTGCTTTTCAACAACGGCCCGGGTGTCTTTTAACCCTGTTTCCATAACTTCCAAGTCAACAAGGTGGTCAAACGCGTTCTCAAAACTGGAAAAGTAGGCTATCGGCTGCCATCTGATACCGCCAGTCTTTTTCACCTTCACCGGCTTATAGAGCGTGACATTAAGGCTGTCTGATTCTATCTTGTAGCTGTCACCAATTAGCATTTCCTACCCCCATTGTAAATACGTAAACGGCGTTAAATATCTCCTAGAGTTCCGTATACATATTTCCCTATTTACTAATAAATAGTTAATTAACACCGTTTCCTTTTTTCCTACTAAAAGTCACCATCTTGTGCTTGGTCAGACTCAGATTCGTCTTCATATTCTGAAGCTAGTGGCTGGTAAATTAGGGTATCGCGGTTAAGCCGTAGGTTAAGTGGTCTAAGTTCGTCAGGACTATCCTTCACTTTGCAAAAGTGCAAGATTCTGTCGTCCTCATTACTGCCGAATCGTCCATCCTTTGCCCTAGCCTGTCGTGCCCGCTCGAATAGCACGACGGTCCCCGCGGCTTCGACATAATCCCCCGCCCCCTTCACTTCGTTTATCAAATCCTCGGGCTTAATTGAAAGTCGGCGGTCAGGTTTTCTAACGTGGTGTAGTAGAATAGGGATTGTCTTAGTTTTTGCGCAACACTGACGCAAGGTGGTGATAAAGGCACTAGCATATTCAGGTTTCGTATAATCCCCGGCTACTATGTATCGGATAGGGTCTATTATCACCACGTCAAGCCCATCACACAGCTTTAGAAAGCGGTCTATCCCTTTTCCCGATAATTTGAAAGGCACTTCCCTTGCAATCAGTAGATTGTCACCAGGGTCAGGAAATGATTTTTGAAGTTTATCGAATCTGGCCAGCAGTTTACGTTGCTGCCCCTCGAATGCCAGATAGCCTACCCTGCACCTTTGCGTCTTATGAGAAAACCACGGTGTTTCGGTCGCTAAGCAAAACGCCATGCCTAGCACAAGATTTGTTTTACCGATGCCAGCCCTACCCGCTATCATCATGTGCTCGGTACTGCCGCATGGCAACACATCCTGAATAAGGTCAATCGTAGCTGGCTGGCTCTCTATCTTTAGCCGCCAAGTTGCCAGTGGCAACATTCCTGGCGATTGTACTTTGCTAGCCATGGTATCTACCTTAGCCTGGTGCTCGTATTCACGTACCATCTCAATAACTTCGTCATCTGATAAAGGGCTATCGCTATCGTGACTTAAGGCAAGCGCCTGCACGATTATTTCGTCCTCGGTAAAGCCCCGGTGTCGCCACTTTCCGATAAATGAGATTAAGTCCGCGTGGCGCTGGCCGTCTTTCAGTTCGGTTATAGGTCGGGATTGTGGCTTGCTACCATTACTACCCGCTTTGGCAATCTCTATCAGCCAGCCGGGGGCATCGGCAATCGGTGAACTGTCAATCGTTTCGTATGGCAGTCTAGTTACTGAAGGTGGAGCAACTATGTAGCTATCATTGGCTCTGAAATCTAAATTCTGATAGCCGTATTTACCCGCTCCAGGTCGAATGTTCAAGCTAACAGGAGCTTTGAAAACCATGTGTAACCCTTGTTCTTTAGGCTCTCGTTCAGTTCCCCCACCTGTCTTAACAGTCCAGGTTGACGGTAGCTTCCCGTGGTCAGCTATCATGTGGTTATAGCTTTCAGCACCAAGATAGCCGTCAAAATCAGGAACGAGTAAACCATTACAGCGTATGCCGATATTGGCTTGTGGCCACTTCCTCCACCACGCTTTGATAATTGCTTGGTCAACAGTGGCGTCTTTGTGGCCGTGTGCCGTCAGCGGCGTTTTATCCCGTGGCTTTAATGGGAATACGAAAAGCCCCCGCCCAGCATATTCTAAGGCAGCTTCTAGCAAAGTATGGTTACCCACGTTTGGCCTCACTGATTAGCTTTTGCCAGAATTTACGCCAGGCCGTCTTTTGAGCTGGTGACGCCGGCCCGGGCCGGATATTCAATTTAACTACTGGCGGCGTTTTCATGGTCAGCCTCAACATTGTCGGGAATTAGAAGGTCTAAGACCTTGCGTAATCTCTCAAGCTCGGCGCTACGGACTACAGCCTCTACTTCGTCCTTAACCAGTGCCAGCCGTTGTCGCTGCTCATCTAAGACTGTTGCCTTGAAGTAAGCTAAGCAATCCGGGTTAGCTGTCATTGCAATAGAAACACTAGGTTCGGTGCCTTTTGGTATTTGTAAAGTTAAAACTGCCTTCATTCTATGGCCCTCTACTACAATAGAGGCTTGAAAAGGCACTTTTGGACAAAAATTTAGGATTTTTTGAAAATAAAAAACCGCCGGGTGATAAATATCCCGGCGGTCTAGCAACTTACCGCTTGCTGCGTTAGATTGGCTTAAAGTTATTCAGCACTGAGTATTTAACTGGCAACCGTCTTATGCGCTTCCTGATAGCACTAGGGGTGTTCAAGTTAAACTTCTGGCATTGCTTCAAGTGCCTATGGTGTATAGCCTCAATTGTGGTGTTTTTGCGATAAGCCTCGTATTGTAGCCTCAAGGCAAAGCTATCTACCGGGTCTGTGACGTAGTCAAAAAGTTGCTCAACAAGCAAAGTATTATCCACTAGGTCATACTCACGACCTGAGTTCACATCAGGCACAACTATCGTAGCATCTCCTTCCTCATCCTCTAGAGTGCGCCCCACTTGGACAACGCCGGCTTTAATTCCTGCCTTGATAGCATCCTTACCTTTACCTTTATCATAACCATGCTCTCGCACTATGCGCCTGGCGGTGAAATATGCGTTAATTTCCTTGACAGGTTCACCACCACGCCACCCGGTCTTAAACGCCTTCCACATTACACGCCATACAGAATCAGTCGGCGTCAGTCCTAGCCATTGCTGCCATCGCTTTGTGTTCTTTGCCTTAACAGTAAAGCGTGGATAATTTGAGTCTAGTGGTGTGCTTAATAAGGCAGTGGCTACAGTGGCCATTGACTCATTCTTGATATTCTCTGGATTTGTGTATTCAGCGTCTAAGGATATACGCCGATCATATTTGACAACCGCCTTTGGGTCGGACAGCATGTCCAAAAGCCATTGCCCGTCTGTCTCTAGGTAGTTTTTTACTTCCCCGCAGATATAATCTTCGGCTTGTTTCAAGGTGAATCGCCGCTGTTCAATATATCGCACCCAAAAAACAAAGGCAAATGAGAAAACATAGGCAATTGGCAACAAAGGTGTCCACCTGATGTGCCTTTTCTCATTGCTAGGGATTAGCGGTCTTAGAAGGCTCATTGCCCATATTGTCCATCGGTTAGGCTCTTTTAATACTCTTTGCGTTATCTTTTTGTCACCTGAGCCGTGCCATTTCCCTATCAGGTCAGCCACGCATGAAGCGCGGTAATAGTATTGTTGGATTAGCTCTTTTTCAGTAAGTTTTTTCATCTCCATTCCCTTAGTTAATTATATCATACCCACCTCTATTCTGAGGCCAAAGTATGGCTCTTATTGCGGATACGTGCCTAGTTTTTTAGATGACAATGATTGCTCCAAAATGGTTATATATTGTTCACATTCTGGGATAGGTGTATAATTGCCGTAACCAAAAAGACTTGGTTTCGACACTCGTTGGACAAATTATACGAAGAGGCGATAAGTAAGTGTCTTTTTCGTCAGGCCGTCTACGCGAAATTGTTTCAGAGTTAGCTTCTCGGCCTCGGCATGAAAAAGTGCGAGCCCTTGTCTATGAACTGCTCGTGAATGGGTTAGGCGCCAAGAGTACAGAGCTTGATTTTGAGCGCCAAGTGTCTGAAGTTCACGGGCGAATAGATGCCCTGCTGGGAAGGACACTGTTCGAGTTTAAGTCTGACCTGAGACGGGAACAGCGGGATGCGGAGAGCAAATTGCCTGGTTACCTGGCACAACGGGAAGCCGATACTGGCTTGCACTTTGTGGCGGTAACCACCGACGGTGCAACTTTTATACCCTATGAGTTACGCGGTGGTAAGCTAACTCAGTTCGAACCTTTTATAACAGCAACTGATAAACCGCATGAACTAGTCGCGTGGCTCAGTTCTGTAGTAGCTATCGACGTTGACCTGGAGCCTAACTCAGAAGTCGTCCAGCGAGAACTCGGTAGGAGCAGTCTTGCATACAATGTAGCGAGGCAAGAACTCACCGAAATATGGAATGAACTATGCGAGCATCCAGATGTGCGTTTAAAACGTGACCTCTGGTCACAGCTTATCCGGCGTGTTTACGGGTCAGCTTTAAACGAGGATATGCTGTTCTTACAGCACACATACTTGACCATTATTGCCAAGACTATGGCTGCAAAGGTGCTTGGGGTAGCAATCGCAGAACCCAGCGAACTCCTCTCTGGCCGTCGCTTCAACGAGGTGGGCATAGGCGGAGTCGTAGAGTCGGATTTTTTTGATTGGCCACTTGCTTCCGCCAGCGGACCAGACTTAATACGTCGGGTTGTTTTACAAGCCGGACGTTTCAGGCTGGAAGATGTTAAGACAGACGTGCTAAAGGGGCTTTATGAGTCTTTGATTGACCCTGAACAACGCCATTTCTTGGGCGAGTATTACACTCCCGATTGGCTGGCCGAGCGAATGTGTGCCCAGGTAATTACCAATCCCCTAGAGCAACGCGTGCTTGACCCGGCTTGTGGTTCAGGCACCTTCATCTTCCATGCTGTGCGTAGACTTCTGAAGGCAGCTGAAGAAGCAGGGATTCCCACATCAGATGCTATCGAACGCGCATGCCGGCAGGTCTGCGGCGTTGACGTTCATCCCGTTTCAGTCCAGATAGCACGTGTCACGTTTCTACTGGCATTCGGCCCAGAAAGATTGAAGCAACGCCCATCCAACATCAATATTCCGGTCTATATTGGCGATTCGCTTCAGTGGAACACGCGTGGCTTCCTGGCTGAGCGCGACGTGCTGATTGAAATCCCGGAAAGTCAGCAGTTTCTCGAGTTCCCTTTTGAGGTCACGCGCGACCCGGTAATGTTTGACACCGTTATCGGACGTATGCTCGAGTTGAGCGAGCAGAATGCGCCGGCTGAGGGACTGATAGCCTGGCTTCAGCGCGATTACCGTCTGGGTCCGGCGACACTGACCATGCTTACCCAGACCTATGATACCCTGCACCAGCTGGACCGCAGTGGACGAGACCACATCTGGGGCTTTGTCATGCGCAACCTGGTGCGTCCTATCTGGCTATCTCAGCTGAGTCAGAAGGTGGACGTGGTAATCGGCAATCCCCCGTGGCTTTCTTACCGCTTCATGGATGCCGACCTGCAGGCACGCTTTCGTACCGAGTGTCAGTCGTTCGGCATCTGGCATGGGCAGGTAGCGCAGCAGCAGGACTTATCAGGGTACTTCTTTGTTCGTTGCGTTGAACTCTATCTCAGGACTGGCGGGGTCATCGCTTTTGTCATGCCCTACGCTGCTATGACCCGGCGCCAATTTGCCCGGTTTCGTACAGGTCTCTACGGCGCTTCTCAAAGAGTTAGTTCCAGAATAATTTACGTTACCCTGCAATTCACGGATGCCTGGATATTCTCAGACGAAGTACAACCTCTATTCCCGGTACCATCCTGCGTACTTTTTGGGAACTCTGGTGCTAGTTCAGGACCAAGGTTACCAAATCGGGTACAGGTAGCGACAGGCGTTCTGCCAAGACGCGACGCCTCGGCAACGGAAGCTACTCGGTATTTGTCCTGGCAAGACGATGCCTGGCCGAGCGAGCGCGCCGATAGAGTCAAGGAAGGCTATGCAGGTAAATTTAGAGATGGTGCTGTGGTCTTCCCGTCGGTGTTATTCAGAGTGCAGGAAGCTCAAGTTGGCAAGTTAGGTATAAACCAAGCAGATCCGCTGGTTGAAAGCCGCCGCACAAGTCAGGAGAAACCACCATGGAAGGATATGCGAACACTCAGGGGCAATGTGGAGGCTGATTTTCTGCGTCCGCTTTACCTGGGGGAATCTATTGCACCATTCCGGGTTCTGTCGGCAATTCAATCAGTGGTACCCTGGGAAGCTGAACAAAAGCATTTGCTTACTGCCGCCGAGGCTCAAACCCACGGCTACGCGCATCTGGCCGGATGGCTAACGGAGGTCGAGCGTATGTGGTCACAATACGGTAGCGGCAGGAGAACTATCCTGGAACAGTTGGACTACTATGGTCAGCTTTCAGCGCAGTTCCCTATCGCGCCTCTCAGGGTCGTGTATACTGCGTCGGGTACATTACCGGCTGCTGCGTTCCTTGCTGACCCACGCGGCATTGTTGAGCACAAGCTGTATTGGGCGAGTATAGATAGTGAACTCGAAGGGCGCTATCTGCTGGCTATACTAAACAGTGAGACCGCACGCAAGGGAGCAGAGCATCTCCAGAGCCGCGGACAATGGGGTGCTCGTGATTTCGACAAAGTGATGCTGTCGCTGCCCATTCCCCAGTTTAACAGCACTGATAAGCTTCACAGGTCGCTGGCCCGGGCAGCCAAGCACGCTGAAGAGGTTGCCAGCACCGTTCAGATTTCCGAAGGTACGCGCTTCATTACGGCCAGGCAAAGAATTCGTGCCGCCCTAAGTGAGGATGGTGTAGCCGAGAAAATAGACCGGTTAGTAGCCGAACTATTGGGCGTCAATAAATAGAAGAAAAGAGAGATACGATGTCCATTCCAATATGATTTTGCCTACGTTCGGTTTGCTATTCATCTTGTGCTAACAGTTCCTTAGGTCAATAGCTTTTTCTTGATACTTCTCTCCCATTAGCGTCCAATAGGGCTGCGATATCCGGCTCACTATTGTTCCAGATAGCTTTCCCATAGCTGAAGCTAAACCCACCATGTTCGGGATGAATCTCGTTAGTATAAACTCTTATTCTTGTACCGGGCTGCAAAATAAAAGACGGAAAAGTGAACGAAGGAGACCCGTCTGCTATGTCTTTGAGTACCCAACCAGTTATCTCAACTGGCTCTCCTCCAAGATTTGCAATCTCTACATATTCATCGGATTCTACTCGTGGTACAAGACCATCGTAGAAGATGCTGACTATTTGGACATCACCAGTTCCAGTCTGTGAAGGTGGTGGACTCGTAATAGGAGTAGTGGTTTGTGTCGGTGATTCAAACCCCCACAATCCTCTACCAGCTTCTCTAGCTTCTCTTTGAAGCTGAATGAAAAGGTCTTGATACCTAACATCTGGTGGGTAAGTTGCTACTTGAGCATACCCCTGCTTCACTAGCTCTGCATTAACGAAAACATCACCTACGTAGACATAGCGAAGCAACCTGCCATATTTATCAGTCTCGGAAACATCCTTTTCCAGTTTGACTATTTTACCTTCAACTAATTCCCGATTCTTTGCAGTAGCTTCTTTACCATATGGTTCTTCACCGATTGTCGGGTGTACTGTTTCCGGCGTATCGATGCCTATATAGCGGACTGTATATGGATTCCCACCTATATTCACCTCAATAGTATCGCCATCAATCACACGGCTGACTTGTGCTTCAATTAACGCGGTAGCTTGCCCGGTTGATTTGGGTGTACTTTCTTTAATTGATGGTGCTTCTACTTGACCTTTCGGAATAGCACAACCAACCAGCATAAAAAAGCAGCAGAGAATTGCAGTAGTTATACTAAATTTTCTCATGACTAAGATAATCCTAGTTTCGAGCGAGTTAAATGTCAATTGAAAGCAAAGACTTTGAAAATTCAGAACCTCACAGGGCTCGCTGATCCGATCATTTTCGAAGACGCCGTTCTTGTCATCTACCCTAAGTGTTGATGTTTTAAGCTATGTTTCTCTATGTCTAGTGGCTTAAAAGAGAGGTAAAGAGGATAAGCGAAGGGAGACATTTCACCACGCTGAAAAAGAGCAAGGGGACGTTACTGCTCAGAAATACCCTCGGAATAATTCGCCAAATGGCTTGACTTATTCTGGACCTTAATATACTATAGTAGACAATTAAAGACATTATAGTACATATATGATTCACATCAAAGGAGGTTAGGATGCTTTGCAAGGCTCCAGCGATTCTAATCGTGGATGATGATGAAGCGATTTGTGGTCTGGTCTGTGAAGGTCTAGCTGAGGAAGGATATCGGTGTGAAGTTGCCTCAACTGCTGAGGATGCTTTAACTAAGTTGAGGAAACACAGCTTCGACGTAGTCCTGCTGGACATCAGATTACCCGATAAGTCTGGAATTGATTTATTAAAATCCTTCGATACACTCTTTGAAAGTACTGCGATCGTGATGATAACAGCTGTAAGAGACCTCGAGACTGCTGTTAAGGCTATGCAGCTAGGGGCTTCAGACTACCTCGTTAAACCGTTTACGATCGGCAAGCTAAATGCCAGCATCATTACAGCACTAAAGAACACGAAAGAATCCCCTTCGTTTGTCACTACGACTCAGACCACAGGGAATCTTGGTCATTGTAAGAAAGCTCGTAACCAGTCGCTCCGCAGAATAAACGCTATTGCCTTTGGCGTCGACGCTAAGGTTGATTATTTTGATTTCCATTCACGGATAGTCACCGAAAAGACTGTTAGTTTAGCTCGGCAGCTTGGCTTTCCCGATAGGGATATTAAGAAGTGGGCGGACTCACGGAATGAACTCTACTCGAAGAGGGATGATTACATTAGATCAATCTCAAGTAAGTTGGAACAAAATCCAGTAGCTCAGGTTATGTTGGGACTACTTCATCCAGTCTTCCAATTTCCGAAGGCGGAGGCGAACCAGAATTGAGGAGGCATTACCGATGGGACTCATGACCCTTCAGGAAGTGGCTAATTATCTGCGGGTAACGACGAAGACGATATACAGGCTGCTTGAGGCACGCCGTATCCCGGCGAGGAAAGTTGGACGTCAGTGGAGATTTGACAAAGACTCGATTGAAGACTGGCTACGCCAGGAGTCGGCAGCGAAAGCAGCCAAAATTCTAGTTATCGATGATGACGAGGGGATCTGCTCGCTCTTTGAAGATACGTTGTCAGAGTCCGGCCATATTGTAACGACTGTCCTTGAGTCTTATCAGGGACTCGAATTAGTGAAAAATAAAGACTATGACCTAGTGTTTCTTGATCTGAAGATGCCAGTAATGGATGGCGTTGAACTTTTCCGGCAGATAAGACTGGCCAAGCCTAACTTACCAGTCACAATCATAACTGGTTATCCAGATAGTGATTTGATGATGAATGCTCTGACACACGGTCCCTTGGGCGTCATGAGCAAGCCTTTCCGTGGGACTGATATCCTGACTGCCGTTGACACCTATCTCCGATTCGGCATGGCTACCAATTAACTGAAGAAAGGAGGGCAGTCTATAAATATTAGCAAATGAACGCGTAGCAATGGCAGGCTATTGTGCTGCAAAGTAACATTATCAAAGTAGGAGGTTAAATCATGAAATCTCAGGCACTACAACAGTTCGTAAAGAAGGTCTTTAGTGACGAAAAAACCAGGCTAGAGTTCGAATCTAACCCTGACAAGGTTCTCGCCCGGTTCAATCTGACAGAGCAGGAGAAAAAGGCCGTTTTGATCACTCATGCCAAAGTGGGATTAACGACCTCTGATTCACCGGCATTGGAAGCGGCTCTCGACCCAACTGGGATGTGGTTTGTTCCTTCTCCATAACAGGAAGGTCATCGTTCTTATTATGTGGCAGGAGAAACAGGCTGAGCTACTCAAAGATGAGATAGAGACGGTTCTAGCGGCTTTGCCTGATATGGGTGGCCTACGCGACCTAGCAAGGGAGCCTCTGACCGAAGCTAGACGAGGCTTGTCTGAAGGAAGTGCGCACGATCGTCCTTGGCCCTTGCTGCCTTTGATGGTGTGCGAGTCCATCTCTGGACGATACGAACCTGCTGTTCCGGCAGCGGCATCTGTACAATTCCTGATGGCAGCGTGCGACGTATTCGATGATGTCGAGGACGCTGATTCGCCTGACTCACTGTCGGCGAGATATGGTTTGGCGGTAGCCACAAACGTGGCTACCGCCCTTCTTTTCCTTGGCGAGAAGGCAATTATGAGGCTAAACAAAAGGGGCGTAGACACTGATGTCATCGTACACGTTACGGACGTACTCAATTCATTCTACACTATTGCTTGTACCGGACAGCACCTGGATCTGTTGTCCTCACCAGAGGCGCCCCTGTCTGAAGAGGATTATCTACAAATTATCAGCATGAAGTCAGCTTCCCAGATAGAATGCGCCTGCCAACTCGGCGCGCTGTTGGCAACGCAAAATAAAAAACTGGTTGACACCCTTTCTGTGTTTGGACAAAATCTAGGTATGGCAGCCCAAATTACCAACGACATCCAGGGCGCCATATACGGAAACGATATTACACGACGCAAGATGACATTGCCAATAATCTACGCATTCGCTCAAACAGATGGCAAGGTTCGTAGTCAATTGGAATTGTCATACCAGGCGCAATCCGAATTAAAAACCGACCCTACGCCAATAAGGGACGTACTATTTCAAATCGGTGCCATCCACTATGCAACGACAAAGATGCAATTCTATAGGCAGCGGGCTTCGGATGTCATTTCGAAAGCAGAAGGCGCAGGAGCCAATTTTGATTGGGTAAGGCTTTTTTTGGAAGAAGATACGCATGATACGCTCCAATAGATCTGGCTGGATGCCAGCGGGCAACAGGAGGCTTAGGACTCTCCAGATGTTCTTATTCTTTTCCGTCGTGGCTGTTTCCTGTGTGTTCTTTACTTTGAGCGTAAGTAAGCCCTACATGGGGATTTGGCTCGGAGAAGACGACAGTGGTTGGACTGTCAAATTCATAGAACGCAATGGACTAGCAAACCAGGCTGGAATAAAGAAAGGAGAAGGACCAGTAGAGATCAATGGTCAACCAGCAGAGGCATTCCTTGAGAAATACGCAAAGTCTGATCTAATTGTTGGGAGAGTAGTTCGAGATATAACCATCATTGATGCCCAAGGCCGGTTGAAATCGGTAAATCTTGAAGATAAGTCCCCCACGTGGAAAGCTGTGATTGAGGTTACCAACTGGTTCATTGTCTGTCTCATATTCTGGGCAACGGGACTCTATGTTTTCTTGAAGAAGCCAAACAATACAGCGGCATTTTTATTGTGTCTATGTGGACTATCCTTAGGGCTGGCCTTAAGCGGAAACATGGTAGGAGAAAGGGGAATCACCATTGCGACTTGGTTTGAGGTTGTCGGTACTACCATGTTCCCGTGGTTACTTCTACACTTTTTCCTCGTTCTGCCAGACGAACGAGAATCACTTCGTGACCGCCCCTTGGTGTACCTCCTTTATCTTCCGGCAATTGTAACGCTAATTCTTTCCCCCGTCATCGGCGTTGAAAATGGCCAACCAGTGCAATGGTTTCGGACCATCAGGCTTCTCGGATATGGAGCGGGCTTCCTAGGCACCGTGGGCGTGGCAATTTTCAACTATTTTCGTGCTGTCTCTTTTAGAACGCGACAGCAAATGAAAATAGTGTTATTCAGTGCTCTTGCTGCTCTTATTCCCGTTACTGTCCTTAGCATAGTCCCTGAGGCAATATGGAGACAGACAATACTGCCAGTCGAATTAAGCCTTCTGACGTACGCATTCATACCGATGGGTATGGGTTATGCTGTCGTCACCACAAAACTGATGGACATTGATGTCATCATCAGGAGAGGTATTGTCTATGGACTGATTACGTTAGTAATGGCGGTTATTTTAGCCACCGCCATTTTTCTTTCTGTGCAAGCTCGTGAGTCAGTCGGACTTCCAGAGGAGATTGCTTTAGCGCTGGTGTCAGGAGCTGTTGCAGCAGTACTTTTCGGCCCGGCAAGAAAAGGTATCGAGACGTTGGTGGACAGGCTATTCTACAAAGACAGATACGATTACCGACAAATAATACAAAGCTTAAGTACTTCTTTAAAAATACTGGAGAATTTGACAGATATATCGCGCCTAATAGTTGGTACCACAGTTAATACCCTGAACTTGACTGGGGGTTGTTTGCTTGTCAAGGCACAGTCTGGATCTGTCGAGGTAAATACAAATCAAGGCATATTCACTGATAGTAGCAAGCAGAAAGAACTGTTGAATGTGGCATCCCGCCGGAACAGTTTGATAGAGTTTCCCAATTCGGCATCAACCATTTGCTCAGATCTCGCCTTCTTCATTCCTCTCGTAGCCGGGGAGAGAGAGGTCGGCATTCTCTGTTTGTCCCCAAAGTGCTCAAGGCAAGATTTCTCATCTAACGACATATACCTGCTGCAGGGAATAGCTTCCGTAGCAGCTATAGCATTGCATAACGCCATACTCATCCGCGACGCCAGCATAAGGGATACCTTCGTCTCAGTCGCTTCACACGAACTTCGAACGCCACTGACCTCTGTTGTTGGCTACACTGACCTTCTGCTGCGTCGAGATCCTCCGGATGCTACTAGAAAGCTTTGGCTCAAGAATATTTTTAATAACAGCCAGAAGCTCAGTGCCATAGTAGATGACCTATTGAATGTCAGCCGTATCCAGTCCGGCAAGGTCAATATTAAGTCGGAAATAGTAAGCTTGCCTGATGTCGTTAATGAGTCCTTGTTCCTAGCCAGGGAAAACACTGATAAACATGAATTTGTTGTAGACATGGAACTTAACCTTCCTGATGTGCTAACGGATCGCGACAAGCTCGGTCAAGTTCTGGGAAATCTACTTGACAATGCTATCAAGTACAGCCCCAACGGCGGGCGCGTCACACTGTCAGCCCATAACGAGCCTAAAGAGCATCGTATAGTAGTGAGTATTGCTGACGAGGGCATAGGAATAGGTGAAGCAGATAAGGATTTGCTTTTCACGACTTTTCACCGAATACAGAGACCGGAGACCAAAGGTGTCAGAGGTACTGGTCTGGGTCTTTATGTTGCGAAGGAATGGACAGAGGCAATGGGCGGGAAGATCTGGTTGGAGAGCGAACTTAACAAGGGATCGACCTTTTTCATATCGATTCCAGCGTACCATTCTAAAGGGACTGACTAAGAAAAATTCTGTTTAACGAGAGAATTATTGACTAAAAAAAGTAAAAAGATACTAGTGGTCGAAGACGAAGATGACATTGTCGAACTTCTCTACGCAATATTCGACGACCTCGACGGTTACAAGACTCTTTACTCGAGAGACGCCGAAAAGGCTCTTAGTATTGCGCGAGCTGATAATCCTGACATTATTGTGCTGGATATTCATCTGCCAAAACTGAACGGGTATGAATTATGCAAGTCAATAAAATCGGACACGGCTATGTCCCACACCAAGATAATAATGCTGAGTGGCATGACACAGAACTCAGACCGGCTTAGAGCTCAAGAAGCAGGTGCCGATGATTACATCACTAAACCTTTCACGTCAGCCGCATTAGTTGAGAAAATAGACACACTTCTGAAGAGCGATTGAGGGAGCTAATGGAGAATCCGAACCGTGTCGTTTTAGTTGATAAATACGGTCGTGACGTACTCACTCAAGATGGCGTGCTTTACACAATGGAAAAGGTGGAAGCCCATCGCAATGGGTCGTTACACAGGGCAATCTCTGTTTTTATCTTTAACAGCAGAAACAACCTTTTGCTTCAGAAGCGTGCTGTCGACAAGTATCACTCTCCCGGTAAGTGGACCAATACTTGTTGTACTCATCCCTTGCCAGGAGAATTTCCTCTGGCGGCCGCAAGGCGTAGACTTCATGAGGAAATGGGACTGATAACCACACTGACCGAGGTTTTCTCATTATCATATCATGCTGATGTTGGAAACGGCATGCTAGAGTATGAATTTGACCACGTTTTTTTCGGAGCTTCAAATCATAATCCAATCCCTAACCCTGCAGAAGTAGCCGATTGGGACTGGGTATCTATTGAGGAACTTGCGCAAGACCTAATCATAGATCCCGAGAAATACAGCGCTTGGCTAAGACAGTGCTTCAACGAAGTTATCAAGTATATGTCGCAGGAGCACAGGAAGTAAGAATATGAATTATCTAACATTGTTCATATCACTGAGGTGTACAAACTCATGTGCTCATTGTTTATACGGTTGTTCACCTAAAAGTGGTGAGCATATGTCTTGGGATGTATTCGCCAGAACAATGGCAATTGCCCAAGAAAATCAAATTCACAGACTCAATTTCTTTGGGGGGGAACCTCTGCTGAATCCCCAGTTCTTCCCTATGCTACGGACAACTCTTGAAAAAGGACTTCTGCTGATACTGACGACAAATTGTCGTCCTCTTGTAAAAGAAGTGTTTCGAACTAAGTTTCTAGATGTCACAAAGCAATATAAAGAACGCATCGTTATCGTAACAGCAAGAGACAAGTTCCATCTGCAATATTTTGACCCTGCACAGATCATTCACCATCTGCAGAGCGAAGGCTACAACGTAACAGTGAATGACTACTCCAATCACACCGTACTGTTATCTGAACACAACGCAAAGAATCGGGACTTACAAGAGTTAGATACACATTTTTCTTGTTGTAGCGCCAGTTGGAAGGATTACCTTGGAGTTTTACCAGACGGGGGATGGACAATTTGCCCGGCATCATTGGAAGCCTTTGGTAGTATCTACACCAATAGCCTGAGAGAAATTGTAGCTTTCAAGCGTGGACTGCCATTGCGCTATAAGGAAGGGTGTACAGAATGTCTTAAGGACTTCAAGAGCTTTCGTAGAGAATTTGACGAGACTGAGACTGATGGTACAGAGTCCAGTAAGGCAAGGCAGATTCGATAGAGAGGTTCACCCTGACCTGCCCTCCTAAATGTGTCCAGTTATAATGTTAGTCTGAAAGAATAAATGGTTAGGTAGTAATCTAAATGTAACAAAGCGTTGTTTCCGGTGTAGTTCGACTCTGCTCAACCTCCCCGTCTAACATCTTATGGCTAACTATCGATTTCTGGTGAAGGTTACTGTCCTTGTCATTATGTTTAAGTACTTATTTTAAGGCTAAAAGGCAGTATGTTATTGTGACTATGCAAGCAGCGGAATGTGGGCACCGGGCAGCTCAATGGCTACCGACCTCGACATTGGCTATGACTACAACCTGAGCAACGTTGATGTTACCGGACTGGACGTGAGCGGTAGTGGTAACACCGCTACTCTGCTGGCAGGTACAGCCAACAGTACCCAGATTTACATCAGCACTGATAGCGGCCTTAACTGGACAAGAAGTCGACAGGAGCCTACCGGGCAATCTAAGACAGAAATACTTATGGCCCCGGATTTTTCCAGCCTTGGCCTGGCCTATGCCGTTACTTCCGGCACTGAGAGTGCCTTTTCTTATACTTCAGATGGTGGTATCACCTGGAACCAGATTGGCTTAATCGATACCAAGATTAGTAGCAGCGGTATTATTGACCTGGCCGTATCTCCTGTCTACGCTGAGGATAATACCTTATTCATGCTCACCTTCGATAGTGAGCATATTGAACATAGCCTCTGGAGGAGCCTGAACAGCGGGGCAACGTGGGAAAGAGTGTTCACCAGCACCCTGGCCAATGCCGACAGCATAAAGCTGGTTGAGCTTTCTCCTCAATATGGAAGGGGCAGTCAGGTAGTATTCCTGACCGGAACCAGTGGCAGTAATTCGGTAATATGGAAATCAACAGATAACGGACAGGCCTTCATTCCACGAGGTGTCCCCTTCTCCATTGACACATGGCAAGTTGTCAATGACAGCACTTTGCTCTTGGGCAGCTATGATGGTAGCCACGGGCTGGTCTACTACACAACCAACGGCGGCCTTTCCTACTCGAACGGGGCAATAGTCGGTAGCCAGCCGCTAAAATCCATCGCTTTTTCCCCTAACTACGAGCAGGACAAATCCATATTGATAGGTAACACCAAGGGCTGGGTCTACTATTCAACAGACAACGGCACCTCCTTCAAGCTGCTGGGTGACCAGCTGCCCCTGTCAGCTACCGGTCTGAGCGAAGTAGCCGTCGCCTTCGACCCCAACTTTAGCCGCAACCATGTCGTCTACGCCGCTACCAATATTAAAGTAACCTCGGATAGTAAAAAACGCATCTTCCGCTTTATCGTCGATAAGAGTGATAGCTGGGAAAGCATCGACAGTACCCCGCCGGTGGGCAGCATATTCAACCAGATTACAGTATCCAATAACGGAATATTATACGCTGCCAGCTCCCAGGCAGTAGATACCACACAAAGTGAAGGAGGCATGGAGCGCTCGCTTAACCCGACCTATTCCCTCGGCCCAGCCTTTGAGACAGTAGTTCGCGGGCTGGAGGACGGCGCCACTCTGACCGGACTATGGATACAGGACAATCAACTGTGGTCAATAGACACCACCCACACCAAGCTCATGACATACATCGATAGCCTGGCCCAGCCGGTCATCCTTATCACGCCAGCCAACGGAGCCGCCGGCACAGGTACCGCCAACATCAGCCTTGACTGGGAGCCACTAAAGGGAGCTACCAGATATGAATGGCAGCTTGACTATGACACTGACTTCTCTACTATTCCTTCTGGATTTGCCGGTGAAACTGACGAAAGCTCAGCCCGCTCACCAGCACTGGCTACAGCTACCACCTATTACTGGCGGGTAAGGGCTGCTGAGCCAGTATTAAGTCCATGGTCAGCCAAATGGTCATTTACCACCAGCCTCGGTGCCTCAGTTATCGCCCCCAGACTTTACAGCCCTGAAGCGGGTGACAGAGGGACATTAATAAAACCTGTATTTCAGTGGAGTGCCATCGCCGAAGCAGATGGTTATGAGCTATTGGTGGCGGCTGAAGCTTCCTTCTCCAATCCGGTAATCGTAAAGATTGGCGAGTACTCCCTACCATCAACTGCCTGGCAAAGTGATATCAGCCTGGACTACAATACCACCTACTTCTGGAAGGTCAGAGCCAGGAACTCCAGTAGTTACAGTGACTGGAGCGATGTCGGTGCCTTCACCACGGAAGCACCACCCCAGCCAATCCTGACACCAGAACGCTCCCCCTCCAAACCCACATCAACGCTCACACCAACACTATCCACCACACCACCTTCACCACCACCCTCATCACCACCATCGATACCACTGGTGCAGTCCTCTATTCCAGACTGGGCAATATACCTGGGCCTTACCTTACTCCTGACCACGGTACTGCTGCTGGTCATTTTACTGGTAATGATGGTAGGGACAAGACGCTCCTAGCCCTTAGTTGTGCAAATCCGCGCTACAATCGAGATTCTTCGCTTCGCTCAGAATGACAGACGTATAATGTCACCCTGAGCGAAGCGAAGGGTCTCACTGCCCAGAACATGTTAACACCTATTTCTGCAACCAGGCACTAGCTCTTCGAGTCTTTATACCGTATCCACTTGACCGGCCTATTCTGCGACGAGTATATTGTTCAAAGAAATGTAGAATTATTTTCGGGAAGGATGAGGTTCCCATACCCGTTATTATCCGTTTTCTTTTAAGAAAGCGCTGATTTGATTAAGAGAAGTAGATTCCCCAAGATATTCTTTGGCTGGTGGACAGTTCTGGCTGCGGGCATATTGACCCTCTGGGGATATGGCTACCAGGCTTACGGATTTTCAGCATTATTCAAACCAATATCCTCAGAACTGGGCTTTAACCGGGCGGCAACTTCCGTGGCCGCCAGCATCGGCAGGTTTGAAGGAGGATTCGAAGCACCGATAACCGGCTGGATCACCGACAGATTTGGGCCAAAGTGGATAGTTTTTACCGGCGTCGTTCTCATCAGCATCAGCCTGATACTGATGAACTGGATTAATTCACTCTGGGCTTTTTACCTGGTCTGGGGTATGATACTGGGCACCGGAGTCAACATCGCCCTGAGTCTACCGTTAGACACAGCTATATCCAACTGGTTCGTTAAAAAAAGGGGGATGGCCCTGAGCCTCAAGTGGATTGGTTCCGGTCTTTCCGGAGTTATCGCACTACCACTGATTAGCTGGCTGATAACCGTCCAGGGCTGGCGGACAACCTGCGTTATCGGTGGTCTGGTGATGGCAGTGGTTGGATTACCCCTCGCCTGGTTCTGCCTCAGGCCACGCCGTCCAGAGTACTATGGCCTGCTCCCTGACGGCGCCACTTCAGAGGAAGAAAGTGCCGATGTCAGCCAGATGATAGACAGAGGAGTGGCATATGCGGCCGAGGCTAAAGAGGTAGAGTTCACCATCAGGCAAGCAATAAGAACACCTACCTACTGGCTACTCATCGCAACACAGGCAATCCATAGCCTGGTCGCCCCGGTGATTAACATACACTCCATACCTTTTCTCACCGATAGAGGCATCGACCCGCTGAAGGCAGCCGGCATTATGGTAATTCTGGTCGCATCGAGCATTCCCGCAAGATTTATCGGTGGCCTTATCGCCGACCGTATCGGTACCAACCGCCTGCGGTTTCTCATGGCCGGAGCCTATCTCCTGCAGGCAACCGGGATTGCTGTCTTCCTGCTTAACCAGACTATGGCGATGATTTACGTCTGGTTTGTGGTCTACGGCATTGGCTTTGGCACCGGCCTCACCGTGAACTCACTGATAAGGGCACGCTATTTCGGGCGCAAGGCCTTTGGCTCCATCCAGGGAATATCCATGATGGCCTTAACACCGGTCGGGGTGCTGGCTCCCATCTACGCTGGCTGGGTTTATGACACTCACGACACCTACCTGCCTGCTTTTAGACTGTTTGCTATACTGCTGGCCGTAGCGGCTGTTATCTTACCTCTCGCCCGACCACCAAAACCGCCCGCCCAAATCACCGATATCCGCAAAATCGCCTGAAAACGCAAAACCTGTTATAGAAGCTAGAAAACCTGAGCGGTACCCGGCAAATCTATCCGGTAGAAGACAATTGAGCCATATTAATAATCAAGCAACACAACCTGGGTACTGAGGGGCAGGGTTGATTTGGTAATAGCCAGTTTGGGCCTGGAGGTGACCTCCTTCACTCCCATTTCTTTAAGAAACCTGTCTACCGGTTCCAGTTCCCTCTTCAGCGCCTCGGTTTTATAGTGCATGGGAATTACTATCTTGGGCTCAAGCTGCCGCACCACCTCCGCCGCCATCTGAGCATTAATGGTAGACACCCCACCTACCGGAACCATGAGCACATCCACATTACCCAACTCCTCCACGTCCTCGGTGACCAGCACATGTCCCAAATCACCCAAGTGACATATGGCTACCTCATCCACCTCTATGAGATAGACAGTGTTTTTACCCCTCTTTTTGCCCCTCTCCTGGTCATGGAAGGTCGCCAGCCCGACAATCAGGACATCACTAATCTCGTATTCGCCCGGTCCGGCAATTATCTTCGGTTCATCACCGACACCCTGGCCATAAGAATGACCCGGGTGTTGATGGCTAATCGTTACAATGCGAGCCGCTGGCTTACCCAATGAGTAGCCCAAATCAGGTGAAAAGGGGTCAGTAATAATTGTGGCCTGGCTGCCCTTAATTCTGAAGCATGAGTGACCTAACCAGTTAATATCCATTTACCTGAGCCATCTAAATATAACATAGAGCAATTTTCACAGTCAATTGAGAACCAATGTGATAAATATCTCTTGACAACCAATAACAGAAATGATAAAAATGAATTAGCACTCTAAGGCTTAGAGTGCTAATTGGAGGTTGAGATGCTTTCGCCAAGGACAGCGACCATACTCAATTCGATAATAGGGCAGTATATCATCAAGGCGACACCGGTATCCAGCCAGAGTGTACTTGCTGACTGTCAACTGGACGTCAGCCCGGCTACCGTCCGCAACGATATGGCACATCTGGAGCAGGAAGGTTATATTACCCGCCCCCACACTTCAGCCGGGAGCATACCATCGGATAAAGGTTATCGCTACTATGTTGAGTCTATTGGCAATGTCAAGCTACCCCTACCCGAGCAACGATTGGTCAGCCATCTATTCCACCAGGTGGAGACATCGCTAGACGAATGGTTGCATCTTGCCACCGCACTTATTGCACAGATGGCTCAGAATGTGGCCATAGTCACTACCACCAAGTCGGAGGCCGGCAAATTTAAGCACCTGGAACTGGTTGGTTTGCATGACGCGGTAATACTTGCTATCTTCGTCCTCAGTGGCGCCAATGTAAAGCAGCAACTGATAACATTTGACCACAACATATCTCAAGCAGAACTGACCACCATGGCTATCAAGCTGAGCGCCGCCTACTCTGGCCTCCCCAGCTCACAAATCGTGGCTAAAGAGATGGAATTATCTCCTGCCGAACAGCAGATAACAGACTGCCTGGTAGCGGTAATGCAAGCTCAAGATAGTCAGTCGTACGAGGAGCAGCACCTTGATGGCCTGCACTTCACGCTCAACCAGCCAGAATTCGCCCATAGCCAGCGGATGCAAGCCCTGATGGAACTAATCGAGCAGCGCACCCTGCTGAAGAGTATCATGCCCGTAAAACCAACCACCGACAGGATACAGGTAATCATCGGCCGGGAAAACCAATCAGAGGTAATCCGCGATTACAGCGTGGTCATCCGCCAGTACGGTCTGCCCGAAGAGGCCATTGGCAAGATAGTCGTAGTTGGTCCTACCCGAATGCCCTATGCCCGTACCATCGCTACGGTTGAATATCTGTCCCTGGTGCTAACTTTGCTGATGGCCAAACTATACGGCAGGACAATACCCATTGAATTGAACCTTAATACCACCGAATAGAGCGGGCAAAGGAAAGAGACTGAGGAGGTAGGATAGCTAAGAATGATGCCAAGAGAGCCCGAAGAACAAAATACCGGAGAAGAGGCTGGTCCTGAGGAGAATATAGAGACAGTGGGCCAGTCCCTGGTAGAAGAGAAGGAGAAAGCAGAAAAATATCTGGCCAACTGGCAAAGGGCCCAGGCAGACTTCATTAACTACAAGCGCCGGACTGAACAGGAAAAGGAAGAATTGACCAGGTTTGCCAACTCGGCACTGGTACTTAATTTACTGCCCATTCTCGATGACCTGGAACGGGCGCTGGATTCCATTCCCGCCGATACGGCCGAGTTTAGCTGGGTAGATGGCATCCGGCTTATTGAGCGCAAGTTTAAGACAACACTGGAAGCACAGGGGCTCTCTCCCATCGAGGCTTTAGGACAGCCCTTTGACCCCCATTTGCACGAAGCGATAAGGCAGGATAAGGGTGAAGAAGGAAAAGTAATTGAGGAAGTTCAAAAGGGCTACAAGTTCCATGACCGAGTAATTCGTGCCAGTAAGGTCGTGGTGGGCAATGGTGAATTTGAAGAGGGTCAAGACATAGAGAGTGAAACCGATAGCTAGAAGAAAACAGTCCAGCGAGATAAGTTGAACTGAGCTTATCTTACTAAGGAGGAATAGATTATGGCAAAGGTAATAGGCATTGATTTAGGTACAACCTTCAGTGAAGTAGCTGTGATAGAAGGAGGAGAGCCGAAGGTTATTCCTTCGGCTGAGGGTGGCAATCTCTTTCCTTCGGTCGTGGCCATAAGTAAAAATGGAGAACGTCTGGTCGGACAGGTGGCCAAACGCCAGGCTATCACCAACCCGGAGAATACCATCTACAGTATCAAAAGGTTTATGGGACGTAAGTGGGGCGAGCCAGCCGGACGAGAACTTCCCGTGGAAGAAGATGCCAAGCGCAAGACCTATAAAGTAACCCAGGGACCCAATAATGAGGTAAGGGTGTTGATGGGAGGTAAAGAGTATAGTCCCCCTGAAATCTCGGCCATGATTCTGCAGAAACTAAAGACCGATGCTGAGGCTTACCTCGGTGAGAAGGTTACCGAAGCGGTCATCACAGTACCAGCCTACTTTAACGATGCCCAGCGGCAGGCAACCAAGGACGCCGGTACCATAGCTGGGCTCAATGTGCTGCGCATTATTAACGAGCCCACGGCCGCTTCTCTGGCTTACGGACTGGACAAGAAGAAGGAAGAGACAATCGCTGTTTATGACCTGGGTGGCGGCACCTTTGATATTTCCATACTGGAACTGGGTGAAGGCACCTTCCAGGTAAAATCAACCAACGGTGATACACATCTTGGCGGTGACGATTTTGACCAGAGGATTATGGACTGGCTCTGTGATGAGTTCAAGCGCGACCAGGGTATAGACCTGCGGCAGGACAGAATGGCTCTGCAACGAATTAAGGAAGCTGCCGAAAAGGCCAAGTGCGAGCTTTCTACTGTCCAACAGACCGAGGTAAATCTGCCCTTCATCACTGCCGACGCCAGTGGCCCCAAGCACCTCAATATTACCCTCACCAGAGCCAAGCTGGAACAATTAGTCATGGATTTGGTGGAAAAAACCCTGGGACCCTGCCGCCAGGCACTGCAAGACGCCGGTAAGACTTCAGCCCAGGTTGATGAGGTTATCCTCGTCGGCGGGCAGACCAGAATGCCCATAGTTCAGGAAAAGGTAAAACAGTTCTTCGGTAAGGAACTCCACAAGGGTGTCAACCCCGATGAGGTGGTAGCTGTCGGCGCCGCTATTCAGGCAGGAGTACTCAAGGGAGAGGTCAGTGACGTTTTGCTGCTTGATGTTACACCACTAACCCTGGGTATTGAGACTCTTGGCGGTGTGGCCACCCCGCTTATCCCCCGTAATACCACCATTCCTACCTCCAAGAGCCAGATTTTCAGCACCGCGGCTGATAATCAGCCCAGTGTTGAGATTCACGTCCTGCAGGGAGAAAGGCCAATGGCGGCCGATAACAGAACCCTGGGGAGGTTTATGCTTGATGGTATCTTACCGGCACCACGAGGTATACCGCAGATTGAAGTCACCTTTGATATCGACGCCAATGGTATCCTCAGCGTAAAAGCCCACGATAAGGGTACCGGTAAAGAGCAAAAAATCACCATCACTGCGTCCAGCGGCCTGAGCAAGGAAGAGGTGGGGAAGATGCAACGGGAGGCAGAGATGCACGCTGCCGAGGATACCAAACGCCGTGATGAGGTGGAAACACGTAATACCGCGGATACCATGGCCTACACGGCCGAAAAGACCCTGAGAGAGCAAAAAGACAAGATACCTTCAGACCTGAATCAAGAAGTGGAAAACAAGGTACAGGCGGTGCGTTCCGCCCTACAGGGAACAGATATTGAGGCTATCCGTAAGGCAATGCAGGACCTGAATGAGTCCATGCAGAAGGTAGGGATGGCCGTCTACCAGCAGCAGCCACCGCCACCGGGGGCTGAGCCGCCACCGGACAAAGACGAAGGAGAAGGCACCGTGGAAGGCGAGTTCCGCGAGGTATAAGCGATGCCAACTTGGCCGCTAGTAAGAGGGGCTGAATACGCCCCTCTTACTGCTAATTAGTGCCCCCTTCAGTAACACTGTCGGAATGTGATAGAATAGTTATTGCTATGGCAACCGCAAAACGTGATTACTACGATGTCCTCGGCGTAGGCAGGAATGCCCCGGAGGATAAAATAAAGGCCGCTTTTCGCAAGCTAGCCTTCAAGTACCACCCGGACCATAACCATGAAGAGGGAGCCGAGGAGAAATTCAAGGAGATAAACGAAGCTTACCAGGTTCTCTCAGACCCGGAAAAACGGGCTGCTTACGACCAGTTTGGACATGGTGGTATTGAAGGCTTATTCAACCAGGGCTTTCAGGGATTTGATTTCGGCGGTCTGGGAGATATCTTTGATGCCTTCTTTGGCCGGACGACCACGGCCAGCCGCCAGGCACCCCAGCGTGGTGCTGACCTGCATCATCATGTTACTATCACCTTGGAAGAAGCTGCCTTTGGTGTTGAAAAGGAAATAAATATATCACGCACCGAGTACTGCTCAGTGTGTCAGGGCATTGGCAGTAAACCAGACAGTCAACCCAGCCGATGCCCCAGCTGTAACGGCAGCGGACAGGTACGCCACATCCAGCAGAGCATCTTTGGTCGTTTCACCAATATTACTGCCTGTCCCCAGTGTCACGGTGAGGGCAGAATTATCACTGACCCCTGCTCCCAATGTCGGGGTACCGGCAAGGGAACTCATCGACGCAGTATTATGGTTAAAATCCCGGCCGGGGTTGAGAACGGCTCCCGGATACGCTTGAACAACGAAGGTGATGCCGGAACAAGAGGCGGCACCCCTGGCCATCTCTATATCAGCCTATCAGTCAAACCCCACGAGCTTTTTGTTCGGGATGGCGACAACATCTTTTACGAGTTGCCGGTCAACTTCGCCCAGGCAGCCCTGGGTACCGAGATAGAAGTACCCACGCTTGACGGTGACACCAGACTCAAGATTCCAGCCGGCAGCCAAACAGGACAGGTCTTACGCCTGAAAAACAAGGGGATTCCACATCTTCAACAGAATGGACGTGGTGATCAGCTGGTTACACTACTGGTGGTCACTCCGGATTCGTTAAGTAAAAAAGAGCGCCAGCTCTTTGAGGAACTAGCCAAAACACTGAAGCCAGCCAGAAAGCCGAAGTAAGACCTCAGGCTCAGGAAGGTATACCACGATACCTTTTGAAAAAGGAGAAGAGCCGCCACTTTCGGCCCGCCAGTTCGTGGGCCGCCCCGGCGTTCATCAGTTCCGCAGCTGACCTGCGGATATCAGCACCCTCGTACAAGATACGATAGATAACCTCGGTAATCGGCATCTCCAGCCCTAACTGCTGAGCCAGATTCCAGACAACAAGGGTGGTGCTTACGCCCTCGGCCACGCCCGTCATTGAGTCAGTTATCTCTTTCAGCGGACGCCCCTTGGCCAGCTCTACCCCTACGTAATGATTGCGACTTAACGGACTGGCACAGGTAGTGATTAAATCCCCCAGACCAGCCAGCCCGGAAAAAGTCAGGGGATTCGCCCCCAGAGCCACTCCCAGAGCCGTCATCTCAGTCAGACCGCGGGTAATGAGTGCCGCTTTAGCATTATCGCCGTAGCCCAGGCCATCAGCGATACCAGCCCCCAGTGCGATAATGTTTTTCACCGCACCCCCCAGCTCAACACCAATAATGTCGGTATTGGTATACACACAGAGGTTGGGAGTGGCCACCAGCTTTTGCGCTTTCCTGGCTATCGTTTCGTCCCCGGCAGCTATCACTGTCGCCGCTGGTAAATTATTCAAAATCTCCTGGGACAGATTAGGGCCAGAAAGGATGCAGATATTCGACTGAAAATTAGGGTCTATCTCTTCGGCAATCACCTCGGACATCCGCTTGCTGCTTCCAATCTCCAGACCTTTAGCCGCACTCACTATCAGCATTGTCTCGTCAAGATATCCGCTAATCAACTTTACATTCTGACGCATGCTCTGTGATGGCACAACGATGATTACTGCCTGTACCTTGGCTAAGGCCTCACTCAAGGAACTGGTAATAGATAACTGGGGAGGAAGGGTAGCACCAGACGGTAGAGATGGATTAGGCCCGTTGTTTATCAGTTTAGCCGCTTCTTGTTCGGTACGAGCCCACAGCTTGACCTGAGTCCCTTTATGAGCGAGCACTACCCCCAGAGTTATCCCCCAGGCAGTAGTGCCGATGATAGCAATCTTGGGCATATCTTACCCCGTATTCTCATCCGACGGGGGCGAACTTACCGAGCTTATTACCTCAGTCTTTTCACCAAGCTTGCGCTCTTTACCATTAAATAACCGAACAATATTATCCCGATGCATAATAATGATGGCTATGGTGCCAATAAAAGTATATACCAGATACTCAATCGGGAAACCATTGAGAACAGTAAGAGGAATCAATATCGAGTAAGCACTAACTACCCCGGCAATAGAGCCCAGCGAGGAAAACCTGGTCAGCCCAGTACCAAGAATGAGAACCTCACCGCCAAAGATGGCCGCCGCCGGACAGAGGGCCACCAATCCGCCGAAGAAGGTAGCCACACCCCTGCCCCCCTTGAATTTGAGAAATACTGGCCAATTATGTCCCGCCATCGCCGCTAAAGCGGCCACACACTGGGCAACCAGTGCTCCCAGAGCAAAAGAATCACCCACCACCAGGTAACTACGTCCAACTATTAACCCGGCAAACACTACTGCCAGTGCTCCCTTGCTTATATCACAGACAGCGACCAGAAACGCTGCCTTCTTGCCAGCAACCCGCAATACATTAGTCGTCCCTATCTTGCCGCTTCCATAACCCCTGACATCCCCTTTGCCCATTAGCCTAGCGACTATCGCGCCAAAGGGGATAGAACCGAGGATATAACCAATAAGTATTACCACGAAAAACTTAGCGACTATCATGACTCACCTCTCGTTTTTAAGACTAAACGGAGCGGAGTGCCAGTAAAGCCGAACGACTGGCGAAGCTTGTTCTCCAGGTAGCGTTGATAGGAAAAATGCATTAGCTTGGCATCGTTGACAAAGAAAACAAAGGTTGGTGGATTCACCTCAGCCTGAGTAGCGTAGAAAATCTTGAGCTGCTTGCGCCCGGAGCGTGGCGGGCTGTGAGCAGCCACTGCCTGCTGCACAACACTATTAACTACGGTAGTGGGCAACCGCTTGAGTCTTTCTTCATAGACCTGGCATACCTGAGGCATGATTTTACTTACCCCATATCCAGATTTGGCCGAAGTATACAGTACAGGAGCATACGGCATGAATCTGAGCTGTCGTCTAATGTATCTGTCCCACTCATCGGTGTCCTTATCTACAACCAGGTCCCACTTATTTATTATCAGTACAATTCCCTTCGCCGCCTGCTGAACATAACCAGCAATATGCAGGTCCTGAGCCGCCAGCGGCTCTGTCGCATCAACTACCAGTAAGGTTATATCAGCCCGGTTTACAGCCCGCAGGGCACGGATAACACTGTACTTCTCTACCCCAACTCCCAGCCGTCCCCGCCGCCTGATTCCTGCTGTATCAATAATTAGCACATTTCGCCCCTGAAAGTCAACTATTGTATCCAGGGCATCTCGTGTTGTCCCTGGACGGTCGTCCACAATGGCGCGCTCCCGACCCAAAAGGGCATTCAGCAGCATTGACTTACCCACATTAGGACGCCCGACAATAGCCACCTTCAAGAACTCTGGCTCAGCTTCAACCGCCACGGAGACCGGCAAGAGGGTGATAATCTTATCCAGTAGCTCAGCCGTGCCCCGACCGTGATGAGCCGAAATGGCCAGTGGCTCGCCTATCCCTAACTCGTAAAACTCTACTGCCCCAGCCTCAAGACGGTCACTATCGGCTTTATTGGCTACCAGGACCACCGGTTTGCTGGTGCGGCGCAACAGTTCAGCTATTTCCAAGTCATAGGTTGTTACCCCATCCCTGACATCCACTAAAAAGATAATAACATCAGCCTCACTGATAGCTACCTCCACCTGCTCTTTTACCCCCTGGGCGACAGCAGACTCAGCTTTTGGCTCCAGCCCACCAGTATCAACCAAAGTAAACTCGGTCCCCTCCCAGATAACAGGCACCATAATGCGGTCGCGGGTTGTCCCCGGCAAATCCTCAACAATAGCTATCCGTTTACCTGCCAGTCGATTCAAGAGGGTAGACTTGCCCACATTCTGCCGGCCAACAATGGCCACAACTGGCTTACCCACACTTACCTCTAAAAGATTCTTATGAATAGTAGCCTCCCCTTGGGGTAGTCTTGGGTTTCTCCTCAACCTTCTGGCTGGGCTGAGGGCGCTGGACCACAGATAATTCTCTGGCCACGTTCACGCTTGGAGGCTCAATCTCAGTCTTGGCAACTTTCTTCAGTTCGGAGACAGTATCCTGGAAGCTCTGGGCAAAGGAGTTATATTCTATGACAAACCGGTTATACTGGTCAACAGTTTCCCGTGGAACTTCCAACTGCCCGGCTATTTCACAGAACTGCTCGATAAATTCGTAGTAATGGCTATTCATCATCCAGAGTTCGTTCAAAAATGTGCGCAGGTAAAGACTGAATCGGCCAGTCCTGGTATCACTCTCTATTCTATCGATAAAGCTGTTGCACCAGGTATCGAAAATCCGCCGTGACATATCGCAGGCCCGTGCCCAGTCCCATACCTGAGGATTCTCAAGGGCAAACAAGGAATCGATAACGGCAAAGATAGAGAGGGAAGAATTGCCCATAAATCGGCGGTTAAAATATCCCGCCAGTTGTCTCAGCCTCAGTGCGGAACGCTCAAATTGCCCCTCTCTGGCCCTGACTACCGCTACCACCAGACCAATCACCACAATAACGCCCAGAATCGGGGCTATTAAGGCAATTGACCATTCATAAATAACAGCCACCACCGCCAGTGCCGTGATTAAGATGGGAGACCAGCCCCACTCCATTACTGTTCCAATTACTCTTAACCTGTACATATTATCCTCCTAGCGATAGCCAGCCAGCGATATCCCCAAGCCACCTAACATCTGTGCCAGAAGTGCTTTTTGCAGGTGCATCCTGTTCTCGGCCTGGTCAAAGACCACGGATTGGAGGCTATCCAGAATATCCTCAGCCACCTCCTCGCCGTGATGAGCCGGCAAGGGGTGCATCAATATGGCATCCTCCTTGGCCAGAGAGAGAAGCTCATTATTCACCTGGTAATCAGCAAACAGCCGCCGTCGCTCTTGAGCCTCAGCTTCCTGCCCCATGCTTGTCCAGACATCGGTATAAACTACATCGGCACCACTAACCGCCAGGCGCGGGTCTTCAATACAGACGATTTCAGCGTCACTAGCCCTGGCATTCTCCCGGGCCATTTGCAGTATTCCATCCTGAACAGTGTATCCGGGTGGGGAGGCAATCCTGAAATTCATTCCGGTAAGTGAGGCTGCCAGCATTAAACTGTGAGACACATTGTTGCCATCACCAACAAAAGCCAGTGTCAAACCCGCCAGCTCGCCCTTCTTCTCATGAACGGTAAGGAGGTCAGCCAGCGCCTGACACGGGTGTTCCAGATCAGAGAGGGCGTTTATCACCGGCACCGCAGAATAATCAGCCAGGACCTCCAGAGTCCGATGAGAGAAGGTGCGGGCAGCAATAGCATCCACATAACGGCTGAGCACCCTGGCCACATCTGGAATTGACTCCCGCTGCCCCAGTCCAACCTCGGCTGGAGAGAGATAGATGGCCTGTCCACCCAACTGACGCATGGCCACCTCAAAGCTAACCCTGGTCCTCAACGAAGGCTTCTCAAAAACGAGCGCCAGTATCTTCCTGTCAAGCACAGAAATCCAGCCCCTGTCTTTAACGTCGATGGCGTCTGCTATCAGCGAGTGAATCTTTTCACCACTGAGGTCAGATACCGAAAGCAGGTCTTTTCCCTTCAAACCAATCCCCTTTTATGGCCTACAGTATATCACGGAAAAATAACTAGTCAACAGTCAGACCAAAATTTCGTTGTGGCCAGGAATTTCTAGCTTTAACTCCTGCTTTCTGACTGAAACTCGTGGTATTTTATGAAGCGGGCCATCGCCCTGGCAGCATTGACCTGGAAGGTGTAAGCAGGCACACCAGCCAGGGCGAATTGTTGCCTCGCCCTGGCTCCAGCCGCAATAGCTTCCGGCGTGGCATCAAGAACATTCATCGCCACCACCACCGGCTTGCCATAGGTATTGTTTTTAGCGAAGTCAATAATAAAATCGTTACCTTCCTGCTGCTGCCGCTTGCGGTCGGGATGGTCAACGTCATCGTCATCGCCATCACCGGCATGTCGGTCAATAATGACGAGGTCAACAAGAGGGTCAGCCACCGCAACCTCTACACAGCGCTTTAACAGCTCAACATTATCCTGCACAACCCAGACATCAAGCGGATTCCTGATACTATTACCCGCCAGAGAAATGAAACTGGCCAGCTTCTTCCTGGTTTCGGGGGAAAGAGTAGGCACCTCCAGCCCCTCACGACTACAGATATCAGCTAGAGCCACCGAATTACCCCCACCACCACCAAGTAAAAGGGCACGCCGCTCCCTGGGTTGAGTCAGGTGCAGGAAAGCCATGGCTACATCCACAATTTCCTCAAGAGAGCCGGCTCTCACCGCACCCGTCTGAGCAAAGAAGGCATTCCACATCCTCTCCTCACCAGCCAGAGAAGCGGTATGAGAGGCAACTGCCCTCGCCCCGGATTCTGTCAACCCCCCTTTCCAGACTATCACTGGCTTGGTACGGTTAATCTCCTTGATAAGCCGGGTAACCCTGTTACCATCCCTTATCCCTTCAAGGTAGACGGTAATGATTTTTGTCTCAGGGTCTGCGGCCAGGTATTCAAGAAAGTCCAAAGCCTGCAACCCACGAGCGTTGCCAAAACTGATGACCTTGCTGAAATAGACCCCGAGCTCCTGGGCATAACGAGTCAGCATCTCGGCATGACCACCGCTCTGCGAGAGGAAGGCGACGGAACCAGTGCCAACAGGCTTGGCTCCCCACCCCGCCAGCTTGCTGGCCGGGACGTATATCCCCATGCAGTTTGGCCCGACCACACGCAGGCCGCCCCGTTGAATAATCCCGGTAATCTGTTCTTCCAGCAGACGGCCCTCTTCCTCTCTGGTCTCGCTGAAGCCAGAGCTGAAGATATGCACGTTCTTCACCCCCGCGGCAATACAGTCTTCCAATACTCCGGGCACCCTTATTGCGGGCACACCAATGATAACAAAGTCCACAGTTTCCGGGATTGACCGCACATCAGGATAAGCCTTCAGCCCCCGAATCTCGGTGGCCTTGGGATTTACCGGATAGATATTACCGGGAAATCCTGCCCTGAGTAGTCCGGCCAGAAAGTGAGTGGCACCCCAGCTATTAGGACTGGATGAAACACCAACCAACGCCACCGACCTGGGATAGAACATGGAATTCAACTCATTCTTGCCTGTCATATTAATAAAGCTCCCTCTTATGCAACCTGATAGCCTATGCTACCATAACCCCAGCTTTCAGGACAAGCCAAAACGGAGTCGAGGTAGCCTCCTGTGCGATGGGAGAGTATGTTTGACACCGCGGTAGCTACTCTTCTAATATGCAGTAAGCAACCACACAAGATGAGATGGAGGCCAGGAATGAGCAAAACTGAAAAGTTCACCGTATCGGGAAGCCAGCTAGTGGATAAAGTGAAGCAACTGATACACGAAGGTAACATCAGAAAGGTGCGTCTGATACACGACGGGAAGACCCTGATTGAGCTTCCGCTCTCCATAAGCGCCCCGGCCGCCGCCGTCGCCATCATCGCCGCGCCGGTTCTGGCTGCCTTGGGTGCCTTTGCTGCCCTGGTAACAGAATGCACCATCGAAGTCGAGAAGATAGAAAAGCCGTGACCAGAGTTAATAGCAGTACCACGCCAGTAAAGAGCGCTTTTAGCAATACAGGGAAAGGCAGCTATGTCCTCATTATCGAACTCCCTGAGGAACAAACCATAACCATCGGCAGCCTCAGGGATGTCCATTTTCATCCTGGCTATTATGCCTATGTTGGCTCAGCCATGGGTGGCTTGAGAGCCAGACTGGACCGCCATCTCAGAGTAAATAAAAGAACTCACTGGCATATCGACTATCTGCTGCCGAGGGCGACTATCAAGGGCATAGTCCTCTGTCAGACTCAGGAGAGGGTGGAATGCACCATTGCCCGTGCTCTCAGCCTCCAGCTGGCGACCATTTCCCGCTTCGGCTCGGGTGACTGCCGGTGTCATGGCCACCTCTTTTTCGCCCACGAAGAGAATCAAATCAAACATGCAGTTATGTCGACTACCCATCGACTGGGGATAAAGTCAAGACTGATAGCCGACCCGCCCATTTCAGGATTGAAGGGAGAGAATTAATGGACGTTATCGAGGCCATACGCACACGCAGGAGCATCAGAGGTTTTAAGCCTGACCCCGTTCCCGGGGAAACTCTCCGGGAAATTCTGGATATCGCCACCCGGGCCCCCTCAGGAATGAACACCCAGCCCTGGGAAATAACCGTCGTTACCGGCAAAACGCTGGATAACATCAGGCAGGGCAACCTTGAGATGCTGAGGTCCGCAGCCGCCGCCAACCCGGCGGTCCCGGTCAGGCCCTTTGAGGGCAAGTATCGGGAGCGCCAGATTGGTGTTGCCGTCCAGCTCTTCCAATCGATGGGCATTACCGAAGAAGACCGAGAAAAGAGGGCCGGGTGGTTACAGAGAGGCTTCCGTTTCTTCGATGCGCCGGCGGCCTTCATTTTATCGGCCGATAAATCGGTCATCGCCTCGATGGCTGTTTTTGCCATTGGCTCCCTCAGCCAGACCATATGCCTGGCCGCCCTGCGCTACGGTCTTGGCACCTGCATTGAGGACCAGGGCGTAAGATTCCCCGACGTACTGAGGAAATGCGCCGACATCCCCGAGTCCCATCAGCCAGTCGTCAGCATCGCCATCGGCTATCCCGACTGGGACTTCCCGGCCAATCAGGTGGTATCTACCCGCGAGCCTCTGGAAAACGTTGTTACCTGGCGCGATTAAGCCTGATTTTGCATTTCAGCACACCACTGTATATAGAAATAAAAGGTCTGAGAAATGACTGAAATTATTCTGGTCAGACACGGTGAAACTAAATGGAATGTGGCCGAGGTATTCCGGGGCAGGATTGACGTCGATCTGAATGAAACCGGCCTGAAGCAGGCAGAGCTGCTGGCTGAATACTTGCAGGAGAGAAAGCCGGAAGCCATCTACTCCAGCCCTTTACAGAGAGCCCTGAAAACAGCCGAGGCCATTGCCCGCCATCATAAGCTTGAAGTAACAACTACCCCTGGCCTTCTTGACCTTGACTTTGGCGATTGGCAGGGACTGTCCCGCCAGGAAGTACAGCAGAAATATCCAGAGTCCTATGCTGACTGGCTTAACCGCCCCGAACGGTTAAAGATGCCCTCCGGCGAAAGCCTGGATGATGTCACAGAAAGAGCCATGGCCCTTGTCGATGAAGTGATAGCCAGACACGCAGGGACCGTTATTCTGGTATCTCACCGTGTAGTGCTCAAGGTCCTGATCTGCGCCCTCCTCGGGCTGGACAATTCCCACTTCTGGAATATCAAGCTGGATACCTGTGCCATGACCTCCTTCAGCCATGAAAACGAGAGGTTCATCCTCACCGAACATAATAATACCTCACCCCTGAAGCCCTTAAAGAAAGCCCCGCTCAGTGATTTCTAACCAGCCTTTATTGTGACCCCGACATCCTTACCCTGAGGTCTTTTCTTTTTCCATTATTCTAACTATACTAGATTTAAGGTGCCTACCAAGCGCTGGAGGGAAGCATGAACCTGAAGAAAGTAGCCGCGAGTATGCTTTTAACCTGCCTGGTTATCGGAGTGGTCTTTACTGGTGCCTGCGCTACCGAGGAGGTCAGTCCCCCAGTCCAGAAAGCATCTGCCCCAATAATCGAAGACATCACCGCACAGGGAGCCTTTACCCTGATACAGGACAACCAGAATAATCCGGATTTTGTCATTCTGGACGTGCGCACGCCGGAGGAATTTACTGAAGAGCACATAGCCAAGGCTGTCAACATAGATTTCTATGCTGAAACCTTCCAGGACGAACTAAACGGTCTGGACAGGGACAAAAAATACCTCATTTACTGCCGCAGCGGGGGTCGCAGTAGAAGCGCCCTGGACATAATGGCCGAGCTTAATTTCAGAGAAGCCTACAATATGCTGGGCGGAATTATCGATTGGAAGGCGGAGGGACTGCCGACCATAAAATAAGCTCACGGAGTGAACACAACAAACCATTGCAGAAGGTAATTATATGATGCCAACTACTACTTGACTGTTATCATATGATAATATATTATATTCTTTAGGAGAGGTTATGCGGGATGCTCAACCGCTGGAGATAACATTTTTCCTGAAGCTTTTTAAGGAGTTTGCCCAAAGTAATTTCTACTTTGTTGACAGGCCGAAAAGTATAGATTGTCTGGCAAATTTAGGCATCACAGTTCCACAAGCAAAAAACGAAATTATGAGTTTGACATATGAAGACTACCACAGAGGTCCGCTACCAGACAAAGGAACCACTGGGGGTGAGCTATGGGAATTTGGTAAAAGGATAGAAGGAAAGGAGATATTCATTAGGTTAAAAGTGGTGTTGCAGTACAATATGGCAAAATGTCAATCCTTCCATGTAGCTGAGAAGCCTATGCAATACCCACATAAAGGAGGAGGAAAATGAGTGTAGTTCTCTGCCCCGGTTGTGAGGAATATACGGAAGCAACACTAGGAGTAGAAAAGGAAGTTTACCATGTTAGAGGAGAGCCTATCGAAATAGAGGCAGAGGTTGTTGTCTGCCAAAAATGTGGCAACAAAATCTTTGACGAGAAACGGGATTCGCGAAACCTTGAAAAGGCCTATAGCCACTACCGCACTAAACATAACCTCTTACCACCGGATGAAATCCGCACAATTAGAGAGAAGTATGGCTTGAGTCAAAGAGCACTATCCCGACTACTCGGCTGGGGAGAAATAACTATTCATCGGTACGAGAGCGGGGCTATTCAAGACAACGTACATGATAGTACACTACGCTTAATAGAAGACCCACAAAACATGCAAAAATTCTTCAAAGCTAACCGAAATAAGCTACCATCCTACGTAGTGTCAAGACTTGAGAAAAGAATTGCCGACTTCTTGCAAGAGGATAAAGAGCAAGCCTTCCAAGTCTCTTTCGAGCGTTTAGTATCGCATCAACATATAGATTTGACCTCAGGTTTCAAGGAGTACGACTTAGAAAAGTATAAGAACATGATTCTCTACCTGGTGAAGCGTCTAAACAGTGTCCTAAAAGTCAAACTCAATAAACTATTATGGTATTGTGATTTTCTTCATTACAAGGAGACCTCGATATCAATTACTGGAACTCAATATATTCGTCTTCCACTCGGGCCAGTTCCCAATAATTATGACCTCATAACCGATATTATGCAGCGTGAAGGGCTATTAGATAAGAACGAACCTCTGTTTCAAACTAAGGACGGGATAGTACCGGGAGATGAATTTGTTGCCCTAGTCCAACCTGACAAGAGCCTATTCTCTGAACAAGAAATCAGAGTGATGGATTTTGTCGCCGACACATTCCGCAACGATACTTCCACAAGCATTATGAATAAATCGCACCAAGAAACTGCTTATAAAAAATGCAAAGATGGAGATATAATCCCCTACGAATATGCCAAAGAACTCTCTCTATCACTAAAGGAATAAATCACACAAACTTACGTCTTCTAACCTCGCCTGATTCCCCGAATTCTTTTCACCTTCTGTCTTACCCCCCACTCTGTTATAATTGGACTATGAAAAAGCCTCTTCTGGTGTTGTTTGACGGTCATGCCCTGGTGCACCGCGCTTTCCACGCCCTGCCCCCGCTAACGGTGAGCAAGACCGGCGAAGGGGTGGGCGCGGTTTACGGCTTTGTCCAGATGCTGCTTAAAGTAATAAACGAGCTGAAACCCACTCACTACGCCCTCGCCTTTGACCGACCGACCCCCACCTTCCGCCACCAGATGTTTGACCAGTATAAGGCTCACCGGGAAAAGGCTCCCGATGAACTGGTCAATCAATTCGGGAGAGTCAGAGAAGTGGTTGCAGCCTTCCATATCCCCATCTTTGAGCTTGACGGCTACGAGGCGGACGATGTCCTGGGTGCCCTCAGCCAGCAGGCCAGTGAACAGGACATCGATACCGTCATCGTTACCGGCGATGCCGATACCATGCAACTGGTCTCGCCCAATGTCAGGGTGCTTTACCCCAAACCGAGAGGTAGCTTCAGCGATACCATGCTCTATGATGAAGCTGCCGTCGACCAGAAATACGGCGTCCCACCCGAACATATCGCCGACCTCAAAGCGCTGGTAGGCGACCCCTCGGATAATATCCCCGGTGTTCGCGGCATCGGTCAGAAGACAGCGGTCAAGCTCGTCCAGCAGTTCGGTGGTATCGACCAGATTTACGCCCATATAGATGAGGTAGCTCCAGCCAAGCTTCAGGCCCTGCTGC
>Ga0068714_10000997_pt1 | contig 45265 bp, 34 predicted proteins | sample MTBNYHSulfiMetaG_FD_62988 | JGI IMG/M metagenome (GOLD analysis project Ga0068714, IMG submission 62988) | Enrichment culture microbial communities from rom New York Harbor, USA that are MTBE-degrading - MTBE-NYH (New York Harbor Sulfidogenic)... | ecosystem: Environmental > Aquatic > Marine >... | reverse complement strand
TCTTAGCCCGGCGTCAAATGTTCCTTTGTTATCGGCAGATTTCGCCAGCGAAACAATATGCCTCAATTCTTTAATCTGCGTTAATCGGTGAAATCTGTGGATAATAAACTCTGTATTATTTCTGAATTAGCGTTCATTAGCGGTTTAATAGATTCATTTATCTTAGCCCGACGTCAAATGTTCCTTTGTTCTCGGCAAGTTTCGTCAGCGAAACAATATCCCTGAATTCTTTAATCTGCGGCCATCGGTGGATTATAATCTCTTTGTTTTGAATTTTGCTTTTTCGATATTCAGCTTTCGAATTTCCGAATGTATTCGCGTTATTGGCGTTCATTTGCGGTTAAATAATTTCTCTGTGGACAATATTGTAATTTTCTTCGCGTTTATTAACTGGAACTGCCGCAACCGGTTATGTATAATATTTGCTCGTTTTTCTCGCCGCGATGCGATGTATTGCATCGCAGCGGGTGGAAGATTTTTATATGAAGCCGATAGTTGACATTTTGGAATCCCGCCTCGCCGCCGCCATGGCCGCCGTCGCTGCTCAACCTGCCCCTGCCCTGGTCAAGCCTGCCCAGGACACCCGTTTCGGCGACTACCAGGCCAACGGCGTCATGGCCCTGGCCCAGAGTCTTAAGACCAATCCCCGCCAATTAGCCCAGCAAATTGTTCAGCAGCTTGATGTTAGTGATATATGTCAGCCGCCGGAGATTGCCGGCCCGGGTTTCATCAATTTTCGTCTTCTGCCCGCCTGGCTTGCCGCCCGTTTGACCGAGGCGATCAAGGACCGCGACCGCCTGGGCGTGGACCCTGTACCTGCTGCCCCGCGGACCGTGGTGGACTTCTCCGGCCCGAACATCGCCAAACAGATGCACGTCGGCCACCTCCGCTCTACTATTATTGGCGACGTCCTCGCCCGGGTGCTGGAGTTCTGGTACGGCGATGAAAAAACTCCCGACGACTCACCCGCCAGGAAGGTCATCCGCCAGAACCACATCGGCGACTGGGGCCTCCAATTCGGCATGTTGATCAACCTTTTGGATAAGAAATTCTTTTCCAGTAATAATATTCATAATGAAGGTAAAGAAAAGATGTTGGGAGATTTTGATATTCCTGACATGGAGGAATTTTATAAAGAGGCAAAAAAACAGTTTGACGAAAATGAAACCTTTGCCAAAGAATCACGTGAATGGGTGGTTGAACTTCAATCTGGTGGTGGTGGTTGGGCAAGGGTCTATTGGGGGAAAATTGTTCAGGAGTCTATAAAGCATTGTCATGAGATATATGCTGTCTTGAATGTTAAGCTGGGTCGAAGCAATGTCCGCGGTGAAAGTTTTTATAATGATCAACTTCTCTCTGTGATCTCTGAGCTTTCGGCGGGGAATCTTTTGGAAGAATCCGAAGGGGCGAAATGCGTATTTTTGGAGGGGTTTAAGACCAGGGAAGGCAATCCCTTGCCGCTGATCGTGCAGAAGAGCGACGGGGCCTATCTGTACGCTACCACCGACCTGGCGGCGATTCGCTACCGCGTGGGCGAGTTAAAGGCCCAGCGGATAATTTACGTTACCGACGCCCGGCAGAAGCTGCATTTCGCCATGGTCTTCGCCGCCGCCCGCGCCGCCGGCTGGGCTGATGAGAAAGTCCAGTTGGAGCATGTCCCCTTCGGCAGCGTCCTCGGCCCGGACGGCAAGCCTTTCAAGACCCGCTCCGGCGAGAATATCAAGCTCAAGGACCTGCTCACCGAGGCTGTCATCCGGGCCCGTAAAATCGTCGATGAGAAAAACCCCGACCTGGCTGAGGAGCAAAAACAGCAAATCGCCCGCGCCGTCGGCGTCGGCGCGGTTAAGTACGCTGACCTGTCCAATAATCTCGTCAGTGATTACCTCTTCGATTGGGACCGGATGTTAGCCATGGAGGGCAATACCGCCCCTTACATGCAGTACGCCTACGCCCGGGTGCGGAGCATCTTCCGCAAGGGCGGTATCGATCAGGATCAGTTCCTCTTGGCCGAGCCGGTTATCCAGCTTACCGCCCCCCAGGAGTTGGCTTTGGCGAAGCAGTTGCTGCGTTATGGAGAGGTCGTGGAGGCGGTCGCCCACGATCTAAGACCCCACCTGTTGACGGTTTACCTCTTTGACCTGGCCCAGGCCTTCAGCGGCTTTTACACCCACTGCCCGGTGCTCCAGGCGGCCCAGCCGGTCCGCACCAGCCGATTATTGCTTTGTGAGCTAACCGCCCGCACCATCCGCTTCGGCCTGGACCTGCTGGGCATTGATACCATCGAACAAATGTGATTTGCACAATTTTGGACGATATGAGAAGTTTCCTTGACATTCTGCCCGCGACTACTACAATGCTTCTTCCCGCGGATGTGGCGGAACTGGCAGACGCGCAGGCTTCAGGTGCCTGTGGGGGCAACCCCGTGGAGGTTCGATTCCTCTCATCCGCATTTGTCCTTATTGGAGGGACTCTAAGTATGTTAAAAATCAAAACCATGTCGTTTATGTCATTGGGCTCGATCCTGTTTTTTTCACTCGTTTTGACCTTCTCTGTAACTTCCTCTTTCGCTGCGGAAAAAATAATCAGGCTGGGCATAATAGGCCTGGACACCTCTCATGTAACCGCATTTACAGAATATATAAACGACCCGAATAACCATACCGGTTGCAGGGTAACAGCAGCCTATCGAGGCGGCTCAGCGGACATCCCCAATTCAGCCGATAGACTGGATAAGTTCACCGATGAACTGAAAAATAAACACCATATAGAAATCGTCGATAGCATCGAAAAATTATGTGATATGACCGACGGAATTTTGCTCGAAAGCGTCGATGGCCGTCCTCATCTCGAACAGGTCAGACCGGTATTTGAAGCCCAAAAACCCGTTTTCATAGATAAACCCCTGGCTGGTAATCTGGCTGACGTATTGGAAATCTATCACCTGGCTAAAACTTATAATGTTCCCTGCTGGTCCAGTTCCGCTTTGCGTTTTTCACCCGGCATCATCGGGATGCGAAAAAATGAAAAGGTCGGCCAGGTGACCGGCTGCGATGCATTTGGACCATGCAGTATCGAACCTCACCATCCCGACCTCTACTGGTACGGTATCCATGGCGTAGAAATCTTGTTTACCATCATGGGGCCGGGCTGTAAACAGGTTACACGAATTCACGATAACGATACAGATATGGTGGTGGGCCTGTGGCAGGACGGCCGAATCGGCAGTTACCGGGGCATTCGTAAAGGCGCTACTCCATTTGGCGCGGTGGTTTTTGGAACCAAAGGCGTCGAAAGAAGCGGGCCATTCGCCGGCTATGCCCCGCTGGTCAAAGAAATCATAACTTTTTTCCAGACCGGTCGTGCCCCCGTACCGATGGAGGAAACTATCGAAATTTATGCCTTTATGTCGGCAGCCGACGAATCCAAATCCGCCGGCGGAAAACCGATATCGATAGACGAGGTGATACAACAAGCCCGGCAAAAATATCATCATTGATTACACTTAGAGCCTTGACCATCAAATATCTTGGGGGATTTGTCCGACTGGTTATTTGATTAGTAAGGTGTTAGAGAATAGGAACTTAAAGCAATAATGCTTTTGAATACCTCGGGAAAATAAAAAATTTATCAAAATAGCTTGACAGTTTCGGATAAATGGTTATAAAATATAGGTACTTCAGAAGAAATTTAAATCTCGTCGGGTATCTTTCTAACCCGAAGGGATTTATTTGAACCACGGCGAGGCAGCGTGGATATGCCGGTTTCCCCCCCGACCGGCCCCACCACCTCGCCACTTTTTTTTGCCCGTCTTCATCCTTGCGCTAGCCATCAACAACGTATGACAAAACGCGTAATTTTTGGATTTATTGGTGAATAATTGCGCGCAAAGAGCGCAAAAAGGTCAGAAAAGTCATTATTGACATTATTAGTAGTGTTAAGTATAATAATAAACAAAGGATTATTACCAGAATTCGGTGATAATATGGGATTATGAAGATAATAAGAGCAAGTAATAAGCATTTTTTTTGGTTTTTTTTTCTATTTGCTTGTGTTCTGTTAGCCAATCCGGCCCAGGGGAAACTGGTAGCGTATTATCCCTTCGACGGCGATGTTAATGACTATTCCGGCCACGGCAAAAACGGAGTTTACTGGATCGCCGGAAGCAGTACGAGCACGCCGACCTTCGCCGGCGGCAAAGTCGGCCAGGCGATCTGCCTCCATGCTTTTTCCAGCTATGGTACCGACGGTGTGGGCATAACGCGGGCGGAAGAAGGCGTAATCCTGCCGGATGAGTCTTATTTTGATTTTACTAATGCGATAACCATAACCGCCTGGGTTAAATTTAACTCCATGATGGCCGCCTATCCTAATGGCTGGTTTGCGGCGTTAGTGACCAAGAGCCGGGCCAGCGATCAGTGGAGTTTGCAAAGTAACTGGAATACCGGCGCCCAGCGGCTGGCCTGGAGAATTGGTCATATATCTGGTGTCACAAGTACCATGTCCGTCAGACCCGGCACAACCGATGACATAAGGCACCTAGCTATGGATGAAGATCATAATCCAATTTGGGACACCTGGTATCATATAGTGACCACATATAGCTCTGAAGACGGATGGGTGAAGATTTATCTCAATGGCCAGTACGACATAGGGCTGCAACAGACTGCGGCTGACAGATTAATCGCTGACCGCAACAACATTCAGGCGGCGGCAGCCATCGGCATTTATGCCAAAAGTGATTATACCCCCTGGGGCACCGGTGATAGCTATTCTGATTCTCATGATGGTCTAATCGACGAGGTAGCTATTTTCGATCAGGCGTTCAGTGCGGAAGAGGTGGAAAAAATCTATACCGAAGGGCCGCTGTACTATGGCATGACCTGTATGCCGGGCGATATCTCCGGTCCCGGGGGCGTGCCCGATTGTTATGTGGACCTGTACGACGTGGTGGTACTGGCGGAAAACTGGCTCGAGGGTCCGGGCGTGAGCTACCTTGCGGGTGATATTTCCGGTTCGGAAGGCCTGCCCGACGATTACGTAAATTTGTATGATCTGGCGGTGATGGCTGAGAATTGGCTCATAGCTGCAGCTGCCGAGGTTCCGACAACGTTTGACCGGCGGTTCGACGTCTTCACCTTCCAGTGCACGCCGGATTATTCGGACCCCCACGGCTGTCAGGCGCAGTTTGATGCTCTCAACTGGGTCAGCGCCAACGGTCACATGATAATGATGGGCAGCGACGCGCATCGCGCGGAGCTCGTCGCCAACGGGAATGTGCTGGGGGCCTACTATAACACGCTGACCAGTCTTTACGGCAGTTATGACGGCAGCCAGGCCGCCGACCAGATCGAAGCATATATCATCGACAGATTCACGGATACCGGCGTCGCGCCGACGTGGGTGTCGCTGAATGAGATTTCCCCGAGCCTGTGGCCGAACAGCGAGGACTATCGGGCGTGGCTGCGGGAGTGCGTAGCCCGGCTGCATAACTATTACGGGCGTGAGGTAATCCTGTTCTCGCCGTTTCCGAATCCGGCGTATCACGCTGACGACTGGGTGCCGCTGAGCAATGATTGCTACATCGGGTTAGAAAAATTTCTCAGCGGGGCAGCGGTTAACGCCAGCGGCAACTCCGTTTCCTGGTGCCAGTCTCAGTACCAGTCCTCCAAGAATTCTTACCTGGGCCTGGGTGTTTCCGCAAGCCGGCTGTTTTTAACGGAATATTTCTCCCAGAGCGTCTCCGGGACGAACTGGGGCCGCAGCGGGGTCTCGTACGCCGATTGGGACGCCGCCATCAATGCCCGCTCGCAGGCGGCTCACAACGTGGGATTCGCCGGCTTCATCAGCTATGCCTGGATCCACAACGCCATGCTGGTTTCCGAGGCGGATATGGTCCACTTCGAGGAAACCTATCGGGCTAACACCCTGCCGTAATAATACAGGATGTACAATTATTTCGTGGGCGTAAACATATACTCAAATTAAACGTTGTCCAGTCTGTAAGAACTTCAACGTTCAAAATTCAAGAGAAAATCGCAAAGAATCGCAGGCCAGGGAAGGGCGATTATTGGATGTGGACGAAAACGCTGCGGTTTCGGGGCCCGTCGAATTCGCAAAAATAAATTCCCTGCCAGGTTCCCAGGTTCAAGGAGCCGTTTTTGATTAACACCGTGACCGATGAGCCGACCAGGCTGGCCTTGATATGGGCGTCGGAATTGCCTTCGGTGTGGCGATACTCGGCCCGGTGCGGCGGAATCAACTCCTCCAGTGCCATTAAAATGTCCTCGGTTACGGAGGGATCGGCGTTTTCGTTGATCGTTACCCCCGCTGTGGTGTGGGGCACAAAAACCACTGCCATACCTTCCTTGATGTCGCTTTTCGCCGCTATCTCACGGATCCGCTCGGTGATATCCAGCATTTCACACCGGCGGTGGGTTCGCAGGGTAAAGGTTTCCATGAGCATTTCTCCTGATCTTTGTCCTTGCCAGCAAGCCACAGGACCATAAAATAAGGCTTTTGCCGTTAAGGATTAATTGTAACGGGTAATTCGGCCCGGCACCAGCAATAATACCTTTGCCATTGGCGAAGGCAAGATGGAATTTGATGGGTACAAATATTTTAGCCAAACACAATCTCAATGGTCTGGAAATCTTCGGCTATTCCGTGGCCGGCGAGGAGACGGTGGTGGCGATGCCGATACTGGACGTGTGTTTTGATATTGGCAAGGCCCCGGACAAGGTACTGACCATCAATCACGTGCTCCTGACCCACGGGCATATGGACCATGCGGCGGGGATCGCCTATTACTGTTCACAGCGGGATTTTCGTGAGATGGCACCGGGGCGGGTGCTGCTGCCCGCCGGTCTGGCCCCCAGGATTGAGCAGCTCCTGGATTGCTGGGGCGGGATCGACGGCAATCGCCCGCCGGCGGTAATCATTCCCATGGTCTCCGGCCAGGAATACGAGCTCCGCAGGAATCTCTTCGCCCGTGCCTTCAAGACCAGCCATTGCGAAGACTGCCTGGGCTATACGATCATCGAGCGCCGCCACAAGCTCAAGCCGGAATATAAAGAACTTACCGGCCCTCAGATCGCCCTGATCCGCAAAAGCGGCAACGAAGTTTCTAATTCGGTCGATATTCCGCTGGTTACCTATCTGGGCGATACCAACGAAGGAGATTTCGAACAGTTGGAATGCGTGCGGCAGAGCAAAATTCTCATCGCTGAATGCACCTTTTTTATCGATGAGCATCGCCAGCGGGCCCGGGCGGGCAGGCACTATCACTTCGAGCAGTTGGCCCAGCTTTTACCGCGGATGAATAATGAGTATATTATCCTGACCCATTTAAGCCGGCGGATCGACATTTCGCAGGCCCGCCAAATCGTCGATAAAACTTTGCCGGCCGAGCTGGCCAGCCGGATTTTTTTCCTTATGGAACGCATCGGTAGAAAAAGATACGAGAAAGAGTAAGAAAGTAAGAAGGTAAGAAGGTGAGAAAGTAAGAAGGTGGGAAGGTGGGAAAGTAAGAAAGTGAGAAGGTCGGACGGGTCGGACAAAAAAACCCTATAGTGCAGGGGGCTAAGATGTTATGCTTTGCGCTACGGACAGTTTTTTTACATTCTCCGACAGTTTACTTTCGCAGATTATTTTACCAAAATTTGCACTCAAACAGGGCCTTACCTTGTAACGGTAATAAATTACAAGTTTGAAATAACCACCTAACTTTACCAAAATACTATCGAACTAGCTCAAAGGCCCTGTCGGTTCATTAGGGCTAATGCTGCGCAAGAAAAAGTACGAAAGTACCCCGACAAAATCCCGGCGGGATATAAATGGCTGGCCTCCTACAGTATTTTCCTCTTATGTGCGAGAGATATTGCCTGGTTGCTCGGCTGACCGATTAACACATCGCCGCAAAACTGGCCAGGGCCAGTATCAGAAAGCGATACTTGCGGCTGATGAACGTGGCAAAAGAGTAATAATATTGGGCCATGATTCAGTATCCGCCTTTCTATTTAATCTGGTGGCAAAGCCCATGCCGAGGCTGGTTACTGCCGGCTGTCCGGTAAGACCTGCGTTATTAACTGCTGACAAAGAGGTTACAACTATCTGACCTCCGCGTAAAAATCGGGAGGTTGTTAATATTATTCAGCCTTGTTGACCTGGGGCATCACCTCACTGATTTTGCCGGCTGCCTCGTTGCGGATAAAAACTTTACTTATGGTGTTTTACCGCTTATTTTCTCCCATGCCGGCGGCGATGTGGGAACGCAACATTTTGCTGGCGTTATAGGACCTGAGATTGACGGCGGCGTTTTATCACTTAATGAAGATTGACCGAATAACCGCTTTGCCAGTTCTATTGGGCGTCATTTTTTCCTTTGGTCACCCGTTGGTTAGGTAGGTTTTGATTAATATGGTTCGTAATCTTGCCGATTTCGATAGATGATTCGGTATGTTCTTGTTGATTTGCGCTTTAGGGTTAGCAAGGGGAAGACGGTATGCCCTGGAAGATTGATATAAGCTCTGATAGCCTGGCCGTTACTGTCGATCTCCGCCAGCTCGGCAAAGAGGAAGAGCTAGCCGCCGAGGAAATTATCACTGCCCTGCAGGAAAAGCAGATTCCCATTGATCCTGCGGTCGAGCAGCGGGTTAACGGGCTGCTGGAAGAATTGACAGCGGCAGGAAAAAAAACCGGATTGCATGTTCTGCTCCAGGCAGAGGAGCCCCAGCCGGGGGAGGATGGCTATTTCGAGTGGTCGGAAAAGTGCGATCCGGAAAAACAAAAACTCGCCCTTGAAGAGCGGCTCAAAGCGGACCAGGCCAGCTTCTATGAATGTTCCTGCCTGATTATCGTCACTAAGGGCGATGTCCTCGGGGTATTGCATCCACCTACCAACGGCCAGCCGGGCAGAGACGTTTTCGGCCGGCCGATCACACCCCAGCCGGGCGTCGATTGCGTTATCGAGCCGGGCAAAAACGTCGAGGTCGCTCACGACGGTCATACCTTCATCGCCGCCTGCGATGGTGAGCCGAAAAAAGAAGGCAACATCCTTGCGGTCGATCCAACTTTGTCCGTCAAATCCAGCGTCGATTTTTCCACCGGCAACATCCACTACAGCGGCGACGTCAATATCAAAGGAGATGTAAAAGACGTTTTTGAAGTAATCGCGGGCGGCAGCGTTACGGTGGAGGGCACAATCGAAGCGGCCAGGGTCGAATGCGGCGGCAACCTCTTTGTTAAGCGCGGCATCTCCGGCAAGGAAAAAGGCACCGTCGTGGTAAAGAAGGACCTCACGGCTAAGTATCTGTCCAATGTCTCGGCTTGGGTGGAAGGCAATGTCCAGATAGATTCTGAAATAGTCAACGCGGACCTGAACTGCCGGGGCAAGGTGGTTCTCAGTAAAGGCGCTATCCACGGCGGGCAGGTAACCGCGAGCGGTAATGTCGAGGCCCCCGTCGTCGGCAGCTCGGCCGGCGTTCGCACCATTATCCGGGCCGGGATCGATCCTTATCTGGAGAAAAAGATCAACGCCATGAACGAGGAAAGGTCACGCCTCAGTAAAATAATCTCCACTTTGTTTCCCCAGGCCAAGGTATTGCTGGAGATATCCCAGGGCCGCGGCGATCCCCAGCTCGACAGACTCGCCGCCCAGATAAAAAAGGCCAAAGAAAAGATCGAAAAGATCGACGCGGAAAAGAAAAGACTCAGCGATGAATCATCCCAAAATTGTAAGGGCACAATTATCGTCAGCAAGCTTATTTATCCGGGCGTGGTCTTTTACATCGGCTCCTGTGTGCATGTCAATAACAATGAGCTGCTCGGCCCCGTCGAGGTAGTGCTGGAAAAACAGGAAGATCAGGGTCAGATCATCAATTTTCGCGTCCCGTTAAAAAACGCCTCGGATAAAAACGCCCCTGACAAAGCTGCCGCGGATAAAGCCACCCCGGATAAAACCGCTCCAGCAAAAGTTTGATAACGCTGATGAGCGCTGCGTTTCTTCTTATTACACCGACCAGCCGCCGGCTCAATTGCCATGTTTTTATTCGGCCTTTATTTATCATCCAATTCCGCCAGCATCGTGGTATATGGTTTAGGTACGTGTTTAAAACCGGCCAGCCCCAGTTGATCGGCCGCTTTTTCCACGGCGGTTTCGGAAGGTCCTTCAATCTCGATGAAGCTGCCCAGCCGTTTTACCTCGTCCAGGCACACCAGGCAGTCTCCCAGCCAGGTTTTGCGACGCTCTTTCTCCACCCGGATGGTGGGCACATATCCCAGCGCCTCCAGAAGCTCCTGGGCGGCGGCGTAATCCAGCAGCGGGCAATTAATTTCCTGTCGGGTTTTGAATTTGCCCGGCTGGATCGGCCCTTTAAAACAAAGGGTAATTTTTTTCTCCTGGCCGGTGGTCGCCTGCCGCAGGCGCAGCCCGCAGTTGCCGTGCAATAAACTATGATTTTCGTGATCGAAATATTGATCGCACTGCCGGACCAGAAGCGGCGGGCGCGCCCCCAGACGCTGGAGACATTGTACGTAAACGTCCAGCTCATCAACCTTGAATTTAGCCTCGATTTCCACCGCCATTGTGGTTATTTTACGGCCCATTGATATAACTGTCAATTGACCTGTGCCAAACTGTGGCTTAAAATACCTCCATGGCTAATAAATCCGAACCATTACGTGAGTTGGTCCTTTCCCGCGAGCAGGTAAGGGCTTGTGATAAAAACGCCGTCGAGCGGTTTGGCGTTAATAGTCTGATTTTAATGGAAAACGCGGGGCTCGCCGCCGCGGGACTGATTCTTTCCTTGTTGCAGGATACCGCCGATCCTCAGGTGGTTATCTTCGCCGGCGGCGGCAATAACGGCGGCGATGGTTTCGTCGTCGCCCGGCAGCTCTATAACGCCGCGGTGAAGGTAAGTTTAATCGTCTGCCCCGATCCGGCGAAGTTCCAGGGTGACGCTTTAGCCAATCTGAATATTATCCGCAAGATGCCCATCGATATTATCTATCTGCATGAGCTTTCGGGGGATCGGCAGGCAAATGAAATTCAGGTTCACGCCCGCCGGGCTGATCTCGTGGTGGACGCCATGCTGGGCACCGGAGCCGCCGACCCGCCGCGGGGGGTAATCCGTAAGGTTATCGAGATCGTAAATCAACCAGCCAGAATGGGTAGAAAAATCGTCGCCCTCGACGTTCCCACCGGCCTGGACCCCGATACGGGTCTGCCGATGGAAATAGCCCTCCGCGCCGATTATACCATCACCTTCGCCGCGATGAAGAAAGGTTTCACCCAGCCCCACGCCGCCCAGTACACTGGCGCCGTCACCGTCGCCGGCATCGGCATCGACACCGCTTTATTGTTATAAAAATTTTATTGGTATCAGGGTTATATAACCAGAAGTGACGGCCCGCCGGCGGTTTTCAGACGCAGCAGTTGTAAAATGATACTATCCGGCAGATCCGCCGTTTGCTGACATTCCTCTCTTAAATGCTCCACCCTTCCGCCGGTTACTAGTATCAAGCCGACAGGTAAAGATTGATCGATCTTCAATTGCCTGCAAGTCCCCGCGATCCGTTCCAGATTATTATCCAGCCACTTTACCGCCGAGCGGGCCTGTGCCCAAACCACTTCTTCCGCAGCGCACCGGGCCAGGAGTATATAAGCCCTGCCCGTTGCGTCCAGCAGGACCCGTCCCGCCGGGGCGATATCCTCCGGCACCTTCAGCGGCACCGCCAGCGCCGTCGGCACCATATTTAGCCATCCCGGCAGCGCCAACTGCAGCTCGTCCGCCAGCTTATCGTCATTAGTCGGGTATTTTTCCACCTCGATGCAAGTGTATATCGTCAGGTGGGCCGGGCTTAGCCTCGCCGGCTGGGGCGGTTCCGCCCCGACATCGCCGTCAGTATCGAGTCCAGGCGAAGATGCGGCTGTTTGCCCTTCATTTTTACCAGCCGCTGCTGCCGGCGGATTCATGCCGCTTAGATTATAACCTGCCGATCCCAAGTCAATACCCAAATACCGCTTTGCCGTTTGGGCGAGTTTTTCCCAGATCTTTTCCGCCGCCAACGTATCCTGGGCTTCGCAGATAAATAATGACACCTCCAGGGCAATTGGGACCTGATTTACCAGCCATTTGATGAGCTTATAGCTGTTGATTACATCATCCGCCTGTGAGGTACTCGCTACGGTAACGCGGTGAAAATTTTTGATAAGTTCTGCGCAGCTATCACGATAGGAACGGTCAATATTAATCAGCAAGTTATTGCCCGCATTTTGCAGCTCTTCTAATGCCGCAAGCAACCCCTCTTTTAAATCCTCGGTTTCAGCAATAATGCCCAGGCTTTTGGCATCCTCCCGGCTATCGCCCTGCCAGTCAATGATTTTTGCCTCCCAGCGATCGATTAGCACCAGCAGCGGCTTAGCGCCCTTGGCGGCTAAATACCGCGCATAAAGAACCGCCTTATCCGGGGCATCTGACAGGTGATCGGTAAGTAAAATTTCCCCCGCGGCGTTTTCTTCGTCAATAGCTTGGTGCACTTCGGCGCATCCCCCCGGCAAAGCGTCGGATAATTTTATCCGCTGCCCATTACCTGTCGGTGGTATTCGCTTGGCAGATGCTGCCGGAGCGGAATTCTGTTGGGACAGAAACAAATGGGCTATGGTGTCAATACCCCGCGGCGGTTTCGAGGAAGGCAGTAGCGACATCGGTGATGCTATTTCACCTCGACTACGGAGTTGAATTCGCCGAATTCGTTGATTTCGGTGTGTTCGTTATAGGGGTCCTGCTGCCAGCGGCCGTCCACGATGTACCGATAGCGATATCTACCGTTGGGCAGTCCCATCTCCGCCAGCCAGCGGCCATTGGCATCGGTATTGGTCAATGCTGTCTGCCGCGGATCCCAGCCGTTAAAATCGCCCGCCACGTACACCTCCGACGCCTTGGGATACAAACCGGCAAACTGTACTTTGCCCTGTTGCTGGCGCACCCCATAAAAATTGTCGATCTTTTCCTGCAGGGTAATCTCTTCTTTCCGCGTGATGGCAGGCGGGCTGCCCACTAAATTACGGGATTCCGCCAAAAGCTGATTAGCGGTCTTGCTGATCTGGCTCAACTGGCTTTCCACCGTGGTTATCCGCTGGGTAAATGATTCATCCTCCCGCGACTGGACAATCTCCTTTGCCAGCTCGATAAAATCACGCATTCCCTTACTGCTGGGATCATATTCCGTTATGGGCTGACCGAAGCTGGACGCCTCTTTCAGCTTGGTATTGAAGTTAACGATGGTCTTGAACAGCTCGGCGCTATACTTTTTCTTCAATTCGCCCAGCACTTCACGGGCCAGCTTGGTCCTCACATCGTACATGCTGGCCAAAATCCTTACCCTGATCTTCTGCCGGCACTGTTCCCGGAGCACGGCCAGGGTCTCCAACTGCCGGGCCAGGCCGCAAAGGGAAAAATACCCCGTCTCCACCGGGATAATCACCTCATCCGCCGCCCGCAGGGCGTTAAAGGTTAATAGTCCCACGCTGGGCGAGCAATCAATAATCACAAAATCATAAATTTCCTCCGCCTGGGCCAGAACGTTATACAGACATTCTTCGCGGTGTTCCCTGCCGGCCAATTGCGGCTCGAATGCCGCCAGCTCAATACTGGAAGGGGCTAATTCCAGATTTTGGCTTATCTGCCAGACTATATCGCGCAGCGGTATCTTCCGCTCGGAAAAGGGGGATATCAGTACGTCATAGATGCTGTTTTCCACCTGTTCTTCCGGCACCGCCAGCCCGACGGCGCAATGCGCTTGCGGGTCCATATCAACCAGCAGGGTTCGTCGGCCCTGCATCGCCAAACAGGCCGCCAGGTTGATGGCTATCGTCGTCTTGCCGCAACCACCTTTTTGGTTAATTACTGCGATACGCATAAATCACCTCCGTCTTCCCCAACCTGGAATAGGCCTATTAGACACAATAATGCGCCCAGCCTGGTTATTAATATATCGCTTTATGGTATTTTCGGAAAAAATTAGCATAAAACTTTATATTTTATCGGACGAATCCACTGTCAAAGCCTTCGCCAGCACTGAAATCGCCTTTTCTGCCCAAGCTGTCGCCTCACCGGCGATTCTACGGGGAGCATCAGCAGAGGTGGTGATCTAACTTCTTATTTATGCTCAAGATAAAGAAGAATTACCCTTCTTACTGACAGCCTTGATATATGCGAACAGTAAATCAATCTCATGGCGGCACGACAGGGCCAGTCTCTGGCAAACCTGGGCGGTTGCCTCGACCGGATCGCCGCTCTTGTCAATCAGCCGGCATACCTCCTGAAAGCTCATTTGCCGGGGGTGGATCGCCTCGATAAAGCCTTGCAGCCGCCGTAATAACACTGCCCGGCTCAGCCCCGAATCGATATCCGCCAGTGTCCTTCCGAAAAGATTCTCCAGTTCCAGTCCATCCAGATCAGCCAGTATTAGAGTCGGGTCCAGTTTACCTGCCGCGATCAGGCCTTTGATATCTTCGGTTGCCTCTTCATCCATTATCGCCGCCATTCCGGAAAGGATATAACCGCCGCGGTGGGGAAACAGTCGGGAAAGGAGCAGTTGCCCCGGCTGAATCTCACCGGTTATTACCCGCTCATCGATTTTGTAGGATTTACCGGCTCGCAATAGATCAAGGGCAACGAAGCCTTTCTGCTTTTCCACTTGATCTACCTCGAAAATGCCCAGCACAAAATTGAGGCATTCCGCGCAGTCACTCCGCTGGCGTTCGGCCAGCTTCCCGGCGTGCCGGGCGAACCAGTATTGTGCCGGTGTGGCCGATAGCTCCGCGATCATATAATCGAAGACAAACCACTCCAGACAGCGACCGACCACTTCCAATTGGCCTTCATAGCCCCCTAATTCTTCCGGCTGGGCACCGCAGAAGAAGGCAAACTGGGCCTGGCGCCGATGGACAGCCACCTTAGGCTCAAGGATTGACTCGGACATCATCCGTTCGAGAATTGCCAGTCGATGCGGCAGGGAAGGCAAACGAACCGCGTTATTATCATCTCGGTTGAATGTTTCGGGAGGCGGATTTGAATTATTCCCTCGCATTTGAGCCTCCTTGCCCAAAATTGCGCCTTGATAAGTGTTTTCTTACTTCTAACCCCAAAATCATTTAATGTCAAACACTTTTTCCCGGATAGTCAAAAGTTGCTCCTTGTCGGGAATCATTTTCTGCGTATAATGGCGATTTATTGTCGTAACTAAAGCTTATGGATAACTTTATATATAAAAAACCCAATTTTTGGAAAAGACGAGCATGGCTGACGCGATCAGGAAACTGGATGAATTGGTATCACTGTGCAAAAGGCGGGGCTTTATCTTTCAAAGCAGCGAGATATATGGCGGCTTGGCCAGTTGTTATGATTACGGCCCGCTGGGCATTGAATTAAAGCGCAACGTTAAGAACGCCTGGTGGAAGTCCGTCGTCCAGATGCGGGACGATATGGTCGGCCTGGATTGCAGTATATTAATGCACCCGATGATCTGGAAGGCATCGGGCCATGTGGATAAATTCGCTGACCTGATCGCCGAATGCAAAAAGTGCAACACCCGCAGCCGCGTCGATCATCTGCTGCGGAAAGAGGGCGGCGAGACCACCCGCCATAGTCATCTGGCCCACCTTGACCAGACCGACCTTTCCGACAAGATATGCCCCAACTGCCAGGCGGTGGGGCAGTTTACCGAGCCGATGCCCTTTAAATTGATGTTTGAGACGCAGATGGGCGCTAATGTTGACGACAGCATGAAGGTCTATCTCCGCCCGGAGACCGCCCAGGGCATCTTCGCCAACTTCAGCAACGTCCTCAACTCCACCCGGGTAAAAATCCCCTTCGGCATCGCCCAGATCGGCAAGAGTTTCCGCAACGAGGTTACCACCAAGGCCTTTATCTTCCGCACCCGCGAGTTCGAGCAGATGGAGATCGAATTTTTCTGCCAGCCCGGCACCGATGAGGACTGGTGGCAGCACTGGAAAGAGCAGCGAATGCAGTGGTACACTGACCTGGGCATCCGCTCGGAGAACCTGCGTTTTCGACCCCATGCCGACGACGAACTGGCCCACTACGCCAAAGCCTGCGTCGATATCGAGTACAAGTTCCCCTTCGGCCAGGGCGACTGGCAGGAGCTGGAAGGCATCGCCAACCGTACTGATTATGACCTCCGCCAGCATCAGCGGGGCATCCGCTCGGTCACCAAATGGTTTGAAAATGGCAGGGATACCGAGAAAACCCCGCTCCTCGAAGAGCAGGAAGATTGGCAGAGTGGCCCCTTGAGCTACTTTGACGACGAGACCCGCCGGCGATATATCCCTTATGTAATCGAGCCTTCCGCCGGCGCCGACCGGGGCACGCTGGCTTTTTTGGTGGACGCCTACGCGGAAGAGACGGTCCGCGGCGAAAAACGTAACGTCCTGCGCTTCCATCATAGCCTGGCCCCGATTAAGGTGGGAATCTTCCCGCTGGTGAAGAAGGACGGCATGCCGGAGAAGGCCCACGCCATTTATAATGATTTACGCGGTTACTTTAACTGTTTTTACGACGAAAAAAGTGCCGTTGGCCGGCGCTACCGCCGCCAGGACGAGGCCGGAACGCCCTACTGCATCACTGTGGACGGCCAGACCAGCCAGGACCAAACCGTCACCGTCCGCGAGCGCGATTCCATGGAGCAGGTGCGGATAAGCTGCGACCAGCTGCTGAGCTATCTGCGGGAAAAGCTCGGCTTGTAAATCAAAGTAAATAAAGTCACCGGGAAAGATTATCGCTGACTTTTCGAGCTGATTAACATGCTCAAACTGAACAGATTACGATCGCTGTTGGTGGCACTTATTCTGTCGGGATTGTTGGCGGGAACTATCCTGTACAAGATCCGCGCCATCCACTCTTTACCTTTTTATAATCCGCGGGACGGTGAATGCTTCTTCTGGACCGAGACCGCCTTCCACTACCGATACGCCGACCTCGTCAGCCGGGGCCAATCCATTCCCCCGCTCGATAAACAAATTCAGTACCACGAAGGCCTGGACACTCGCCGCTATATTACGCCGGTCATGGAGCGGGTAGCGGGCCGGCTGCATCGGTCCTTTTTCCCCGCCATGCCGCTGCACGTGTTTTTAACCTGGTTTTCCGCGGTAGTCTCCAGCTTTTCGGTTTTGGCGGTTTTTCTGGCCGCCAGATTCCTCTGGAACAATAATCGGGCTGCGCTATTGGCAGCGGTTTTTTATGTGCTCACTCCCGCCGGTTTCGCCCGCACCGCCGGCGGCGGCTTCATCCGGGAGGATTTTGCCCTGCCCTGGATCTTCTTCAGCTTCGCCTGCTTTTTATCTTGCCTCCGCCGCGACCGCCTTCTGGCCGCAGCCGTTTCTGGGGGATTAATGGCCCTCGCCTTAGCCGCCTGGCACGTAACGCAGTTTTATGTCTTTATCTTTGCCGCCGCCTTCGCCGTTCTGGTGCTGCTATGCAAACTCGACGATCTTCCCCGCAAAAGTTTCACCATTCTCACCATTATTTTATCTTTAGCGGCAATTTCCCTGCCGGTCCTGCGGGCCAAGTGGTTTATCCTCTCGCCCGCCATGATGATCTGCTATGCGATAGTCCCTTGCCTGTGGCTGCTGCCCAGGTGGCAGTGGCATCGTGGGCCAAAAAAAATTATCGCCGCCGCTACTATTATCCTTTGCTTTCTTGGCGCCGGTTTGATGATCCAGAATTACAGCGGCGGACACTCGCACGTTTACAGTCTCATGCTGGATAAGCTCCGCTTTCTGGATCGCCTGCCCTACGATCCTCAAAAGCTGTCCTTCGAAAGCAGGATAATGTGGGCCAGCGCCTTTGTCAGCCCGCGTCTGTCCGAGGTTCTAATACTCTTATCCATCACCCTGCCCGCCGGGGCGATAACCTTAGCCGGGATCGTCCGGCGAATCTTTAAAGGCCGGGCGAGACCCGCCGAGATAATGGTCGCTTTCTTCGCCATCGTTACCTTCATATTATTTCTCCTGATCCACAGAATGGATGTTTTTACCGTATTTTTTCTCGCTCTGCCCATCGGGTCATTGGCCCTGGTCAAAAACAGGATTGCCAGGATACTTTCCGCCGTGTTTATCGCCGCGTCTTTGTCTGTCGCCTTTTATCTGACTCCCCGCCTGCATTTTGCCCCCATGCGGCCGGCCACCTTTCTGGTCAAGGACGTGATCCACTACCTTAAAAATAACTCCGCTCCTGACGAGCCGGTCCTGACCAGTTTCGAGCTGGGTCCCTCCATCGCCGCTTACGCCGATCGGCCCGTCATTCTGCACTCCAAATTCGAATCGAAACTGCTCCGCGATAAGGTCCGCGAAGTTTATTCCGCCCTGTACGCCGGCGAGGAAGAACTCTACCAGGTATGCCTAAAATACCAGGCCCGCTGGCTGATTTATCAATCTAACATGGCCCTCGGCCTTGGCCGGGGCTCCATCCGCTACGTAGCCGGCGAACCCGTATTAAAAATAGATTCCGCCGCTGCCCTGCTGCATTTTGCCCCGGAAAAACTCCATCATTTTCAGCTAGTCCATCAAAATCGCTCCTATCGCGTCTATCGCGTCGCCGACCATTTTACCACCCCGCCGCCGCATCTGCCCTACGAATCCTTGTACGAACTTATGGTTTACCGCGACCCGGCGAGCCGCGACAGCGTCATCAGCGACCAGATTCTTTACGCGGGCCAGAACCGGCTCGCTATTCCGCAAACCCATTTGACTCTGGCCGACAATTACCTCGCCCGGGGCGAATTCGATACCGCCCTGCTGGAATACCAGCAGGCCCTCAACCTCGACCCGCGGTCTGCCCCTGCTTACGAGGGGCTGGGCCGCGTGTTCGCCGCCCGGGGCGACTATAGCCAGGCCGTGAAAATGATTCAAACCGCTATTCAACTTGCCCCCGACTTACCGCACCTCGCGGAATTGCTGAATCAATTCCGACAGCAGGAACTTTTTTGGGGCAGCCAAAAGGAGAAAAAACCATGAAGAGATTATATCGCTCCACCACCGACGTTAAGATCGCCGGCATCTGCGGCGGCATCGCCGAGGAATGGCAGGTTGATCCCGGCATTATTCGCCTGGCCGCGGTCTTCGCCGTACTGGTCACCGGCATCTTCCCCCTGGTTATTACTTACATCATCGCCTGGATCATTCTGCCCAAAGGCCGACCGCCCACGCAGCAATGATAGTAGCTTTTGCAATGTCCTTTTACGTTTAGATTAAATCTTAAAAGCAAAGGATGCCCATGGACTCGCCAACTATACGTATCTCGCAAATGGTCCATCATGAGGGTCTTCAGGTTCAGCTTAACGGCTGGCTGTACAATTCGCGCACCGGCGGCAAGGTACTGTTCCTGCTGATCCGCGACGGCTCCGGCATCTGCCAGGCCGTGCTGGAGAAAACCGCCGACAATGAATCCCTTTTCGAAGCGGTCAAGCGCCTCGGCCAGGAATCCGCCCTCAAGGTCCGCGGCCGGGTTCGGCGTGACCCCCGCAGCCCCGGTGGCTATGAGCTAGCCGTCGGCGACGTGGAAATCGTCCATCAAACCCAGGACTACCCCATCACCCCCAAGTCCCACGGCACCGATTTCCTGCTCCGCCACCGCCACCTGCACCTGCGCTCCAGCAAACAATGGTCCATCGCCCGCGTCCGCCATACCATCGTGCAGGCCATCAGGGATTTCTTCAACGACAACGGCTTCACCCTCGTGGACACCCCCATTTTCGCACCCGCCGCCGGCGAGGGCGCTCAGACCCTTTTCAACGTCGATTACTTCGGCCAGCCGGTTGCCCTCGCCCAGACCGGCCAGCTATATCTCGAGGCCGCCGCCCTGAGCCTGGGAAAAGTTTACTGTTTCGGCCCCACCTTCCGCGCCGAAAAGAGCAAGACCCGCCGACACCTCACTGAATTCTGGATGGTCGAGCCGGAGATCGCCTATATCGACCTGCCCGGCCTGCTGGAAATCGCCGAACAGTTCGTCTCTTACATCGTCCGCCAGGTCCTAACCCAGAACCGCCCGGAGCTGGAAATCCTCCAGCGGGGTACTTCCGACCTGGAAAAAATCCAGCCGCCCTTCGTCCGGCTGAGCTACTCTGACGCCGTCGAGCTGCTTCGCAGCGACCGGGTAAAAACCTTTTTGGAAAACCAACTGCGGGAAAAACAAAACCAGGTCAGCGAACTGGAGAAGAGCATCGTTCAATGGACCGAAGAGTCTGGCGCCGCCAAAAAAGAGTGGCAAAAAGAAAAATTCGCCCAGCAAATCCAGTCCGCCCGTGAAGAGATTGCCGAACTGAATGAGCAGATAAGCAATATTCCCCACCACATGGAATTAGCCGCCAATTTCGAGTGGGGCAAGGACCTCGGCGGCTCGGACGAAACCATTATTTCTCTCCTGCACGACCGGCCCGTCTTCGTCCATCGCTATCCGAAAGAGGCCAAAGCCTTTTATATGAAGCCCGACCCCGCCGACCCGCGGGTCGTGCTTAATTTCGACTGCCTCGCCCCCAGCGGCTACGGCGAGATCATTGGCGGCTCAGCCCGCGAGGACGATTACGACGCCCTCTTGAATCGCATCCGCCAGATGGGCTTCAATGAAGATGATTATCAGTGGTATCTGGATTTACGCCGTTACGGCTCGGTCCCGCACGGCGGCTTCGGCCTGGGCGTCGAACGCACCGTCGCCTGGCTCGCCGGCATCAAGCACATCCGCGAGACCATCGCCTTCCCCCGCATGATGGGTAAAATTTATCCTTAATTCTGTATTTATATTGGGAATTTTTCTAATGGCCTATAAAAATCTAAGCGAGTTTATCAAGGACCTCGAATCCGCCGGCGACCTTCGCCGCGTCAAGATTGAAGTCGATCCTGAGCTGGAGATCACCGAGATCGCCAATCGCGTCATGAAATCCCCCGCCGGCGGCCCTGCCCTTTTGTTTGAGAACGTCAAAGGCTCAAAACTGCCGCTCCTCATCAACGCCCTCGGCAGCCGCTCGCGAATGTGCCGGGCTCTGGGCGTAACGGATTTCGCCGAGGTCGCCCGCCGCATCGAGGTGCTGCTCCAGCCCCCTATGCTCAGCTCCTTCATGGACAAGCTCAAAAAACTGCCCGAACTAGCCCAGCTTGCCTCCTTCACCCCTAAAACAGTAAAGTCCGCACCCTGCCAGCAAATCGTCTTTCAAGACCAGCAGGCCAGCCTTGATATTCTGCCCATCCTCAAGTGCTGGCCGCTCGACGGTGGCCGATACATCACCTTCGCTGGTGTTTACACCAAAGACCTCGCCACCAGCCGTCGCAACGTCGGCATGTATCGCCTGCAAAAGCTCGACGCCAAAACCTGCGCCATGCACTGGCAGATTCATCACGACGGCGCCCGTCACTTTCAGGCCTACGCCCGCGCCGGCCAGAAGATGCCCGTCGCCCTCGTTCTGGGCGGCGATCCTGCCCTCGCCTACGCCGCCAGCGCCCCTCTGCCGCCCGACATGGACGAAGTCCTCTTCGCCGGCTTCCTGCGGAAAAAGTCAGTCGAAATGGTCAAATGCCTCACCATTGATATGGAAGTCCCCGCCGAGTCCGAAATCGTCATTGAAGGCTACGCCGACCCGCGGGACCTCGTCCGGGAAGGCCCCTTCGGCGACCACACCGGCTATTACAGTCTGCCCGAAATGTACCCTCGCTTTACCGTTACCGCCCTTACTATGCGAAACGCCGCCATTTACCCCGCCACCATCGTCGGCGTCCCGCCCATGGAGGACTATTACATGGGCCTGGCCACCGAGCGGATCTTCCTGCCCATTGTCCAGATGTTTTTACCGGAGGTCGTCGATTACCATCTGCCCGCCTTCGGCGTATTCCACAACTTCTGCCTGGTCAGCATTCGCAAGCAGTACCCCTATCACGCCCGCAAGGTCATGCACGCCCTCTGGGGCATGGGCCAGTTAATGTTCAGCAAGTTCATTATCGTCGTCGATGAGGACGTTAACGTCCAGAACGTGGAGGAGGTTCTTTTTCAGACGGGTGCCAACGTTGATCCCCGCCGCGACTGCCACATCGTTGACGGCCCGGTTGACGCTTTGGACCACGCCGCCCCTTACCTTTGTGCCGGCAGTAAGATGGGCATCGACGCCACCCGCAAGCTCGCTTCTGAGGGCATCATCCGCCCCTGGCCCCCTCTTATCTCCATGCCCGACGAAATCAAAAACCTCGTCTCCTCCCGCTGGCCCCAATACGGTATCAACATTGATTAATACCTTGACAGGCTCATCCCTATATTTAGATACAGCATGTTTAGCCCCCGGACGTGTCCGGGGGTTGCTTTTTTTCAGTTGGTAGGGTGGACCTTCAGGTCCACGTGTTTCCTTTTTTCTCTCTTCCCTTTCACACTTTTCACACCTTTCACACTTTTCGCACCTTCTTATTCTTTCTACTCTCAACTTTCTACTGTTCTACTTTCTCCGCCGCAGGCGGTGGGCGTGTCGTGGGGTTGCTTTAATTTTATCGTCCACGTCGCCGAGAAAGTAGATCAGTAGAGCAGTAAAGTTAAGGAAATTAAAAACCTTCGTGACCTTCTTGTTGGAAAATCCTTTTTCTTTTTTTTCGTGGTAAAATATTTTGCTCGGCTTATTTCGGAAGGCTGCAGGCCTTCGCGGACCAGGCAGGGTCTTTTGACGAAGCTGGCTTCGGGAAAAAGTCTCTGCCGTAGTACGCCCCCGAGCAATCTCCCGCTAAACCCTCTATTTTTAGTTATAATGAATCCTGTTAATCCTGTCAATCCCGTCAAAATATTTTATTCTTATGGATTAGCGTTCATTGGCGTCAATTAGCGGTTAAATATTTTAGTAAATCCTGTTATCCTGTCAAAAAATATTATCTATTTCTTTTCTTATCTTCGTGTTCTTCGCGTCCTTCGTGGTGAGAAAAGTTAAAAGAGTAAGGAGTTTTTTGAAGATTCTAAGTCGTATGATATCAGCCAAAAATCGTCTCCAGTTCAATCAAAAAAATAAGACCCCACCCAACCCCCAACCCCGCCTTGAATTCAATCCCCAAATCCCGATCTTAAACCTTAAATTTAAAATCATGTCAATCTCGTCAAAATATTTTATTCTTATAAATTAGCGTTTATTGACGTTTATTAGCGGTAAAAAATTTCCTTAAATCATGTTATCCTGTCAAAAAATATTTTATTTCTTGCCCTTGGCGAAGACGGGTTCACCTGTTCTCCGCTTTGGCGGCGTCCCCCGATTGCCCCATCCGAATCCCCACTTAAATAGTATGATAACCCCACGACCGCCCCAAAAATCCCCACCTAAAAAGTAGGAATTGCCCCTTAATCAATCCTTCGGATAGATAAATTACAGCCAGAAAATCCCGCAAAATCACCTGGAAAATCCCTTCAAAACCCTTCAAAACCCATCAAAAACCAATGGAAAATCCGAAAAAAACGGCAAAATCCGCCAGTTTGCGACACAAAATACACAAAAATTCACCATTTTTGCGCTCTCATTGCCATTTTTTGCCCGAATTTGCCACTTTTAACCAAAGAATAATGCCCTTTTTATCCCATATCACAGCCGATTATTTGCTATATAGGCGACAGAATGTTATAATTTAATGAAACTATCTGAGTAAATAGGCGTAATTATAATTGTCCTGCCGGTTTTATTGCCGGCTGTAACCATTTATATTTTAAGTGCTTATGATGCCGACCAAAAAATTAGTCATCTTTATCTCCATTGCCGCCGTGTCATGCCTATTGACCAGCCGCCTAAACGGTCAGGTCATGGGTACTGGAGTTGCCTCCGGCATGCGGGGTTTTCAAGGCGGCACTGCTTCCGTCGGCAGCAGTCCGTTGAGTAGTTTTAACACCTACTCAACGGGCATAAGTGGGAGATCTCGTGCACCAAGGCGCGCGTCCAACCCACTGGCTCATAGTATGCGTTGGTCTGGAGCTGCCGGTGGTGGGTTGGCTGGCGCAAGGCCGGCAGGGCTGGCGTCGAATGTCTTTATTAATAATCGCTTGTCCGCCCAGCCGATGGGAAGTCAGCCTTTTACGGGTCAGCGGGTAGGCGGGCCATTAAGGCCTACGAATGCAGCCAGTTTTTCCCGTCCGTTTGGCGGGCAAGGCTTGGGATTCAGGCAAATTCCACAAATTAAAACTCAAAGGTCGGGTATGTTGTCACAAAATAATACCGCCGTGGGGTCGGCTTTTACCAGCCTGGAATCATTCGATTTTGATCTTTCCGGGAATGCAGGCGGTTCTGCCGGCAAGTTTTCACCGCTATCTTCTGATGACAGGTTTTCGTCGCTATCCCCAGATACAAGCTTAGCGTCAAAAGACGGCCTGGCGGGCAGAGTATTGCCGCAGAATTTGCATTTATTGAAAGAAGGTCGGACTTTGCTAACGGGCCTGACCCTGGGCAGCAAAACCACAAGTTTCGGCAGTTTGGGCAGCCGGGGACTATTAGGCAGAGGCCGGTAAACGCGGCGGGGAGCCGGGGGCGGGGGAACCTAAAAGAATAATAGAAACATATTATGTATAATACCCATAATATCTATAATATAAATATCGAGATTGAAAATAGATTGCACAAACGCACGCCTTAAATCTCGACAAATCAATCGCCGGGGCGGGGGAATAAAATAATCACACCAGAACTATCGACAATTTAGCCGTTGGGGCGGGTGGATGGGGCGGGCAGAGCAAATTAAATCTCGACAAATCAATCGCCGGGGCGGGCAGAACAAAAAAGCACACATGAAACCATAATCGAAAAAAGTTCACCTAAACCATCGACAATTTAATCGCCGGGGTGGGGAAATAAAATAATCACATCAGAACTATCGACAATTTAGCCGTTGGGGCGGGTGGATGGGGCGGGCAGAGCAAAAAAGTACACCTTAAAACCATTAGTCTGCATATACAATAATCCATTCCAGATTCCGATGTCATTGGTGGTGCTGGGCGTCTCGGCATGGTAGATTCTTCGGGGATTGGCGGGATCGGAAATATCATAGACGAGCACGCCGAAACGCCCGGCGGCTTCGACCAGACAGCCTTGATAGAAGAGTAACTGGGAAGGGCGGCGACCGGTTAATTTCTCGATGGGAGTGGCGAGTCTTTTACCGATCAAGTGGCTGGAAAATCCGCCGGCTGGGGGGTTTTCCAGTTGGCGGATATATAGCCCGTTATTGGTAGAAATATAGATATAGTCGTCCCTGTATGCTACGGCTTGGATTTTGTCGTCGTCGTAAATAAATTGCGGTTGGGCAAAAGATTCATCATAAATGATTTTCGGATTGGTAGGCTCGGCCAGGTCTAAAATTGAAATCCGCTTAGAATTACTGCAAAGCATCTTATCGCCGAACACCAAAAAATTGCTCCAGGGAAGCGGCTGATTTTTCGTATCCGCACCAAACAAGTTCGCATAAGAAAGCTTTTGTGAAATTACCGGTTTTCCCGGCTGGGCAACAGAGATAATCAGCAATTGGAATCCATCAGTCAAGAAACAATAATCACCGTAAGGGGCGAAGCAGCGGTAATAGTTGCGGGTCGGCGCTATTTCAAGGTTGCTAGTTAAAGCCGGTTTCTGGGGATTACTGATATCAATGGCGGCAAAATAAATCGGCATATTTTCCCAGTCAATTCGATGATCTTTAGGCTTTCTCATCTGGGGACGATAAGCAGTGTAAAGATAATTTCCCTCAACAAAACAGCCTATAACTTGCAGAGGAATATTTCTGGGTAATTTCTCGGTATTGAACAGCCTGATGGCCCCCACAGCAAAATCCGGCAACGTTCCCGGTGCGGAGGCTGCTTTATTATTTTCCTCATAGGGAAACCGATAAATCTGAAGGACAAAATGCCTGATTACTTCATCTTTCCAGCCAGGTACATCCTTATTTTCTGTCCACTGATAACCACAGCTTACCCGGAACATCAGATCATTCTTGAGGCATACGGCATCCCAGTAATGATCAACATAGAACTGCTGCCAGGTAATGAATTGATCTTCAGGTAAGCCTTCCTTAAAACTAGCGGGCATATAGCTCCAGTCAAAGACGGCGGGGGTGACGAGTTTTTTGTTCTGCCACTCTTGAACCGACGGAAGATTATGTCCCACCTGGGTCATGGCCACACCGAAAATAAATGCTCCTGAAAGGCCCAGAGTCCAGGCAATGGTTTTCTGGCCGGGCTGCCAGCGCCAATTACGTTTAAAGGCGGTTACCGCTAGAACGACGCCGACAATGGAGCCGGCCAGGAACATACCCAGGAAGCGTAAATACTGTAAATAATCGGGTGAAGAAATTATCAGCCAAATCGCTTTGGGCCAGCTTAAAGCATAAAAAGCAAAAGGAAGCCCGATGGGGCGCGGGATAGAAGATGCGTCCGGTGATAAATCAGGTGAGGAGAGTTTCCAGAGAAAATATCGGAGGAGCGAAGGTCGATGACGGGCGTCACCTAACTGTTCGAAGACATTCATCCAATCGAGCGAGCCGAGCAACAAAGGCAGGCAATAGATCAAGAGAGCCAGCCAGATTACCAGCAAGACGGTTTTGGCGGCATCCCTTAAAACCACCAGGAGAAACATGGCGGCGGCGAAGAGGAATAAGGCGAGGGGATAAGTATAGTAAAATCCCGCCCAGGCGAACTGATCAAGCTGGTGGTGAAGCTTAAACTTACTGGCAAAATCCAGGCTCATGACCAGAAGCAAGGTTATCAGTAATACCAGTGAGCCGACGATGAATTTGGCGGCGAATAAGCGCCAGATCGGGATGGGCCGGCTGGGCCAGAAATTATCCAAACCCTTTTTAACGTCATATTGGGTGGCGGCGACGGCCAGGATAAGGGCAAAAAAAGGACCGGCAACCACGACAACGGCGCTGCCCATATCGGTATGAAATTGTCGGCCGGCCCGCCAATTTAAGAGACACTCCAAAAAAGGAAAGCTAATCCCGGCTAAACACCCCCCAAAAAACAGCCATCTCTGCTGCTGCCATTCTTTCCAGAGCAGTTTCATAAATCAGAAACTCCTTTGCCATTTGCGCAGGCCGACTAAAATAACGACCATAAATAAGATCCCCTGTTCGATAAATAATAGAAATACGCTGTTGGGGGGATAATTAGATACCGGTTTCATCAAATGAATCCAAAAAACCGGGTTGATAAAAGAAAGTATTTCTCCGAACATACAGACGGTTTCTTGATGCCGTAAACTATCGATAAAGGTGGACTCAATGATTAGTCCATAGGCCAATAATACCACAAAGATTATCAAGCCGATGAAACCTACAAATGCTTCACTGCTTTTGCGCGAGGCGAGACAACAAGTCATGCTGTAAAACATGGTTCCCAGACCTATTCCAGAAATGAGGACTCTCGCCAAGAATTCCAATTCGAAAAGTTCTTCCTCCGGATGGGCTAGAACCATTACCGCCAGGATCAAACTGCATATCAGCATGGGAACGGCAAAATTCAACCAGCCGAAGAACCACTTACTGAAAAAGATTTTCCAGGGGGCAACGGGCCTGGCGGCAAGAAACGTACTGGTTCGGTTGGTTATTTCCGGGGCAAAAACCCCCATGGCGCTATACAAGGACAAGACCAGACTACCCAGAAGCATTACCGCAACAATAATTTCGTGGTAGCTGGAAAATCGCGCGGCCAGTAAAGCACCGGTAAAAAATGCCATCATAAACGTGCCGAAGGCCAGCTTCCAGCGCTGTTCGTGCCATTCTTTCCAGAGCAAAGGTTTTATCATACACCGGCCACCTTTCCCCGGTTGCCGATCACATAGGCCTCGAAAATCTCATCGAGATTGAGTCTGATTTCCCGGGCAAAATCATCAGAGGAGTTCTTCAAGGCGCTTATCTTCGACGCGTCGCAATCTTCAATGGTAAGGGCCAGGCGATCGCCGTAACGAGCGACGTCGAGCAGGCCGGTGATTTTGCTGAAGTCGATGGCCGGCGAGGCAAGCAGCACAATCTTTTTGACGCTTTCACGCAGTTGAAAGGTTTCGCCCTGCTTGACGATTTTTCCCCCGTCCAGGATCGCGACATGATCGGCGACCGGCTCGATCTCATATAACAGATGACTGGAAAAGAAGACCGTTACGCCGTTGGTTTGCAAGAGGTCAATAACATGACGGAGGAAGTCCTTGCGGGCGATGGGGTCCAGGCCGAGCGTCGGGTCGTCCAGAATGACCACTTTCGGGCGATGACCCAGGGCCAGGAGCAGGGCCAGGCGGCTATTCTGGCCTTTGGAGAGGGTCTTGACTTTTTGGCGGCGGGGCAGCTCCAGCATGTCCAGCAGTTGATTGGTGAATTTATCATCCCAGCCGGGGTAGAAACTTGCTACCCATTTGACAATCTGCTCAATCCGCATCCAGCCGTACATCTGCTGGTCTTCGGCCATGTAGCCGACGATCCGCCGGACTGCGAGGGCGTCTTTTTGCGAGTCAATCCCCTGGATTCGGCAGTATCCGGCATTTGGTTTCAACAGGCCGAGCATTAGTTTGATGGCGGTGGTCTTGCCGGCGCCGTTGCGGCCTAAAAAGCCGAAGATGGACCCCCGCGGCACCTGTAAATCCAGGCCTTTTAAAACCTCGTTTCGGCTGTAGCTGAATTTCAGCCCTTCGATTGCAATCGCGTATTCGCTCATAGTGACTTACTCCGTTTTTTTCCTGGCTGACTGGATAGCCTGATATTCCTTTTCCAGCAGGAGCTGGGCCTGCTCCAGCGAGACATCGAGCTGGACGGCCTGGACAACGGCCTCCCGCAGGGCGGCGGCCACCGCCTTTTTTCGCTCCGCTACTGGAATGGCCTGCTTATTAGAAGAAACATAAGTACCGTCGCCGCGTTCGATCCGGAGCACATTCTCCCGGCATAGCTCGTTATAGACTTTAAGAATGGTATTCTGATTGACCGCCAGTTTTGAGGCTAGCTCGCGGACACTGGGCACCTTATCGCCTTCTTTAATCGCGCCGGTGGCGACCTGATACTTGATCTGGTCGATAATCTGGCGGTAAATCGGCACGGAAGAAGATGGTTCGATTCGGATAAAAATGGGGCAATCTCCTGTTAACGTAATACTGTTATATATAACTATAACACTAAATGGCGGGTTGTCAAGGCGAAATTTATAAATTTTGCCTTGGAGTTCGCAAAAACGTCCTAACCGCAGCAGATGACAAGACATAAATGAATGGTATTTGATTGACAGAAGGAGAAAATAGCGTAATTATATTACCCAAAGTGACCGATGGCCGGGTTACGAAGTTCAATGTTTCCCGCAGGGGCGGGATTTAAAGTTCAAAGTTAACCTGCCGCGGGAGGTTGAAGGGCAAATTTCGATAAAAAAATCTGCGGCAGTGAACTATTTAATTCATTTATTTTAGCAGAGTTAGGCAAAGATTATTTCACGGCGAAGTAATAACAGCAGGATAGAGAGCTTTGAAAACGTTTTTTAGAGCGGAAGGCAGAAAATATGGAAAAAATAAAAGGCAACTCGAGAAAGATTTTGATATTATTGCAGAATTGGAATGCTTGGTCGCGTAGCCAAGCGTTTAATAGAGAGAAATAGGTATGGTCTCCAATTTCAGATTTATGGAGATGAGACACATGTTGCCTCACCATGTTGCTGAGCTTGGGCGTTAGGGCGCACGATATTATGAAGAAAGTTCTAATCACACTTGGAATTGTTGCCGTTGTTGGCTGTTCGTTATTGATTTACGTTGTGTTCAAGGCTGGCAACGTAGTTCTCAAGGCGCAAGGACAGTCACTTTATTCGGGAGCAGGAGCTTGGTCGAGGATACAGGAATTTGCCCGAGAACAAGGGAATCCTAAATACATTGCTGAAGCCGACAGTAAATTAAAGTTTTTGGAGGACGGCATCAAGCAATGGCGTGAGAGTGCGCAAGAATTAGGTTTGGACATTACCAGTTTTGAGAAGATGCGCGCCACCGCCTACGAAACGACAGATCGAAATATAAAAGATGGTCAGAATCCCTTGGCATATATTGATACGCCCTAACCAGAACGTCCCAGCGAAGATCCCATTTCGGAAAGCAGGTATCAAATTAGTTTGTAGTATGGTCTTGTAAACAGAGTCTTTCGTACTTTTTTCTTGAGCAACATTAGCCCTGATGCAGTAAGAAGGTAAGAAAGTGCGAAGGAATCATAATGGGCGAGTTTCGATAAAAAAATCTGCGGTAGTTAACAAAACGGAGATCAATAGATGAGCTTAAAAACCGTTCGAATAAAAGCGGTCAAGTCAAATTTTGAAAGAGAGCCGTTAATCCGGCCGTTCGGCTTCAAAGGCGGATATCTAACCGAAGAATGGCAGGTGGCGGCGCTGCTGGAAAGCGACAGCGGTCTGAAAGAAATAGGGCTCGGCTCGCAAAGTGTGTTATGGTCCGATGCAGAGGTTTTCACCGCTTATTCCCCGCCGGCGAGCGACGCGATGATGTACACCCTGCTGGAATACGCCCTGCAAAAAACAAAAGGTCTGACCTTTAGAGACCCGATTGAACTGTTAGAAGTGCTTTTGCCGGACGTCTATGAATACGGCAGAAAAATCACCCAAAACCAAAAACTACGGAAAACCTTTGCCCTGAACGCCCTGGTGGCGGTGGATAACGCGGCCTGGCTGGTCTATGCCAAGGAAAACGGTTTCAACAGGTTCGATGAAATGATTCCGGCGGCGTACCGAGAGGCACTATCGTGCCGACACGAAAAAATCGCCAGCATCCCGTTAATGGCGTACGCCATACCTATCAGTGAAATAAAAAAGGCGGTGGATGACGGATATTTTCTGCTGAAGATAAAAATCGGCCAGCCGGGCAGCCAGGAGGAAATGCTGGAGAAGGACAAACAAAGGATAGCAGAAATCCATCAGGCCATCGGCGGCAAAGAGGTGCCTTATACTACAAACGGCAGGATTCCCTACTACTTCGACGCCAACGGCAGATACGAAAGCAAAGAGACGCTGAAAAGGCTGTTAGACCACGCGGAAAAGATCGGGGCTTTGGACCAGATAGCCATCCTGGAAGAGCCTTTCCCCGAAGAATATGAGGTCGAAGTGGGGGACCTGCCGGTTCGCATCGCCGCCGATGAGAGCGCCCACACCAGCGAAGACGCGGAAAAAAGAATAGAAATGGGATACGGGGCAATCGCGATAAAGGCGATTGCCAAGACGCTGAGTATGACCCTCAAAATAGTAAAATCGGCGTACAAAAAAAATGTTCCCTGTTTCTGCGCGGACCTGACGGTCAATCCTATTCTGGTGGATTGGAACAAAAATGTAGCCGCAAGAATTGACCCGTTTCCCGGTATCGGGCTGGGCCTGCTGGAAACGAACGGTCATCAGAACTACGCCAATTGGGAGAAGATGAAAAGTTACCATCCCTGCGCCGGGGCAGACTGGACCATTACCCAAAACGGCGTATTCGAATTAAGCGAAGACTTCTACGCAAAAAGCGGCGGGATATTTATGAAGTCGGAGCATTATGCGAAACTTTTGAATCCACAATACTCCATCTGACATCATCAAATTGAATAGGGATGAGAACCGAAATTAAAAATCAAATAGCAAAAATCAAAAACACATATAAAAAATAAAATATTTTTCCTTAGTCTGTGGGGCATTTTATATAGAGACAACAAGTATAGGCGAAAACCGCTGGGGGAAAATGATTTTTCGATGAGCAGGGGGTAAGATAGGGCAAAAATGTCCTAACCGCTTTCGGCGGCGAGACATAAGCACATGGTATTTGATTGACAAAAGGGGGGAAATAGCGTAATTATATTACTCAAACTGACAGAGGGCCAGTTTGAAAATTAAAAATTAAAAAGGCAAAATGCAAAATTGTGGTATCCGCCTTCGGCGGATGGCTTTTTATCGGCTTCTAATAATATAAAGACTTGTAAATAAAATAGTTACGTCAATTTTTCTGGCGAATCGGGACAAATCGGCCAGTTTGAGTATATTAGTCTTTGTATGGGTTGGTAAAAGGGGCAGAAGTGAAGGTCTTAATGGAAGGAAGTGTTTGAATTGCATAAGGTTACGTTGATTACCGGCGACGGGATCGGCCCGGAAATAGCCCAGGCGGCCCGCCGCTGCGTCGAAGCGACCGGGGCGCCGATCGAATGGGACATTCAAGAGGCAGGCCAGGATGTGATGGATCGGGAAGGAACGCCCCTGCCGGAGCGGACGGTAAAATCAATCGAGGCGAGCGAGGTAACACTCAAAGCCCCGATCACCACGCCCGTCGGCGTGGGCTTTCGCAGTATTAATGTGCATCTGCGGCAGCATTTCAATCTCTACGCGTGCTTGCGACCCTGCAAAAGCTACGTCGGGGTCCGCAGCCGATACGAAAACATAGACCTGGTGGTGGTGCGGGAAAATACCGAGGACCTCTACGCGGGCATCGAGTTCGAGAAGGGCAGCGACCTGACGGCGGAGCTGATTCAATGGATTAACAGCAAAAGCAAACGGCAGATCAGCAGCGATTCCGGGATCAGCATTAAACCGATCTCGGTGACCGGCACGAGGAAGATTGTGCAGTTTGCGTTTGATTACGCCCGCAAAAACGGCAGGAAAAAGGTAACCAGCGTACATAAGGCTAATATTATGAAATATACCGACGGCTTATGGCTGGAGGTCAGCAGGGAGGTGGCGAAGGAGAATCCCGATATCGAGTTCGAAGACCGCATCGTAGATAATATGTGCATGCAACTGGTGCAGAAGCCGGAGCTGTACGACGTTATCGTGCTGCCGAACCTGTACGGGGATATTCTCAGCGATCTATGCGCGGGACTGGTAGGCGGGCTGGGCGTGGCGCCGGGTGCGAATATCGGAGATAATAAGGCGGTCTTCGAGGCGACGCACGGCAGCGCCCCGAAATATAAGGGACAGGATAAGGTCAATCCCACGGCCCTAATACTATCGTCGGTGCTGATGCTGCGATATCTGGAGCTGCGAAAAGAGGCGGATAAGCTGGAAAAAGCAGTGGCGGCAGTGATTGCCGAAGGTAAGCACGTTACTTACGATATGAAACCCCATCGTGACGATCCCGAGGCGGTCGGGACGCAGGCAATGGCGGACGCGATTATCGCGAAAATGTAAGCTATGGACTCCAGATGCCCAATTAGAGTCCATAGTCGAGTGATTAAAATTATTTTTCCCGTCCGGTAGATATGTGGAGCAGATCGATAATCAGCGGGCAGGCCAGGGGGCCGGCGGCGGCGCTATTGCGGGCGGTGCTGGCGGCGGGGGCGGTGGTTTACAACGTGATTGTCCGTCTGCGGAATCTGCTGTACGATATCGGCTGGCTGGGCAGCGTGAAACTGCCGGCGGCGGTTATCGCGGTGGGTAATATTACCGCCGGCGGCACGGGTAAGACGCCGCTGGTAATCTGGTTGGCAAGATACCTGGCGGGGTGCGGGCGGAAGGTGGCCGTTGTCAGCAGAGGCTATAAGGCGAAGGCAGCCGGCAATACGGATAATGATGAAGTAAAGCTGCTCCGCGAAGAGCTGCCGCAGGCGGTGATAATCGTCGATGCGGATCGCATACGCGGCGGTCGGCGGGCGATCAGAGAATACGGGGCGGAGGTTATAATACTGGATGACGGATTCCAGCACCGCCGGCTAAGGCGGGATCTGGATATCGTTTTGATCGATTGCCTGTGCCCTTTTGGGTACGGGTGGGTTTTGCCGCGAGGGCTGCTGCGGGAGCCGATAAACCAGTTGCGGCGGGCGGATGTTGTGATACTTGGCCGCGGGGATATGGTCAGCGAAGATAAACGGAAGCAGGTAAAACAGCAGGTGCAGGCGGTTTTAGCGGCGGCAAGTACGACGGAAAAGAAAGTGATACTAGGCAGCACGGTCCAGCCGAGAGGGTTATATGCCGGCAAGGGCGGCGAGGTGGGGCTTGACGAGCTGCCAGGCCGGGATGTCTTGGCGTTTTGCGGGATAGGTAATCCCCAGTCGTTTGTGGAGCTGTTGAAGAGCCTGGGCGCTAACGTGGTTGGTCAAAGGTTTTATGACGATCATCATCACTATACCAAAAGCGACGTGGTTTCGCTGGCTAAGCAGCGGCAGGGGAGAAAAGCCGGCGACTGGCTGGTTACTACGCAGAAGGACTGGGTTAAGCTCAAGGAGGTAAGCGGGGCGAGCGATATGGAGGAATTGTACTGGCTTAAAATTGAAACTTCGCTAGAAGAGGGTGGGCGGGAATTATTAATCATGGTCGATAAGGTATTGGCCGGCGAAACCGGCGGCGAGATAGGCGAATAAGATGTACGAGAGATTAATCGATATTTTCCGGGCGGTTGGCTCACCGAAGGCGCTGGTGGTGGGTGATTTCATGCTGGATAATTACCTGTACGGCAATACGGATCGCATCTCGCCGGAAGCGCCGGTGCTGGTGATGAACGTTACCGAGCGAGAGGCCCGGCCGGGCGGGGCGGGATCGGTGGCGGTGGACCTGGCGGTGCTGGAGGCGGAGGTGGCGTGCCTGGGTGTCATCGGTGATGATGAGAACGGCAGGCGAATGCGGCAGATGCTGCGCCAGACGGGTCGGGTAAATGTTGACGGGCTGATTGCGGCGGCGGACCGGCCGACAACGAGCAAACAGCGGGTAGTCGGGCTGGCCCAGCATCGTCATCGTCAGCAATTATTACGGATCGATGAGGAAAATAACGGCGAGATAACGGTCCAGGTGCAAAAGCAGTTACAGACTCGCCTGGCGGAGCTGATTAAATGGTGCGACGTGGTGTGTCTGGCGGATTACAATAAAGGGGTACTGTGCGGTGATTTCTGCCGGCAGGTGATAAGCCAGGCCAGGGAGCAGGGCCAGAAGGTTATCGTGGATCCCGCTCGTACCAATGACTACAGCAGGTATAAAGGGGCTTGGATAGTAAAACCCAATCGCGGGGAACTGACCCTGGCGAGCGGGTTGGCGGTGGATGGACCTCAAAGCTGGCAGGCGGCGGCGGAGGTCATCAGTAAAAAGTACGATATCGAGAATGTGGTAGTTACCCTGGATAAGCAGGGAGCCTACGTATATCAGAGTAAAGGCGGAAAACAGGAAGTGGTGCCGACCCGGCCGCGAAGCGTTTATGATGTAACGGGGGCGGGAGATATGGTGCTGGCGATGCTGGGTTTGCTGGCGGGGGGCAGGTATAATAAGGTGGTTGAGCCGACCATCAGCGAAATCGTCTGGCTGGCTAACGTGGCGGGAGGACTGGAGGTTGAAAGGTTCGGCTGCGTCGGGATCAGCAGGGAAGAAATCCTGATGGAACTGGCGCGGCAGCACGGGGTCAAGACTAGCAAGCTCCGCAGCCGGGATGGATTATTGAAGGAATTGCAGTGGCATCGCCAGCAGAAGTTGAAGATTGTATTTACCAACGGGTGCTTCGATATCCTGCATCCGGGTCATATTAATCTGCTGAGTTTCGCCAAGGAGCAGGGCGATGTTCTGGTGGTGGCGATTAACAGCGATCGGTCCGTGCGGCAGTTGAAGGGGCCGGGCCGGCCGATACTCAGTGAGCAGGAGCGGGCGGTGCTGCTGTCGGCCCTGGAGGCGGTGGATTACGTGGTAATCTTCGATGAGCCGGACCCTCTGCAGTTGATCGAGCAGATTGGGCCGGATGTGCTCGTCAAGGGGTCCGATTGGCAGGGCAAGGTGGTAGGGCAGGAGCTGGTGGAGGAACGCGGCGGGCAGGTGGTACTGATGCCGCTGGTGAAGGGCTTCAGCACCACCAACATCATTGAGCAGGTGCTGAAACAGTACGGCAATCAACCGACTAACGGGTGAGGATAGATGGGTAATCGAGCGGTATTTCTGGATCGCGATGGAACGCTGATCGAGCATTATGATTTCCTGACGGATGAGAGCCAGGTGCAGTTGCTGCCGCGGTCAGCGGCGGCGCTGCGACTTTTGAAGGAGCGGGGCTTTAAGCTGGTCATGGTAACCAATCAGTCGGGGGTGGCGCGGGGGATTATCACGGAAAAGAAGCTGGCGGAGATTCACGATCATCTCAAAATGCTGCTGGCCCAGCAGGGGGCTTACCTGGATAAGATGTACTATTGTCCGTACCACCCGGAGGCGGTGATCGAGAAATACCGTCAGGAAAGCGAGATGCGTAAGCCTAATCCGGGGATGCTGAACAGGGCGGCGGAGGAATTGGATATTGATCTGGGCCAAAGCTGGATAGTGGGCGATGACGATCGGGATATCGCCACGGGCCGGGCGGCGGGGTGTCGGACGGTTTTGCTGGAGCATCGCGGCTCACCCCTGGTGCATCGGGGCGGACAGCAGCCGGATTTCCAGGCGGTTAATCTACAGGAAGCAGCCAATTTGATATTACGCCATACCGCCCTCGACGAAGAGAAAAAAAAGCGTGGGTTCCCGGCGGTGGAGCAGATAGTCGAGAAGACCCCCGAACAAGCTCAGCCGAAAGAGGAAATGTTACCCCCGCTGCCGCAGGAGCAGCAAACTCAGCCGCAGATTACCGAACAAGGTCAGCCGGTGGAATCAGCATCAGGGCAAGAGAGCAGCGGATTTACAATTACGGAAGAAGAAAAAGATGTATTGCCCGAGCCGGTAGAAGAAGAGGCGGGCCAGGAGCCGCGGGTAAAAGAAAATGAATTAGACGTAGAGAAGCCCAATACGGTGGTGCTGAAAGAAATCCTGCGGGAGCTACGGAAGTTTAATCGGGAAGACAAATTAAGCGGGGATTTTTCCGCGTTTAAACTAATGGCGGGGGTGATGCAGATGGTGGTGATATTGTGTCTGGTGCTGGCGTTCTGGAATTACAGCGGGCCGGAAGCCGACGGCCAGGCGGCGCAAATCTCCCTGCTGGCGGGATTGGTTTTTCAGACCATGGCCCTTACGTTTTTGATGATGCACAAAAGTTAGCCGACAGCGGCACCAGATAAACCGATAGTAAGATAAAGCGGTGGATTATTCATCCGTGTACTTTCGTACTTTTTCTGGCGTAACATTGGTCCTAATGAATCGTCAGGGCCATTGGGTTAATTCGGTCGTATTTTTGTAAAGTTCGAGGGTTAGTTCGAACCTGCAATTTATTACCGTTATATATTATGGCCCTGTTTGAATGCAAACTTTGGTAAAATAATCTGCGAAAGTTAACTTCATCCGTTTAGCGGCGGTAATAACAAGGTGCGGAAAAATCGAAGAGCAGGCGAAAAATATTCTGGTAGTGCTGCCCCAGCCGATAGGGGATGCGATCTTGTCAACGCCGGCGCTGCGGCTGCTGCGTGCGAGTCTGCCGGAGAGTAAAATCACCTACTTATCCGCACCGACGGTGCGGGGTGTGCTGGAGGGTAATCCGTGGTGCGATCAGTGGGTTACAGTCAACAAGGACCGGGAGTCCGCCATCTCGATAGTCCGCAAATTGCGCCGGCATAAATTCGATAGCGCGGTGCTGCTGGCCAATTCATTTCGCTCGGCCCTTTGGGCGCGCCTGGCGGGTATCAAAAAGATAATCGGGTATAATCGTGACGAGCGAGGGCGGCTGTTAACGGAGCCGGTGGAATTATTTCGCCTGGACGGGGGGATAGCGCCTATATCCATGATTTATTATTACGGGTGGCTGATCGATAAGGCTGGGACCCTCTTGGGGGGCGGGGCGGGAAAGCTGCGAGAACACCTGGAACTGTTTACCAGCGAGCAGGATAAGAAACGTGTAGAAGAACTTTTAGGGCGGTGGGGGATAACGCCGGGTGATAAGATAATAATCCTGGTGCCGGGCGGGGGGTATGGGCCCAGCAAATGGTGGCCGGCGGGGCGGTTCGCCGAGCTGGCGGAAAAATTTATTAAAGACGGATATAAGGTAATTATATCCTGCGCTCCCAACGAGCCGGAGCGGTTAATTGCCGAAGAGATTCAGGCGCGAACGGCGGGCAGGACGTATAACCTGCTGGAGGCGGGGCTGGAACTGGGAGGGCTGAAGGAGTTGGTCCGGCGGAGTGGGCTGATGGTAAGTAACGATACCGGGCCGTGCCATATCGCGGCGGCCTTTGGCGTGGGACTGGTAACTATTTTTGGGCCGACGGACCCCCGCTGGACGGCGACGGGCTACGAAAAAGAGATTCGACTGCGGAGCGACGTGGACTGTGGGCCTTGCCAGCAGGAGAAGTGCAAGGAGGATCACCGCTGTTTGGAGTCGATCACGGTCCAGCAGGTTTATCAGGCGGCCGGCGAATTACTGGCGGGGCGAAGTGAAGGGCGGGAAAACTGTCCCAGCCGGGCCGGCTATTATAAGCCGTTTACTGAGGATTATGTACCCTCACCTGACGGCAGCGGGCTGATTCATAAAGATTTTAAGGACATCCTCGTGCGCGAACGGTTGGCAAGTTTGAAGGAGGTTTTTGCCTACCAAAAGGGCGCGCAACTGCGAAAACCGGGATTAAAACAGCGGGAAAGAATAAAGCTGGACTTAACCGCTGATGATGGAAAGAAAGTTACGGTATATCTTAAGCGTTTCGGTCCGGCGCCGGTGGGTGAGGTGGTGAAAAACCTTATTTATCCCCGCCGCAGCGTGGGAGCGGGGGTGTATGATTTTGCGGCGGCGATGGCGCTGGCGGAAAGAGGTGTGGCGACGTCTCGGCCGATAAGCTACGGGCAGGAACCCGCCGCACCGGGCAAGGGGCGCAGCTTCGTAATGCTGCAGGAACTTCCCCAGGCGGAGGCGCTGGAAAGGCTTTTGCCCCAGTGGCAGAAGAATAAAAAAACCTACGCTATGCTGGCGGATAAAAAGGAATTGATTGGTAAGCTGGCTGAATTGGTCGGGCGGCTGCATGGGCAAGGGTTTTTTCATCGGGATTTGTATCTGTCGCATATTTTTCTTTGCAGAAACGAGGCGGGCGAAGAAAGATTGTGCCTGATTGATTTGCAGCGGGTGTTTCGGCCAAAGTTTTACCAAAGGCGCTGGCGGATAAAAGACCTGGCCCAGCTTTATTACTCAGCGGGCGGTTTTTTCAGCAGAGCGGATATGCTGCGTTTTTTGCGGGAATATGCCCGGATAGTGCATTTGCAGGCTACTGATAAAACCCTGGCGCGGGCGGTATGGCGCAAGGCACAGCGGATAGCTCGCCATGACAAGTGGAAAAAACAATCGGAGCGGGTATGAAGATAGCCCTGATAGTTGAGAAATTCAGTTCCCGCCGGGGCGGTGCGGAAAGATCCACCTGGGAGCTGGCCCAGGCCCTGACGGAATTAGGCCATGAGGTGACGCTGCTGGCAGGGAGTATTCAGTTTGACAGCCGCGCTAACCCAGCCTTCGCGCTGAAGGAAATTCCGGCAGGCGGCATCAACCGCACTCAGCGCTGGCGAAACTTCGAGCGTGAGCTGGCCCGGCATCTGCGTCAGGCGAATTACGATATCGTCCACAGTATGACGCCGATTATGCAGGCGGATGTCTATCAGCCGCGGGGCGGCAGCATAATGCACAGCAGCCGACGGCATAGTCTTTCGTACGGCAATGAAATAATCAAGGGTCTAAAACGGGCTACCTCCGGTTTGAATCTGTCCCGCCGGGTCCATATTGATAGCGAAAAGCGGATTTGCACCGCAAGCGATGGGCCGGTGGTGGCGGCCCTTAGCGATTATGTCGCCGAGCAATTCAAGGCGGATTACGCCCTGGATGATAATCGACTGCGGGTGGTCCGCAATGGGGTGCAGGTGGAGCCGCTGCGGGACGAGCAGGCCCGGCAGCAGGGCAGGAAGCTGCGGAGTTTATATGACCGAGAGGGTGATCTGGCGTGGTTTTTATTCGCGGCGGAGAACCTGCGGCTGAAGGGCCTGGGCTGGTTGATTCGAGCGGCGAGTGCGGCCATGAATCAGCGGCAGGACTTCCAGCGGGATTTTCGGGTTATGGTAGTCGGGGGCACCTGGGCGAGATACTGGCGGCAGACGCAGCGGCTGGGGCTGGACCAGCGGGTGCTGTTCATGGGGCAGACGCAGCAGATGGCTGCCCTGATCAACATGTGCGATGCCGTGATTTTGCCCACGTATAATGACGCCTGTTCCCGGGTGGTATTGGAAGGACTGGCGGCTGGCAAGCCCGCTATAACCACCAGGTATAACGGGGCGGCGGAATTTCTGGGCCAGGGCAGGTACGGCTGTATCGTTGACCAATGCGACGATGTGGATGAGCTGGCGAGGGCGCTATTGCGGATTTGCGACCGCCGGCAGCAGCAGCAGATGTGCCAGGCTATCGAGGCGGATAAACTCTGGCAGCAGGTCGGGATGGCAAGGCATGCCCGGGAATTAGTGCAGCTTTATCAATCGCTGATACGCAGTTGAAAATAAGGGATAATTGTGGATAATTAATGAATTATTCATTATACTGTCCAATTGGTAAGTTTTGATAAATCAAGCAGGAAAAAAGCTAGCACATGGATACCAAGACTGATAAGGCGCAAGGCCAAATGATCGAAATCTACGATACCACGCTGCGGGATGGCGCCCAGGCGGAGGGAGTGGCCTTTTCCCTGGAGGATAAGGTGCAAATCGCCCTTAAGCTCAGCGAGCTGGGGGTGGATTACATCGAAGGTGGGTATCCTTTAAGTAACGCTAAGGATGAGCTTTTTTTCCAGGAGATCCGCAAACATAAGCTGGGCCGCAGCAAAATCGCGGCGTTCGGCATGACCTGCCGCAAGGGCAACAGCGCGGCAGATGACGCTGGACTGGAAGCGCTGCGAAAATCGCAGGCGCCGGTAATCACCCTGGTGGCCAAAAGCTGGGATATGCAGGTCAAGCGGGTGCTGGAAGTTACCCTGGAAGAGAATCTGCGGATGGTAACCGATTCAATCCGGTTCATCAAGCGTAAGGGCACAGAGGTGTTTTTCGACGCTGAGCACTTCTTTGACGGCTATAAGGACAATCCGGTATATGCGATGAAGGTGCTTACCGCGGCGGCGGAAGCCGGGGCGAGCCGGCTGGTGCTGTGCGATACCAACGGCGGCTGCCTGGAGCCACAGATCGAGCAGATCGTGCGTGAGGTGGCGGGGCAGATCAAAGTGCCGCTTGGTATCCATACCCATAACGACGCCGGGATGGCGGTGGCTAACAGTCTGGCGGCGGTGCGGAGCGGCGCTGTCCAGGTGCAAGGTACCATCAACGGCTTTGGGGAGCGCAGCGGCAACGCCGATTTGTGCGCGATTATTCCCAATCTGGTCCTGAAGATGGGTCTTCGCTGTCCGGCGGGTGAAAATCTGAGCAAATTAACCGAGACTTCGCGCTATATCTACGAACAAGCAAACCTGAATCTACCGCTCAATCAGCCCTATGTGGGCACTTCCAGCTTCGCCCATAAGGCGGGCATCCACGTGCACGCGATCCAGAAAAGCCCTAGTTGTTATGAACACGTGGATCCGGAAGCGGTCGGCAACAGTCGCAGGATCATCGTCAGCGAACTATCCGGGGCGTCCAACCTGCTGGCCAAGAGCGAGAAACTCGCCCTGCTCAAAGATAAAACCCTGGTGAAGAAAATTCTTATACATGTGCAGGACCTGGAAAACCAGGGCTATCAATTCGAGACCGCCGACGGGAGTTTTGATCTGATTGTGCGACGGTTTATGGGCCATTATCATGAGTTTTTTGAGCTGGATCACTATCGGACGGTTATTCTCAAGAACAAGACCGGCTTGCCGATAAGTGAAGCGACTGTCAAGATAATCGTGGGCGGCAAAGTGGAGCATCACGTAGCCGAAGGCGACGGCCCGGTAAATGCCCTCGATACCGCGGTCCGCAAGGCGCTGGAGCCGCACTACCCGACGGTAAAGCAGATGCAACTGGTGGATTATCGCGTGCGGGTAGTCAATCCCCGGTTGGCTACCGCGGCCAAGGTCCGCGTGGTAATCCAGTCGCGCGATCAGCAGCGGCATTGGGGCACCATCGGCGTGTCGGAAAACATCATCGACGCCTCATGGCAGGCGCTGGTTGACAGCATCGAATACAAGCTGCTCAGCGAAGAGTGAATCACTCCATAGCGGCCCGGATGGGGGGCAAGAGTATGCGTGTGCCAATTTCCAATTACGATTTTACTTAAATCACCCCGTAAGCCAAATTTTTCGTTAAAGCTATAACTACCTGCACATAAAGCACTTAACAATATCTAAAACCAGTTTTTTGCTGAAATCAAGCTATTGATTTGACAGAAAAAGATATTGGGGGTATATTGTACTAGTGGTAATAGTACAAATATTAGATATAAAATTATGCAGATTATTATCGACAACGCCTCAGACCGACCGGTTTATCAGCAGATAATCGACCAGATAAAGCGCGATATCGCCCTGGGCCGGCTCCAGAAAGATGAAAAGCTGCCCACGGTGCGGCAATTGGCCAATCAGTTGGTCATTAATCCCAACACCATCGCCAAGGCCTACCGGCAGTTGGAGCGGGAGGGCATTTTGGTAACCCGGTCGGGGGCGGGGACCTTCGTGGCGGAGATCGATAGCAGCCTGAGTCGGCTGGTCCGCAAAAAAATCCTCAGCCGGCAGATGGAACGGCTCATTGTCGATGCCGTGCATATGCAGATCGACAAACGCAGTCTCTTGGACTGGTTTAACGAGGCGCTCGACAGGTTCAAATTAAGTTAAGAAGGAAGATAATCATGAATAACGCAGCGGTGGAGATAGAAAACCTGGTCAAATATTATGAGGGCCGGTGCGTGCTGGACGGGATCAACCTGAAAGTGCCGTCCGGCTGCATTTATGGCCTGCTGGGTCGAAACGGGGTGGGTAAGACCACGATTATCCGCATATTATTGGGGCTGGAGTCAGCCAGCCGGGGCCGGACGAGCCTGCTGGGGGTAGAAACCGCCAGGCTCACCGCCCGTGATCGCGGCCGAATCGGGTACGTCGCGGAAGGCCATCACCTGATTCAGCATTACCGCCTCGCCCGGCTGGTGGAACTGTACCAGGGGCTGGCGATAAATTGGAATGAGCAGTTTTTCGCGGAATTGATAGCTCGCTTTCGACTGCCGATGGACCGTAAGATTAAGCAATTGTCCAACGGCATGCGAGCCCAGTTGAACCTGTCGCTGACGATGGCGATTGATCCGCAGCTTCTGATCCTGGACGACCCCACCCTGGGGCTGGATACCATTTCCCGGCGGCAGTTCCTGGAATTGGCAATCGATCTGATTCAGCGGGACGGCAGGAGCATCCTTTTCTGCTCGCACATCCTCAGCGACGTGGAACGGATCGCCGATCGCGTCGGCATATTGGCGGCGGGCAAGCTGGTGGTCGATTGCCAGTTGGAGGAATTAAAAAATCGCGTTCGCAAACTACGGGTTATCTTTGCCGATGCCGCCCCCGCCAAGCTGCCGCTGACGGAGATCATCAGTTGTCAGGCGAGCGGCCGGGAGTTGGTCCTCACCGTCGCCAACTGGAACGAGCACAAACAGGCCATGCTCAATACCTTTCAGCCACAAAGCTGCAATGAGATCCCCATGAGCCTGGAGGATATTTTCATCGAATGCACCCAAACCCAGCCGCTGCCCTCGGCGGTTTAAGAAGGAGGTTTAATCATGTGGCCCTTGATCCGGCGCGAATTCGAAGCCCTTTATGCCCCAATCCTGATAATCGCAGCGATAACGGGCGGGTATATTATATGGTCTTTTTATTGGCTGCCCGTTTATCTTGTCCCCAGATCCCCGTGCCTGGGATTTCCCTATATTATATCGCAACTGAAATTTATTTGTTTTATTATTCCTTTCTTTTCCGCGGCGGTCGGGGCCCAGCAGATGACTACGGATCGCAACGGCGGGATATCGACCTACCTGAGCACCCTGGCCACCTCGCGGAACCGGATTTTCACCGCCCGGCTAATTGCGGGGATAGCAAGTTTCGTTTTCGTACTGGCGGCGCTGGCGCTCGCCGATGCGATGCTTATCAACCGATATTGTTCGCTGGTGCCGATGGATACCAATTTTTTAGTCAGGCTGTTTGCCACGGCCTTTTTAATCAGCCTGGCCGGTTATGGTATCGGACTGCTGGCGGGTTGGCGGACGAGCAAGGTTTTTCCCCTGTTGATAGTCATCATTTTGCTTATCCCGCTGCTTTTAATAGTTTCTATCAAGGGTCTCGGCGGGCACAGTTATCTTTTATTGCTGATAGTTGCCCTGGCCGCTCTGCTGCGGGCGTGGCAAAGATACCGCACAGTTTCATTATAAGGGGTCAAGATATGGATATGCATAAAAATTACGTTATCAAGGTGGTCGCGGTCGGCATAATGTCTTTAATATTGCTGTCGGTGGTGTTTTTTATGGCGGGTAAAATAATGTGGTGGATGCTTTACGAAGGTGTTATCATTGATGAGACCAAGATAAATACTGTAACCATCCAACCATCAGGTCTGGTAAATTCGTTCGATGAAAAAGTTGACCCTAATAAACAATCGCGGATAACCGCCAAACTAGGCGAAGGTGATTTTTCGCAATTGGCAAACGATCTCCAAGGCAAATTCATGGAGAGAAGAACCTTAGACCCGGCTGAAAAAGAGATTTTCAAAAATCTAATGTTGTCACCTGATATATATGCATATACAAATAAAACGAAGCAAATCTGGCAGGTGCTGTATTTTGATCGCAGCCTGGGACTTTTTGTTCAGTGCGATATTCAAATGGACCAGGAGAAAAAATGGACCAAATCTATTACGGATTATATTGGACCGGAAGGTTCCTCGACCACACCGGATGATGCTTTAGGCCGATTCAGCGGCGATTTTATCAAAGCCACCGGTGATTTTTATGCGAGAGTATTTTTTGACAAAGAGCAAAACCGTTTTTTTTCGCTGGACCCAAATGGTATAAAAAAAGGGCCGGTGCTTCCCCCCGAGGGTGAGCATCATCCGCTTGAATTCGGTAAAATTCCTGGGTGGCATGGTTTTATTAAATGGTTAGACTGGAATCCTCCTTTGTTAAAAGGAGACGAAAGGCAATTCCAAATCACCACGCAAGGGGTTTATTATATATTCGGCAAAACTATGTTGGTGCTGGACGAAAGCGGGCGTTTCGACTGGCTCGACCTTGAGAGCCTGGAATACACCGGTCTCGCCGGCTATCTTCCTTCCTGGCAATCGGATAAATCCTGGGGACGCCCCGATGACTTTTCGGATTTCGCGGCTTTGCCCTTTACCACCTTGGATGGCGATCCCAACGGCCTGATATTAGCAGTGGTACCAGCAGGAGT
>Ga0068714_10000995_pt1 | contig 45307 bp, 42 predicted proteins | sample MTBNYHSulfiMetaG_FD_62988 | JGI IMG/M metagenome (GOLD analysis project Ga0068714, IMG submission 62988) | Enrichment culture microbial communities from rom New York Harbor, USA that are MTBE-degrading - MTBE-NYH (New York Harbor Sulfidogenic)... | ecosystem: Environmental > Aquatic > Marine >... | reverse complement strand
CCCGAGCTGCAAGACGATCCTCGCCAACGAGCAGGTCGAGCAGGGGCGCTGCTGGCGCTGCGGCAGCGACGTGACCAAGAAGGACCTCGAGCAGTGGTACTTCCGCATCACCGACTACGCCCAGCGCCTGCTCGACGACCTGGGGACGATCGACTGGCCCGAGCAGATCAGGCTCATGCAGACCAACTGGATCGGGCGCAGCGAGGGCGCCGAGGTCGACTTCGCTCTGCCCGGTCGCGACGAGCCCCTGACCGTCTTCACGACCCGGCCCGACACGCTCTTCGGCGCCACCTACATGGTGCTCGCCCCCGAGCATCCGCTGGTCGACGAGCTGACGACGGCCGAGCACCGCGAGGCCGTCGCCGCCTACAAGGACCAGGCCCGCCGCGAGAGCGAGATCGAGCGCCTCTCGACCGAGAAGGAGAAGACCGGCGTCTTCATCGGCGCCTACGCCGTCAATCCGGTGAACGACGAGCGGGTGCCGATCTGGATCAGCGACTACGTGCTGATGGGCTACGGCACCGGGGCGATCATGGCCGTGCCGGCGCACGACGAGCGCGACTTCCAGTTCGCCACACAGTTCGGGCTGCCCATCGTCGAGGTCATCGCCCCGCCGTGCGGGGCACAGGGCGCGCTCGCCGAGGCCTACGTCGGCGACGGCGTCATGGTGAACTCCGGGCGCTTCGACGGGCTGCCGGCGCCGGGCGAGGCCTTCGACGCGATCACCGACTGGCTCGGCGAGCGGGGCCTCGCCCGGCGCAAGGTCAACTTCAAGCTCCGCGACTGGCTGATCAGCCGGCAGCGCTACTGGGGCGTGCCGATCCCCGTCGTCTACTGCGAGGGCTGCGGCGTCGTTCCGGTGCCGGTCGAGCAGCTTCCCGTGCTGCTCCCCGACCTCGAGGACTTCAAGCCGACGGGCGAGGGGCAGTCGCCGCTGGCGCGCGACGCGGCCTTCGTGCACACGACCTGCCCGCGCTGCGGGGGCCCGGCGCACCGCGAGACCGACACCATGGACACGTTCGTCTGCTCCTCCTGGTACCACCTGCGCTACGCCTCGCCCCGGCACCCCGACGCCGCCTTCGCGCGCGACAAGGTCGACTACTGGCTGCCCGTCGACCTCTACGTCGGGGGCGCCGAGCACGCCGTGATGCACCTCCTCTACGCGCGCTTCTTCTGCAAGGTGCTGTACGACGCCGGCCACGTGAGCTTCGCCGAGCCCTACGCCACGCTGCGCAACCAGGGGATGATCCTCGCCGAGGACGGCCAGAAGATGAGCAAGTCGAAGGGCAACGTCGTCACCCCGGACAGCGTGGTCGAGCGCTACGGGGCCGACAGCCTGCGCGTCTACGAGCTCTTCATCGCGCCCTTCGAGCAGGCGGTCGCCTGGAGCGACCGCGGCGTGCAGGGCTGCGCGCGGTTCCTCGGCCGGTTCTGGAACCTGGCGGGCGACGTGGCCGCGGCCGAGGGCAGCGGGGTGACCGCGGACGAGGCCGAGGCCGACAAGGGCCGCGCTCTGGTGCGCACGCTGCACAAGACGATCCGCAAGGTCACGGGCGACATCGAGACCTTCCGCTTCAACACCGCCGTGTCGGCGCTCATGGAGCTGCAGAACGAGGCGATGGATGTGTGGGCCGGGGCGCGCGGCGCCCTGACGCTGGCGCAGTGGCGCGGCCTCGTCGTCGACATGACGCGCCTGCTGGCGCCGATGGCGCCGCACCTCGCCGAGGAGGTCTGGGAGCTCCTCGGGCAGCCGGGCTCGGCGCTCGAGGCGACGTGGCCGGAGTGGGACGAGGAGCTCGCCGCCGACGAGGTGGTCACCGTGGTCGTGCAGGTCAACGGCAAGCTGCGCGACCGGCTCTCGGTGCCGGTCGACGCCGAGCGCGCGGCGGTCTTCGCCCTGGCCCGCGCGGCGGGCAACACGGCGCGCTTCCTCGAGGGCAAGGAGCTCGTCAAGGAAGTGTACGTGCCGGGCAAGCTCGTCAATTTCGTCGTGCGCTGACGCGCGACGCGTCGCAGGGTGGGGCGGCCGGCTGTGGGCCGGCCGCCCCACCCTTCGCATCTCCGGCCACCCCGCCCTTCGCATCTCCGGCCACCCTCGGCCGCCCCGCACTTCACGCTTCGGCCGCGGCACTCCGATCATCGTGCGGCGGCCGGCACGTCGTCGGCCGCCCCACCCTGCGTCTGTCTCGCCGCGCGGCAACGTCACCGCCCTGCTCCGGCGAGCGTCATCCTCTTCGCGGCGCGCGGCCGCTGACGGCGGCGCGGCCCGGCGCTACGGTACGGGGGCGCCGGCCGGGGCCTCCGCCGGCCGGCGCCCCCGACCACCGAGGTGCCCGTGAGCCTGACCCGCCGCCAGATGTACGCCTATGCCGCCCTGGGCGTGGTCGTCCTGGCGCTCGGCGTCCGCTACGTGGTGTTGCCCCGGGCGGGCGGCGAGCCCGACGGGTCGCGGCTGGCGCTGGCCCCGCTCGCCGCGAGCCCGTCGGCGGCGCCGTCGGTCGCTCCCGACGTCACGGTGCACGTGTGCGGGGCCGTCCGCAGCCCGGGCGTGGTGACGCTGCCGGCCGGCGCCCGTGTACAGGAGGCCATCGAGCTCGCCGGCGGCGCCACGGCGCGGGCCGAGCTCGCCGCCGTCAACCTGGCGGCGAAGGTCGTCGACGGCCAGCAGATCGTCGTCCCGGAGCGCGGCGCGTCCCCTTCCGCCGGCGTCGCCGCCGTCGCGGCGCCGTCCGCCGGTGCCCTCGTCAACATCAACACGGCGAGCGCCGCCGAGCTCGAGGAGCTCGACGGCGTCGGGCCGGCGACGGCGCAGGCCATCGTCGACTACCGCACCGAGCAGGGCCCGTTCGCGGCGATCGAAGACATCATGAACGTGCCTGGCATCGGCGACGCCAAGTTCGCCGCCATGAAGGACTCGATCACGGTCTGAGATGGCCGGCCGGCTGGCGCCGCTGCACGTCCTCCTCGGCGGCTACGTCGCCGGCCTGGTCGCCGCCCTGGCCTGGCGGGCCACGCCGCTGACGCTCTGCGGCGGGGCGCTCGCCGGGGCCGTCGGTCTCCTCGTCGCCCGGCGCGCGAGCTCCGCCTCCGCCCGGGTGCGCGGCGCGGCCGTCGTGACGCTCCTGATGGGGCTCTTCGTGCTGGCCGGCGTCGCCGTCGGCGGCGCCCGTCTCGGGGCCCTCGAGCGCTCGACGCTGGCGGCGTCCGTCGGCGACCGCGTCACCCTCGAGGCCACGCTCGTCGACCTGCCCGAGCTGCGCGACGACAGCCTGTCGCTGCCGCTCCACGTCGACGCCGTCGACGGCCGCGCCGTCGACGAGCCGGCACACCTGACGCTGAAGGTCGGTGAGGGCGAGACACCCGACCTCGACCAGTGCGGCCCTCTCACCGAGGGCGCCCTCGTCGTCGTCGAGCGGGTCAGCATCGAGGACCTCCCGGGGCCGCCCGACGAGGGCGGCTTCGACTACGGCCGCTACCTGCGGCGGCGCGGCGAGCACGTCACGCTCGAGGGCGGCTACGCCGACCTTCGGCTCGCCGGTCACCGGGGCGGGGTCCTGGGTCTCATCGACGGCCTGCGCCGCGCTTCGCGCGACCACCTCGCCGCCGGACTGCGCTCGCCCGTGCGTGAGGTGCTCCAGGGGATGGTGCTCGGCGACGACGAGCGGCTCGACCCCTCGCTCATCGACGCCTTCCGCCGCAGCGGGCTGCTGCACATCCTCGCCGTCTCCGGCGAGAACGTCGTCCTTCTCTGCTCGATGTGGGGCTTCGCCCTCAGTCTCCTCGGCGTGCCGCGCACGGCACGGCTCCTGGTCCTGCTCGGCGTCGTCCTCGTCTACGTCGTGCTCACCGGGGCGGCGCCGTCGATCGTGCGCGCCGGGTTCGCCGGCGTGGTGGGGCTGCTCGCCATGATGGTCGCCCGCCCCACCGACGGCTGGCTTCTCCTCCTGGCTCCCGCTGCGCTGCTGCTCTCGGTCAACCCGGCGACGCTCTATGACGTGAGCTTCCAGCTCTCGTTCGCCGCCGTCGCCGGGTTGCTCGTCCTGGCCCGGCCGCTCACCCGGGCGCTCTCCTTCCTGCCGGGGCCGTTCGCCGAGCAGGCAGGCGTGACGACGGCGGCCAGCATCGCCACGGCGCCGGTCTCCCTGACGGCGTTCGGTTCCGCCTCAGTGGTCGCGGTGCCCGCGAACCTGATCGGCGGCTTCGTCCTCGGGCTGGTGATGTTCCTCGGCATGCTCAGCCTGCTGCTCGGCTTCGTGCACCGGCTGGTGGGTGTACCGCTCAACCTCGTCAGCGGCGTGCTGCTCGGCTTCCTCGTCGAGGTGTCGCGCTTCTTCGCCCGGCCGTCGTGGGCCGTCTACGAGTGGCGCGGGCCCACGCTCGCCGTGACGCTGGGCGCGGCTCTCGCCGCCGAGGTCGTGGTGCTGGCGCTGCTCGCGCGGCGCGCGGGGGTCTCGCTGCGCGCATATGCGACCGACCGTGCGCGCCGGGTCACGATCGTCGTCGCGACCGCGGCCATCGTCTCGGCGGTGCTCGTCGCCGCGCCCGCCCCCGCAGGGGCGCCCGCCGAGCCGCGCCTCACGTTCCTCGACGTAGGGGAGGGTGCGGCGACGCTGGTGCAGTCGCCGGACGGGCCCACCGTGCTGATCGACGCCGGGCCCGAGCCGCTCGCCGAGGAGCTGCGCCTGCACGGTGTGCGCCGCATCGACCTGCTCGTGCTGTCGCACGGGCACGCCGACCACACGGCCGGGCTCGCCGACGTCATCGGCCGGGTGCCGATCGCGGCCGCCCTGATCCCGCACCCCGACGAGCCCGACGCCACGCTCGAGCGGCTGCGGCGCGAGCTCACGGCGGCCGGGGCGGAGGTCGCCGACTGCACGGCGGCGCTCGGCCTCTCCGGCGACGGCTGGAGTCTGCGCGTGCTGCCCACGGGGGCGTCACATACCTCCGACGCGAACCAGGCCGAGAACGACGTCGCCCTGGTCGTGCTCGTCGAGCTCGGCGGCGTGGACGTGGTCGTGCCCGGCGACGCCGAGGGCGAGGTGCTCGCCGCCCTGGGCCTGCCTCCGGTCGACGTTCTCGAGCTGCCGCACCACGGCAGCTCCGGGGGGCTCGACGCCGACCTTCTCGAGCTGCTGCACCCGCGGCTCGCGGTGGTCTCGGTGGGGCCGAACCGCTTCGGGCACCCGACCCCCGAGATGGAGGAGCTTCTCGCCGCGCACGGCGTGCCGCTCCTGCGCACCGACCGCGCCGGCGACATCGTCGTCTGCGGCCCTGCCGGCGACGGTGCGGGCCTCGACTCCGGTGCGGGCCTCGGCACCGGGGCGGGAGCGGCGGTCGCCGCGACCGTCCCGGGGCTCCGGGTGTGGACCGAGGACGGCAGGTGAACGGCCGCGTCAGGAGCGTGGAGCTTCGCGTGCGCCGTCTGGTCGTCCGGCCGCCGGGGGTCAGATCTCGCGCCGGCCGAAGCGCACGACGGCGACGGCAACGAGCGCGACGGCCGTGAGGAGCGCGGTCAGCAGCGGCCACGCCGCCTCGACGGCGCCGCCGGCGAGGGCGTCGCCGGCGAGGGTGGGGAGACGCACCCACGTGGGGCGCGCGAAGCTGAACTGGCTGAGCACGGCGAGCAGCACGTAGACGCCCACGCCGGCCGCCGACGCGGCCGCGGGGGCGGAGAGGAAGCTCGACAGCGCGAGGACGAGGCAGAGGAGCCAGAGCGCGTAGGCGAGCCAGAGGGCGACGGCTGTGAGCACGTCGCCGACCGGGCCGACCTCGAAGAGCGCGGCCGTCACGCCCACGCACAGCGCCGTGGCGGCGGCCGTGGCGACGATCAGCAGCGACGCCTGCGCGGCCAGCTTGGCGAGCACGTAGGCGGGGCGCGAGAGCGGCTTGGTGAGGACGAGCACGCCGGGGCCGCCGCGCAGCTCTCCGCTGATCAGGCCGCCGTAGGCGATGAGGACGGCGAGCGCGGCGAGCTCCGTGAGGTTGCCGAGGTACTCCGTGTAGGCGTCGAGGGCCGTCACCTGCCCGACGTCGATGGAGATGCCCGGGGTCTCGCCGAAGCGCTCGACCAGGGTCGGCAGCAGGGCTGTGAGGATGGGGGCGCTGAGGGCGGCGAAGACGAGGACCCCGGGCACCACCCAGATGCGCCACGTGCGCACGATCTCGGCGAGCTCCTTGCGTGCAAAGGCGGCGAACCCGCTCACGACCGGCCCCCCACGAGATCGACGAAGACCTCCTCCAGGGAGATCTCGTCGGCGTCGAGCCGGTGCAGCGCGAGCCCCAGCCCGGCGATCACGGCGGGGAGCTCGCGCTGGGCCGCGGCGAGGTCGTTCACCGCGATCCGCACCAGCGCGCCCTCCGTCTCGACCGCCGTCGACCACTCCCGGTCGCGGACGGCGGTGGCCAGACGGGCGGGGTCGTCGACGCCGACGACGACGCGGTGACGCCCCGCGCGGCGGCGGAGCTCGTCGATCGGCGCCTCGGCCACGACCGTGCCCCGGTCGAGGATCGCGACCGTGTCGCAGGTGCGCTCGACGTCGGCGAGGATGTGGGTCGAGAAGAAGACCGTGGCCCGCCCGCGCATGCCGGCGATCATGTCGAGGATCTCCTTGCGGCCGAGCGGGTCGAGGGCGCTCGTCGGCTCGTCGAGGAGCAGCAGGTCGGGGGCGTTCACGAGCGCCTGGGCCACGCCGAGCCGCTGCTTCATGCCTCGCGAGTAGCCGCCGATCCGGGCGGACACGCCGCGCAGTCCGCTGAGCTCGAGCAGGGCGTCGACGCGCTCGTCGAGGACGCGACGTTCGAGGCCGAAGAGCGTGCCCGCGAAGCGCAGGAACTCGGCGCCGCTCATCCACTCGTAGAACCTGGGCACGTCCGGCAGGTAGCCGATGCGCGCGAGGAGTTCGGGCGGCGCGGGGAACGGGCGCCGCCCGAAAACGCTCACGCGGCCCGAGGTCGGGCGCGCCAGCCCGGTGAGGCAGCGGATCGTGGTCGTCTTGCCCGAGCCGTTGGGCCCGAGGAAGCCGTAGATCGAGCCGGGCGGGACGCTGAGCGTCACGCCGTCGAGGGCGCGCACGCCGCCGAACGTCTTGACGACGCCCTCGAGCTCGATCGGCCGTTCAGGCACGGTCGTCGTGGCCGGCCGGGGGGTCGGCCGGGCCGTCGGCCCCCCGGTCGCCCTGCGGGGCCTCCGCCGGTGCCTTCCCAGAGCCGTAGAGCAGGTCGATCGCCTGGTCGACGCGGGCGTCCGGCGGCGGTCCGGCCTGCGGCGGCGCCATCGCCGTGTCGCGGGCGTCGGCACGGGCCGGGTCCGCGACCGGGCGCGGTCGCCGGCCGGCGACGAAGTACACGATCGGGCCGATCGTCTGCAGGAGGACGATCACGAGGATCCACACCCAGCGCCGGCCTCCGGTCACGGCGTCGTCGGGCCGTCGCAGGAGGTCGACGAGGGCGGCCACGAGCAGCGCGATCTCGACGACGAGCAGCAGGCCGATCAGGAGGAGCGTGCCGGTCGACACGGACAAGGTGTCCGCGGCGAACGGTGGCGAGCCGCTCGCGAGGAGTGCGGGGCTTGGGGAGCGTGGGGTGATGAAGGACTCGATCACGTGCGCTGGACCTCGTGTGTCGCAGGCGGTCAGGGCCGCGCCTCATGCTATCGAAGGCCGGCGACCCCCGTCGACCGCGGCCGCGCGCACAGCGCCGCCCGCGGCCGCGAACGCCCGGCGACGCCCGCAGCCTCGCACGCCCGGCGCCGGGCGTAGCCGCGCAGGCCCGGCGCCGCCCGCGGCCGCGCATCGGCGGTCCGTACGCCGCCCGCGGTGCTATCCTTCGCCCGTGACCGCCGAGCCGCCACCTCTCCAGTCCGCCTACCTCTTCCGCGGCAGCGACCGCTCGCGGGTACGCCGCGGCGTCGCCCGCCTGCGGCGCCGCGTGATCGAGGAGTCCGGCAGCGACCTCAACGTCACCGTCTTCGACGCCCGCGAGACCGACGCCGACGAGGTGGTCACGACCGCGCAGACGCCGAGCTTCGTGCTCGGCCGCCGCCTCATCCTCGTCACCAACGCGCAGGCGTGGAAGGCGCCGCAGCGTACGCGGCTGGCGGCGTACCTCGAGGACCCGATGCCCGACACCATCCTCGCGATCGAGGCCACGAAGTACGGCAAGGACGACGTGCTCGCGAAGGCGGTCGCCAGGCGAGGCCAGATCTTCACCTGGAACGTGCCGCGCAAGAGCGAGCTCGACGCGTGGGTCGACAAGCGCGCCCGCGTCCAGGGGCTGCAGCTGACGGCGAGCGGTCGTCGCCGGCTGGTCGCGCTGCTCGGTTGGCCCGAGGGCAGCGACGAGGGGGCCGGCGAGCACCTCGAGCTCTACGAGCGCGAGCTGGAGAAGCTCGCCGCGTACTGCGGCGGCGGTGAAGCCGGCGAGGAGGAGGTCGAGGCCGTGTGCGCGACCACGGTCGAGGCGCACGTCTTCGCCCTCACCGACGCCGTTGGGCGCCGCCGGCGGGCGCGCGCCTTCGCCCTGCTCGAGCAGGTGTTCGCCGGCGGCGAGGACGCGGGGCGCGTGCTCTACGCTCTGCTACGCCACGTGCGCAACCTCGGCGCCCTGCACGAGCTCGCCGACGCTGGTGAGCGGCTGGAGGGCGGTCAGGTGGCGAAGGCCATCGGCGTGCACCCGTTCACGGCGAAGAAGCTCCTCGAGCAGCGGGCGACCTTCGGCCCCGAGCAGGTCCGCGCCGCCCTCGTGGCGCTGGCCGCGGCGGAGACGGGGATGAAGGGAAGGGCGCCGGCCACGCTCGAGAGCGCCGGCGGCGCCGACCACGGCGCGCGCCTGGTCCTCGAGCTCGCGCTCGCGCGGATGTTCGAAGAGGGGTGAGCCGGGTCAGACCGGCTGAGCGGCGGGCGCCGGTCAGGCGGAGAGGCGCGCGAGGACGTGCGCGACCTGGCTCTTCTTGCGGGCGGCGCTGTTCTTGTGGATGACGCCCTTGGCGGCGGCCTGGTCGATGCGGCGCTCGAGCAGGCGGGCGATGCCGGTCGCCTCGTCGGTCTGCCCGTCGGCCACGGCGACGTCGAGCTTCTTGAACAGCGTCTTGATGGTCGACTTGGCGTGCCGATTGCGTAGCCGCTGCTTGACGGCCAGCCGGTTGCGCTTCTTCTGCTGGGCGATGTTGGCCACGTGATCCCTTCGTCCGGCCACGCCACGGTGGCGTGGGCCGCGGGATGCTACCACAGGGCGCCGGTGGGCGGCAAGCCGCCCGCGAGCGTGACTCGAGGCCGTGACGACCTCTCCGGGCGGCGCGGTCGTGTGCGGCTGCGCCCGGCGCGCCCGGCGCCGCCGCGCCCGGCGCCGCCGCGCCCGGTCGGGCCGCCCGCCGCGGCGCGGTATCATTCACGGTCATGGCCGACCCCGCCCACATCCGCAACTTCTCCATCATCGCCCACATCGACCACGGCAAGTCGACCCTGGCCGACCGCATGCTGGAACTCACCGGCACGGTGAGCGCGCGCGACATGAAGGAGCAGCTCCTCGACAAGATGGAGCTCGAGCGCGAGCGCGGCATCACCATCAAGTCGCAGGCGGTGCGCCTGCGCTACCGCGCGCGCGACGGGGAGGAGTACGAGCTCAACCTCATCGACACGCCGGGGCACGTCGACTTCACCTACGAGGTCTCGCGCAGCCTCGCCGCCTGCGAGGGCGCGGTACTGCTCGTCGACGCGACCCAGGGCGTCGAGGCGCAGACCGTGGCCAACGCCTACCTGGCGATCGACAACGACCTCGAGATCGTCCCCGTGCTCAACAAGATCGACCTGCCGGCGGCCGACGCCGCCGAGGCCGAGCTCGAGCTGCACGAGCTGACGGGGGCGACGCACGACGAGGTGCTCACGGTCTCGGCGAAGACGGGGGAGGGGGTCGACGACGTGCTCGAGGCGGTCGTCGCCCGCACGCCGCCGCCCGCCGGCGACCCGGCGGCGGCCCCACGGGCGCTGATCTTCGACTCCGAGTACGACCAGTACCGCGGCGTCGTCGCCTACGTGCGCATCGTCGACGGGCGCTTCTCGCGCCGCGAGCAGGTGCGCATGATGGGCACGCGGCAGGAGGCCGAGATCGAGGAGCTCGGCTACTTCGGCCCCGACATGGTGCCGGTCGAGCACCTCGAGGCCGGCGAGGTCGGCTACATCATCACCGGCATCAAGGACGTCGCCCGCGTGCGCGTCGGCGACACCATCACGAGCCGGGCGCGCCCGGCGTCCGAGAGCCTGCCGGGCTACAAGGTCGTGCAGCCGATGGTCTTCACCGGTCTCTTCCCGACCGAGGGCGACCAGTTCGAGGAGCTGCGCGACGCGCTCGAGAAGCTCAAGTTGAACGACGCGGCGCTCATGTACGACCCCGAGAGCTCGACCGCCCTCGGCTTCGGCTTCCGCTGCGGCTTCCTCGGGCTCCTGCACATGGACATCGTGCGCGAGCGCCTCGAGCGCGAGTACGACCTCGAGCTGCTCACCACGATGCCCAACGTCGAGTACCACGCCTACCTGGCCGACGGGGCGCTGCGCGTCGTGCGCAACCCGGCGGAGATGCCGGACCCCGGGCACATCGAGCGCGTCGAGGAGCCCTTCGTGGCGGCGAGCATCCTCGTGCCGAGCGCCTACGTCGGCACCATCATGGAGCTCTGCCAGGGGCGGCGCGCCGACTTCGTCGACATGAAGTACCTCTCGCCCGAGCGCGTCGAGATGCACTACCGCCTGCCGCTCTCCGAGATCGTCCTCGACTTCTTCGACCAGCTGAAGACGCGCACGCGGGGCTACGCCTCCCTCGACTACGAGCTGCACGGCTATCGCGAGAGCGACCTCGTGAAGCTCGAGATCCTCATCGCCGGCGACCCGGTCGACGCGCTGTCCCTCATCGTCCCGCGGGAGCGTGCCTACCTGCGCGGGCGGGCGCTGGTGGACAAGCTTAGGCAGAAGATCCCTCGCCAGCTCTTCGAGGTGCCCGTGCAGGCGGCGATCGGCAACAAGGTCATCGCCCGCGAGACGATCAAGGCGAAGCGCAAGGACGTGCTCGCCAAGTGCTACGGCGGCGACATCACGCGCAAGCGCAAGCTGCTCGAGAAGCAGAAGGAGGGCAAGAAGCGGATGAAGAACCTCGGCGTCGTCGAGGTGCCGCAGGAGGCCTTCCTCGCCGTGCTCGAGCTCGACCAGGACTCGCGGGAGCGCTGATGGGCCGGGCAGGCGGCGGGCGGCGCCGGCGTCCGCCGGCGCCGCCCGCCGCCTGCCCGCCGCCCACGGAGCCGGGACGGCCGAGACTCGAGTCGCCGAGCCTGCGCTTCCACGGCTCGTTCCTCGCGGCCCTCGAGGAGTACCAGACCGAGGGCCGCCACCTCGAGCTGCCGGCGGCGCTGCTCGTCGACCCCTCCGAGTTCGCGCGCTACGTCGCGGCGCTGCGCGCCGGCGTCGCGGATCCTGGCGCGCGGGACAGGTACCTCGCGTCGCTCGGTGCCGCCCCCGAAGCGCCGGAGGGCGACTACGTCCCGGAGACCACGCTCTGGTGGGTCCGCGACGACGAGTATCTCGGCCGCGTGAGCCTCCGGCACCACCTGACCGAGGAGCTGAAGCGCGAGGGCGGCCACATCGGCTACGAGGTGCGGCCGGGCGCCCGCGGCCGCGGGCACGCGACGGACATGCTGGCGGCCGCGCTGCCGCTCGCCGCGGCGCTCGGCATCCGCTTCGCCCACCTCGACTGCGTGGCCGGCAACGCGGCCTCGCGGCGCGTGATCGAGAAGAACGGCGGACGGCTCGAGCGCGAACAGGGCGGCACCCTGTACTTCCTCGTCCCGACCGGTGACGGCCCGTCGTGAGCCTGCCCTTCGAGGGCGCGGTCCGCCACGTCTACGTCCACGTCCCTTTCTGCCGCGAGCGCTGCGACTACTGCGACTTCTCCTCGACGGCCGTGGGCCCCCCGGCCCACGGCGGGGAGGAGGCCGTACCGCGTGCCGCGGAACGCGAGGACCTGCTCGACGCCTACGTTGCGGCCGTCGTCGCGGAGTGGGAGCGGGAGCGCGCGGCACACGGGGTGCGCCGGCTCGAGACCCTGTACGTCGGCGGGGGAACGCCGAGTCTCCTCGGCGCGGCACGCCTCGACCGGCTGCTGACCGCCTTCCGGCCGTTCCTCACGCCGGCGGCCGAGGTCACCGTCGAGACGAACCCGGAGGACGCGGACGAGGCCTACGCGCGCTGGGACGCGGCGGCGCCGGTCTCGGCGGCGGCCGGCGCCGCCCGCGGGCTGCGCGTCTCGCTCGGGGCGCAGAGCTTCGCCCCGGAGCTGCGGGCCGCGCTCGGGCGCCGTGCGACGGCCGACCCGGCCGCCGCCTTCCTGCGCCTGCGCGCGGCCGGCGTCCGCGACCTCTCCGTCGACCTGATCCACGGCATCCCCGGTCAGACGCTCGCCGACCTCGACGACGACATCGCCGCGGTGCTCGACCTGCGACCCGACCACGTGAGCTGGTACGAGCTCGACGTCGTCGTGGGTACGCCGCTGGCGGCGCGACTGTGTCGCGCCGCCAGCGTGGAGGAGGGCTCTGGGCCGGAGCGGGGCGACAGGGCGGCGCCCGGTCGAGCGCCCGGAGACGACGGCGCGGTCGCGCCCGTCCCCGGCGACGACGAACGAGCCGAGATGTACCGGCGCATCGTGCGCGCCTTGTCGCGCGCCGGCTACGACTGGTACGAGGTGTCCAACTTCGCGCTGCCGGGCAGACGGGCGCGCCACAACGTGGCGTACTGGCGCGCCCGCCCGTACCTCGGGCTCGGGCCCGGCGCGGTCTCGACGGTCGAGGGCCGCCGCTGGACCGACCTGCCGGACGCGGCGGCCTACGTCACCGCGCTGCGTGCCGGCGAGGCGCCGCCGCGCGTGCTCGAGGAACTGAGCGCGTCCGACCTCGCCCGCGAGCGTCTCATGCTCGCCGCGCGCTGCGGGCTCCGCGTCCCTCTGGCCGAGATCGCGCCGGTCCTCCTCCCCGAAGCCCTGACCCCGCTCGCCGAGGCTGGCATGGTCTCCCTGCACGGCGGTACAATCCGGGTGACGCGAAAGGGGCGGTACCTCGCCAACGAGGTGAGCGTACGCCTGTTTCGCGTTTGATGGGTAAGGGGTTCGTCCATGACACTCAGGTCACGCCAGGAGCAGGTCCTCAGGGCCGTCGTCGAGGAGTACATCGCCTCGGGCGCCCCTGTCGGCTCGCGCCACCTCAGCGAGCACTGCGGGCTCGGCGCCGCGCCGTCGACGATCCGCAACGACCTCTCCGAGCTCGAGGAGCTCGGCCTGCTCGCCCATCCCCACACCTCGGCCGGACGCGTGCCGACCGACGAGGGCTACCGCCACTACGTCGACAGCATCGTCGCCGAGCGGCGCGCGCGGGTCGCCCGACCGACGCTCGCCGTCGACCGCGCGCGCACCGAGATCGACGAGGCGCTCGACGAGACCGCGGAGGCGCTCTCGCGCGTCACCGAGCTGCTCGCCGTCGTCTCCTCGCCCGCCGTGACCACGACGACCGTGCGCCACGTCGAGGTGCTCGCCCTGCAGCCGCGCACGGTCATGGTCGTCGTCATCACGGCCTCGGGCCAGGTCACGAAGCGCGTGTTCACCTTCGGCACGCCGATCGACGAGGGGCTCGCCGAGTTCGCCCGCGTGTACCTCAACGAGCGCCTGACCGGCGCGCACCTCGGCACCCGGCTGGTCCGCGCCGCCTTCACCAGCCCCGAGCTGGGGCCGAGGGAGCGCGCCTTCCTCGACGCGCTGCGCCCCGCCTTCGAGGTGCAGGGCCCGGCCGACGTCGAGGGGCTGCACATGGGGGGCACCTCGCGGCTGCTCGACAACCTGAGCCGCGAGGGCGTGACGCAGCTCAACGACCTGCTCGAGGTGCTCGAGCAGCGCTACGAGCTGCTCAGCGTGCTCTCCGGGGCGCTGCGCGAAGACGGGCTCTACCTGCGCATCGGCCACGAGCTGGCCACGCCGTCGCTGCAGGCCTGCTCGCTCGTGGCGGCCAACTACGGGGTGGCGAACCGCAACCTCGGCACGGTGAGCGTGCTCGGCCCGCGGCGCATGGACTACCAGCGCGTCATCGCCGCGGTCCGCTCGACGGCCGACGAGCTCAGCGCCTACCTCGAAGACATCTGGTGAGCGGGGGGCGTCCCGGGCGATGAAGCGTGACTACTACGACGTCCTCGGCGTGCCCCGAGACGCCGACCAGCAGGCGGTCAAGAAGGCCTTCCGCAAGCTGGCCCGCGAGTGCCACCCCGACGTCAACCCGGGCGACGCCGACTGCGAGGCGCGCTTCAAGGAGGCCGCCGAGGCCTACGAGGTGCTGAGCGACGCGGACACACGCGCCGCTTACGACCGCTACGGCTTCGACGGTCTCAAGGGCCGTCCGCTCACCGACTTCGAGCACGTCGGCTTCGGTGACCTGTTCAACATCTTCTTCGGCGGCGGCATGTTCGACTCCGTGCTGCGCGACGCCGCCGGCGGGTGGGGGGCGGCCGCCGGCGGCGCGCCGCCGCCGCGCGGCGACGACGTCGAGACCGCGCTCCGGCTGACGCTCGCCGAGGCGGTCTTCGGCGCCGCGAAGGACGTCGAGGTCGCGACCGACGTGCGCTGCGAGGGGTGCGACGGCAGCGGCGCCGCGGACGGGAGCGGCCGCGAGACCTGCCCCCAGTGCCACGGCAGCGGCCGCATGCGTGAGGTCTCGAGCCTCGGCGGGTTCGGCCAGTTCGTGCGCACCAGCACGTGCACGGTCTGCCGGGGCCGGGGCTCCATCGTGCGCGAGCCGTGCACGACGTGTCTCGGCACGGGTCGCGTGCCCGCCGCGCGCACGGTCCGCATCGAGGTGCCGGCCGGCATCGCCGACGGGCAGCGGCTGCGCCTGACCGGCGAAGGGGGAGCCGGGTCCCAGGGCGGGCGGTCGGGCGACCTGTACGTCAACATCACGGTCGAGCCGCACGAGCACTTCGTGCGCGACGGCGACGATCTCCTGTACCGCCTCGACGTGACCATGGTCGACGCGGCGCTGGGCACGACGGCCGCCGTCGAGGCCCTCGACGGCGATCTCGAGGTACGGCTCACGCCGGGCACGCAATCGGGGACGGTCAAGGTGTTCAAGAACCGCGGCGTGCCGTCGCTGCACGGCTACGGCCGCGGCGACCTCAAGGTCGTGGTCAACGTGATCGTGCCGAAGCGCCTCACGCCCGAGCAGCGCGAGCTGCTCGAGACCTTCGCCGCCGCGACCCCGCCCGAGGCGTACGAGGCGGACCCCAGCTTCCTCGACAAGGTGCGCTCCGTCTTCCGCCGGTGAGCGGCCGCGTCACGCGCTACACGCTGACCGTCGTACCGCCGGCGGGAGCGGGCGGACGGGCGGCGCGCCGGCCGGACGGCGTCGACTACGCGCACGCCGAGGCCGTCGCCCTGGCCCGCGCCCTCGGGGCCGGCGGCTGGCAGGAGCGCGCCGACGGCATCGTCTTCTGGCTGCCGGCCGAGCCGCCGGCGGACGCGGGCCTCCTGGCCCGACTGCGGCGGCTCGGCCGGCTGGACGTCGCGCCCGAGAGCGACGACTGGCGCGTGCGCTGGCGCGAGTTCCATCAGCCCGTGGTCGTGGGTCCGCTCCTCGTGCGCGCGCCCTGGCACGCGCCGCGCGAGGGGCTCCTCGACCTGTCGATCGACGTGGGGATGGCCTTCGGGACCGGTGGGCACGTGACCACGAGGCAGTGTCTCGAGGGGCTGGTCCGCGCGGCGCCGCCTGGCGCGTCGCCGGTCGCCCTCGTCGATCTCGGGACGGGGAGCGGCGTGCTCGCCCTCGCCGCCGCGCGGCTCGGTTTCGCTCCGGTCGTCGGCCTCGACGCCGATCCCGTGGCCGTCGAGGTCGCGCGCGCGAACGCCCGCGCCAACGGTCTCGCCGTCGAGCTCAGGGTGACCGACGTCGGGGACCCTGAAGTCGCCCTGCCACCTGCCGAGGTCGCTGTGGCGAACCTCGCCCTCGCCCCCATCCTGGCCCTCGGGCGGCGCATCGCGCCGGTCGCGGGCGCGGGCTGGCGGCCCCCGCGCCTGCTGCTCGCCGGTCTGCTCGAGGCGCAGGGCGCCGAGGCTGCGGCGGCGTTCCCCGGCTATCGCGTGCGACGACGGGCGGTGACGGAGGAGTGGCTCCTTCTCGAGCTCGAAGACCGCCGTGGGCGGGACCGCGTGTGAGAGGCGCAGGCGCATGACGCGCGTCTTCATGACGTTCCTGGGGTGCAAGGTGAGCCAGGCCGACTCGGAGGCGGCGCGCGCGGAGCTGCTCGCCGACGGGCTCGAGGAGGCCGCGTCGGCGGACGAGGCCGACGTCGCCGTCGTGCACACGTGCGCGGTGACGGCGGAGGCCGAGCGCAAGTCGCGCAAGCTCGCGCATCGCATGGCGCGCCGGGGCGCGCGCGTCGTCGTCGCGGGCTGCGCCGTGACGCGCGACGCGGCGCAGTTCACGAGGGACGGCGCGACCGCCTTCGCCGGCCGCTCGTGGGCCGATCTCGCCGACGAGCTGGGGGCGAGCGCCGCCGCCGCTCCGGCGGTCCCGGCGCGCGCGATCCCCGCAAGGGACGAGGCCGGCGCGGCCGCGCCGCGCCCGTCGCGCGGCCGCACGCGCGCCACGCTCAAGGTGCAGGACGGGTGCGGCGGGCGCTGCGCCTACTGCGTGGTGCGGCTCCTCAGGGGCGCACCCCGGAGCCTGCCGCTGGACGAGGCGGTCGCGGCGGCGAAGGCCGCCGTGGCCGGCGGCTGCGGCGAGGTCGTGCTCAGCGGCATCGACCTCGGCGCCTGGCGCGACCCGGCGCGCGAAGCCGGTCTGGCCGAGTTGATCGAGGCGCTGGTGACGGTGCCTGGTCTCGCGCGCCTGCGCCTCTCGTCGCTCGAGCCGGGAGCCCTCGACGGGCGTCTCGTGCGGGCGCTGTCGGACCCGCTGGTCGCCCGCCATCTGCACGTCCCGCTGCAGTCGGCCGACGACGGCGTGCTCGCCGCGATGGCGCGGCCGTACGACTGGGCGGTCTACCGCGCCGCCCTCGAGCGCGTCCGCGCCGCCGTGCCGGACTGCGCCTTCTCCACGGATCTCATGGTCGGCTACCCGGCCGAGGGCGAGGCGGCGTTCGCGCGCAGCCTGGCCGCCGTGGAGAGCGGGCTCTTCGGCCGCGTCCACGTGTTCGCCTTCTCGCCGCGGCCGGGCACTCCGGCTGCGGCGCTGACTCCGCTGCCGGCCGCCGTGGTGCGCTCCCGGCGGGCGGCCGCGCTCGCCGCCGCTGCCGCCGCGGCGCGCGCGGCCGCCCGCGCCGCGCTCGGCCGCCCCGTCGACGTGCTCGTCGAGGAGCGGCGCGACGGCCGCTGGAGGGGGTACAGTTCACAGTACGTGCGCTACCATCTGAGCGGTGACGCGGCGCCGGGGCGCATGGTCCGCGCCGTGGCCGACGAGGTCTGCGGCGACGCGGTCGCCGGCCGCGTGCTGTGAGCGAGCGGAGGGTGTTCGCCGGCGTTGCCGGGCGCACGCGGGCGACGTGCGTACGGGGCCGCGGGGCGCGGCAGCGGTGCAGCGCGCCGGCCGCGGGGCGCGACCGCCGTGGAGCGCGGCCGCACCCGTGCGGCGCCGCCGGAGATCGGAGGGGAGGACGAGGATGAGAGAACCGGGCGCTCTCGAGGCGCGCATGAAGGAGGACGCAGTCGCCGCGCTCAAGGCCGGCGACCGCCGCCGCCGTGAGGCGCTGGGCACGGTCGTCGCCGAGCTGAAGAAGGCGCGCATCGACGCCGGCTCGGCACCGAGCGAGGCCGACGAGCTGACCGTGCTGAACCGCGAGCGCAAGCGCCGCGCCGAGGCGCTCGAGCTCTACACCGAGGCCGGGCGCGCCGACCTCGCCGAGCAGGCGCGCTTCGAGCAGGAGCTGATCGCGGGCTACATGCCCGAGGAGCTCTCGGCGGCCGAGCTCGAGCGGCTGGTCGACGAGGCCATCGCCGCGACCGGCGCCGCCTCCCCGAAAGAGATGGGCAAGGTGATGGGGCGGGTGATGCCGCAGGTCGCGGGGCGCGCCGACGGCAAGGCGCTCAGCGACCTGGTCCGCCGCCGGCTGGGAGGGTGACGCGTGCCCGTGGCCACGCGCACGGTCATCGAGCTCGACTCCAACGCCCTGGCGCTCGGCCTGGCCGGCGAGCACGACGCCCACCTGCGCGTCATCGAGGAGCGCCTCGACTGCCGGCTGACGCTGCGCGGCAACGTGCTCACCCTCGAGGGCGAGCCCGCGGCCGTCGCCAAGGCCGCCGCCGCCATCGAGGAGCTGCTCACCGTCATCCGCTCGGGCCGGCCCCTCGACCCGGCGATGGTCGAGTCGCTCATGGACATCGCCGTCGACTCCTCCGGCAGGCCGTCGGAGGTCTACGGCGACGTCGTCTGGACGCACCGCGGCCGCCAGATCGGGCCGCGCACGGTGAACCAGAAGCACTACGTCGACGCCATCCGCGGCACCACGATCACCTTCGGCATCGGCCCCGCGGGCACCGGCAAGACCTACCTCGCCACAGCCACGGCGGTGAACGCCTTCTTCTCCAAGTCGGTCGGCCGCATCATCCTCACGCGCCCCGCCGTGGAGGCGGGGGAGAGCCTCGGCTTCCTGCCGGGCAGCGTCTCCGAGAAGGTCGACCCGTACTTCCGCCCGCTCTTCGACGCGCTCTACGACATGATGGACGGCGACAAGCTCGCGGCGCTGATCGAGCACGGCGAGATCGAGGTCGCGCCGCTCGCCTACATGCGCGGCCGCACGCTCAACGACTCGTTCATCATCCTCGACGAGGCGCAGAACACGTCGCCCGAGCAGATGAAGATGTTCCTCACGCGCCTCGGGTTCGGGAGCAAGATGGTCGTGACAGGGGACGTGACCCAGATCGACCTGCCACAGCACCGCACGTCGGGGCTCGTCACCGTGCCCGACGTGCTGCGCGCGGTCCCCGACATCGCGGTCGTCCAGTTCGACGGGCACGACGTCGTGCGCCACAAGCTGGTCCAGCGCATCGTGAACGCCTACAAGGAGCACGGCGAGCGGTTGCAGGCGGGGCGGGAGCCGTGAGCGGGAACCTGGTCGAGGTCGTGAACCGCACCCGCGTGCCCGTGGACCGGGAGGCGGTGGCCGCGCTGGTCGGCGCCGTGCTCGACGCCGAGGGCGTCGACGGCGCCGAGGTCGGCGTGGCCTTCGTCGGCGACGGGCGCATGCGTGCCCTCAATCTCGAGCACCGCGGGCTCGACCGGGTCACCGACGTGCTCGCCTTCCCGCTCGAGGCCGAGGACGAGCTCGCGACCTGGCGAGAGCTCGAGGCCGCGCCGCCCGGCGACGTGCCGCCGCGCCTGCTCGGCGACGTCGTCGTCGGCGCCCGTCAGGCGCTGCGCCAGGCGCGCGCCGGCGACGTCCCTCCGGCGTTCGAGCTCGCCGTCCTCCTCGTCCACGGCGTGCTCCACCTGCTCGGACACGACCACGAGGCCGACGCCGGGGCCATGGCGCTGCGTCAGGGAGAGCTGCTCGAGCGTCTCGACTGGGGAAGGCTCCTTGTCCCCGCGGCGTAGCCTGCTGTACAGCTTCAACTGGGCCTTCGAGGGCATCGTCTACGCGCTCCGCCACGAGCGCAACATGCAGATCCACTTCGCGCTGGCGGTGCTGGTGCTGCTCGCCGCACTCTTCTTCTCGCTCACGCGCCTCGAGATCATCGCCCTCCTCGTGGCCATCTCCTTCGTGCTCATCGCCGAGATGCTCAACACGGCGATCGAGCAGCTCATGGACATGTTCACCGACGAGCACGACCCGCGGGCGAAGATCGCCAAGGACGTGGCCGCCGGCGCCGTCCTCGTCGCGGCGATGAACGCCGTCGCCGTCGCCTACCTGGTCTTCTACAACCGGATCACGGGCACGCCGTACACGGTGCTGCAGCGCGTGCGCAGCTCGTCGGTCGACGTCACCGTCGTCGCCCTCGTGCTCGTGATCCTCGGCGTCATCGCCGTCAAGGCGCTGACGAGGACCGGGACGGCCCTGCGCGGCGGCCTCCCCTCGGGGCACGCCGCCGTCGCCTTCGCGGGCTGGGTCGCCCTGACGTTCATCTCCAGCACGACGGCGTACGCCCTGCCGATCTCCCTGGTCGCCCTGCTGATGGCCGTGCTGGTCGCCCAGAGCCGCGTCCAGGCGGGCATCCACACGGTGCTCGAGGTCGTGCTCGGCGCGCTCCTCGGGTCGGTGATCGCCCTCCTGATCTTCCAGCTCTGGGCGCCGATATGAGCGCGCGGGGCAGAGAGCCCGACCTCGGCGAGCGGCTCCTCTTCCGCGAGGCGTCCGCCGTCGCCGAGCGTGCCTACGCGCCGTACTCCGGGTTCCGCGTGGGCGCCGTGGTCGTGGGCCCGTCGGGCCGCAGCCACCACGGCGCCAACGTGGAGAACTCCTCGTACCCGGTCGGCCTGTGCGCCGAGCGCGCCGCCCTCGCCGCCATGGTGGTCTTCGGCGAGCAGGAGGCGCGCTACGTCGCCGTCGCCGCGGCGGACGGCGCCGACCTGCTGCCCTGCGGGATGTGCCTCCAGGCGCTGGCCGAGTTCGGCGCGCCCGAGGTCGTCGCCCGCATCGGCGGCGAGGTGAGGGTGCTCGCGCTCGCCGAACTGCTGCCGGCGCCGTTCTCGCGACCCGCGGACGTGGGCGAGGATGGCTGACGCCCCGTTCCGCTCCGGGTTCGTCGCCGTGCTCGGGCGGCCCAACGTCGGCAAGTCGACGCTGGTCAACGCCCTCGTGGGACGCAAGGTCAGCATCGTCTCCGACCATCCGCAGACGACGCGCCGCCGCATCAGCGGTGTGCTCCGCCTGCCCGGCTGTCAGGTCGTCCTGCTCGACCTCCCCGGGTTCCAGAAGCCGTTCGACTCCCTGACCCGGCGTATGCAGAAGGCGGTCGACGAGGCGCTCGCCGAGGTCGACGCCGCGCTCGTCGTGCTCAACGCGGCGGAGCCGATCGGCGCCGGCGACCGCTTCATCCTGCGCGCCGTCGCCGGCGCCGGCCGTCCGGCCGTCCACCTGCTGAACAAACGCGACGTCGTCGACGGCGAGCTCCTCGGGCGCCGGCTCGACGAGGCTCGGGAGCTCACCGGCGGCGCGGAGGTGCTCGCCGTCAGCGCGCTGCGCGGCGAGGGCCTCGAGCCGGTGGTGGCGCGCCTCGCCGCGGCGATGCCCGAGGGGCCCGCCTACTTCCCCGACGGCGACCTGACCGACCAGCCGCTCGAGCTGCTCGTCGCCGAGCTGATCCGCGAGCAGGCGCTGCGGCGCACGCGCGAGGAGGTGCCGCACGCGGTGGCCGTCGAGGTCACCTCGATCGTCGAGCGCGAAGACCGCCCCCTGGTCGAGGTCGAGGCGCACCTGATCGTCGAGACGGAGTCCCAGAAGGCCATCCTGGTGGGGAAGGGCGGGCGCACCGTCAAGGCGGTGGGCTCGGCGGCGCGGCGCGAGATCGAGTCCGTCGTCGGTGCCCAGGTCTTCCTCGACCTGCGCGTCAAGGTGCGGCGGCGCTGGCGGCGCGACGAGCGCTACGTCGAGCGCCTCCTCTGACGCGCGGCGCTCGCTCCTCGGGCGCCCGTCGCGTGACCGCCGCCCGGCGGCCGCGCCGGCCGGGCTCCCGTCGCGGCGCAGTTGATATACTCGGGCGCGGGGAGGGGCGCGCCGCCCCTCGTGGAGGCCGCACGCACGTGCAACCCGAAGAACTCGCCAAGACGATCGACCACACGTTGCTGCGCGCCGACGCGACGGCGCACGACGTGGAGCGCCTCTGCCGCGAGGCGGCGCGCTACCACTTCGCCGCGGTCTGCGTCTTCCCGCACTACGTGCCCCTCGCCGACGGCCTGCTGAAGGGCGCCGACGTCAAGGTCTGCACCGTCGTCTCGTTCCCCTTCGGCGCCGACGACGTGCGCGCCAAGGTCGCGGCCGCCCAGGACGCCATCGCCAAGGGCGCCGACGAGCTCGACGTCGTCTTCAACCTGCCGGCCATGCTCTCCGGCGAGTTCGGCTACGTGCGCGACGAGCTCGCCGCCGTCGTGCGCGCCGCGCGCCTCAAGTCGGTCAACACCGGCCGCGGGCATGCGCTCGTCAAGGCGATCATCGAGACGTGCTACCTCTCCAACAAGATGAAGCGCCTCGCCTGCACCATCCTCGGTCAGGCCGGGGTCGACTTCGCCAAGACGTCGACCGGGCTGGGTCCCCAGGGGGCGACGCCGCAGGACGTGGAGCTGCTCCGCGACTGCCTCGACGAGCATATCGGCGTCAAGGCGTCGGGCGGCATCCGCACGTTGAAGGACGCCGAGCTGATGATCAACGCCGGCGCCACGCGCCTCGGCACGAGCGCCGGCGCGGTCATCATGCAGGAGGTCCTCGGGCAGCGGGAGGGGAGCTCATCGAGCGCACGGCCTTCCTGAACGCCGTACGCTACGGCCCCGGCGACCTCGTGCCGTGCGTCGTCCAGGACGCCGCCACGGGCGAGGTCCTCATGGTCGCCTACGCGAACGCGCAGGCGCTCGAAGCCACGCTGGACACCGGCGAGGCCCACTTCTGGAGCCGCCGCCGCCGCGAGCTGTGGCACAAGGGCGCGACGAGCGGCAACGTGCAGCGCGTCCGCTCGCTCAGCCTCGACTGCGACGCCGACACGGTGCTGGTGCGCGTCGAGCCGGCCGGACCGGCCTGTCACACCGGCGCCGTCAGCTGTTTCCGCGACGAGGCGAACGGCGGCGCGAGGGTCGATCTCTAAGGGGCGGGCTCCGTCGCGGACCGGCTCGCCCGCGCCCGGGTCACGCGGCGTGGGGATCGCCGGAGGGCGGGCCGTGACGACATGGGCGGCCCGCCGAACGGGTAGCACGTAAGAGATGCGAGGACGGGGACTCTCGAGGCAAGCGCTGGCCGTGCCGGGCCGGCTCTGGCGGCGCACCGGCTGGACCGGGGCGGCGCTCGGCGTCGTCCTCGCGGCCGCCCTCGTCCTGCGTCTGCAGGCCGTTGCCTCCGGCCTCCCGTACGCGTTCATCAACCCCGACGAGGCGACCGTCGTGCCCAAGGCCGTGGAGGTGGCCGGCGGGCAGCTGAACCCGATGTTCTTCTACTACCCCTCGCTGTTCTTCTACCTGCTGGCGGCGGTCTTCTGGCTCCTGTCGCCGGTCTGGGCCCTCGTCCACGGAGAGTTTCTCGTGCGTCCCGGCGCCCTCGTCGTGGACGCGGGCGCCTTCTACCTGACGGCAAGGCTCGTCGTGGTGGCGTTCGGCGTCGCGTCCGTGGCGCTCGTCTACAAGCTGGGGCGCGACGCGTACGGGGCGGCGGCGGGCGTGCTCGCCGCCGCCTTCCTGGCCGTCGCGCCCCTGCACGTGGAGTACTCGTACCTCGCCGTCACGGACGTCCCGGCCGTGGCCTTCGGCCTCCTCGGCCTCGTCTTGCTGCATGGTGCGGCACGGGGCGGCGGGCTGCGCCGGCTCACGGCTGGCGCGGTGGCCGTCGGCCTCGCGACCTCGACCAAGTACAACCTCGGCATCCTCGTCCTCCCGGCGACCGTGGCGGCGCTCTACGCCTGCCGGCCCGTCGTCGCGGCCGCGGCCGGCGCGGGGCGCCGGAGGCTGCGCGCCTGGGTCCGTCTGCTCGTGCTGCGGCTCTACCTGCCGCTCGGCCTCGCCTTCCTCGCCGCCTCGCCCTTCATCGTCATCGACCTGCCGCGCTTCCTCGCCGAGTTCTCGCGCCAGCACGCCATCGTCGAACGCGGCTGGCTCGGCTTCGAGAACGCGGGCAACGGCTACTGGTACAACCTCAGCGTGAACCTGGCCGGCGCGCTGGGGCTCGTCCTGCTCGTGCTGGCGCTCGCGGGTCTCGTGTGGGCGTTCTGGCGGCGTGCGGCGCTCGACCTCATGCTCGCGCCCACCGTGGTGGTGTACTTCGTCTACGTGAGCTCGTGGCGCGAGCTCGCCGACCGCTACATGCTGCCGATCGCGCCCCTGCTCCTGATCCTCGCGGCGCGGGTCTGCGTCACGCTCTGGGAGGTGCGACCGGCCTGGCGCAGGGCCCTGGTGCCGGCCGCCGCGGCGCTCGCCGCGCTGGCGCTCGCGCTGCCGCTCGCCGACTCGGTGGCGCAGAACCGCGCCGTCGCCAGCCCCGACGTGCGGGCGCGGGCGAAGGTGTGGGTCGAGCGCACCATCGAGCCGGGGACGAGGATCGCGACCGAGACCCAGGGTCCGCCGCTCGTGGCCCGGCTCGACCTCGCGTCCTACCACGCCGAAGGGCTGCGCCCCGCGTACTATCGTCTGCGCCGCCTCAAGCTGCCGCTGCCCGGCGAGCCGACGCCGCAGCACTCCATGCGCTGGCTGCGCGAGCACCGCGTCCAGTACGTGATCCTGAGCTCGGCCGTCTACGAGCGGGTGCTCGCCGCCCCCTCGCACTACCCACGGCTCGTGAGGTTCTACGCCGCGCTGGAGCGGCGCGCCGAGCTCGTCAAGGTCTTCCACCCGCGCGCCGGGGAGCGCGGCCCCGTCATCAAGGTGTACCGCCTCGACGGATCGTCCCGTACATGACGAGGCCGGGCGGGATCGGCAGCCAGAAGTTGATCACCCGATACACGAGGACGACGGTGACCGCGGTCGCCGACGGCACGCCGAAGCTCACGAAGAGGGCGATCAGCAGGGCCTCCACCGCGCCGAGTCCCCCGGGCGTGGGTGCCAGGGTGCCGATCGAGTAGGCCACCACGTAGGCGACGACCAGCGCCGTCCACGGGATGCCGGCGCCGAATGCGAGGAAAGTGGCCGCGAGGGCCAGCATGTCGAAGAACCAGTAGGCGCAGGCGTAGAGCAGCGTGCGCCGGAAGGCCCCGTGGTGCGACGTCATGCGGCGCATGCCGACGAACAGGTTGTCGAGCCACGCGTCGACGTGCTCCTCCTCGATGACCTTGCGCCGCATCACGCGGTTGATGAGGTGCGCGGCCTGGCCGACGCGGCGCCGCATCAGCGTGCGGTGGTTGTAGAGGTAGACGCCGTACGCGGTCAGCCAGAGCAGCAGAAGGATGAGGATGATGCCGGCGAGGTACTGCCAGAGGGACTCGCCGCGGGCGAGGACGAGGTAGGCGAGGGCGACGGCGAAGAACGCCCAGAGGACGACGTAGTTGAAGAACTGCTGCGCCGCGATGGCGACGAAGATCAGGCCGTGCGGCACCTCGCGCCGGCGCAGCGCGTTGTAGGTGAGCACCCAGCCGCCGACGCCGCCGGCCGAGAAGACGTGGCTCACGGCGAGGCTGCCCAGCGTGACCGAGAAGACCTCGAAGAGCCGCAGGCGGATGTCCAGCACGCGGAGGACGAAGCGCGTCAGGTTGGCGTAGCCGACGAGGGCGCCGCACTCGAGGACGACGGCGAGCGCCAAGAGCCAGTACTCCGCCTGCGCGAAGAGCTCGAGCGTCTGCTCCGCGTCGATGAGCCGCGGCAGCAGCAGGTACAGGGCGGCGACGATGAGCAGGAAGACGAGGACGTGGCGCAGGCGCTTCTTGATGTACTGCCTCCGGGCCTCCGCTTGACGGCCGCGGCAAGACTACCACAGCCTTCGAGCCCCGAGCGGCGGCGGGCGGGGCGCCCTCCGTCGTCCGTCGCGGGCCCGAGCCCCGGCCGCCGGTCCGCCGCGGCGCCGAGCCCTGCCCGCGGGACTACCGCAGGCCCGAGCTCTGCCCGGCGCGGAGCTCGACCTCGAGCTCGCCGCGCCGGATCCAGGCGTAGGCCACCGCGCAGGGCACGGCGGTCGGAGGCAGGGCGCAGAGCGCGACCCAGAGCCAGCGCCGCGCCCGCGCGGTCACGTAGACGCCGTAGCACCAGGTCGCGACGAAGCCCGAGAACATCGAGGCGAACCACATCGCCCAGCCTATCGGCGGGATGAACGAGACCCCGACGGCCTCGGCGACGACGTAGAGCAGGAAGAGGAGGAGCGTCAGGGTCGAGACGAGGAAGAGGACGGTCACGCGCTTCAGCTCGGCGCGGGTGTCGGGGTCGAGGGTCAGCTGGTGGCCGTGCGTCGGCTCCTGCGGCATCGCGGGGCTCCTTTCGCGGTCCGGGCCGCCCGCCGGAGGCCGCGGCCCGCCCGATTCTCGGGGACGACGGGCCGCGGCGCAAGCGGCGCGGCGGTCTTCGCGGCACGCTCCGGTCCGCGGGCGGGGGCATGCGCCCCGGGTGCCGCCTCGCGCCCCGGCCGGCGCTCGGCACTCGTGCGTGGCAGGCGGAACAGGTTGCATGGTCACCCCCCGTGTGATTCACTGCTCTCCCGGATCTACACCCAAGAGGCGCCCCGGCGCCCTCCCCCTGCAGATTCGTCTCCCTTCTCTCACCTGTGACGCGCTGCGGCGTGGGTCGGCGGCCGTACGGGCGCGGACAGCCCCCGGGGCACAGGGACGACCGCTGCCCCCGGGGACACGCCGTGGAAAGGATGCCGTGCGCAGATGCCGAGCCTGGATCGGAGCGATCCTCCTCATCGTGATCCTTCTGGCGGCGGCGGCCCCCACGGCCTCCGCCGCGACCCCGACCGCCGAGCTGCGCGCCAAGCTGCGTAGCTCGCGCGCGGCGCTGCGCGCCAAGCGCGCCCGCCTCTGGGAGGCGCGCGCCCAGCTGGCCGCCGCCCGTCAGCTCGTCCTCCTGTTCGCCGACACCGCCGTCGCCGACGACGCCGGCGAGCCCGACGTCGGCGACCTCGCGCTCGTCGAGCTCGTCCCGGACCCCACGGACGCCGCGGACGCGACCGCCGACCCCGCCATCGCGGACGCGACCGCCGACCCCGCGACCGCCGACGTGCCCGTCGACCTCGCCGACGTCCTCGACGCGGGCACGGTGACGGGGGACGACGCGCAGCCCGAGGTCGTCGTGCCGACGGCCGAGGACATCGGGCGCCTCGAGCGCCGGGTGGCGCGCCTGCGGGCGTCGACCCGCGACTGGCGGAAGCGCGTCGAGGACCTCGCCCGGCGCGTGCGCCGGCGCGAGCGTATCGCCGCCTGGAACCGCCGCGGCGAGTGGCGCCCGCTCGTCGAGCTCGCGGCGCGCCGCTACGGCGTGAACGCGGCGGCGCTGTACCGCCTGATGATGTACGAGTCGGGCGGCCGGCGCACCGCCGGCACGACGTACAAGGGCCTCTTCCAGTACCACCCCGGCACGTGGAAGGCGAGCTGGAACCCGTGGCGCGGCGCCAGCATCTACAACGGCTGGGCGCAGATCCGCGCCACCGCGTACGCGATCAAGCGCGGGTACGGGCCCCACATGTGGCCGAGCACGTACCCTCGCGCCTTCTGAACCGGGGCGACACCGACCGGCCGCGGCCGGCGTCCTCGGCGACGGGCGCGGCTCCCTCGGGAGCCGCGCCCGTCGCGTCCCGGCCCTCGGCCGGCCGGTGGGGTACGATAGTCGTCGCCCGTGCCGGAGTGGCGGAACTGGTAGACGCGCTGGACTCAAAATCCGGTCCCCGAGAGGGGGTGTGGGTTCAAATCCCACCTCCGGCACCAGCCCGCCGGCCGCGGGCGCCCCGGGGTGCGCCGCCGTGCCCCGACCACGGCTCCTCCGGCGTGCGCGCACGCTCGACGCGCGGGTGGGTCTGGTACGATAGGGCACCGCCTGAGAAGGGGTCACGCGGGGCGTGGCCGTCCCGCTTTCGGGCCGGCGGGCCCGACACGAGGAGCGATCGCATGACGGTGCGGATCCTTGGGCTCGACTGCAGCCCTCGCGACAAGTCGAACAGCGGCATCATGCTGGACACGGCGTTCACGCGTCTCGTCGAGACGTACCCGGGCGAGGTCGAGACCGAGATCGTCCACCTCCGCGAGCTGCACCTGGAGCCGTGCAAGGCGTGCAACGTGTGCGGCAAGACCAAGGACACCGGCAGGTTCATCCCTTGTGTGCGCGCCGGCGAGGACGACACGCAGGCCGTCCTCGACAAGATGGTCGACGCGCACGGTATCCTGGTCGCCACGCCCGTGTACTTCGGGCTGCCCTCCGACCTGTTCTCGAAGTTCATCATGCGCACGCGACCGCTGCGCCACCAGGACTTCAAGCTGGCGAACAAGCCGGTCGGCGTGATGGCGGTCGCCGGCCGCCGCTCGGGTGGCGCCGAGACGAGCATCATCGCCACCTGGCTCCCGTTCGTGCGCAACGGGTGCCTCGTCGTCGGCAACGGCGACGGGACCTGCCAGTTCGGCGCCTACGGCTGGGCCGGGGCCCGCGGGCACGTGCTGACCGACGACTGGGGTCTCATCCAGGCCTACCAGACGGCGCAGCGCGTGTTCACGCTGGCCCGCCTGATCCAGGCCGGCATCGAGGCCACCGGCTTCGAGAGCCCCATGCGCTTCTCCTACAGTCAGGGGACGCGGCCCTGAGCGCGGGCGCCGCGCCCGTCCCTCGAGACCAGCGAAGGAACGACCATGAGCGACGCCGACACCATCCTCGAGTTCCTGCACGAAGAAGCCGACCTCGACGAGGGCGAGACGATCGGTCTCGACACCTCGCTCTTCCGCGACCAGCTGCTCGATTCGATGAACCTGACCAGCCTCATCGTCTTCCTCGAGGAGACCTTCGCGATCAAGGTCAAGCCGATGGACATCGTCTACGAGAACCTCGACACCGTGAACCACATGCTCGCCTACGTCGAGCGCAAGAAGGCCGCCGATGGCTGACCCCCCCGGCAGCACGGGCGCGGGCGCCTCGGGGCGCGACGCACGGCCCGCGGCGGCCCCGGAGGCGCGGGCGGACACGGGTGCCGCCCCGGTCAACCTCGCGGCCGGCGAGACCGGCGACGCCGGCGACGCCGCGGGCGGCGGAGGCCCCGGTGCGCCCGACGAGCACCGCGCCTTCTACGTGCTCGGCGTCGGCGTCCAGACCCTGCTCTGGCTGCTGGTCTTCCTCGCCATCGTGGTGGCCGTCGCCGTCGGCGGCGAGCTCACCGAGTTCCGCTACGTGGGGTTCTGACCCGGCCGGCCGATCCAGCCGATGGTCGCCATGCCCGCCCTGATGACGGACGCCGTCGCGCGTCTGGCCGAGCACGCCGAGCACCGCCCCGGCGCGCTCCTGCTCACGACCCGGGGGCGCGACTACCCGTACGGCGAGTTCGCGCGGCGCGCCGGCGCGGTGGCCGCGGCGCTGCGCGCCGCCGGGTTTGCGCCGGGCCGCCGCGCCGCGCTCTACGTCGAGGAGTACGACGAGTTCTTCGTCGGCATGTTCGGCGTGTGGCTGGCGGGCGGTGTCTGCGTGCCGCTCAACACCAGCCTGCCGCGCCGCGACGTCGACTTCCTGCTCGGCAAGTCGTCGCCCGACCTCGTCGTCGTGCCCGACGAGGCGACGCTGGCCGACGCCGGCGTGGCGCGCCTCGTCGTGCGCCGCGACGACGCCGGGCTCGTCGACGGCGCCGCTCCTGCCGGCGCTCCGGGGGAGGGCGGGGCCGGTGCCGGCGCGGGTGCGCCGGCCCGCGCCGGCGACCGCCGACCGGCGGCTCCCGCCGCGGCGGGCGGAGGCGCATCCGGCGGCGCCCCGTCCCCGGTCGGGCCCGACGAGCTCGCCATGCTCATGTTCACGTCGGGGACCACCGGCCTGCCCAAGGCCGTGTGCCAGACGCTGCGCGCGGTGTCGAGCAACCCGGGCCACGTCGCCCGCCTCCTCGGCCTCGCCGCCGACGACCGCGTCTTCATCAACACGCCGCCGTACTTCACCAGCGGCATCTGCCACTTCCTCACGCTGATGGCGCACGGCGGCGGCACCGCCGGGCAACTCGGCTTCTACTTCGGCGAGGGGCTTCTCGACGAGATGGCGCGCCTCGGCTGTACCGGCTTCGGCGGCGCGCCGGCCCATCTCGTGCGCGTCGTCGAGCCGCTCGAGGGTCCGCGGGCCACCGGTCTGCGCTTCTGGGTCAGCTCCGGCGACCACCTGCCGCTGCCCGTGATCGCGCGCTTCCGCCGCCTGCTGCCCGGCGTCGGCCTGTTCAACATGTACGGCCTCACCGAGGTCAGCGGCCGGCTCTGCGTGCTGCCGCCGGCCGAGCTCGACACGCGCGTCGGCTCCGTCGGCCGGCCGATCGGCGACATGCGCGTGCGCGCGCTCGACGCCGGCGGCCGCGAGCTGCCGCCGGGCGAGACCGGCGAGCTGTACGTCACCGGCTCGCTGCTCATGCGGGGCTACCTCGACGAACCCGAGATCACCGCCCGCGCGCTCACCGCGCACGGCCTGCGCACCGGCGACTTCGGCCACGTCGACGGCGACGGCTACGTCTGGGTCGCGGGGCGCAAGGACGACATCATCAAGCGCGGCGGCGAGAAGGTCTCCACCGTGCACGTGCAGCAGGCCCTGCTCGACCTCGACCGTTTCGCCGACGTCGCCGTGATCGCCGCCCCCGACGAGATCCTCGGCCACGTCCCCGTCGCCTTCGTCGTGCCCCTCGAGCCCGAGGGCTTCAAGGCGACGCGCGTCCTGCGCGAGCTCCGCGACCTGCTGCCCTCGTCCTCACTGCCGAGCCGCATCGTGGCCGTGCCCGAGATCCCGCGCACCGGCTCCGGCAAGGCCGTCCGCGCCGCGCTGCAGGCCATGCTCGAGGAGCCGGCCGGCTGATGGGCGTCGGTCGCTTCCCCGAGCTCGAGGAGTCGGCGTCGCGCGGCGGCCGCCGCGCCGGCTTCCTGCGCGGGCTGGCGAGCACCAGCCCCCTCGCCATGCTCCTCGCCCTGCTCCTCGTGGTGCCGGCGCTGCTGGGCATCGAGGCGCTCTTCACGAGCGGCGCCTGGTCGAGCGTCCCGCTGGAGTACTGGCTGCGCAAGTCGAGCGACGACTACGTGTACGTCTCCTGGACGGTGGCCCGCAACCGCAGGGACCCGCCGGGGGTGCCGGGGATCTACGTGCTCGGCGGCTCGGCGGCTCGCGAGAGCATCGTCGGCGGCGCGTCGCTGGCCCGCCGCGTCGAGGACGCCGGCGGTCCGCAGGTGGCCGCCTACGACCTCGGCTCGATGAACCAGAACTTCGCCCAGAGCCTCGCCGTGGCCGACAACGTGCCGTTGCCGGCGCTGCTCGTCACCGGCGTGAACCTCGGGCGCTTCACGCCGTCGCGGGGCGCCAACGAGGAGCAGGCCGTCGGGCGCGAGCTCCTGCTCGACAGCGACTACCTGCGCGACCACGTCAGGGAGACCGCCCCCGGGTACCGCGACGACTTCACCATCCTGCCGGGCATCTTCAGCTACCTGACGAGCAGCGCCGACCAGCACGTGCGCTCGCTGCTGAACGGCAAGCTCCCGGGGCGCGGCTACCGGCAGCATCGGTACGACCGGCGCCACGTGCACACCGTCGCCGAGAAGGAGGCGATGGTGCGCAAGTGGAACCGGCGCCGGGCACCCGTCTTCGAGAAGAACCTCGAGTTCAACCTCGGCATGCTCGAGCAGTTCCTCGCCCGAGCCCGGCAGCGCGGGGTCGACGTGCTGCTCGTGGAGCTGCCGCGCAACGAGGAGATCGTCGACGGGCGCTTCGACTGGGCGCGCGCGATGTACCAGCCCAGGGTGCGCGAGCTCGCGGAGCGCTACGGCGTGACCTACGTCGACTTCTCGCAGGACCTCGGGCTCGAGAATCGGGACTTCCACGACCTCTCGCACCTCGTCGAGCCGGGGCGCGAGCTCTGGGAGCGGCGGCTGGCCGAGGAGATCGCCGCGTTCTACGCGCGGCGCGGCGAGGCCGACGGAGCCGGAGGCACGCCGTGAGGATCTACTTCTCGATCTACCTGATCCCGGTCGTCGCCCTCGCTCTGGCCCTCTTCTGGCTCGTGCTGCGCGACGACCGGCTTCGCCTCTGGTTCGTCGTCGCGCTCTCGCTCGCCGTCCTCGCGCTGCTGCATCCCGTCTTCGCCGTGGTCTGCGTCGCGCTCCTCCTCGTCACCCAGCAGGTCGTCGCCGCGCACGCCGCGGGGCGGCTCTCGGGCGGGCGGGCGGTCCTGATCGCCGTCCTGATCGCCGTCGTCACCCTGGCCGTCGGCAAGTACGGGCGCTCCGCGGCGGTCGCGATGTGGGGGGGCGACGAGTGGGTCGTCGGACGCCTGCTGATGCCCCTCGGCATCAGCTACTTCGTCTTCCGCCTCATGCAGTACGTGTTCGACCACCTGCGCGGGGTCATCAGCGACAACTCCTTCCTGCGCCTGGCGGCGTTCATCATGTTCATCCCGACCTTCCCGGCCGGACCGCTCGAGACCTACCAGGGGTTCTACGGCAAGCGCAGCATCGCCTTCGACCGCGAGCTGTTCTCGGTCGGTCTGCGCCGTATCGCCGTCGGCTACTTCAAGAAGGTCTTCGTCGTCGACTTCCTCTTCGCCGTCGCCTTCGGCGACCTGCTGAAGACGATGGCGCGCCCCGGGTTCGACCTCGGCGAGCTGGGGGCGTTCTCGGGGTGGGTCTACGTCATCGTCGTGTTCGTGCGCGCCTACTTCGACCTCTCGGCCTACACCGACCTGGCGATCGGCTTCTCGGCGCTCTTCGGCTTCAGGATCATGGAGAACTTCCACCTGCCGTTCCTCAGCCGCAACCTCGGCGAGTTCTGGCGGCGCTGGCACATCTCCCTCTCGAGCTGGGTGCGCAACAACGTGTACTTCCCGGTCTACGGGCTCACCCGCAAGCCGTGGCTCGGGTTGTACCTCAGCATGCTGACGATGGGGCTCTGGCACTACGTCAACGTCAACTGGACGATCTGGGGCCTCTACCACGGCACCGGCCTCGTCGTCGTCGCCCGCTGGGAGCGGTACAAGAAGGCGCGCAAGAAGCGGCGGCGCAAGGCGGGCAGGCCCGCCGCCGCGTGGTACGAACGGTTCATCGCCCCGGCCGGGTACGTCGTCACCTTCCTCTACGTCGCCCTCGGCTATGCGTTCGTCTCCACGCACAGCTTCCGCCACGCGGCGAAGATCGTCTACGCCTGCGTGAAGGGACCGCTGGAGTGGCTGGGGATATGGGGCTGACCGACCCGGGCGGGGTTAGACCGGGCTTCCGCCGGTAACACTCGCGGGCGACGGCGACCCGCAGGCGACCGAAGGGAGCGGCCAGATGCTGCTCGAGCGCGTCGAGACCCCGGGCATCGCCCACGTCTCCTACCTCGTCGGCGACGAGGGAAGGGCCGTCGTCGTCGACCCCCGCCGCGACGTCGAGGTCTACGTCGCGCGTGCCGCCGCCGCAGGCTGCCGCATCACCGACGTCGTCGAGACCCACCGCAACGAGGACTACGTGGTCGGGTCGGTGGAGCTCGCCGAGCGCACGGGCGCGGCGATCTGGCACGCCGACGCTCAGCTGCCGTACCGCTACGGCGCGCCCGCGCGGCCCGCTCAGACGTGGACACTGGGCCGCTTCACGCTCGAGGTGCTGGCGACGCCCGGTCACACGCCCGGGGGGCTCAGCTACCTGCTGCGCGAGGCGGGCGGCGCGCCGTGGATCGTCTTCACCGGCGACACGCTCTTCGCCGGCGAGGTGGGTCGCACCGACCTGGTCGACGCGGCGCGCAGCCGCGAGATGGCCGCGCTGCTCTTCCGCAGCCTCTTCGGCACGCTGCTGCCGCTCGGCGACGAGGTCGTCGTGGCTCCGGGCCACGGCGCCGGGTCGGTGTGCGGCACGGCGATCGCCGGTCGGCCGTGGACGACGATCGGCTTGGAGCGCCGTCTGAACCCGGCGCTCGCCCTGGCCGACGAGGGCGCCTTCGTGGACGCCGTCTCCGGGGTCGGCGAACGGCCGCCCTACTTCCGGCGCATGGAGGTGCTGAACCTGGAGGGCGCGCCGCTGCTCGGGCCGCTGCCCGTGCCCCCGCTCCTCTCGCCCGAAGAGTTCGCCGCGGCGGCGGGGCAGGGCCTCGTCGTGGACGCCCGTTCGGAGAGCGCTTTCGCCGCCGCCCACGTGCCCGCCGCGCTCTCGCTGGCGCTCGAGACGCTCGGTCCCCACGCCGGCTGGCTGCTCCCGTACGACCGGCCGCTCCTCCTCGTGACCGACGGCGGCGAGACCGACGAGGCGGTCCGCCGCCTCCTGCGTCTCGGGTACGACCACATCGCGGGCGTCCTCGGCGGCGGCATGGCGGCGTGGCACGCGGCCGGCCTGCCGGCCGCCGCGGTCGAGGTGTGGACCGCCGAGGAGCACCGCCGGCGCCTGGCCGCCGGACGTGACGCCGTCGTCGTCGACGTGCGCACGCCGGCCGAGGCGGCGGCTTCACCGGTGGCCGGTGCGCTCCACGTCGCGCTGGGCGATCTCCCCGGGCGCGCGGCCGAGCTGCCGCCGGCAGGCCCCATCCTCACCCTGTGTCCGCTCGGGCGCCGGTCGATGACGGCGGCGAGCGTGCTGAAGGCGCACGGCCGGGACGACGTGGCCGTGCTGCTCGGGGGGCTCGCCGCCTGGCGTGCGCTCGCCGGCGACCTGTCCCCGGCGTCGGGACCTGTCGAGGAGGAGGTGCGGCGGTGAATCGTGCGCTCAAGGTCGTGCTCTGGGTCGTGATCGCCGGCGCGGTCGTGGTCGCGGCCATCCAGCTCGTGCCCTACGGTCGCGACCACACGAACCCGCCGGTGACGGCGGCGCCGACGTGGGACTCGCCGCGCACGGAGGAGCTGGTACGCGCGGCGTGCTACGACTGCCACAGCAACGAGACGGAGTGGCCCTGGTATGCGAACGTCGCCCCGGCGTCCTGGCTGCTCCAGTGGGACGTCGAGGGGGGGCGGGACCACCTGAACTTCAGCGAGTGGGGCTACACCCCTCAGGAGGCGGCGTCCGTGGGCCTCGCCATCGAAGAAGTCGTGCGCGAGGGTGAGATGCCGCCCTGGCAGTACCGCCTCATACACTCGGGTGCGCGCCTCTCGGACGCCGAGAAGGACGAGCTGATCGCCGGCGTCAAGGCCAGCCTGGGGCGGTGACGGCGACGGCCGCCGGCGATCAGTCGGCGGCCGCGGCTGCGGTCGTCCGGGGGCCCCGAGCCGCCGCGCCCGTCGGGCGGCACGGGGGGCGGCGGCGTCTCAGGGCAGGAGGAGCTCCCGCGTCCACTCCTGCGCCAGGCGGCGCGTCACGGCCGCCGCCAGCCGGGCGCCGGCCTCGGCGTCGCGCGGGTCCATCACCTCGAGCGCCGAGTGCATGTAGCGCACGGGCAGGCTGAACGAGAGCGTGGCGGTCTGGACCGCGGCCATCAGCTCCTCGGCGTCGGTCTGGCTGGCCCCAGGGACGGCCTTCACCTGGTGGGGGATGTCCTCGGCGGCGGCCACCTCGAGCGCGAGCGCGAAGAGACGCGGGTTGCTGGCGGCGCCCCGGTGGAGGATCGGCCCGCCGCCGAGCTTGACCTCGCCGCCGAGCTTCTTGGGGTCGACTCCGGGGTCGTCGCTCGCGAAGTCGGCGTCGATCACCATGGCGACGTCGGGGCGGAAGCGCAGGGCCGCCGCCTTGGCGCCCATGAAGGTCGTCTCCTCGTGCACCGTGGAGAGGGCGGTGAGGCGTGCCGCCGCCGGCCGGGCCGCGTAGTGCTCGAGGGCGCGCAGCGCGACGTACACGCCGGCCCGGTCGTCGAAGGCCGGCGACGCGTACCGCCCGCCGGCGAGGGCGACGAACTCGGCCTGGAAGGTGATCGGGTCGCCGACGGCGACCACGGAGAGCGCCTCCTCGCGGCTCGCGGCGCCGATGTCGATCCACTGGTCGTGCAGCTCGGGCGCCGTGCCGCGCTCGTCCTTGGGGATCACGTGCGTCGGCTTGCGACCCACGACCCCTTCGACCGCGCCCTTGGGACCGTGGATCACGAGGTGGCGCCCCGGCAGCAGCTGCCGGTCCACGCCGCCGACGGCGTCGAACGAGACGAACCCGTGCTCGTCGACATAGGTGACGATGAGGCCGATCTGGTCGCAGTGGCCGGTGACGAGCACGTGTGGCGCACCGTCGGGCACGGCGTCGGCCCAGACGTTGCCGAGGGGGTCGCCCTGGGGCTCGGCGGTCGCGGAGAGGCGTCGTCGCACGACGGCCTGCACCGGCCCCTCGAAGCCGGTCGGCGAGGGGGCCGCGCAGAGCTCGCGCAGCAGGTCGATGTCGGTCGTGCTCGTCGGGGCGTCGGGTCGTGCCATCTCTCCTCCTTGACGGTGCTCCGCCATCCTACACAAGCGACGGAGGGAGCGGTGGCCCACCCGACGGACACGCAGGACGCGGCCGACGGACACGCAGGACGCGGCCGACGGACATGCAGGACGCGGCCGACGGACAACGAGGGTGCGACCGGCGCCCGCGCGCGACCCGCGAACGACGCGGCGCGCCCGGGCCGCCGTCCGCGCCTGCGGGGGGCTACCCGTAGACCTCGACGCGGTTCTTGCCGGCGCGCTTGGCGCTGTAGAGCGCCGCGTCGGCGCGCCCGACCAGCTGGTCGCCGTCGTCGGCCTGGGCCGGATAGGTGGCGATGCCGACGCTGACGGTGATGTGGGCGGTCTCGCCGATCGTGTGCCCCGGGAAGGGGGCCTCGGCGATGCTGCGCCGCAGGCGCTCGCCGGCGAGGCGGGCGGGGTCGATGGCGCCGTTGGCGCCGATGATGGCGTTGACCTGGTCGCTGAGGCGTCGTCCCACGACGGCCGCGCCGGCGCCCGGAGTGTGGGGCAGGATGACGGTGAACTCCTCGCCGCCGTACCGGCACGGCACGTCGACGCCCTTGCGCAGCTGCGCGCGCATGATGCCGCCGACCTCGGCGAGCACGCGGTCGCCGGCCTGGTGGCCGAAGGCGTCGTTGAACCGCTTGAAGTCGTCGAGGTCGAGCATCAGCAGCGAGAGCTGCAGCTCGTAGCGCCGCGCGCGGGCGACCTCCGCGCTCAGGCGCTCGTAGAAGTAGCGGTGGTTGTAGAGGCCCGTGAGGCCGTCGGTGGTGGCCTCTTCCTCGAGACGGTGAGAGAGACGGGCGTTCTCGATCGCCAGGCCCGCCATGTCGGCGAGGGCGGCGACGAGGCGCAGATCGCCCTCGCCGAAGTCCCGGCGGCGGCGGTGGTCGACGAGCTCGACCACGCCGAGCAGCTCGGCGCCGCTCACGATGGGTGCGTAGAGCGCCGTCTTCTCACCCCAGTACGCCATGCTCTCGCGCTCGCCGGCGTCGTCCTCTTCCTCGTCGGCCTGGGTGACCACGATGCGCCGTTCGACGAAGACGGGCGCGACGCGCCGCTGCCGGTTGAGGTGGTTCTCGACGCCGACCCAGGCGCGGTCGTCGGCCGTGAGCTCGAGCTTCCAGAGGGCCTGGGGCAGGACGGCGTCGCGCTCCGGCAGGTACTCGTAGAAGCAGCACTCGGAGCAGTCGAGCGCCACGGCGAGGCGCTCCGCGAGACCCGCCAGGGTGGCCGCCACGGCCGCTCCGAGCCCGGTCTCGCCGCCGGCCACCTGGACGTGCGTGTCGTTCAGGCGCCGTCCGTCGCGGCCGTCGTCAGGGGTCTCGTCCATGGTCGTCTCCCCGCGTCGATCGGCGCTCTCGAAGGACGGCCGTCCAGGCCTTCGTCGCCGTCGCAGCCCCCTGCGCCGCCGCGCCGCTCTTCGCCGTCGCGGCCGCGTCTCCTGTCAGTAGCGCACCATGAGCTTCTTCACCGCCGCCGACAGGCCGTCGACGGTGAGCTCGAACATGGGGAAGACCTCGCCGACGCGCCGGATGGTCGTGGCGCCGTAGGCGGTGTCCCACTGGGCGGCGGGGATCGTGTTCAGCCAGATGGAGTGGTCGAAGTGGCGCCGCAGGCGCCGGAGCCAGTCGATGCCCGGCTCCTGGTTCGCGTGTCCCCACCAGATGATGGCGTTGCGGCTCATGAGCTCGCTGGGCGCCATCGCCGCGTCGCCAACGAGGATCAGGCGATAGTCGCCGTTGAGCTCCTGCAGGAGGTGGGGGGTGGGGACGGCGGAGACGTCGGACATGAGCGGGTCGGCGTAGACGAAGTCGTACACGCAGTTGTGGAAGTAGAAGCTGCGCAGGTCCTTGAAGTGGGTCTGGTTGTTGACCGCGCTGAAGAGCCGGTCGCAGAGGTGGACGTAGCGGTCCATCGACCCGCCGACGTCCATCAGCAGGAGGACCTTGACGGCGTTCTTGCGGCCGCGGCGCCAGACGAGCGAGAGTCGCCCGGCGTGGTCGGCGGTCTTCTCGACCGTCTCCTCGAGGTCGAGCTCGTCGGCGGCGCCCTCGTGGCGCGACGAGAGCTGCCGCAGGCGCCGCAGGGCGAGCTCGAACTGGCGCACCTCCACGCGCACGTCGGTGCGCAGGGCACGGTAGCGGCGCTCGGCGGCGACCTTCACGGCCGTGCGGCCGCGGCTCGCGCCGCCGACGCGGAGGCCGCCCGGGTGCACGCCGGAGTGGCCGAAGGCCGAGGTGCCGCCGGTGCCGACCCAGTGCGAGCCGCCGTGGTGGGCCTCGGCCTGCTCGGCGAGGCGCTCCTCGAAGCGGCGCCGCAGCTCGTCGAGGTCGACGCCCTCGAGCTCGAGCGCGGCGGCCAGCGCCCGGCGCTCGTCCTCCGTGAGGCCGGGCGCCTCGAGCCCGCCGGCGAGCCACTCCCACACCTCGTCGGCGATCTCGTCCGTCGTCTCGATGCCGTCGAAGGCGGCGGCGAAGGCCTGGTCGAAGTGGTCGAACCAGGCCTCCGACTTGACGAGGGTGGCGCGGGCGACGTGGTAGAACTGCGTCAGGCTGCAGGGGGCGAGGCCGAGGGCGAGCGCACGCATGAGGGCGAGCCACTCCGTGACCGTGACCGGCACGCCGTGGGCGCGCAGCAGGAAGAAGAAGTCGCCGAACACGGCGCCGCCGGGCGGCGAGACGGCGCCGCCCGCCGCGTGCGCTGGGACGCCGTCCCCCGCGTGCGCCGGGACGCCGTCACCCGCGTGCGACGCGGCGCTGGCCGCGGTGCCGCCGCCCGGCGACCTCACCCCGGCCACGGGCGGCCGCGTCACGTCGCCGCCGCCGGAGAGCCGCGCCACGTCGCCGGGGCCCGGCCGAGGTCGTTCAGCGGCGTCCGGCACGCGCCAGCGCCCGGCGGGCGACATCGACGTCGTGGTCCTTCTTGAGCAGAACGCCCATGAAGGGCAGGCGCCGCGCGATCTCGTCGCGGTCGGCGCCGCCGCGGGCGAGGGCCTGCACCCAGTCGATGAGCTCGCTCGTCGAGGGCTTCTTCTGCAGCCCGGGCACGTCGCGCAGCCAGTAGAAGGCCTCGATCGCGAGGTCGAGCAAGCGGCGGTCGAGGTCGGGCACGTGCACCTGCACGATGCGCGCCATCATCGCCTCGTCGGGGAACTCGATGTAGTGGAAGACGCAGCGCCGCAGGAAGGCGTCGGGCAGCTCCTTCTCGGCGTTCGAGGTGATGACCACGACGGGGCGGTTGACGGCCTTCACGGTGGCGTGCGTCTCGGGGATCGCGAACTCCATCTGGTCGAGCTCCCAGAGCAGGTCGTTGGGGAACTCGAGGTCGGCCTTGTCGATCTCGTCGATGAGCAGCACGACCTGCTCGGGCGACGTGAAGGCCTCGCCCAGCCTGCCGAGCTTGATGTAGCGGGCGATGTCGCTCACGTCGCCCTCGCCGAACTGGCCGTCGTACAGGCGCTGCACGGTGTCGTACACGTAGAGGCCGTCCTGGGCCTTGGTCGTCGACTTGACCGTCCAGGTGACGAGCGGCATGCCGAGGCCCTCGGCGATGCTGACGGCCAGCATGGTCTTGCCGGTGCCCGGCTCGCCCTTGATGAGCAGGGGGCGGCCGAGGCGGCGCGCGACCTCGACGGTCTGCAGCAGCTCCGGTGAGGCGATGTAGTCGCGGGTGCCCGCGTAGGCGGCGCGTGCGGCGTCGGCACGGGGTGGCGCGGAAGGCTCGCTGCGGGGCGGCGGCGTGACGCTGCCGTCGTCCCGCGCCGAGCCGTCGGCGGGGAGGAGGGTCTGGCTCATGACGTGCGCTTTCGTTCGCGGACGGCGGGCTCTCGGGCGGCGCCCGCGGAGGCTCCGGGGCGGGCGCCCGACGGAGTGTACCAGACCGGCGCCGTGGGCAGACTCGATGTAGTTGTTCGCGCAATCATCTCAGGAGGGCGCCGTGGGCGACACGACGACGGGAGACGCTCGGGCAGTCCGCCCGGGAGAGGTGGACGACGGGATGTACGCCAAGCTCGCCGGGCTCGGTCTCGCGGTCGAGGGCTACGAGACCGAGCGCCGCGAGCTCGACGTCTCCAGCGGCTTCCGCCGCGTGACGACCACGGTCGTGCTGCGCGGCGGCGGGCGCGAGGGGCGCGGAGAGGACGTGACGTACGTCGCCGAGGACCACGACGGCTTCCCGCTCGCCCTGCCACTGGCCGGCCGCTCGACGTTCGACGAGTTCTCCCGGCGCCTCGGCGAGCTCGACCTCTTCCCGGCCGGCGGGCCGACGATGGCGGGCCAGGAGACCTACCGGCGCTGGGCCTTCGAGAGCGCCGGCCTCGACCTCGCCCTGCGCCAGGCCGGGATGTCCCTCGGCGCCGCCCTGGGCCTCGAGTACCGGCCCGTGCGCTTCGTCGTCTCGACGCGGCTCGACATCCGCCCATGGCTCGCCATCGACCCGGAGCTCGAGTTCAAGCTCGACCCGACCCCGGAGTGGGACACTGAGACCATGGCGCGCATCGCCGCGACCGACCGTGTACGCGCCCTCGACTTCAAGGCCTACTACGAGGGCACGCCCGTCGACAACGCGCCCGACCCCGAGCTGTACCGCGCCGTCGTCGCCGCCTTCCCCGACGCCCTCCTCGAGGACCCCGCCCTCGACGAGGCCCCACGCGCAGCGCTGCGGGGAGCAGAGGCGCGCTTCAGCTTCGACGCCCCGATCCACTCCTGGGCCGATGTCGAGACGCTCCCGCTGCGGCCCCGTCACCTCAACGTCAAGCCGTCGCGCTTCGGCGCGCTCCGCAGCCTGCTCGAGACCGTCGAACGCGCGCGCGCCGCGGGCATCGAGCTCTACGGCGGCGGCCAGTTCGAGCTCGGCGTCGGGCGCGACCAGATCCAGGCCCTGGCCAGCCTCCTCTACGCCGACGGGCCGAACGACGTCGCTCCCCGCGACTACCACGGCGAGGCGCGGCCGGGTGCGCCGCGCAGCCCTCTCGTGCCCCTGGGCCAGGGGTCGGGCTTCGGCTTCGCCTTCGCGCGCTGAGCGCCACGCCGGTCGCGGCACGGCTCCGACCGTCGGCGGCTCCGGCTGCGACCGCCGACGGGCTCTGGCCGCCGCCGCCGCCGAGGCTGTAGGGTTCCCTCGCAGGTCCCCCGACCCACGGAGGCACGATGTCCGCCGAGCGCGCGCTCCCCCCAGACCTGATCCTCACGAACGGCGTCGTGTACGCGGCCGACGCGCGGCACTCGCGGCACGAGGCCGTGGCCGTGGGCGGCGGTCGCATCGTCGCCGCGGGCTCGGCGGCCGACGTCGCGCTCCTCGCCGGCCGCGGCACGCGGGTCCTCGACCTCGGTGGACGCATGGTCCTGCCCGGGTTCATCGACGCCCACATGCACGCTTCCTCCGCCACCGAGGAGCTCTACGACGTCGCGCTCTCCGACTGCCGGTCCGTCGCCGAGTGCGTCGCCGTCGTGGGGCGCTTCGCCGCCGGGCATCCGGAGCTGCCGGCGATTCGCGGCTTCGGCTGGAGCGACACGTACGTGCCGCGGCGCGGCCCGGCGGCCGCCGAGCTCGACGAGGTGGTCGCCGACCGGCCGGTCATGCTCATGGACGACAGCTATCACTCGGCGTGGCTGAACTCCGCGGGACTCCGGCTCGCCGGCATCTCGGAGGCCACGCCGGACCCCGACAACGGGGTCATCGAGCGCCTCCCCGACGGGCGGCCGTCCGGCACGCTGCGCGAAGGCCCCTCGTACGTGGCCGAGCGGGCCTTCCCGCCGTACACGCTCGAGCAGGCGCGCCGGGGCATCCTCCACTTCCAGCGCAGCGTCGCGGCGCCCTTCGGGCTGACGACGGTGCAGGACGCGACCCCGCGACCCGGGCGCGACGCGGCCCTCCCGGCCTTCGAGGTCCTGCAGGACGAGGGCGGGCTGACGGCACGGTACTGCCTCTCGCTGTGGATCATGGAGGACCGTCCGCTCGACGGGCAGATCGCCGCCGCCGTCGAGGAGCGCGCCCGCCACACCGGTCCGCTGGTCCGGGCGGAGTGGGCGAAGCTGTTCGCCGACGGCGTCGTCGAAGGGCACACCGCCCTGCTCAAGGAGCCGTACGCCGACACCCCGGGCTTCTGCGGCGACCCCGTGTGGGCGGGCGACGGGCTGCTCGAGGCGTCGGTGGCCGCCGCCGGTGCCGGGTTCAGGCTCCACTACCACGCCATCGGCGACGCCGCCACGGCGCTCAGCCTCGACGCCGTCGAGGCGGCCGCCGCGGCGACCGGCGGGGCCGTCGAGCGCCCGATCGTCACCCACCTGCAGCTGGTCGACCCCGCCGACCTCCCGCGCTTCGCGCGCCTCGGCGCGGTGGCCGCCGTGCAGCCGAACTGGTTCCTCAAGGAAGAGCTGTACCGCACGCGCCAGGTGCCCTACCTGGGGGAGGAGCGCGCCGAGCGCGAGTACCCGATGCGCAGCCTCTTCGAGCACGGCATCCTCGTCGCCGGGGCGAGCGACTACCCGGTGCCGCCGGCGCCTGACCCGCTGGTCGCGATCCAGCGCGGCGTCCTGCGCCGCGACCCCGGCGACGCCGACGAGCCCGCGCCGCTGTGGCCCGAGGAGTGCGTGCCCGTGGAGTGGATGCTGGACGCCTACACGATCAACGGCGCGAGGGCCCTCGGCCTCGAGGACGAAGTGGGGTCGATCGAGCCGGGCAAGGTCGCGGACCTCGTGGTCGTGAGCCACGACCTCCTGTCGGTCGCGCCCGAGGAGATCACGGCCGCGGAGGTCGAGCTGACGCTCTTCGGCGGGCGGCCGGTGCACGCCGCCGGCCCGTTCGACGGCATGGCCGCGGACTGATCCGCTGGGCTCGCGCCCGCCGAGGCGACCGGCCGCCGGCGAGCGCCCGTCACGGATCGAGCGGCGTGCGCCATCCGCGTGGCGCCGGGCCGGCGGGCGCGCCCGCCCCTCGTCGCGGCCGGCAGGGCGCCGCGCCGGCGCGGCGCCCTGCCGGCCGCGACGTCACGCGTCTCGTACGATCCCGCGCGTCCGCAGGTGGGCGACCGACTGCCCCACCGACTCCTCGTCGAGCAGCTCGAGGATCACGGTCGCCCCGGACGCACGCGCCGCCGCGAGGACGAGACGCGCGTCGACCACGCCGGTGCCCAGCGGCCCGTGCGGGTCGCGCTCGTCCACCGGGCCGCGATTGTCGTGCAGGTGCACGTGCCGCAGGCGGGCCTCGGGCGCGAAGATGAAGTCGTGCAGCACACCGGTGATGGCCGCGTGCCCGGTGTCGAGGACGAGCCCCAGCGCGCCGAGGTCGAGGTCGCCGGGCGCCGTGAAGAGCGACCGGCCTGTGCCCGGCATGTTCTCGAGGACGACCGGCACGCCGTGCTCCTCCTGCAGCGCGGCCAGCTCGTCGACCGTCCGCTCGAGCGCGGCGAGGCGGCGACGGTCACGCTTCCGCGGGCGCTCGCTGTAGTCGGGGTGGACCACGTAGCACAGGGCGCCGGCCTCGGCCGCCGCCTCGAGGTGGCGACGGTGGGCGGCGACGGCCTGCCGCCGACGCCGCTCGCTCGTGCTCGCCGGCTCGAGGTCCTCCCACGGGCCGTGGACGGTGACGCGCAGGCCGCTCTCGAGGACGGCGCGGCGGTTCGCGGGGGAGAGGAGGCCGTGGGCGTCCCCGGCGTCAATCTCGACGAGGGAGGCCCAGGCGGCGACGCGCTCCAGGGCAGCGGGCAGCGGCAGATGGCGCCAGATATCGCTCGGGAGACCGATGTCGGGGGGGAGACGCACGAGGCAGAGTGTAGCGCACCGTGCTCCGCGGCCGTGCCGGCGTACCGTGCGCGGGCCCTTCGCCGGACGGCCGCTCCAGAGCGGGACCCGCCGCTGCGGGGAGCCCTTCACCCGGCGCCGACGGGGCAGCCGCGGTCACCGCCGCGGGGAGGCTTCGAGAGACGCGCTGGAGTAGGATGCGAAGCCAGGCAGTCGACGCACAGGAACCATGGAGGCCCCCGTGACCCCGATCGCAGAGATCCAGGCCGCCCACGGCATCGTCGGACGCGAGCCCGAGCTCGCCCTCGCCCTCGCCGTCCTGGACGCCGGCCGCCACCTCCTCCTCGAGGGCCCGGTCGGGGTCGGCAAGACCACCGTCGCCCTGGCCGTCTGCGCCCACCTCCGGCGCCCCACCGTGCGGGTCGACGGCGACGACCGCTACGCCGAGGCCAAGCTCACCGGCTGGTTCGACCCGCCCCTCGTCCTGCGCGAGGGCTTCAGCGAGGCCTCCTTCTTTGCCGGCCCCCTGGTCAGCGCCATGCGCTCCGGCGCCGTGCTCTTCGTCAACGAGCTCAACCGCATGCCCGAGTCGGTGCAGAACGTGCTCCTGCCGGCCCTGGACGAGGGCCTCCTCAGCGTGCCCCACATCGGCACCGTGACCGCCGCCCCCGGCTTCCAGGTGGTGGCCACCCAGAACCCCGTCGAGTACGTCGCCACGGGCCACCTCTCCGAGGCCCTCAGGGACCGCTTCGAGCACCTCGTGCTCGACTACCAGTCGGCCGCCGAGGAGGAGCAGATCGTGGCCCGCGAGACGGGCTCTCGCGACGCCGCCCTCGTGCGCCGCGCCGTCCGCCTGACGCGCGCCACGCGCCGCCATCCCGCCTTCAGGAAGGGCGCCTCGGTCCGGGCCGCGGTGGCGACCGTGCTCCTGGCCGAGCGCCTCGCGGGCGAGGACGCCCTCGAACGCGCCGCCGCCGCTGCCCTCGCCACCCGCGTCGACCTCAGGGACGACATCGACGCCGACTTCGCGAGCGCCCTCGCGGCGCTCCTCGAGGGCCTCGCGGCCGAGGGCCCCGAGGCCGACCCCGAGGCCGCCGCGGCGGCCGCCGCCGAGGCCGCCCGGGAGCAGGCAAAAAAAGCCTGAGCGCCGCGGCGGCGCGGCCGCGGGCGCAGCTCAGCGCCGCCGGCCCGGACGGGCAGGCCTGCCTCGACGCCGACGGGGACCCCGCGCGGCTCACACCCGAAGAGCGTGAGCAGCTGGCCGCTCGCCTCACGGGCCCCTCCGGCCGGCTGACCGGCTGGGAGATGGCGGTACAGCTCAGCGCCGGCTCACTCTCCCGCGCGGGGCGCCGCGCGGAGGCCTGCGTCCAGATCCTCGCCGCGCGCGCCGTCCTCGCCCGCGCCGCGCGCCTCGTCGGCCCCCTGCGCGGCGCCACGGTCCAGGTGCGCGAGCCC